>Ga0310696_10005831_pt1 | contig 14761 bp, 14 predicted proteins | sample AusTroGonzalo_MG_4_FD_203885 | JGI IMG/M metagenome (GOLD analysis project Ga0310696, IMG submission 203885) | Bovine rumen microbial communities from tropical cattle in Woodstock, Queensland, Australia - Gonzalo_02 (v2) (version 2) | ecosystem: Host-associated > Mammals > Digestive system >...
AACCTATAAACTTATAAACTAGAAGAAGTCGTCTTCTTCTACCGCCACCTTACTCGTCATCACCTTATTGATATCCGTGCTCAGCCGGATGTCCACGCGTGTACCTTCCAGTATCACCTCGCCGGCAGCGGGGGTCTGCGCATACACCACAAACTGCTCCGCGTTCTCCTCCGTCATCTCTTCGTCATACACCACGGCTCCCAGCGTCAGATATTTGCTCCTCAGGTAATTGCGCGCCTCCGTCAGACTCTTGCCGCGCAGATCCGGCACCGACGTATGCTCCGTACCCATACCTTGTCCTACCACCAGCACCACCTTCGCTCCTTCTTCCAGCAGTTTTCCTGCCTCGATGCTGGGACCTCTGATCTCTGAATTACCTACGCGCGCCTCGCATACATCCAGCACCAGGTCTTTGTATTCCGACGGCTCATATACGATCTCTTCCACCACGATTCCTACCCCTTTCAGCATCGACACTGCCTGACGGTAACTCATGTCGTATAGGTTCGGCAGCATCACCTTAGGCTTGCTCTGCGCGTTCATTATCAGGTAGATGGCACGACCGTTCTTCACCTTGCTCTGTGCCGGTGGTGTCTGCTCGACGATGGTGCCCAGCGGTACACGCGTTGAGAAGGTCGAATCGATAACCTCGCAATTGAGGCCCTGACCCTGCAATATAGCCTGCGCCTCTTCCAAGTACAGACCCGTCACTTCCGGCACCTCTATCTCCACACCATGCTCCGTGTAACGCTGCAACCATAGTATCAACGCCGTCAGCAACATCACCGCTACCACCACGGCAGCCAACACGTTCCAACCCACGAAACGTACATCTTCCTTGCGGAAAAACGACTTCAGTTTATCTTTTTTCATAGCATTTACAATTTTGCGCTGCAAAATTACACAAAAAAACGCACGCGTGCAAATCTTTTTGCCGTTTGTGCGTTTTTGATGTTGTTCAGGGGCTACGCGGTAACCCGTAACCCATAACCCGTAACCCGTAACCCGTAACCCGTTATCCGTTATAATTAGCCCATTCCTCGGCGAAGAGGAAGCCACGCATGGTGGAGTACTTCGATTGGTTGCGGAAGGCAACGGCATCGTTGTCCATCTTCGTGGGATCGATAGCGCGGGCAGCTACCAGGCGCGATACAGCCGCGAACTTCGCGTTGTGCTGCGCTGCCTCTTGGGCAGCAGCCGCATCCTTGAACTTCCGCGACCAGTCCTCACGCGTTACTGTGAATTTGGTTTTCGACTTGCTACGCATTGCGTAACCTACTTGGTCGGTCTTCTTGAGTTTCCCGTGCACCGACTCCACGGGTCTGATATACGTTACACTTGCCATAAAAAATAGTTAAGGTTTAGATTTGTAATTCTTAATTCTTAATTCTTAATTTGGGAATTTCTAATTCCCCACGTTCTTGCGGGCATCATAGCTCTCTACGGTCTTCGTTACGATCGTGCAGGTCGTATCACCTCGCTGGTAGTACTGACTCTGCGTCGTCACCACCCGTGTCACGTTGCACGCCTGCAACCCAAGCGCGATTGCTACGCAGGTCGCGATGGCGGTGGTGATTGTCACCACCAGCTTATAGATCTGTTGCTTCGTCATGCTTACTTCGTAATTTTTAATTTTTAATTTTTAATTTCGAAACTACGCCAGTTTAGCGTACTCCATCGCAAACATATAGCCCTGCAGCGTGCCATATTTGCTTTGTTTCTCGAATGCCTCTGCGTAAGCCGTTTTCTGCTCGGTGGTCAGCGCCCTCACAGCCGCACGAGCTTGTGCGAACTTCGTCTGCGCGGCCAACTCTTCTGCCGAATACGGTTTCTTCTCCAGGTCACGAGGCTCACAGATTCGGCCGGTACACAGCGTGTTACCGCGTTTTTGGAAATACGTGTCCGAGTGTTCACAGATCTTACCTTGGTAGAACTTTACCATGTCAATAGGTTTGTACTTTGCCATTTCTTACCGACCATTTTTCGCCTCCGGCCGGCGTAGAGGGGTTTAGGTTGTTAATAATTTTTGGTTACTTATCCGTTAATAGCCTTCGCTCTGCGAGCGATGTCGTATATGTCCGGTTGAAACGTTGTGGAGCGGTTGGGGAACGCGGAACACGAGTACGGGGCAGTACGTTTTCAGAGGACATATACGCTATCTGCATAGTTTTTCAAGGCTATTAACTTCCGGCTTCTCTCGCGCTGGTCTCGCGCTGCTTCCGCCATGTCTTTCGCGATTGACGATGCAAAGATACGATGAACAAATTGCAATCTCCAAATTTTTTCGCAACTTTTTTGCGAAATATTTCACATTTATTTTTAAATGTATTGATTAGCAGGAATTTAGCGTGTTGTATTTATACATGAACGATGAATGACTGCTAAGCAATATAGGTGATAACCTGTAAAATTTTGTAGAAACAGTACTTCCCCTCCTGAATTTCGAGGTGGGACGGCATAGCCGTGTCGGTGCCCTCGAAATTCTTTCTTCTGTTCTGCCGAATCGGATTCGGATACCAAAAGTAACCAAAGTAACAAAGTAACACATCCGTGTCGGTTCATATTTTGGTCATTATAATAATATAATTTTATATTATATAATGGTATTTTCATCAACCCACATTTATGTGTTACCCTGTTACCTTGTTACCTTACGGGGTACTATACTAACCGTTTCCAATGTCCATCAGATAGTTTCTCAACACGTCCATGCTTGCGCCATCGGCTTAGTAGCATCTTTATCGATGCCGATGATACCGATTGGTTTTTCCGTGCCCTCAGCTTTATCAGGTCACCCGTCGTGAACTCCTTCGGCAGCAACTCCAGCAGACTCGTCGCCGTGCCGCGTTCACCATTCAGCGAAGCATCACCATTATATAGCTGCTCCATACTCTCGCCCCACAGCTCCATCTGGTTTCGGAACACGTACTCCGCCACCCATGCCGCAAACTGACCAACGGTCCGTGTGTACTTACGGTTCTCCAGCAGGTAACATAGCATTCCCGCCCGAAAACCTATCACACCCGCACGTCGGCGCAGCGTATCCATAGCATGACTGTCTGCATCGATCGCCTGCTGACGTTTCTGCTCCAGCCATTCGGCTATCACCGTTCCTACCTGCGGACATACTATCTTTCCTTCTTCGGTGTCCAGCTGCCGTGCCCAGCGCACTATCTCCGCCTTCTCACCTTCGCTATATGGAGCAAACACAGGTATCTCCGTGAAACTCGTATCCGGCAGTTGTGCAAAGCATACACGTGTCGCCAGTCCGTTCTCCAGATCCTTGAAGAATCGCTTCATGCTATTCGGCGTACCTGTCAGCAGCAGGTTATAATACACTTTTATATGCGCATTAAAACTCGCGTCACTCATGTATGCCTGCCCGTATTCCGCATTGTCGAATGCCAGTCGGTATATATCGCTCTTCTGACTCCATACGCCGGCTCGCTCACTCTTCACCAGCGTATCCATCTCCTCGCCGATACCTATCAGGTGCTTCCCTTCTGCGTATGTCAGCAGTTGCAGCAGCTTCGCAATACTGATCGCCAGACCGTTGTTCCTCGGACACGCATGTGGGTCATCCGGCTGGTTCTTGCTGTTCTTGCTGGCGCGCAGCTTATCCTTGTACGCCTGCTCTTTCTCGCGTTCTATCGCGTCCTGCTCGTTGATAGGTGTCAGCAGCAGGTCCAGCGGCTTCCTAATAAACGATTTTCCGCTCGCGGCCGGTGCTGTTATACAACTGAAGAAACTCAGGCTCTGCTCCTGCTTATCCAGGTAGTCGAATCGTATCTTCGTCGCCAACGCACCCAGTACCGGCAAACTCGCAATCACCATCGCCGGCCGGTAATCCATCGGCAATCGCTTGCATACCAACCTCAGCAACCGCGGCAACTCCGGCATCGCCATCTCTGCCGCTTTTCCCGTAACCTGTAACCCGTAACCCATAACCTCTCTTTCTCTCTCACAAACGGCTATCGCCGATTGCAGCACCATGGGCATCTCGCTCTTCCTCGGTCGTCCTATCGCCGAACTAATCGCCTGACGGCGCTCCTGCTCACTCAGTCCGAAGTCTGGCAGCACCTGTAGCAGCAATGCTGCATCAAAGTCGCATATGTATCGCATGTAGTTCGCCAGGCTGAAATACACCGTATTCCGCTCGCCAACCTCTGCGCCACCGCCATTACCCGTCGCTATCAGCAACTGCTCCACTATCTCCCCATAAGGAATCCCTCTATAACAAAGACTATCACCCGTAACCTGTAACCCGTCACCCGTAACTTCTTCTTCCACATGCGCCGGCAACGCCAGTTGATGTCCTGTTCCGGCGGGTATTCCCGTCGATAATCCTTCGTCCATTTTGTCCGCATTCAATGCGGACGGAGCAAACAATCCCTCTCTATCCTCGTATAGGATATACTCCCGCGGCACCACATAACTCGCTCGCGCCAGGTCTTTCGTCACCGCGTCATACTCCTGTATTCCCAGCACCTCAGCCATACGCATCTGTGCTGCCTCGATACTCTCTAACCCATCACCCGTAACCCGTAACCTCTTACCAATAACCCGCAGTCCTTTTCCGCTTGCCGTTATAGCCACCAGGTATATCCCGTTCGCCTTGAACCAATCTTCGCTCTTCCCTTCAGGGAGGAGACGGAGGTAGGCTCCCCTCGGCTCTTCCACATGGTCCACATCCAGCATCGCCAGTCCCGATGCCACCGCCTCGCTGGACACTCTCCGCCCATTAGCGAAACTCGCCGCATGCGGGATGATTATCGGCAGCCGTTTCTTCAGCGCCTGTTTCCTGTCCGCATAATCGCTCGCACTTGGGTCTAAAGCGGCTATCTGCGCACAGATGTTCTTCACTACGGACGAATCTATCAGCTCGTCCCATTTCTCTTGGGTGCACTCCTTCGGCGCACCACTGTTTACTTTTTCTTGATACTGAAACATAATTCTTAATTCGTAATTTTTAATTTTTAATTTTTAATTTTTAATTCACCACACAGGCCGATTTCTCGGCATTGCCTTTACCCATCCATCCGAATGGCTGCTCGCCTGCGGAGGCTCTCCGTCGTGTCCAGGTGCAACCTACGGCATGTATCTCTTCGTGGTCTTCCGGATACGGTTTGCGTTGGCGAACGGCTTTCTGTCCTACTGCGGTCTGCATCTTTTTCCACTGTGCTTCGCTCACTTCCATCTTGTCGATGCACAGGGGATTATACACATCGCAGTCCAGCATCCATGGGTTCATCGTCATGCGGCAATGGGTCTTTAGTGGTCCATTGATACCTCTTACTACGCCACTCTCCTCGTAGAATGGGCAGGCGCTACTACACTTCGCGCCGCCTCTTCTTATACCAATTATTAGCATATAGCAATAATTCTTAATTTTTAATTTGCAATTTTTAATTGCTTTATGCCGTCCACTACTTCCTCCAGCTTCATCTCACACAGGGTATCCCCCATCTGGTCCACTTGGCCTGCCAGGATATCTGCCAGCACATGTTCGTTGGCATAGTCCGTATGCGGAACATACAGCTCCAACTTGATGTGCTTGTCGTTAGCACACACTTTACCGTAGCGGCATCTGTCCAGCACCTTCCAGTGCTTCTCCGGGTGCACCTCGTGCTTGCGTGCTCCGCGTTCCACAAACGTGAACTTATCTTCGTCATTGCGGAAGATCGTCCCCTTGCGGCTGTCCATTACTTGAAGATCACTCTTCTTCATTTGCGTCTCTATATCGACGCATAAATACATTTGCTTCTTCATTTTTAGCGAATGTTTGTGCTCAGCTTGATGGTGAATGCATTCTCGGGTACCCAAGCCCGCCAAACTTTCGCGGTTAATAAATATTTTGTTTTATTCCCCGGCCTTCATGCCGGATTTTTTCTTCGTTTATTAGCCCGGCATCGCATGCCGGTCTGTTTGCCCTCTATATGGCATAAATTGTGCCACCTTGTTTCGTACAACTTTTCGCTGTATGAAAGGCATTTCGTACACTTTTTCGCTGCACGAAAGCCATTTCATACCGTACGAAATTCTCAACGCATCTCCTCCAGCATCTTATCCAGCCTTCGATAGAGCATGCGCCAGCGTTCTATTACATAAGGTTCCCACGTCACGTCCGTCCACGGGTAACGCGCGCCGTGTATGCCTATGTGGGCATAACTCAACTCGCGTATCGAGCATTTCGTCACATACTGTGGAATCTGGTGTTCCTCCAGCCATTGCACGAACGCACCCAATGGTGGTCGTTTCGGATTTCTCTTGAATAAACCCTTGTCTTGCATCCATTGCAGCACGACGAGCCAGTCCCAACTTTCGCACATGAGAAAATCGGACTCAGGAATGAATACTCGTTGGATTCGCTCCAACATCGGCTCCAACGCCTTTTGATCCGAATGGCGTTCTGGGTGTCGAGCCTCTCGACCGCTTTGCGCGGTTTCAAATTGTTTTGTAACCATATTGTATCGTGTAGGGGGATTTGTTATCCTACACCATACGTGCAAATGTATGTTTTTGGTTTACTTTTCGAAATTTTAGAAAAATGAAGGCGTTTTTCTCGTACGTGCGCGCACCCCTATCTAATGCGCGCGTCAAATTTATAGATCCCTTCTCCGAAAAAAATGGGCGTAAAAAAAGCACCCGTGGAGGGGTGCTTTAGTGGGGATAAAAAAAGTTTACTTTTTGCGGTTTGGCAAAACTATTTTGTCAATTCTTGGTACATTTTGAATAGTTCAGCGACGCATTCGGATTCGGTCGTTTTCAGATTCAAGCCATAGGCTTGCATGACAGCCCGGTCGTTTTCCTGCATCGTGCATTCATGCAGGATAAAAACACCAAAAATGACGTGCGCCCTTGCGTATGTCATTTTTTTGTTGTACCTTTGCAGCCGCAAAGGTTTTTGAAACCAACCCACCGTCCCATCCATGACGTAAAAAGGGATAACGACAGAGCGCAAACGTGCGCCAAATTGAAAACATAGCATATCTATTATTTCACGTTCGACGAAGTCTACCAAACACAATTGAACTACTGAAATGATAATAGTTGAGGTGTAACTACATCTCTACTTCCTGATTATAGCAATGCTACTCACCTCTGGTGAGTTCATTTATCGGAAGTAGGGGTTTGGTAGACACCTGTCGAACGGATAAGTGGGCTCACTTTTTGTATCCGTTTGTGGATTGGTAGTTATGCACAAAACAAACTATCAATCTATGGCAAACACAAATCTTGCAAATGCTAAGACGGCAAAGAACGATGAGTTCTATACCCAGTACCGCGATATTCAGAAGGAGATAAACGCCTATCTGGATTTAGACCCGAATGTATTCCGTGGCAAGACGGTACTCCTGCCTTGCGATGATCCAGAATGGAGTAACTTCACCAAGTTCTTTGCCCAGAATTTTGAGTTGTTTGGATTGAAGAAACTAATCTCCACCAGTTTCGCGCCTGAATCAAAGAAATTCAAAGAAGGCTATATGCCAACTTTGTTTGAAACCGAAAGTCCGTTATTTGATCAAGACAAAACACGTACACATGGCAAGATTTTCGTTCTTGACCATGATGTAAACAATAGTGGTCGGATTGATAGAGATGATTTGCAATGGCGGTATTTAGAGGGCGATGGAGATTTCCGCAGTAAAGAGATTTGCAAACTAAGAGACGAAGCCGATATTATTGTAACGAATCCTCCTTTCAGTCTGTTTAGAGAGTTTGTTGCATGGATAATGGAAGCTAAAAAACAATTCCTCATCATTGGTAATATGAACGCTATCACATATAGAGATATTTTCGCGTTAATAAAGAATAATCGTGCATGGCTTGGTGCTACTGGATTTGTTACGGATATGGTGTTTGGCGTTCCAGAAGGTACTCCAGTAAAGGAAAGTGATAAAGCAAAGGCAGAGCGTTTGGGATATGTCGGAAACTACACTCGGTTAGGCAATTCTTGTTGGTTTACCAATATTGATCATGGGAGACGCCACCAACCACTTAAGTTAATGACACAAACCGAAATTTTCAAACACAGTAAACACAAAGACATTGTAGAAAGGAAATCATTTAAGCACTATGAAAACTTCGATGCAATAGACATCCCATATACTGATGTTATTCCGAGAGATTATGAAGGTGTAATGGGTGTTCCTATCTCATTTATGGATAAGTATTGCCCCGAACAATTTGAAATAATTTGGCGTAGTGGTGATATTGAGTGGTGCGAAAAAGAATGTGATTTCTATACTCCGCCAAGTAACGAGAAAGCTATCTCTTACAAAAGACAAGATAGAACTTGGCGTATTCAAAATCCGTATGTATTAGATGAGCAAGGGAACGCCAATACTGTATATCAAAGAATATTTATCCGCAAAAAACAATAAGCGTATGAAACCGAAAAAACAAACTCAAGAAGTGGACATAAATGAGCTCGCTATTTCGATAGAAGTAGATAGTGCTTTGATTGAAGATGTCAGAACGGGCAAGGTAACGCACCTTCCTTTTGATCTTCACGATAATATCCAAAACTTGATATTGGAGAACATTGATGGTAATTTGGTTCTTAATGTAGAGGACTTGTCGGACACATTCCACGGCTGCTATTTCTACAACGATGGTGTATTCCCATACATCATTAAGAGTACACTTAATTTCCTCGTATTACACGATGGAAAGAATAGTTGCATCGCGCGTATTATAGATGTGGACGCGACACCCGGAACTCGTTTCCGTTTCCAAGGCGAAGGAAAACCGAGCATAGAAGATCCCAATGGTGATAGTTGTATTTGGGAAATAGATTTTGAGATAGTGCCGCTTCCTGAAAAGCCAAGAACATATCTGATGCGATGGAATCCATCTATTAGCTCTTTTACGAAAAGTGATTATAAGGAGTGTATGGCAAATTTGCAAAATGGTATGTTCCGCTTAAATTGGAGCATTCACGAGTGGGAAGAAGCACGACGTGGCGATATGTTCTACATGTTCTTAACTGGAGGTAAAAATGCAGGTATTGTCTTTAACGGACAATTTATAACGGATCCTTACCCTGATGAAGATTGGGCTGGAACCGACAAACGTAGAATGTATGTCGATATGATATGCACCAATCCTGTAGAACTAAATAAGAAACCACATATATCGCTTGAAAAATTAAAAGAGGCTATTCCTTCTATCAATTGGACTAGAGGATACTCTGGAGCACTTTTAACGGAAGAAGTGGCTGCTAAATTAGATGAATTGTTCACAGAAGATTAACTTTTCACTATTGAAGTTATGAAAACAGAATTAAAGAGATATACCGTAGAAGAAATTTGTGACGGATTTGAGTATAACGAGCTGGAGAAGAAAGGAGTGTACGGCTTATCCGGAAAACTGACTATTCAGCCGGAATATCAGCGCAACTATATCTATGAGGATGGAAAGAAAGATGTCGCTGTTATTGAATCGGTGTTGAAAGGTTATCCGCTCGGATTGATATACTTTAACCGCAACAAGGATTACACGTCCCGTCAAACAGAGTTTGAAGTGTTAGATGGTCAGCAACGTATTACATCGTTAGGACGCTTTAAACAGAATAAATTTGCGGTAAAGATCAATGGTATAGAGCAAATTTTTGATGGACTTGATGAAGGATTGAAACGCAAATTCCTCGATACCGAGTTACTCGTTTATATCTGCGAAGGCGAAGGTGAGGATGCGGAAAAAGAAATAAAGGATTGGTTTGAGACTATCAACATTGTTGGTGTTCCGTTGAATGAACAAGAAAAACTCAATGCTATTTTTAGCGGCGAGTTTGTAACACTTTGTAAGGCAGAATTTAGTAATTCGAGTAGCTCGCTTATTCAGCGTTGGGATAGTTATGTAAAAGGTCCTGCTAATCGTCAACAGTATTTAGCAACCGCTTTGCAATGGGTGGCTAACAGCGAGAGTATATCACCTCAAACCGCATCTGCAAAAAATCCTGTTCACGCGTACATGAGTATTCATCGTCGCGACAAAGACATCAACGAGATAAAGACCTATTTCAACACGGTTATAGATTGGGTTGATAGCAAATTCGATGATGTCTATGATGAAATGCAAGGACTCAACTGGGGCGAATTGTACGAGCGCTTCCATACTCATCCGTATGACCACACTAAATTATCTGCAAAGGTTCGGGAATTGATGAATGATGAGTGTGTAGGTAATCGTCGTGGCGTATTTGAATATGTGCTTGGCGGTTGTTTGGATACCAAGCTTTTGAATGTGCGCCTTTTCCCCAAACAAATAATGCGGCAAGTATATGACCTTCAGACTGCGCAAGCAAAAGCAGAAGATGTTAGTAACTGCCCTTATTGCGCCATAGGTCACGACGCTAATCGTCGTCGTATTTGGAAATTAGAAGAGATGGATGCCGACCATGTAACCGCATGGAGTAAAGGCGGCAGCACTGACATATCCAACTGTCAAATGTTATGCAAAACCCACAATAGAGCGAAAGGAAATAGATAATATGGAATACGGAATTGTTTATCTTTTAACAAATCCTGTAATGCCGGGTCTGGTGAAAATCGGAATGACAACACAGGAAGATATTGATAAAAGGATGCGGGAACTCTATACAACGGGTGTACCGGTGCCTTTTGAGTGTCAGTTCGCATGCAAGGTAAAGAAAGGCGATTGTGCCAAAATTGAGAAAGCCCTGCACTTGGCGTTTGCTCCGCAACGGATTAATGCCAATCGTGAGTTCTTCCGAATTCAAGTAGAACAGGCTAAGGCAATTCTTGAACTTTTCCACCATACCGATGTTACAGAGGAGGTGAGTGACGAGATACAGAACGATCTCACTGACGATGATAAGGCTGCTTCTGCAAAGGCGCAGGTTCATCGACCGGCACTCAATTTTTATGAGATGGGCATGCAGAAGGGCGACGTACTGGTGTGGAAAGATGACCCATCGATAGTAGTTACTATCATCTCTGAACGAAAGATTAGTTATTTGGGCGAGGAAACATCAATTAGTGCGCTTTCTGCTCAACTGAAAGGGTATAAGTCACGCCATATTGCACCGGGAGCTCATTGGCTATACAAAGATAAGTTATTGAGCGATATTTATGACGAAACATATCCATTCGAGGATTAGTTCTTAACGCGACACTCTTATGCCGCGTTTTTTCTATATTCATTACTCAAAATACACAACAAGGATTATTCCCTTGCACAAACCTCAAGAGTGGGACCCACGTCTCACTCTTTTTTTATTCCGTTTCCACCGTCACCTTGTCCCCTTTCATGCCATCTCAGCCACAAAAGGGAACAACCCATCACCTCCCCGTCACAGCCCCAAATGAACTGCGGGATACATGCCCATTCAGTGTACATTATATTTACCGTTTACCGAATCATGATATCATAAGTCCAGGTTTCGTGTCCTATCCGTCACCGCATGTAACAAAAGTGGCTGCAGACACAGGACTTGTTTCTGCAGACGTAACGCTTTACGATGCCCGTGGACAGGCTATACAACGCAAGTCGTATAGGTATATCAATAGTCAGTATGAATGGGTGACAGACGGATTGCGTCGTTTCGACCAGTGGTATCGCCCGCACGTCACGTATGATCCGTTTGTTACGGTATCTCCTGCCTCTGCATCATGGGAACCGGATACAACATCTCATTTGCCATATGCTACTTTCTATCATTATGATATTCTCGACCGCATATTGAGCATCTCTTATCCGGATGGCACTTGCATTTCTAACAAATATTCTTTTGATACTGATGTAAATAGCACTATTCGACTCGCCACCTGGCACACAGACGAAAACGGGTTAACATCTTTTATCTTAACTGCTCCGCAAAAATGGACTGTTCAGACAGAGATGCCCGACCATGCGATTACTCAGTACTATTATAATGCAATAGGAGAACTAACACAGGTAAGAGATGCCGATGATTACCGAACGCTGTATGAATACGATATGTTCGGCAATAGGACATGGCGCATACATCCCGATGCAGGAGAGACACATTGGAACTATGCACCGGATGGAACTCTCATATCGCTTAAAACTTCACGTCTCAATTTAACATACGATTCTATTCGTTATGATTATAAATTTAATCGTTTGATGGGGATTACTTATCCGCTATCACCCCTAAATAACGTCTCATATAATTATGATGTAGCAGGACGTCTGGCTTATACCAAGGATGCGACAGGTTCCACTCGCCTATACTATGACCGTATGGGGAATGTGCGGATAACAACGCGAAGGATTACGATGCCAATGGAAAGTCACGCTTATACATTCCGTACCTTGACTGATTATGATAGTTTTGGACGTATCCGTGCTATTTTATATCCCGATGCGGAAGAAGTGGATTACAAATACTACATCGGTGGACAACTGGAAAGCGTTTGGCGTACCCAATGGTATGAGTTACCGCAGCCAGTTGTGGAAAAAATGTACTACAACCCGATGGAACACAATGTCTCTCGTCAATATGGTAACGGAACGGTTTCTACGTATTTTTACGAACCATATCGCAATCGGTTGCAACACATGCAAACATCTGCAGCATGCGATTTGTCGAGTATTGACTATGGCTACGATGATGCAGGAAATATAATTCAGTTATATCAAATCAAACCGGCATGTAGCGGATTAGGCGGAGCCTATGATGTGGCTTATGACTATGATAGTCAATACCGTTTAGTAGAAGCACAGAGTGGTTCCGGAAATTTTCCGTATCATTTTTTAGCAAATTATTCTCCCGCAGGACGACTTGGGCACAGTTTTTGTGGTAATACTTCTATAGCAGATGTGGATGCTTTGTATGGGTACGATGAATATCATGCAACGCATCAGCCGCGAGTGGTCTTTGATTATAACGAAGGCATATTAATGGAGCTATTCTGGGATGCGGATGGTAACCTGTTCCAGGTGCAGGACTGCAAAACTCCCATGGCGCGTTTCCATGACTGGGACGAGGAGAACCGCTTGCGTCTTATGATAGGAAATTCTACGGCTGGTTATTATGGTTACGATGCTAAGGGAGAGCGAGTATATAAGCTAACATCGGATAAAGGTGGAATGGAATTTGATGGTGACAAAGTCCAGGCTTATTTCACATGGTCGGATGCAACGCTATATCCCAATCCATATCTCACCATAACACCGACAGGCTACACGAAACACTACTATGCCAATAGTGAACGTCTATCCACTGTTCTTGGTGAGGGTGGTTGGTTCTTAATGTCAAAGGATGCAATCAGCGACCTTACGCAAGATGAGGAACATGATATGGGGCATGCCTTTGATCGCTATTCTGAGCACTTTCCGCTGGGACTGCCGTCGGCTGTTCTAACCAAGAATAAGGACATTGATGAACAGGTGGTGCAGGAATTGCAATACGATTGTCCGCAGAAGACATTGGTGTCGATAGATTTGGATTGCACTATGAATCCTAATGCATTGTACTCTCGAATGTATCGCAATCTGGCGGTGAATGGTACAGAAACCAACGTTTATTACACGCATAACGATCATCTGGGCTCGGCTTCGTGGATAACGGATAGATATGCTCATCCTACGCAATACCTCCATTATCTGCCGTACGGACAACTCCTCGCCAATCAAAAAGCGACGACTTACGACGAGCGTTATAAGTTTATCGGCAAAGAACGAGATCTGGAGAGTGGGTATGATTATTTCGGAGCAAGATACTATATTCCATCCTTCCTACATTTTGCATCTGTAGAGCCATTATTGGATAAGTATCTGCATATCTCGCCCTATTCCTATGCCGCGTGGAATCCGATAAAGAATGTTGATCTGGACGGAAATAGCGCAAAAGATAAGATTATGGGATGGACATTGGGTACCATTACCAATGCTATTCCGTTGGCTAGTCTTACTAATGTTAGAGACTCTTATACTCCAGATAATCCATCAGATTATAATAATTCATTACAATCCGTAGACAACTTGGCGTTTTGCGTTGGTGCTGCTTTAATGGCCTCAGGTGCCACTGATATTGTCGGAGGAACTGCTTTCGCAGAAGCTGGGTTAGCCGTTGCAACTACTGGAGTTGGAGCTCCAGGGGGAGCAGGAGTTGCTATTGTTGGAGGAACATTAGTAGGAACAGGATTGTTGAAGGGGGTTATAGGAAGTTCCTTAATGGCCAATTCTGGTAACAACAAAGGTAAAGGATATTCGAGAGGGAATAGTGGTGCTAAAGAAAAATCTATAAACCAACTACAGCAAGACGTGAGTAGAGGAAAAGCACCCAAGGGTATTACAGATTTTCATAAAGGAAAAGTCAAAGGAGAACAACCCCATGTACACTTTAAAGATGGCAGTGCGCTTAATAAAGACGGAACTTGGAAACATGGCAAAGGGAATTTAACTAATGAACAAAAACAATACTTAAAGCAAAATGGATGGAATATTGAATGAAAAAATCACTAAATGGATATCGGATTTCTCCAAAAGTGAATTAGATTGGGATAGTTATCATATTGATGAACTTCAAGAATGTAAGATTCCCAAAAATAAGTGGGTGGAGTCTGCTTTTAAGGTTTATTCGTTATGTGAGAAGACTTTACTTCAATGTAAAGAAAAGAATTCTGTAGCCTTATGCTTTGAACTCAACATAACCACTTCACATTGCCATGCTCCATTAAGTTTATCAAGGCAATGCTTTAGCAAAACAGATACATATCCGGAGATATATCTTTTTAAGAATAAAGAAAAACGATCCAATCTCCTCTCA
>Ga0310696_10005834_pt1 | contig 14757 bp, 9 predicted proteins | sample AusTroGonzalo_MG_4_FD_203885 | JGI IMG/M metagenome (GOLD analysis project Ga0310696, IMG submission 203885) | Bovine rumen microbial communities from tropical cattle in Woodstock, Queensland, Australia - Gonzalo_02 (v2) (version 2) | ecosystem: Host-associated > Mammals > Digestive system >...
ACATTCTTCCGTAGCAGGAACAATACCTATAAAGGTGGTTATAACGTTGGACCATTAACCACTAGCACGCAACCAAATACTTCTCCTATTGGTTCAACTAATAGAAACACACCATCTAACGGCGGAGTGTATGGCAAAGTAGCCATTGATCCTACAGTGCCACTACTTGTGACATTGGTGGTTATCGCCGGCATTGCTGTTGTGGTAGCACCTGTTGTTATTGCTATCGTGGTAAATAAAAAGAAGAAGAAATAATCTTCCTAATAAAAACGACCATTAAGGTCGCTTTTAATAAATCTTTTCTTCGGCAATATTGTATTCGCCGTTTTTAATCTTTTCTAATAGTTCATCATAAGAAAGAGGCTTACCGTATAGATAGCCTTGTAAACGACCACAACTAGCTTCTTCTAAGAAAGCTGCTTGCTCATCGGTTTCAACACCTTCGCAAAGTGTCTTCATACCAATTTGGTCCGCAAGAGAAATGACTGATTTAATTAAAGCTTTAGCTTTTTCATTGCCATTAAATCCCACGAGGAAAGCCATATCAAGCTTTAAAACATCAAAGTCAAAGTCTTTTAAGACATTGAATGAAGAATAACCACTGCCGAAGTCATCTAGCCAGGTAGCAAACCCTTTAGCGTGTAATCTATTAATTGTGTTCTTTAATAAATCAACTTCGTTAGTTAAAGCGCTTTCAGTGATTTCAACGTGTAACAATTCATGTGGAACTTGATATTGTTCGACAATCTCATTAACAACTTCCACGATATCAATAACACCAAAGTCCGCTCTAGAGAAGTTAATAGAGACCGGAAGGACTGGTAAACCATTATCGATGTTATGACGAATGTCAGCACAGACGATTCTTAAGATTTCTTTATCTAATTTATAGATAAGTTGGTTATTTTCTAATACTGGAATAAATTTTCCAGGAGAGAGGAAACCATATTTAGGATCAATCCATCTCGCTAAAGCTTCAACGCCACAAAGCGTTCTACCTTTAGACCAAACAACTGGTTGATAATATGCTTTCAAGTAACCATTTTTAATAGCTTCATCAATATGAGTAACGATGTATTGGTTCATCAAATAGTTATCATGCATCTTATCATCGTAGAAGAGGATGATTTTTGTAGTAGGCATACGCTTAAGTTCCGCATATGCGTAGCGCGCTTTTTCAACTGCGTAGTGAGGATCTTCTCTTGGGTCATAGACTTCCGCTGCACCAACTTTGATACTAGGCTTAATTTCTGGATCTTGTTCTTCCACTCGTCTAGCCACTTCAAAAATTTTATCTTGGACTTTTAAGTTAATGGTGAAAACAACAAAGTGGTCGTCAGATTGGCGGGTGATTAATGAATTTTCATTAAAGACATCAGAAATAATCTGACCAACTGTCTTTAAGAACTCATTACCTTTCTTGAAACCTTTTTGGTCGTTATAGACCTTGAAGTTTGTGATGTTAATAAATAGATAGACACTATTACCACGTTCAATTTTATATTCAGCGATTTTTTCTCTAACTTGTAAGGTGAAATATTCAAAAGATAATAAACCTGTGATTTTATCTTTAGTGGCTAACTCTTCTAATGCCTCATCTTTATTGGCTTCAGAAATACGCTGGTTAAAGATAGAGATACAAACCATTGTTAAAGAAATAACAAATGTTAAGTAGTTGACTTCGTCACCTTCTGGGAAACGTCTTTGACCAAAATTAGCAGCACCTTTAATGGCAAAATAGAAACCTAAGAACAAGGTCCCTAAAATACCGATAGAAGTAAGTGGGTTCCAAATTAATAAACAGCCGATATAAATGGTGAACATCAAGAAGCAGATAATCTGCTTATTTTCATACATGACATTACCACTACCATCTGGCATATAAACAGTTGTTCCGTCTGAGTTAATAACAGCCTTAACACTAACGAAGTCACCATAAGAGACCATGACACCAAACATTAAACAGACAAAGGCAAATAAAGAAATGACCATGACTGAGCTTAATGATGCACGTTTACCACCCTTATAGCGGTAGATAGAGGCAAAGATAATACCTATGTCAAACAGAATGACTGAGATATAGAAGAATATCTTAAAGATGCCCTTAATTGTATTGACTTCACTGGTGAACTTAATGGACTTATAGTAGAACTCTAATGGCATCAAAGCACAGATGCATAAAGAGAAGCCGGCAAAGACAATCGCCCATACCATTCTTTTTAAACTTCTAACTTTGCTGACGTATTGCAAAGAATAGATAAACATCGCAAAGCCCATCGACATTAAGATGAAGAAGTTTGAGGTGTTTTGGAAAATGACTTGGAAAGGAGATAAGGTATTAGCCGGATTCGCTAATGTTGGAATGACATATTTTTGTGTTTGTCTAAGGATTAACCAAATTTCAAGCACGAAAATAACAGAGGACATGAAAATAGCTGACCTCATGTTGGCTTCGTTTAAATAGTTCTTAACGTACTTCGATTTTTTGCGCAAACCAAAGATGTTTAAAAAACCATTCCAGATTTTAGATAGAGTTCCCATTTCTAACTTTAGTATATCTCCTTTTTTGAGCGCATATATGTATACAAGTGAGAGACAACAAAAATGAATTGATGAGATGAGAAAATTATTTTTTTAGAAAAATCTTGACTAAACGAGCAACAAAAAACGGGATTAATTAACCCCGTTATTGTTTGTTTATTCAACTGGTCTAATGAATCTTAGATGCAAAATACCATTTGGATACATCAGTTTTTCGTATTCATCGAGTTGTAATACTGGAACGTAATATAACTCCACATAATATGTTTCTAAGCCGTCTACTTTTTCATAGTAATAACGGATATAGCCATATTGTTTTAAGTCTTCTTTTTCAGTTGTGAGACTTGAATACCTAAAACCAATGCTTTCTAAATATGTGCGATAGGCGCTTACTTGATCACCCGCAAGGAAATCTTCATAAAAGATAACTGTTGGGATTTGACCGTCATATCTCACATATGAATCATGAGCATAACTAGTACCCACTGGCGCACTTATAACGCCTCCAAGCATACGAGTAAGCGCAGTACTGATTTCACTAGGGAATTCATTGGTGGATACTAATCTAGGAGCGTTCGCTAAATAGTTTGTAACACTCTCATGAGTAGTTGTACCCAAATCCTTAACTGTGAAACTCATTTCAAATGTTCCATAGTCATTAGAGGTTGCCACTGTCTCATATTTAGCGGACTTACCATCACTAGCAAGAGTTAGTGTGCTTTTGAATGTATCACTGCCTTCCGCTAAAATGCCTTGTCCATCTAATTCTGCAATAAGAACACTGAGTTCTTTATCAGTGGATGTATAAACAAATTCATTCGTGGTCTTCTTCCATTTTGCTTTGAAATCCTTCAAATCATAAGTGGTATAGAAGAAATCACACATATCAACATCTTTATTGACTGTCTTACATCTATCAATTTCAATACCATTTTCAACAAAGTTGAAATGATATAAACCTTGATCAAGATATTGGCAGTATCCATCATCACCTTGTTCAGCGAATCTGCCGTAGTAATGATTGGTTAAGATTTTGCCTTCAATGAACTTTTGTTCAATGTAGTTTTCATCAATTAAAGTGGAATTCTTTAAGGCAAGGTTAGCGTGAAACGTATCAAATAGTTCACTTGGAGTAGGTGGCACTATCACACTGCTAGTTGAACTAGAACTTGAAGAGCTAGAACTAGTGCTAGTCGAACTTGATGTTGAGGAACTAGTTATTGATGAAGTGCTAGAAGTAGATGAAATCTCACTGGTGCTTATAGTAGCACTAGATTCACTAGAACTATATTCACTACTGCTACTCAAAGTTGGGTTTGAGCAGGCAGTAAGTGACATAAGTGCAATGATTGGAAGTATTTTTTTCATATTAAGCATCTTTATAGATGATGTTAATTGATGTGCCTAAAGAACCAACGGTTAAGACTTTATTACCGATAGTCATTTTAGCGCTCCAGTTTGTAACTTTAGTGAAGCCTGCATCAACACATGCTTGTGTTAATGCTTTACGATAGTCATCAGAAAGTGTTTTGCCATCTTTCATTTTGATTTTAAGAGTTGTTTCAGAACTAAATTCACCATCAGCGAAGAAACCACTATATTCTCTGCTATAAACATAAGGGATGATAGCAGCTGTTTCTTCACCAACTAAGGTTACCATCTTAGCATAAGCAGCTGGGGATTCTTCTGCCCAACATGTTGGTGCTGGAACTTCTTTAATTGTGGCTAACTTAGTAACTAAGTCTTTTTCAAAGACAGATGTTAAACCAGTTGTGCCAAACATAAAAATGTTTGAATATTGGGCAAGGCTATCGCTATCACCATATTTAAAGTTGATGGAACTGATATGACCGCCATAGACATTGAATTTGATTGTGCCATCCATAGCGTAGTCTTTCCAATAGAAGTCATTGAATAAACCTTTACCAGCATTTAAAACGCCGTTTTTGAAGACGATGTTGCCGTCTTCATCAAACATTAATGTTTCTGGAGCAATATTAAGACCTAATAAAGAGGCTAAGGATTGACCTTCTTGCATTTCGACTTCTTGGACTAATTTTGCTTTAGCGGTGTCGTCATCTGTGGTGTTTGTTGTGTCTTGACCTTCGTTCTCCGCGGTGAATTCAATCACACCATCATCTAAGATGTGATAGCCACGATATGTTGTTTCACCGTTTTTATAATTCTTAATTAAGATTGTCTTTTCTGTGACTTTGATGGTAATAAGGTCACTTTGTGAATAGTGATCACCAATCATTAAGGTATAGTTAGCACCGACTTCGTTTAAGTCATCCAAATAAGCTTGGATTTTCACTGTATCAGCATCCGCTGCAAATGGAGCTGGTTCAGCGATTTCTTCGTATTCTAAGACTTGGATTTCAAAGACATATTTACCATAAACATAGACTGGATTATCTTCTGTACCAGTGTTATAGAGTTGGTTTTCAGTTTCGCAAACGAAGGAAACGATTTTACCGTTTTCTTCTTTAGCGGTGATATAAGAAATAGCGTTATCACCAATGCTAGCCCACGCTAAGTATTTAGCAACAGCGTCAGAACTATAACCTAAATAGGAATAAGTATGGTCAGTTGTTTGTCTAAAATCACTTAGTTCGAGAGTGGCAAATGGGAAGGTGAATTCATCCCATTCTCTAGCAGAACTTCTCACTAATTGGTTATCTGGGCCAACACCAACATAATTGGCATAGCCTTGATCATCTTTTTCGTAGAAGTTATGGATGGTTGTGCCTCTGACCACTTTTTCTTCGATTAAGTATTTTTCATTGAAATGATATTCACTTGTACCTAAGGTATTAACATTTTCACCAATGATTTGTTTAATTGTAGCTTTGAGGTGACCTTGTTTAAGCATGAATGAAGAAGCGACTTCTTCACTCATACCAGTTTCACTGACCTTCACATTTTTCATTGCTTCATCAAGGACTGGTGTAACTGTCTTACCGACATTAGTAAATGTGATATAGCCAAAAGCATTCGTGCTGTCTTCATCAATTTGATTTGTGTTTGGATCAATGTAGATAACTCTAGCGGCTAAATCAAAGTTACTATTGAAGCTGAATTCAATCTTATCGGCATATAAAACATATTCAGAACCGATAATAGCGGCCATCGCCACAACAGTATTATTGTCATTGGTATAGAAGACACCGTTGTTTTCTTCGAATGTTAGATTATCGACATCAACGTAATATAAACCATCGGTATCATATAAATCGGTAGCGATAACACCTTCACCATTGCTATTTTGATAAACAATGTCATTACCAATGATGAGTTCGTTGTTCACGAGTTTGATATAGTGAGCAACTTTATCGAATTGTGTATCTGGGATGATGTTAGTAAATAAGGCTTGGCCTTCATTACTTTGGGCATCAAAGAAATAGTTTTCTGTTCTATAGATTTTGTTAACGCCTAATAAGTTATTAGCGGTCACTGTAAAGTTTTGGCCTTCTTTCATTGATTTTAAGAGGGCTTTAACTTTGTTAGCGGTTCTAGCAAATGTCACTGTGATTGTGACTGTACCATCGTTATAGTCGCCATCTTTATGAGCGGTAACAACGTATGTACCTTCTTTAGTGGCAGTAAAGACACCACCATTGACGGAAGCACCTTCGGTTGTGGTATAGGTGACGCCTTCGACGTTAGAAGTAAGTGTGACGCCTTCGTTAACATCGACATCTGTTTTGCTAGCGGTAATTTCAATATTTGCCTTTTCAAAGACTTCGATGGTAATTGTGCCATCATTGTAATCGCCCTCTTTATGAGCGGTGACCACATATGTTCCCACCTTTGTAGCGGTGAAAACACCATTAACGACTGAGGCACCTTCTTCAGTTGAGTAAGTAACGCCTTCGACGTTTGAATCAATTGTTAATTGTTCGTTAACTTCCACTCTGGCTTTATCAGCGGTTAAGACAATATCTGTTTTAACAACGATAGAACTGGAACTAGATGTAGAGTTAGAAGTTGATGAGCTAGATTCATTTGAACTAGTGGATGATGTAATAGATGTGTCACTGCTATTGGATGATGTAGCACTACTACTTGTAGGTGTTTGACCAAAGTCACAGCCGGCAAGAGTGCCTACCAAAGCTAAGCTAAGTAACACGGTTTTGATAGATTTTTTCATGTTCCGTTTCCTTTCTTCAACAGTTAAAAGACTACTCGCATGCGTATGATAAAGCAAAAGGTATTTATAAAATTTTTATTTTATAAGCGAAAACCGCAAAAAAAGCAGCTTTGTTTCAATAACAAAGACTGCCTTATGCATATTTTATTAATTGATATTAGTAGCCGAAGCAGAATCTAATGCCGAAGACGACTGTTAAGATAGCGCCGATAACAACGGCGACAATTGAAAGAACTCTAGCGACGATACGATAAACTTTAAATTTAGTATCTACTCCTTCTAGAGAAGTGACTCTACACATTGATAAGGAGATGATACCCAAAATCATTGGAGTGGGAATAACCACTAACGCTATAATAGCTCTTGTTAATGTATCACCAGAGAAAGAGAAAAATGATGGGAAGATTGCATATAGCAATAAGATGCTTGAAGCAATAATTCCTAATATAAAGGCTGTTTGAAGACTACTTTCTGTTTTATTCATGTTTTGTAATTCCTTTCACTTATTAGACGTATTAAATATTAATAACTGCTAAATTATTTTGTAAACCAGTAAATTATATTCCAAGAGAGGGAAGTATATAAATCCTCATTAAGTTTTCCAACACTTCCAACGTCTTTTTCTAGATAGCGTTTATTCATACCACTATTAATAAAGATTAACCCCACTTTTGGTTGCTCTTCTAGGAGTTTTTTAATCTCTTCCTTTGTGTAATTCGTTTCATATTCAATGCTATAGAGAAAATCTTTGCTAAACATATGTTCTATTGCTTTTTTCTTCATTTCATAGAACTTCAAAGCAAATTCTTTGGCTTCTTCGTATGAAGCATGAGATTTTGCTTCAAAGGAATGCATATCACGGAAGGTTGTACCATCTTTGATATATTCTTCTCCATCAACCATTAGATAGGCAAAGCGAATATCTAATTTGGATAATTCTGGGTGGTGATCAAGGTATCTATAATATGGTTCATATTTCTTATAAAAATCCATATTGTTTTTGTTATTCTTGATATCTTCTTTATTTGCTTTCTCAAGCGCTTGGTATTCTATGAGAAGAGGTTCTGCAATTGAACAATAGTCTTTAGACATTAATTTGTTTAATTCGCTAGTAAGGGCTAAGAATTCGTCTTTTAAATAGTTGTTTTTAAATTCATCTAGATTCTTGTATTTCTCATCGCGAGAAAAATGACCAAACCACCAAGATTCATGATAGTAAGAAGAATAAAACAAATCGACATAGTCATAGGACTTGTCGCCCATAATAGCGGGCACTAATGTGTCGCCTTTAATTTCATATACTAGAAGTGGCTGATATAAAGGAGCTTTTAATAATCTCTTAGAAGCAGGATTCTTTTCCATACATAGATAATCATCCTATTTTAATGAGATTATCGCAATAAAAAACGACACTTTTTAGTGCCGTTATTTTTAATCAAGGTCTTTCTTGCAATATAACAATTGGGTGCGTGAAGTTGCTGACCTTTTTTGCCACAAAGTTGCTATTACCGTTATAATATAACGTTGTATCGTTAATTACTTTGAAACTCTTTTGAGCATTTGCTGCACCTTCTGAATACGTTTTATTCGTCCATTGACCGTTAACATTATATGTATCATATTTGGTACAAACAGCACTTACATAGCCTGTTGAAGCATCGAATGACCATTTGCCATAGTCAATCCATTCAACATACCAACCAGCATCAGAAAGTATGAATCGATATTCAATGTAGTCTTTATTAGGCTCGAATTGGTAACCATCAACTCGACCATCACTAGTTTCTTCGTAGCGGGTTGTCGCTGTGATATTAAATGAAACTTTGCCACCACCTTCATCACCACCAATTTCGTTGTTGTTGTTATTATTAGCGAAATGAATAGCAACCGGAATAGCGACTGCCGCCACTAAAGCGATAGAGACAATTGGGATAACAATAGCGAAGATTAATTTATTTGATTTCTTTGCGGGTGCTGGAGGAACTGGTGTTGGTTCTTCTTCGAAGACTGGTTCCTTTACTGGTTCTGGTTCTTTTTTCATAGCAGGAGCGTGTTCTTCTTTTTTAGTTCCACCTTCAGCAGCTTCTTCCTCATTAAGTCTTGCGTCAATAATCTTTCTAGCGCGCACCATTAAGAATGAAGCGATACCAAGAGCGGTCAAGGCAATAACCAAGAATGGAATAATACCAGTGCCAATTGTCACCATAATAAGGCTAAAGGTGAAAACACCTACGCACACCAAAGAGCCAACAAACATTCCCTTTTCTTTAGGGGTCTTTGGCATATAGTTTCTCTTCTTATTCATATAAGTCACCCCTTATATAACTTTCTTCCATTATAAAAAGTAATCTTACTTTTAGGGTTAAAAAGCTGAAAGTTATGACAAATATTTGAAAAGTACCGACCTTAGTCGATACTTATTTTTCCATTGGTTGTGGCTTTAAGATATAGGCCACGTTATCAGCGTCATCCGCGACACAGAAGAACTGAATGTTGATTTTAACTTTGTTATTATTCTTGTCGTAAACAGTAATGATCTTGCTAAACTCTTTATGCTTGCTGGCAAGCTTAAGAGCCTCTTTGTTGATTTCGAGAATCTCTTTTGGATTCACACAGCGTTTGACAAATGAAGCATCATTAAGTTCTTTTTCAAGCTCTGATGGTGAGATGCCTAATAAGTCACTCAAAGTATGGGAAATGACATTAAATCTAAACTTCTTATTAATAACGCTGACGAGAACCATGTTATCAGTGGAGTAATCTGTGATTAACTCTTTAACTTCTTTTAAGTTAGCAAGTTCACTATCGTTATAAGCTGAACCATAGAATAACTCTCTACCTTCTTTCTTACCAAGGTAGTAGAAGTGAATTCTAAAGGACATAAGACCACCATCACTACGATGGAATCTAATTGTCGTGACAGAACCTGATAAACGGTTATCCATTGCTTCTTGTAAAGCGGTGAATAAAACTGGACGATCTTCTTCAGGTGAGAAGAGTTCAATATTAACTAAGCGTTCTGCAAAGTCAGGAACATCAACCGCTTGATAGAATTGTTGGTTATATCTCACGATATCAACATGCTTTCCATCCCAAGAATAGAAGGCGACCGCACCAATGATGTTATTAAGCATTGTGTCAGAATAAATATTCTTATCTAAGAATTCTCTAATACGTAATTGTTCGTTAGGTTTAGCCACAAAGCCGAGGTCATCCAAAGCATCTGGATTTGAAACGACCTTTTCGAACTCATCACGTGTTAAAGGTTTATAGAAATAATAACCTTGGACATAGCGGCAACCTAATTCCATAAGGAATTCACATTGTTGTTTGGTTTCAACACCTTCAACGATAATTGGTAAAGACATCACTTTAGCCATATTAACAACTGATTCAATAATGCGAATGCCTCTTTCATAATCAGAGCCTTCTAAGCGTAAGAATTCAGAGTCTAACTTAATGGCGTCTAGTTTGATAGTTGAAAGCATATTTAAGGAAGAATAACCACTACCAAAGTCGTCCATAAACACAGAGAAGCCATCGTTACGTAAGCGCGAAACGATATCTTCGATAATATTGGCGGTTTCCGCATAAGCGGATTCAGTAAGTTCCACTTTGATTAGATTATGTGGTAATTGATATTTATCCGCTAAATCGCGAATGTAATTAGCGATATCAAAATTGTAGATATCAACACGGGAAACGTTAATAGATACTGGAACTGCAGTATGGCCTGTATCTATCCAGTTCTTTAAACTCTTACAAACCTTTTCCCAAATGTATTGGTCTAAGTCTGTAATGAAGTTATATTTCTCTAAAACAGGGATAAAGACTGCTGGTGAAATTTGGGTGCCATCTTTCTTAATCCATCTCGCTAAAGCTTCAACACCAACAATTTTGCCTGTCTTAGCGCGACATTGTGGTTGTAAATAGAAGGTAATTTCATCGTTTTGTAAAGCGGTCATGAATTCCGAAAGAATACGAGATTCGTTTTCCGCTAAGAACTGCATGTCAGAGTGGTAATAGCAGATTCTATTTCTAATATCGCCTTTAGCTTTAGAGGCCGCAATACTTGCTCTATCAATGGCGTCCATAAGGATCATATTTTTCTCTAATAAGGCCACACCGATGACTGGTAAGAAACCAGTTGTCATACCAAAAGAGGCGATATGTTCACGAATATGGTCATATAAAGCGGATATTTTATCTTTATCATATTGGGCTAAAACTACGAAGTCATCTTGGCCAAAATAACCAGCGACTCCACCTTTGGTTAAGATGTTTTCAGATAACTCAGTACCGATTTTCGCTAATAAATAATCGCCTTGTTCACGACCAAACCATTCATTGAAGAATTTGAAGTGTTCGATATCAATAAACAAGACACACCACTTTTTATCAGGGGTTTCTTTAAGTATCCTTTCAGATTCGCTATAGAACTCTTTACTAGCGTATAAACCAGTGATTTGATCACGACCAGTGCTGATGACATTAGATTCATCGCTGACGATACCAATTCTTCTACTCATTAAGTTTTGAATGTCAAAGACATACATTCTAAACATGCCTGGAGGAATACCGTTTTCCTCACCAGCGATAACGCATTGTTCAACATAACGATATGAACCATCTTGTAGTTTGTATCTGAAGTGAGCGAAGTCAAAGTTTGGTATTTTAGCATTAGCTAAGCGTTCAAAGAAACCATCAATTTTCATCAACGATAAATAAACACCAACATCATCAGGATGGACAATATGTTTAGCGGTGAAGTCCACTAGTTCACGATAGGAAATATCAACGTTAGGAACAAAGTATTTGCCCGCAACGTGATATAGCTGATTATATGTATCATTAGCGATATCCATTTCCACGATTTCATCACAAGATGAACTATTTAAGAGGTTGATTAATGAATGCTTATCATGGTTATAGAAAAGTTCATACATATCTTGTCTAGAAACAGAGTCAGATGTGGAAAAGTCTTCTTTCTTTTCTCCCGATAAAGTACTGGCGGCTAGTTCTTTAAGTTTCTTCTTTCGAGCGTACATACGCTCATCCGCTCGGGTGAAGATGGATCTTAAGGAATTATCTTTTTCTGGGACATAGTCCGCAAAGCCAACAGCGATGATTGGTTCGTTTTTACCAATATTAGATTCAATGATTTGATTAAACGTTTCTAATAAGTAATATCTTTTGTTGAAATCAGGGCCATCAACGAATGTCGCGAATTCATCACCACCGATACGGTAGATGATTTGGTTCTTAAAGACTTGTTTAATGATTCTAACTGATTTGATGATGTAATCATCACCTTGCTCATGGCCAAAGGTATCGTTAATGAGTTTTAAATCATTTAAGTCGAAGATGAATAAACATAAGTCACCACTGCTCTTATCACGGAGCAATAAGTCGATTGCTTCTTCACGTTCAACGTAAGCGTGTTTATTTCTAATACCGGTTAATTGGTCTTGATATGCTAACTCTTTAGTGGTCGCTAATTCTTGGCTCTTTTCTTTCACTCTCTGCGAAGCAGCACTGATGGAACGTCGATAGCTTTCTGTTTCAGTAGTCACGATAAACATATGAACAAGAATCATACTTAATAAGTGACCGAATGAATATAAAGGAAGTTCTGGGAAGCGAATTTGTAAAACAATTGAAATCGCCATCACAATACCGACTAAGCTAATTGTTAAATATCTTAACTTACGATAGTTTTTATTAGTGATAAAGCGAATGAAGGCAATGATTGAAGTGATAAGGTACATCACCATTTGTGCGGTGAAATAACCATAGCGGCCAGCCTTAGGTTCATAGACACCATTCTCATAACTAAATAAGATTGGAACAAAGATATTAACAACAGCAAGCGTGACGCCCGAGAGTAAAAAGATTAAGGCAAAAGCCATTGTAATATTACTTGTAAATCTCTTTTCTTCTAGATACTTAGCCGTAAATCTAAGCCAGGCAGAAACACCAAAAGCCATCGCCACGAAGAAGATGGATGTATCAATCATGCCTGGTACTTTATTTGGTAATGCGTCAAATATGCCCCACAAGATGTCCGCGGTAAAGAATACAAAGTGGCAGATAACTACAACTTTGTAAGCGCGGAAAATATCATGGTTCATGACACGATATTTTTTAGTAAGAAAAACATCCCAGTTAATTATTGCGCCGATAATTACCGCGACAATTGGTATTAATGAGTATGCCATATTATATCTAATTCAATGATAGCGCGCTAAAATACGCATATCAACTGCACATAGACATACCTTATACCTAGCCAGACGGGTTAAATTACAATTTATTTAGAATGTATCTTAATAGTTGAAATTGTGAAAAATTTTTACTTTTTTAAGTCATTAACCGCTTTAATTACCATCTCTTTAATCTCATCAGGATCTTCTGAATCAATTAAAAGCATAGGCTTAGCGGTAGGATAAGGGATTTGTTCTTTTAAACCATATTCTTTTAACGATGGAACATTCTTAATAAGGAAGCGATTATCATAGACACCACCAAAAAGGATGCCATCTTTATAAAGCATGAATTCCCCCATCATCTTTTTATATGTAATACCTCTAGTCTCTCTTAAGAGTTCGAGGATAAATTCCAAGTATTCGTTATTACTAGCCATATTATTTAATCCTTATTAATAAGGTGTGTTTTTACTAAATGTAATGCTTACATACAGTGCATACACTTTATTTTGATTTCATTATATGCTCCATGAATACTGATCTGGTTTTCATTCCCATTTTTTCATAGAACTTTAAAGCGGTATCATTGCCTGGCCACACATTTAAAGTGACTTCATAGCAATTATTCTCTTTTGCGGTTTCCACAACTTTTTGATATAAAGCTTTGCCAATACCTTGTTTACGATATTTTTCATCGACACATAAGTCATCTAAATGGAAAACCTTTATAGGATACATATTTGAGGTGGGTACTCTAATTTGACACATCGCATAACCCACGACATAGTCATTTATAATAGCCACATATATTGGTTTAGTATCATTGTTAATCATTTCTTCAAGTTGTTCTTGATTATATTTGGTTGTTCCAGACATGAATAAATCTGGTCTTAATTTAGCGTGGATTTCTAAGACCTGAGATAGTAAATCTAACAATCTAGCAATGTCTTCTTTTTTAGCTCTACGAATTTCCATTTGCTTTATTCTACTATGTAAAAATAAAAAACGATACTGATTATCATATCAATATCGTATTTCTCTAATGGCGGAGTAGGAGAGACTCGAACTCTCGCACCAGTTACCCGATCTACTTCCTTAGCAGGGAAGCCCCTTCACCAACTTGGGTACTACTCCAGAGCGAACGCTCCTTATATTAACATAAAGAGCGAACGAAATTAAATAATAATTTTGAAAAATTAATATGCTTTAGCGAACAAGACAACCTTTTTGGCTTTCTTACCACAGATTGGACAAGTTTCCGCGAACGCCATTTGATTAAATGGGATACAACGTGCTGTCGCTGTTGTGAGTTCTTTAATCTTGTCTTCGCAAGCTTGGTCACCACACCACATCATCTTGGCATAGCCACCTTTTTCCATGGCTTTATTGAATTCATCCATATTGGTGACTTCTGTGACATGGTCAAGTAAGTAGTTATAAGCTTTTTCGTACATTTCTTGATGGACTTGTTTGAATAATTGAAGGACAGTTTCCACCATTTCTTCTTTTTTCACGGTAATCTTACGACCATCATGACGGACTGCAATTGTCACAACACCTGCTTCGATGTCTCTTGGACCGATTTCAATACGGAGTGGGACACCTTTCATTTCATATTCAGAGAACTTCCAGCCTGGTGTCTTATCTGATTCATCACATTTGACACGCACACCGGCATCTTTGAGCATCTTTTCTAATTCACGAGCCGCTGGAATGACACCTGGTTTTTGTTGAGCGACTGGAATAACAACCGCTTGGATTGGAGCGACATATGGTGGTAAAACTAAGCCATTGTCGTCACCGTGAACCATAATAATAGCACCTAATAATCTTGTACTAACACCCCATGATGTTTGATGT
>Ga0310696_10005835_pt1 | contig 14757 bp, 8 predicted proteins | sample AusTroGonzalo_MG_4_FD_203885 | JGI IMG/M metagenome (GOLD analysis project Ga0310696, IMG submission 203885) | Bovine rumen microbial communities from tropical cattle in Woodstock, Queensland, Australia - Gonzalo_02 (v2) (version 2) | ecosystem: Host-associated > Mammals > Digestive system >...
ACTCATTCTGGCCGAGGACGGCAAGAAGATGTCGAAGCGCCTCAGGAACTACCCCGACCCTACGAAGATGCTCGACACGTACGGCGCGGACGCCATACGCCTCTACATGATCTACTCGCCCGTCGTGCGCGCCGAGAATCTGAAGTTCTCCGAGAGCGGCGTGAAGCAGGTTCTCCGCGATCTTCTCATTCCGTGGTGGAACGCGTACTCCTTCTTCGTGACATACGCGAACGTCGACGGCTTCGCGGACGCGGAGGTATCCGTGCCGGACTCGGACAACGTTCTCGACCGCTGGATAGTCTCCTCTCTCGAGACGCTCGTCGCCGACGTCGCGGACGCGATGGACCAGTACGACCTGCAGCGCGCCGTACGTCCGTTCGTCGCCTTCATCGAGGATCTCACAAACTGGTACATCCGCCGCAGCCGCAGGCGCTTCTGGAAGAGCCAGAACGACGGCGACAAGCTCCACGCCTACCGCACGCTCCGATACGTGCTCGTGCAGCTCTGCAAGGTGGCGGCGCCTTTCACGCCGTTCATCTCCGAGGAGATATACAGGAATCTCAAGGGCGCCTCGGACCCCGAGTCCGTCCATCTCTGCGACTTCCCCCGCCCGCGCGCCGGCGCGCGCGACTTCGCGCTCGAGAAGGAGATGGCCGCTGTGCAGGCCGTCGTGAAGCTCGGCCGCCAGCTGCGCGTGGAGAACGATCTGAAGGTGCGCCAGCCGCTTGCGTCGATCAAGGTTGCTGGGCTGCCGAAGGACGCGGAGCGCGTCGCGGAGAACGCGGAGCTGCAGGCGCTCGTCCTTGACGAGCTCAACGTCAAGGCCGTGGAGTTCATCGCGGACGAGACGGAGCTCTGCGACGTCTCGTACAAGGCGAACTTCAAGACGCTCGGGCCGAAGTGCGGACCGAAGATGAAGGCCGTCGCCGCCGCCATAGCGAAAGGGGGCTTTGGCGAAGCCAAACTCCTTGGGCGGGGTTCGGGGACGCCGGAGTCCCCGGCTGTTGTCATAGAGGGCATTGAAATCGCACCCGAAGACGTCCTCGTCACACGCGCGCCGAAGGCCGGCATGGTCGTCGCCTCGGAAGGTGGCGTGGTGGTGGCTCTTGAGACGGCCCTCACGCCGGAGCTCGTCGCCGAGGGAATCGCCCGCGAGTTCGTGAGCCACGTGCAGGCCATGCGCAAGGAGGCGGACTTCGAGGTGACGCAGCGCATCGACGTGTCCGTGGATTCCGACGACGCCATGCGCGCCGCCCTTGAATCCCATGCCGACTATGTCAAGACCGAGACTCTTGCCGTCTCGCTTTCGTTTGCAGCCTGCCCCGATTCTCCTTCAGTGGACCTCAACGGCCACTCCGCGAAGATCAAGGTTGTACCCGCAAGCGTCTGACGCAGGCGTTCCTGCCAATGATCTGATCATTGTTCACAAATCTCAATTGTTCACAAATGCCATCATTGTCACACATCCGCCCTCCCACAATTTTCATTTGTGAGGTAATTTCAAAACCTCCGTGCATTCGGTAGGGATCGAGCACTGGGCGGCCCGACGATGACTCCGACATACTTCGCTTCTGACAAGTGCCGCACGAGGGTCTGGCCCCAGTGGGGAGTGGCGCGGGTTTCATGAATGGTGGTGGGGCAAGGATTCGAACCTTGGAAGGCGTAAGCCAGCAGATTTACAGTCTGCCCTCGTTTACCGCTTGAGTATCCCACCGAAATGGTGCTCGGGGCGGGACTCGAACCCGCAAGGATCTCTCCACATGCACCTCAAGCATGCGTGTCTGCCAATTTCACCACCCGAGCTTCTGGTCGTGAAAACGGTGGATATGATACCATATCAGCGGCTTGCGCGCAAGGGGGATTTTTGCTAAACTTCTCTCCGATGCTCGAAGCAAAAAATATCTCTTTTGCGTACGGTCGAGAGGCCGTGTTCGCCGCCACTTCGTTTACCGTCCGCCCAGGGGAGACGGTTGCGCTTGTGGGGCCGAACGGCGCGGGCAAGACGACGCTGCTTCGCGTCCTGGCAGGTCTGCTGATGCCGACCTCCGGCCACGTGTACGCGAACGGGTCCGACATCCTGGCATACCCGCTGCGCTACCGTCGCACGCTCGGCTACCTTCCGGAGTCGGCCCCCGTCGAGCCGGGGATGACGGTGAGGGGGTATCTGCGATATCGCGCGAGTCTCAAGGGCGAGCAGTCGCGGCGGCTGCGCCATCGCGTGGAAGAGGCGCTCGAGACGTGCGGGCTGAGCGCGGCGGCGGACGCCTCGACGGATCTCCTTTCCGCCGGGCAGCGCAAGCGCGTGGCGCTGGCGGACGCAATGGTGCTGCGGCCGCGCGTGCTTCTTCTCGACGATGTGCTTGCGGGGCTGGACGCCTCGGCGAGGGAGGCTCTGACCCGGACGCTGTCGGCGTCCATCTCATTCGCCTCCGTCGTGGTGTCCGGACACGAGCTCTCCGATCTTGGACGCTTCGCAAAGAGGTTCTTTGTTCTGAAGGGCGGAGTCCTCTACGAGGCTCCCGACGTGGCTGCGGCCAGAAAGGCTCTTGCATGAGCGCCGTGCGCGTGATGGTTCGCAGGACGCTTGTGAAGTCGTTCGGCGCGTTCACCACGATGGGCGCCGTGGCGGCGTTCGTGTCGGCCGCGTCGGCGTCGTTCTTCCTGGAGCTCGGCCGCGGCGGCACCTCGCCCGTGCCTGCGCTCTGGGCGGTGGCGGCGGTGCCGTGGCTGCAGGTGCTGGCGGCGTTCGCCACCATGCGGCTTCTCGCCGAGGAGCGTCTCGAGGGACGCATGGATCTTCTTCTCACGGCGCCTGTGCGCGAGCTGAGCGTCGTGGTCGGCAAGTTTCTGGGCGCGTGGGGAGTGTCGGTCGCGGCCTTGCTTCTCTTCATGGCCGTGCCGCTGCTTCTGCTTCCCCGCTTTGCGCCATCGTTCTCCCCGGCGCCGGGGCTGGTCGAGTTCCTCCCCGCGCTGGCGGCGCTGCTTCTGCAGGCGGCGCTGTGGAACGCGGCCGGGATATTCGCGAGCGCATGCTTCAGGCAGCCGGCCACGGCGGCTGTTGTGATGGTGGGGGCCACGGTGGCCGTCCCGTGGGCCGCGTGGCGCGCCGCCCTTGCGTTCAGCCCGGCCCTGCGCGCATCGTTCCCCGACCATCCATTCCTGGCTGACGCGTACGATCTCGCGACGGGGGTCGTCTCCCTTGAGCCAGTCGTCTTCTACATGACGTTCACGGGGGCGGCGCTCTTCTCGGCGGGGAAGGCAATGGCCTTCTGCCGCATGGCGGGGCGTGGTGCTCGCCTTCTCCGCTTCTCAACCGTGGCGACGATCGTCCTCGCGTGGGTGTTCGCTTCCCTGACGTGCCTGTGCGCGCGCAGGGCGGACATCTCGCTGAACGTGTCGTACTTCCGCCCGCGTGCGGATGACGTCTCCGCGCGCACGCGCCAGCTGCTCTCTTCGATAGACGGCGAGATACGGGTGACGTGCTTCCTCTCCGCCCGGTCTCCCGCATTCCGCCCCGCGCGGCGTCTGCTCCGGGGCATCGCCGCGGCCGCTGCCGAGCAGAGCGGCGTGCGTCTCGTGGTGGACACTGTCGATCCGCGATGGGATCTTGCGGCGGCGGCGCGGCTCGTGCGCGAGGGCGTGCCGGAAGGGACGCTTTTCTTCCAGAGGGGAAGACGGCGCGTGGCGGTGCCCGCGCAGGACGCGAACGAGGCGGCGTGCGCGTCGGCTCTTCTTCGCATCGCGCTTCCCGCCCGTCGCGAAACCGTGTACTGGACGCGCGGCCACGGCGAGACGCAGTTCGACTCGCATGACGTCTTGTACGGCATGAGCGACTTCGCGCGCGACCTGAGAAGAGACGGCTACGAGATCAAGCCTCTTGACGTCTCCGCGGCTCCGTCTCTGCCGGCGGACTGCGCGCTGCTTGTCGTGGCCGGCGCGCGAGAGGCGTTCTCGAAGGACGAGCTGAGGCGCGTGGACGGATATCTGAGGCATGGCGGACGTCTTCTCGTGATGGCCACCGGCGATGCGAACGCCGGCGTCGGTTCGCTGCTGACTGCGTGGGGGCTCAAGATAATGCCGTTCACGGCCGTGTCGCCGCGCACCGTGGGAGGGGCGGATCTGGCGGTCACGGACCTGGGGGACCACGTCATAACTCGTCCGCTCTCCGGAACGACGCTTCTCTTCGGCGCCGCCTCTCCGCTCGCCGAGGCCACGCCGGGCGACGCCGCGAGCAGGGACAACCTCACGTTCACTCCGCTCGCGCGCACTGACTCGCGCGCATGGGGCGAGGCCGACGTGTCCGTGCTGCCGTGGACGTACGACTCCGAAAGCGAACCGGCCGGACCGCTCGTTCTTGCCGCGGCCCTGGAGCGCGGCGCCAACGCCGGCGCGAATCTCGCGTTCCGTCCCACGCGCGTGGTCATAGTGGGCGACGCCGCATTTGCGCTCAACGGCGCGCTCGCATCGCGCGCCAACGCCAACCGCGACTTCATGATGAACGCCATCGCATGGCTTGCCGGGCTCGACGCCGCGACCGCTCCGGGGATTCCCGGCAACGTGATCGTCACTGGACTTGAGAGGCCAGGCTGGCTGCGCCTCGGCGCGGCGTCGTGCATAGGACTTCCGGTTCTGCCGCTCCTCATGGCGGCGTTTCTGCGGTTCCGCCGGAGACGGCCGCCTTTGCACGCCAAGGCAGGAGGGGACGAGTGAGCAACAGGCGCTCCATGATTTTCCTCCTTCTGGGGTCGATGGCGATGGCCGCGTTTCTCTGGGCGTTCTCGCGGCACGCGGCGGCAGTGGCCACGGTGCGCTCGCGCACGACTCTCTCCGAGTTCGATCCGGCCGACGTGACGGGAATCGTCGTGCATCATCTTGGATCCGACGCCGTGCCCGATTTGACCCTTGAAAGATCGGAGACGGCATGGCGCCTCGTGTCGCCGTTCGCCGCGCAGACGGATCCGGCGGCGGTGTCGCGCCTTCTCGACTCCGTCACGCTCACGCCCGTCGCGGACATGCTTTCGCTCGACGACATGCGAGGCCTGGGCCACAGCCTTGCTGACTTTGGGCTGGCCCCTGCGCGGCTGGCCGTTTCGCTCACTGCAGGCTCGCGCCGGGAACGCATCCTTCTTGGCGGCGCAACGCCGTCCGGGCGCGAGATATACGCGCGGTCGGACAATCTGCGCAACGTCTTCACCGTCGCGGCGGAAGTCTACGACCTTGCCTCTGCGGGAGCGGACGCGCTTCGCCGCATGTCGCTTGTCTCCTGCCCGGCGGCGGACGTGACGGGCCTTGAGTTCCGCATCCCCGAGAAGCCCTTCGTCAAGCTGGTGCGCGAGAAAGACGTGTGGCGGCTCCAGCTCCCCGCCCCCGCGCCGGCCGACGCGAAGACGGCGGACGCCCTTGTGGAGCGCCTGGTGTCCGCGCGCGTGGGACGCTTCGTGTGGCCCGTGGCCGGCGTCGGCGACGCAAAGCCGCGCGCGGATCTTCTCGCTTCGTATGGCCTCGACCCTGCTTCTCCCACGGCATTCACCGCGACGGTGAGGCGAGAGCCGGACGCGTCCGACCAGATAGTCTTCGGAAAGTCGGCCGGGACGAATCTGGTCTACGCGCTTGTCCACAACGGCGGAGCGGTGGTGGTTGTGGACGCAGCGCTTGCACAGTTCTGCAGAGTGGGCGAGGCCGAGCTTCGCGACACGAGGCTCTTCCCGTGCTCAGCGGCTGATGTCCGGTCGGTGACGTTGACGACGGAGGATTCCGTGGTATACCGTCTCGTCCAGGACTCGGGCCGCGTCTGGCGCCTCGACACGCCAGTCGTCGCGCCGGCGGACTCCACGGCGGCGGCGTGGCTTGTGGACAGCGTGCTGGGCCTGAGGCAGGCGGACATCTCCGAGAAGGGGCTCGTCGTGGCTGTTTCGACCGGCTCCACGAACATGCCTGCCATGACGGTCCAGACTCCCGAGCTGATGAAGCCCGGGGTGTTCGCGAATCTTCGCGCGAAGACGCTTCTGGAGATCGACTCTGCGGCGGTGAAGAGAATTTCGCTCAAGACGGCGTCTGGCGCGACGTCTATTGAGTGGGACGCGGAACGCGAGGCCTGGAACCTTGTTCCGGCAGGGCAGGGCGACGCGCCGGCGAGGCCGCCGCAGGGGGCCGTGAACGCCGCCGCCGTGAAGCGTCTTCTTACGGCTCTCTCCCGCGTGGAGGCAGGCAGCGTCGAGACGCTTGCCGCCACTCCGGCCGACTTCGCCAGGTGCGGACTCGACAATCCGGCGTTCGTCGTGGCGGTCGACCTCGCGGGGGACAAAGCCGTCCACCGCGAGATATTGATCGGCTCTGCGGCGTCCGGCGGCGCCAGATTCGCGACAGTGGGCGGCGCCGACGCCGTGTTCGTTCTTTCCCGCACCACCGTGGCCGCTCTCACCGCGTCTCTCACGGAGTGAACTTTGAATGTGGCCAGCGGCAAATATGACAATGAGGAGAAAATGCAGATGAAGACAGTTCTCATAACAGGCGGTTCCGGGTTCCTTGGAATAAACTTGATCAGGAACCTCCGCGCCCGCGGCGTGGAGCGCATCCGCGTGCTTGACATAGCCGACTTCGACTACCCCGAGGCCGGCGAGCCCTGGCTGGAGTTCACGAAGGGCGACGTGCGCGATCTCGCGGCGGTGGAAAGGTGCGTGGACGGATGCGACCTGGTGGTGAATACGGCTGCGGCCCTGCCGCTGTATTCGCCGGAGGACATTCGAACGACGGAGGTCGACGGCGCGCGAAACTGCATCGCGGCATGCCGCTCCAAGGGCGTCCGGCGCATGATACAGATTTCCTCCACGGCCGTGTACGGAGTTCCGAAGCGCCATCCCATATACGAGACGGACGAGCTTATAGGCGTGGGGCCGTACGGCCACGCGAAGATCGAGGCCGAGGAAGTGTGCCGCGCCGCCCGCGCCGATGGCTTCTGCGTGCCGATAATCCGCCCGAAGAGCTTCATAGGCCCTGAGCGGCTCGGCGTCTTCGCGCTCTTCTACGACTGGGCCTACACCGGCCACGGATTCCCCATGATAGGCAGCGGAAAGAACAGATACCAGCTCATGGACGTCGAGGATCTGTGCGACGCCATCTGGCTCACCGCCACGCTTCCAGACGAGACTGTGAACACCGAGTTCAACATAGGCGCGACTGAATTCACGACCATGAGGGAAGACTACCAGGCTGTCCTTGACAGGGCTGGCCACGGCAAGAAGATACGCGGCCTCCCCATCAAGCCCGTAGTCTTCATTCTGCGCATTCTCGAGGCGCTCAAGCTCTCGCCGCTATATCCGTGGGTCTACGAGACGGCGTCGACGGACAGCTTCGTCTCCGTGGAGAAGGCCCAGAAGCTGCTTGGCTTTGCCCCCAAGTTCTCGAACAAGGACGCTCTTGTGCGCAACTACGACTGGTACTGCGCGCACCTCAAGGAGTTCGAGGGCAAGACGGGTGTTTCGCACCGCGTCCCCTGGAAGCAGGGACTTCTCGCGTGTGCCAAGTGGTTCTTTTGACGTCGAACGGGTTGCGCTGGAAGGCGTGGCGTGCTAAAATATCACCAACATGAAAGGCGCGATATATGGAACAAGACATTAGAATGCGGAATGGTTCGGCCGGTTCCTCCACGGCGGTGAGCATTTTTGGAGATTCGTCTGGAATGGGCGACTTTCCCGTTCTCAAGGCGTTTCAGGAATACATTGACGCAGAGCAGGCAAAGGCCCGGAAGCGCATGCTCGGGCTTTCGGTGTTCTTCGTGGTGCTGCTCATAGTAGTGGTCGTCACCTTCGTTCTCGTGCTGCTGTTCGTGATACGCCAGAACCAGTCTCTCTCCGACCGGCTGCTCGACATGGCCTTCAGGCAGCCCACGGCCCAGCAGGCTCCGCCTGTGCAGGCGCTCCAGCCCGCACCCGTCGCCGCGCCTGTCGCCGCGCCGGTGCAGACGATCCAGCCCGCACCCGCCGCCGCGCCTGTGCAGACGATCCAGCCCACGCCTGTTCAGAATGATTCCATGCTGAAGCCGATGTTGGAAAAGATTGAGCAGCTGACGGCGGCCGTCGCAGCGGTTGTCAAGGCAAAGCCGGCCGAGGCGCCGTCCGTTGCGCCCAAAGCGCCTGCGCCTCAGCCCGAGCAGGCGGCGCCTGCGCCGCAGGGACTTGTCACGGAGGAGGCGAAAGTGCGCGAGCAGCTTCGTCTGCAGCGCGAGGAGCTTCTGCGCATGAAGCAGGAGGAGAAGGAGAGAAAGGAACGCCTGCGGCGCGAGGAGGTGGAACGCAATCGCCGCAAGCTGTACCCGGAGTATTATGCGCGAGAAGATGCACGCAAGGAGGCGGAGCGTCGGCGCGAAGAAGTGCCTGCAGTGTCGTACTTCGACAAGTCGCAGAACGAGGATGATGATCTCGCCGAGGTAGCGCGCCTTGCCAAGGCAGCACGCGAGAAGGAAGCTGCGGCAAAGAAGGCTGCGGCCGAGAAGGCGGCTCGTGAGAAGGCAGCACGCGAGAAGGAAGCGGCGGCAGAGAAGGCAGCTGCCGAAAAAGCGGCTCGTGAAAAAGCAGCGGCAGAGAAGGCTGCCCGCGAGAAGGCGGCGGCCGAAAAAGCGGCTCGTGAAAAAGCAGCGGCAGAGAAGGCGGCCCGCGAGAAGGCAGCGGCCGAAAAAGCAGCTCGTGAGAAAGCGGCGGCCGAGAAGGCTGCTCGCGAGAAGGAGGCGAAGGAGCGTGAGGAGGCAAAGCGCAAAGCCGATGCCGAGGATCGTCGCAAGTCGGAGGAGGCGGGCAAGGCGCGAATGGAGAGCATTGATGTCAGTACCAAGGGGGATGAAGTTGTGCCTCTCTTGATACCGCCTGTAGAATAGTTGCGTTAAAATATGGAAAAACGGAGGTAGTAATATGTCAGTCAAGGCAATGGTGTTCATTGATGGCGGATGGCTTTATCGTGGTCGCCCGTCGCTTTTCGCCCGGCTCGACACGCCCAATGGATTTGAAATAGACTACGGGAAGATACCGAAGATCGTCTGCGAGGACGCGGCGAACTATCTGGACGAAGATGTGAGCCTTGTGCGCACGATGTACTTCGGGACGATTCCCTCCGCCCGTTCGGGCTTCAACACCGGGAAGCAGAGTGCGTTCTACGACTTTCTCGAGCGCAACTGCGGGTACGATACGCACATCCACGAAGTGGACGTTGGCCAGTGCGAGGCTAGGTCCGACGAGATCTGGGTGAAGATGGCGCTCTCCTCGTCCATGCTCTTCTACGCAGCCCAGGCCGGCGCATACGATCTCGTGGTTCTCGTCTCGGATGACGCCGACTACGCGCCGGCCCTCCGCGCGGCGCGCCGTCTCGGAAAGCGCGTGCAGGTGGTGGGATTGCGTCCTGCGGACAACACGCGCGGCACGAACACCCTCTTTCAGCGTGCGCGCGTGCGCGATTTTCCGCCGATGTATCTTGACGACCACGCCGCCGACATTCGCCTCGTGCGCGAGCGGGTCGTGCGCGTGTGCATGGAGTGCGGGCGCGAGGAGGAGACGACCTGGGCGGGGCCTGACTTCTTCTGCTCCAGGTGCAGGGGCGGACATCACTGACGGAATGCGCGATGGTCAATGAGAGGGTTGATGTTCTGGACGCCGCGACAAGGCTCTCCGTCACGCTGGCGGACTGCGCGGGGGCGGCGGCGCAGCTTGCGCGCGGGCATTTGAGCGGGCCTGTGGCGTCCGTCTATCTTGCAGAGGCCCTTGCCGGAGCGGCTCTTCTCGGCGCCGAGTCTTCAAGGGACGGCGAAATGGTGACTTTCCGTCTCGACGCTCCTGATTCCAGGCTCGGCGGTTTTCTCGTGGAGGCTTCTGCCGAGGGGACTTTGCGCGGATACACGAAGAGAAAGACGCTGGGCGATCTTGACGGGCTCGGCGCGCCCAAGGATGGCGTGGTGCTCGGCAAGACAGGCACATTCGAGGTCATACGCTCCGTGCCCGGCGAGATATTGGCGTCGGGCGCGGTGGGCGTGGCGTTCGAGGGAAGGCAGGGCTATGTGGCGCAGGGGCTCGACGCATACTTTGCGCAGAGCCTTCAGAGAAGGGTGAGGACCGCTCTTGTGGGATCGGCGGGGGACGACGGAGTGCCGGTCCTGGCAAGGGGCGTGATGGTGGAGTGTCCACCGGACGGCGACGAGGAGGCGTTTGAAACTGTGGCTGCGTCATTCGCGTCCGGCGCGGCGGCGAAGGCCATTTCCGGACCGGGGCTTTCGCCTCGCACAGTCCTCAAGAAGCTGGGCCTGCCGCAGGCGGAGGTGCGCCGCACGGCGCCGCTTTCGTTCGCCTGCCGATGCAGCGCCGAGCGTGCGGCCGCTCTGCTTGCGTCGCTGCCTCCGGAGGAGAGAAAGGCGCTCCCGGCTTCAGTCGACGTCACGTGCCACATGTGCGGACGCACGTGGAGCGTGAAGGCGTGAGCCGGGGACGTGGACATCTGGCGGGAAAGTCTGAACGGCGGTTGCCATGTACGAGAGTTTTGGCGTAGTAGCGCGGCAGGTGTTCATGCTGTTTCTCCTGATGGGTGTTGGAGCGGCATGCCATCGCTTCAAGTTTCTTTCCAGGGAGACGGTCAAGGATCTCACGAGCCTCCTCGTCCTCATAGTTACGCCGTCGCTGATAGTGCACGTCTTCCAGCGGCCATTCGACGGCGCGCTGCTGGCGGGGCTGGGATGGGCTGTTGCGGCGGCGTTCGGTGCGCATGTCGTGGGCACATTGTTCGCGTTTCTGTTCGTGCGTGGCCGCGAGTCCGCTCAGAGGGGCGTTCTGCGCTTCGCCGTCATTTTCTCGAACGCCGGGTTCATGGGCCTGCCGCTTGAGTATGCGATCCTGGGTCCGCGCGGGGTTTTCTTTGGCGCGGTGTACGTGGTCATGTTCAATCTCATGTGCTGGAGCTGGGGCTTGATGGTGATGCGCGGGAACTTCGAGGGGGTCAGCGTCCGCTCGTTCCTCGTCAATCCGGGCACGGTTGGAGTCGCGCTCGGCCTGCCGTTCTTCCTTTGCTCCGTGAAGATTCCTGCGATGATTGGGGAGCCGGTGCGAATGCTTGCGGAACTGAACACGCCGCTCGCGATGCTGATGACGGGGTGGTATCTTGCCGACGCCGACCTGCGTCCGGTCCTCAGATGCGGCTCCGCCTATCTCGTGGGCCTGCTGCGGCTCGTGGCCGTGCCGATCGCGGTGGTAGGGGGAATGTGGGTTCTGAAGAAGTGCGGATTCGGCCTCGACGCCACGATGTGCGCCGCGGTGGCGACGGCTTCCGCCGCGCCGGTCGCCGCGCTTACGACCGTGATTGCCGCGCGGTACGACCGCGACGTGCCGATGGCGACGGGCCTGGTGTCCGCAACGACGCTCGTTTCGATGCTGACGATGCCGCCGGTCGTTGGATTCGCCATGTGGCTCTTCGTCTGAGGCCGAAGAGACGTGGAGCCTCGCGGGGATCCCAGTCCAAATGAAGCGGGCACTTCGGCGCGGAATATGGTATAATCATTCTCATGAAACATTCAATTTTCAGATGTGTTGCCGCCGTGGCCGTTGCAGCGGCGGCGTGTTCGGCGTTCGCCGCCAAGGACTTTGGCGACTTCTACACCCGCGCGTGGTACATGGTTGTCGACAATCCCGGCCCCGCGAAGTCGCTCACATGGCGCGTCTTCGACGTGTGCGGCCCCGTGGAGCACCACAACGACGTGGAGAAGAATCCTGCCTTCACGATCCGCCGCGAGACGGCCGTCAGGCGGATCGACACGCCGTGGATGGAGGTGAACTTCCACACCAACCGCCCAATCTCCGTGATCCGCATCCGTCCGTCGCGCAAGCCCGGCGAGGAGTTCGACCTCTACGGCGCGCGCATCTTCCTCCTCGACAGGAACAGGAAGATCGTGTGGCACCACCGCATCTGGAACACCGACGGGCAGGTGGACTACGACACCAGCGTCGAGTTCTCCGACCGCGACATGCTCGGCCAGACGCTCCCCGAATGCAAGATCCTCGGCAGCCGCGTCTCCGCCCCCCTCCTTCCTCCGCCGAAGGACATGCGCCTCCACCTCGTGAAGAGCCTGTTCAACCCAGAGGCCATGGAGCGCGCCATAAAAGCATACGCCGCCAAGCATCCAGCGCTCTTCCCGGACAAGGAAGCGCTCCTCTCCTCGATCCCCTCCGCCAAGGCCGACCCGTCCGCCGCCGACCGTCTCTCCAAGACAGTATTCCTGCGCCTGCCCGCATTCCGCCGATTCTCCGACTTTCTCGCCATCCGCCGCGGCGACGGGAATGCGCTTGGCCTTCCGCAGAACTGGCAGGGCAACACGAGCGTTCCAGTGAGCGGCTACTCGAACGCCCTCGTTCGCGTCTCGATGGGCGTGGACGGCGTGGCGGCGGAGAAGACGCTTCTTGAAGGCGACTCCTTCATCGGCGACGTGGCGCTCGACTGGGACCTCACCAAGGTGGCGTTCTCCACGCGCAAGCTCGCCGAGGCCGCCACCGGCCGCCGCGCCGCCCCAAACGGCGCCCATGGCGACATCGGCGAGAGCGGCTGGTGCGTGGCCGAGATGGACCTGGCCTCGCCCGGCAGGATCCGCGAGATCACGCCCACGGACACTCCTGACATCGACTACTACGATCCCATGTACCTTCCCGACGGCAAGATGTTCCTGATGGGGACAGTCGGCTTCCAGGGCGTTCCGTGCGTCGGCGGCGCCGACCACGTGGGCAACCTCATGCTCCGCCACACAGACGGCCGCCTCCGCCGCATTTCATTCGACCAGGACAACAACTGGCATCCCGTGATGCTCCCCAACGGACGCTGCCTCTACCTGCGATGGGAGTACACCGACTCCGCCCACTACTTCTCGCGGATCCTCATGACGATGAACCCTGACGGATCCGATCAGCAGGAGTACTACGGCTCCAATTCATACTGGCCAAACTCCCTCTTCTACGCGAAGCCCATCCCCGGCTCGTCCACCAAGTTCATGGCCGTCGTGACCGGGCACCACGGCGTGAGCCGCAAGGGCGAGCTGGTGCTGTTCGACGTGGCGAGGGGCCGTCGCGAGACGGCCGGCGCCGTGCAGAAGCTTCCAGGCTGGGGCAAGCCAGTCGAGAACGTGACGGCCGACCGTCTCGTGAACGACGCCCGCCAGTTCTTCCTGCACCCCTATCCGCTCTCGGACGAAGCGGCGCTCGTCTCGATGCAGGACTACTCCTGCGCCAAGCACTTCTTCATCGCGTACGTGGACGTGTTCGACAACCAGTACCCGCTTCTCGTCTCCGCCGACGACTCCGTGAACTATCTCGAGCCGCTGCCGATCGAGAAGCGCGAGAAGCCGTTTGAGGTGGCGCAGCGCGTCGACGAGTCGAAGAAGACGGCCGTTGTGAACATCGTCTCCGTATACGACGGTCCCGGCCTCGCCGGAGTCCCCAAGGGCGTCGTCAAGAAGCTTCGCCTCTTCAACTACGAATACTGTTCCTACAAGAACCATGGCAAGGACTGCGGCGGACACTACTGCATCGGAATGGAGGGCCCTTGGGACGTGCGCGTGATGATAGGCGAGGTGGACGTGGAGGAGGACGGCAGCGTGCTCTTCGAATGCCCCGCCAACGTTCCGATAGCCATACAGCCCCTCGACGCGGAGGGCAAGCATCTGCAGGAGATGCGCAGCTGGTTCGCCGCCATGCCCGGCGAGACGCTCTCCTGCCTTGGCTGCCATCAGGACCAGAACGTGGCGCCGCCCGCAGGCGCGCGCACAAAGGCTTCGTACAAGCCGCCGCAGAAGATCAAGTCGTGGTACGGCCCGCGCCGCGGCTTCGCCTTCGAGCGCGAGACGCTGAACGTGATCGAGCGCCGCTGCTCCGGCTGCCACGACGGCTCGCCGGCGAAGAAGAACGCGCTCGGCCAGCCGCTGCCTAAGTTCACCGGATCTCCGCGTCAGGTCTACGACGCTCTGCATCCATACGTGCGCCGCAACGGCCCGGAGGGCGACTACCACCTCCTCCCGCCAGGCGAGTTCCACGCCGACACGTCGGAGCTCTGGCAGCGCCTTGCAGTCGGTCACCACGGAGTGCGTCTCACGGCCGAGGAGAAGGACCGTCTCCTTGCGTGGATGAACATGAACGTGCCTTTCTTCGGCACATGGATGGAGACTGGCGAGCCCGATCCCGAGATCGTCAAGCGCCGCCGCCAGCTCGCGCGCCAGGTGGCGAACGACGACTTCGACCCCGAGAAGGTTCTGAACCCGTACAAGAAGGCCGTGTTTGAGGCGCCGGGAGCGTCCGAGGCTGCGGCCGACCGCATGGCGGCGGCGTTCGATCCGCTTGCGGGAGTGAAGCCGGGCGAGCCTGCGGCCAAAGCTGGGGAGACGCTTGACCTTGGCAACGGGTCGAAGATCGTCCTGAAGCCTGTCCCGGGGTCGTCGGCCTTCAAGCCGTTCCTCCTCGCGGAGACGGAGATAACCGTGGCGCAGTACCGCGCGTTCGATCCGTCATTCGACAATGGCGTCTACGACATGCACTACAAGGATCAGGTAAAGCGCGGATACTATATGAACGACGACCCCGTGTTCGGGATGCCGGGCGCGGTCGAATTCCCGGCCGTCCGCATCTCGCATGATAAGGCCGAGGCGTTCTGCCGCTGGCTGTCCGCGAAGACCGGCCGCGAAGTGCGCCTCCCCACGGAGGCCGAATGGCGGTGGGCGGCGCGCTCCGGGGCCGCGACGCCGTTCGCCTGGGG
>Ga0310696_10005838_pt1 | contig 14756 bp, 10 predicted proteins | sample AusTroGonzalo_MG_4_FD_203885 | JGI IMG/M metagenome (GOLD analysis project Ga0310696, IMG submission 203885) | Bovine rumen microbial communities from tropical cattle in Woodstock, Queensland, Australia - Gonzalo_02 (v2) (version 2) | ecosystem: Host-associated > Mammals > Digestive system >...
GAGAACTTCCAGGTGGGTGGTGACGGTATGTCGGGTTATATGACCTATGGCGCCGAAATCATTTCCATGCGCGGTTATGAAGATTATTCCCTCACGCCCCGCAAGGTTACGCCTTACAGCCAGAGCAACGTGAGCTATGCCGGTAATGTGTTTGACAAGTTCACCATCGAACTGCGCTATCCCGTTATCCTGCAGCCTCAGAGCACCATTTACGCCCTGGCCTTCCTGGAAGGCGGTAACTGCTGGAGCGATATCCGGGATTTCAACCCGTTCCAGATCAAGCGTAGCGCCGGTGTAGGTGTACGTGTGTTCCTGCCCATGATCGGCCTGCTGGGTGTAGACTGGGGTTATGGCTTCGACGACTCCACCAACGGCGGCAGCCACTTCCACTTCGTCCTGGGACAGCAGTTCTAACAAGGCACAATTTTTGCCGGACACACACCGGCTTAAACCATAAAGTAGAAACAAAAAATTAATTAATGCATATGAAAAAGCTATTTGTCATCGCCCTTGCGGCACTTGCAACCCTCACCGCCTCGGCCCAGCAGCTGGCCAAAGTGAACTTCAACGAACTCGTAATGCTCATGCCCGAGATGGACGCCGCCCGCGCCACCATCGCCGCTTCGCAGAAAGAGGCCGAAGAAACTTATGCCGCCATGGTAGAGGAATATCAGGGTAAAGCCAACCAGTACCAGCAGAAGCAGGCCAGTTGGACCGCCGCCATCCGCGAATCCAAGGAGCGTGAACTCTACGAGATTCAGAACCGTATCCAGGAATTCCAGAACAGCATCAGCCAGGAACTGCAGCAGCAGCAGGCCCAGCTCACCGCTCCCATCCAGGAGAAAGCCAACAAGGCCGTAACCGATATCGCCAAGGCCAAGGGCATCACCGTCCTGTTCGACTCTTCCCAGGCTATCTATTTCGCCGACAGCGTGCTGGATATCACCGCCGAAGCCCGCAAGGCTCTGGGTATCGCCGAGGACCGCACTCTGGAAGCCCTGCAGGCCGAACTTCAGGCCCAGGCCCAGGCTGCTCAGGCCCAGTAATCCATAAACTTGAAATTTGTGATCCGACACTCAAAAGAGCGTCGGATTTTTTTGTGTATTCCCTTTTTATTCTTTAATTTTGTAAAGGAATTTTTGATTATTCCTTATACATTATAACCAACAACACTAAACGCAAAGTTTATCATGAAAACAACCGACATCATGGCACGTCTGCAGGCCAAGTACCCGCTTGAAAAAGAGTACCTGCAGGCAGTTCAGGAGGTTCTGGAATCTATTGAGGATGTCTACAACCAGCATCCCGAATTCGAAAAGGCAAAGATCGTGGAGCGCATCGTAGAGCCCGACCGCATCTTCACCTTCCGTGTTACCTGGATCGACGACAAAGGAGAGGTCCAGACCAACACTGGTTACCGTATCCAGTTCAACAGTGCCATCGGTCCCTATAAGGGAGGTCTGCGCTTCCACCGCGCCGTAACTCCTTCCATGCTCAAATTCCTGGGCTTTGAACAGACCTTCAAGAATGCCCTCACCACCCTTCCCATGGGTGGCGCCAAGGGCGGCAGCGACTTCGACCCCGTGGGCAAGTCCAACGACGAAATCATGCGCTTCTGCCAGGCCTTCATGCTGGAGCTCTGGAACTGCATCGGCCCGGACCAGGACATTCCTGCCGGCGATGTAGGCGTAGGCGGCCGTGAAATCGGCTATCTATACGGTATGTACAAGAAGTTGGCCCGCCAGTACAATACCGGCGTTCTCACCGGTAAGGGCGGCACCTGGGGCGGCTCCATCCTGCGTCCCGAGGCTACCGGTTTCGGTGCCCTCTACTTCACCCAGCACCTGCTCCAGAAGGCAGGCAAGGACATCAAGGACAAGAAAGTGGCCGTTTCCGGTTTCGGTAACGTGGCTTGGGGCGCCTGCATCAAGGCTACCGAGCTGGGCGCCAAGGTTGTGGCCATCTCCGGTCCCGACGGCGTCTGCGAGATCCCCGAAGGCATTACCAAGGAAATGATCGACTACATGCTGGTCATGCGCGCTTCCAACCGCAACATGGTGGAAGACATGGCTACCAAGTTCCCCGGCAAGGCCAAGTTCACCGCCGGCAAGAAAGCCTGGAGCGTTCCCGTGGACATCGCCCTCCCTTGCGCCTTCCAGAACGAGCTCTCCGAGGAAGATGCCAAGGAACTCAAGGCCAACGGCTGCTGGTGCTGCTGCGAGGTCTCCAACATGGGCTGCCAGCCCGAGGCCATCCACTTCTTCCAGCACAATGGTATCCTCTTCGCTCCCGGTAAGGCTGTGAACGCCGGCGGCGTTGCCACTTCCGGCCTGGAAATGACCCAGAACGCAGAACATATCTCCTGGAGCGGCCAGGAAGTAGATGAAAAACTGCACTTCATCATGAAGAGCATCCACGAGCAGTGCGTCAAGTACGGCACCCAGCCCGATGGCACCATCGACTACGTGAAGGGCGCCAACATCGCCGGCTTCATGAAGGTCGCTACCGCTATGCTGGAGCAAGGAACGATCTAAGCGTGCACCCATCTTACAGATTCGGACACCGGACCCCGTGTTTGGTGCCCGAATCTTTTTTATTCTATGAATAAATTGCTAATTTTGCAGACTATTTTGCAAACAAACCAATTTGTGATGAAAAAACTGATATCTGCACTGTCTCTGGTAGCTTTGGCCGCCGCTGTCGTTTCCTGCGGAAACGGCCGTTCCAAGGCCGAGCGTCTGCTGGAGAACTATGCTCAGGTAACCGTTCCCGCTCCGGACCTCTCGGGAATTACCGACAACGGTAAAGAGGTATTAAACCTGTATCGCTTTGCGGCCGACCAGGCCGACGCCATCTACTGGGAACAGAACTTCGGCCCCAAGGAATTCTTCAGCGCCATCCCGGACCAGGCCGAGCGTGAATTCGCCATGGTCAACTACGGCCCCTGGAACCGCATCGACAACCAGCCGTTCATGGATGGCTTCGGCCCCAAACCCGCCGGCGCCCGCTTCTATCCCGAAGACCTGACCGACGAAGAATTCCAGGCCCTGGAAGATCCCGCCAAGAACAGCCCCTTCACCCTCATCCGCCGCAAGGGAGACGGTTCCCTGGATGTGGTGTGGTATCACGACGCCTATAAGGAGCAGGTGGTCAAGATCGCCGACCTCCTGAACGCTGCGGCCGACATCACCATCAAGGCCAGCGTCCGCAACTATCTGCAGCAGATGGCCCAGGCCGTGCTCACCGACAACTACTACGCCGCCAACCGCGCCTGGTTGGAGATGACCGACAGCAAGATGGACCTGGTCATCGGCCCCATGGAAACCATCGATGACGACCTCTACGGCATCAAGGCTTCCTACGGCGCCTATGTGCTTCTGAAGAACGAAGACCGTACGGCCTCCCTCCAGGCCCTGTGCGACCGCCTGCCCGAACTGCAGGCCTCCCTGCCCGGAGACGCCGCCTACCACAGCTTCGTTCCCGGTGCCCAGTCCAACATCTTCTCCTGCGACGTGCTCTATTACGGCGGTTATCCCAACGCCGGCTACAAGAACATCGCCGTGAACATGGCCTACGACGAGCAGGTTCAGGAACTTTACGGTTCCCGTACCATCCTCTTCGACAATATCATCCGCGAGAAATACAACCGCACCGTTTTCCCGGTGGGCATGCAGCTGCTGGAGGCCGACGACCAGGCTCACCTGGACGCCACCGCCTTCTACTGGGGCATCGTCTTCCGTCAGGTAGCCCAGTCCCTGGGTGTCAAGGAAACCGTGAACGGAAAGGGGAGTGTGGCCGAAGCCCTGGGCAACGAGGCTCTCACCCTGGAGAAGGTCAAGGACAACGTCCTGGGTACCTACCTGTTCATGGAGGATGTGGATAACCACCGCATCAACGCCCTCGTGGTCAAGCAGGACGTAATTGCCACCTTCATCACCAACATCATCCGCGGTACCCGTTTCGGCGTTGCCGATGCTACCGGCCGTGCCAACCTCATCGTCTACAATTACCTTATGGATAAAGGCGCCATGGAGCGCAAGGCTTCCGGCCGCTACAGCATCAACTACAAGGTGGCCGAGGATGCCCTGACAACGCTGGGAGAACTGGTTCTCAGGATTCAGGCTACCGGTAACAGGGCCGCCGCCGACGAACTGGTCGCCAGATACGCCATGGTCCCTTCCACCATCAAGTCCGACATCGTGGAACTGGAACTGGAAAAGATTCCGGTAGATATCCGCCTTACCTACGAAAGATAAAAACTAACTATAATGGCTAACAAATTCAACCTGAAGTATTGGGTGTTCCTGCCGCTGGTTCTGGCAATCACCATCTTCCTCTGGGCCGTTCCGGTGTCGTTCTTCGGCATCGATGCCCTTACCGTAGTACAGCAGCGCGTCATCGCCCTGTTCGTGTTCGCCGCCCTGATGTGGATCTTCGAGATCATCCCCAACTGGGCCACCTCGCTGCTTGTCATCGTGATTTCCCTGCTCACCGTATCCAACAAGGGTATCGGCCTGTTCTGCGACCCTCAGTACGGTACGCTGGTACCTTACGCCCGCATCATGAGCTCGATGGCCGACCCTGTGGTCATGCTCTTCCTGGGCGGTTTCGTACTGGCCATCATGGCCGAGAAATACGGTCTGGACGTCACCATGGCCCGCGCCCTGCTCAAACTCTTCGGCACCAAGCCCGAGATTGTGCTGCTGGGCTTCCTCATCATGATCTCCGTCTTCTCCATGTTCATGTCCAACACCGCCACCGCCGCCATGATGCTGGCCCTGCTCACCCCGGTGCTTTCCAAGCTTCCGGCCGATGACAAGGGTAAGATCGGCCTGGCGCTGTCCATCCCGGTAGCCGCCAACCTCGGCGGTATCGGTACCCCTATCGGAACGCCGCCCAACGCCACTGCCAAGGGCGCCCTGGAGCAGGCAGGTATTGACGTGAGCTTCGGCGAGTGGTGCGCCCACATGATCCCTTACGTGATCATCATGATCGTGATCGCCTGGATCGTGCTGCGCTTCATGTTCCCCTTCAAGACCAAGAAACTTGTGCTCGAAATCCCCGAGAGCAGCCAGAAGAAAGACTGGAAACTCTATGTGGTCTGGGTTACCTTCATCGGAACCATCCTGCTGTGGGCTACCGAGCAAATCACCCATATCAACTCCAACATCGTTGCCCTGATCCCGCTGGGTGTCTTCACCGCTACGGGCCTCTTCGGCAAGAACGAAATCAAGGAAATCAACTGGACTGTGCTGTGGCTGGTAGCCGGTGGCTTCTGCCTGGGTTACTGCCTGCAGGATACCGGTCTGGCCAAGGTGCTCATCCAGGCCATTCCGTTCGGCAGCATGAGCGTGGTGGTGGTCCTGATCATCGCCGGCCTCGTGTGCTACTTCCTGTCCAACTTCATCTCCAACTCTGCCACTGCAGCCCTGCTCATCCCTATCCTCATCGTCGTTGCCAATGGTATGGCCGATCCTGAGGCTGCCAACAATGCCCAGTTCCTGGCCATGGGCGGCACCAGCGCCATGATTATCTTCATCGCCGTGTGCGCCTCCATCGCCATGCTGTTCCCCATCTCCACTCCTCCGAATGCCATCGCTTCCTCTACCGGTATGGTAGAGACCAAGGACATGACCAAGGTGGGTCTGGTTATGGGTATCATCGGTTTCGTGCTGGGTTACTTCTGGCTCACCAAACTTTTCCCGTTTGCATAACTTTTAGTCACCCCCGGCCCAGACCGGGGGTCTCTTTCTAATATGAAAAAAGGTATCATTATTCTTCTGGCCGCGCTGTTAACTGGCAGTGCCGCCTTTGCGCAGGAAGAGAAGCCTGCCCACTTCAAGCTTTACGGTTTTATCCGCAACTACTTCATCGCCGACAGCCGTGAGGTGAACGCCGGTACCAACGACCTTTTCATGTACATGCCCAAGGACAAGAACATGCAGGATGGCATAGACCTCAATGCCGGATTCAACTGGCGTTACCTGTCCCTCACCACCCGTTTGGGCTTGGACGTGAGCGCTTACAAGTTCGGAACCATGAATCTCTCCGGTAAGGTGGAAGCCGACTTCTACAGCCTCAGCGGAACCTCATCGTCGGCCATCGTCCCGCAGCTGCGTCTGCGTCAGGCCTTTGTGAAACTCACCTGGGACAACAATCCGTTGGCCCTTACCGTGGGCCAGGCCTGGCATCCTATGGGCGCAGACCTGCCGCATATCACAAACCTGGAGTCCGGCGCTCCCTTCAATCCCTTCAACCGCAGCCCTCAGGCTACCTTGGATGTTACGGCCGGTGACTTCACCTTTACGGCCAGCATCCTGTACCTGAACCACTTCCTGCCCACCGGTCCCGATGGCAAGAGCACAGTCTATTATAAATACGGATTCCCCGAGGCATACTTGGGCGCAACCTTCAAGAAAGGAGCGTTCCTTGCAAAAGTGGGTGTGGATATTGTCAACAGCAAGCCTATCGGCTATGTCGGTTATAACAAGAAGAGTGACGGAACCTATGACGAGACCACGCTGGTTCGCGGTTATACCATGGACAAGCGCATCTCCAAGGCTAACGGTATCCTTACCGCCGTGTCTCCCTTCGTTTTCTTCCAGTATACCAAAGGACTGTTCCAGTTACGTGCCAAGGCCATCCTGGCCCAGAGCGGTGAGCACATGAACCTGCTGTCCGGTTACGGCGTGGCCACGCTGGACGACGTGAACTATAAGTACACCTACACACCCATGCAGGACCTGGCTGCCTTCGTTTCCTTCCAGTATGGTAAGAAGGTCCAGGTGATGTCCACCTTCGCTTACATGAAGCAATTGGGCACCACGGCCGATCTGGCCGATCCCGCCAAACTTATCTGGATGAATACGGCTGCCGATACCAAGATCCAGCAGGCCTTCCGTGCTACGCCCACTGTGGCCTGGAACATTGGCAAGTTCACCGTTTCCCTGGAGTATGATCTCACTGCCGCTGCTTTCGGTCGTGGCAGCCGCAATGTCCGTGGCATGTACGACGGTATCCCGGAGTGGATCCTGAACCACCGCTTCATCTGCATGACGAAGTTCAACTTCTAGCTTTCAAACAGAGCGCTTTATGCGCCAGGGAACTATCTCACACGCAACCGTTTTCCAACCTGGAGAACGGTTGTTTCTTTGATGTTGTTAAGTCGGCAGAGTTCCCGTACGGAAGTCTTGTACTTTTTGGCAATGCCGGAGAGAGTGTCTCCGGAGCGTACGGTGTGGTAGCGCATGGCGGCTGCTTCAGCGGCGGCGCGGGCTGCGGCTTCTTTCTTGGCCTGTTCTTCGGCCAGCAGGCGGTCTTCTTCGTCGGTCCTGAAGATTTCGTCTTCGTCGTCGATATTCTGCACGTAGCGCTGATTGGGATTGAAGTACCAGGAACGGATCTTGATCAGGCGGTGCCGAAGGGTGCCCGTCTCAAAGTCGATGAGCCAGGCAGGGTCCATGGCGGCGCCCCTGTAGCGAACCTCGAAGTGCAGGTGCGGACCCGTGGAGCGGCCGGTACTGCCGCCCAGGCCGATGATGTCTCCGGCGCTGACCCAGTCTCCCGATTCCACGTTGCGCTTGGAGAGGTGGCCGTAGAAGGTTTCCAGGCCGTTGGCGTGGCGCACTACCACCAGGTTGCCGTAGCCTCCCACATAGTCCGAGATGCGCACCTTGCCGTCAAAGGCTACCGCTACCGGCGTACCGGTAGGATAAGGCAGGTCGATTCCCTGGTGCCGCCGTCCGTGCCGATATCCGAAGAGGGAACGGGGATGGACCACGTAGGGGCAGGTGTAGGAATCCAGGGTATCTACCACCCAGATTGAGAAACGGTCCGGGATGGGATCCGGCTCTTCCTTGTAGGGATTCACCGCACGGGTGTCCCAGCATTCGGTAAATACGCTGTCTACCGCCACCAGGGTGGGATCCTTGACGTAGCGATAAGTTCCGTTGTTATACAGGACAACCTTGACACCGGGGTTTCCGGTATCAAGGGTGTCGGCATAAGGGGTGCTCTTTTGCGCCAGGTTCTGTACTTGCTGCCTTCCAAAGGCGTGGCGGAGGGAATCGGCCTCCCGGCTTTCCTCCTGTGCCTGCAGGGAAATGCCTGCGCAGAGAGTGAGTAAAATCAGTACTTCTTTCTTCATTCTTTAACGTTTGCCGCCAAACTGGCCCACAATGATTTTGTCGGCCTGGGCGATCTTCTCATTCAGGACTTCGCGGGAAGTGGCCTCGCAGATAAAGCGCAGGTAGGGCTCCGTGTTGGAAGGACGGATGTTGAACCACCAGCCGGGGAATTCCAGACGGTATCCGTCGAAGTCCATCACCTTGGTGGGCTTCTCCTGGGTCTCGAAGAAGGCTTTCACGGCGTCCATGGCGCCTTTCTTGTCTTCTACCTTATAATTGATTTCTCCGGAGTTCTCATAGCCGGTAAGGCGGTCCATTTCGTCGGAGAGCTTGATGCCCTGCTTCTTGAGGGCGCTCACGATGCGCAGCACGATGATGCTGGCCAGCATGCCGCTGTCGGAATAGAAGAAATCCTTGAAATAATAGTGTCCGGCCAGTTCTCCTCCCCAGAGACCGTCAATCTCGCGGAGCTTGGGGGCTGCAAAGGCGCGGCCTACCCGCCAGGTGTGAACATCGGCGTTGTAATTTCTGGTCAATTCCTCGGCCACGGCCAGGCTGGAACGGATTTCCTGCAGGACGCGGGGATTCTTTTCCCCTCTCTCGTCGCAGAAGTAGCGGGCCATGAGGGCGATGACCAGGTCCGGAGCCATGAAGCGGGCTTTGTCGTCCACGAACATCACGCGGTCGGCGTCTCCGTCGTAGATGACGCCCACATCGGCCTTGATGGAGGCCACCAGCTTGCGCAGGGGCTCTACATTCTCGGCCACCAGCGGATTGGGCTCGTGGTTGGGGAAGCTGCCGTCCATCTCGTCGAAGAGGAAGGTGGCGTCTTCTCCTTTGTATATTTCCTTGGCGAAGAGGGTGCTCATGCCATTGGAAAGGTCGAAGGCGATCTTCAGGTTGGAATAGTCTCCTTTATACTTCCTAAGGAAGGCGAGGTAGTCGGGCTTGATATCGATTTCCTTCACCTTGCCGGGAACGGCGGCCTTGGGCGTAGGCTTGCCTTCGTCGATCCACTGCTTAATCTGGCCCAGACCGGTGTCCAGGCCCACGGGCAGCGCATTCTCACGGCTCACTTTCATGCCGTTGTATTCGCGCGGGTTGTGGCTGGCGGTAATCTGGACGGAAGCCTTGTAGCCGTAGTTGGCGGTACCAAAGTATACCAGCGGGGTGCTGCTGTAGCCGATATCGTCTACGTCGGCACCCGCATCCGTGATGCCTTTGATAAGGTAGTCGTGAATCTCCTGACCGGAAAGACGGCAGTCGCGGCCAACAAGCACTTTGCTGGCCCCAAGCAGCGCGGGGAGGAAATAACCCACCTTGTAGGCGGTTTCCTTATCGAAGTCTACATTGTAGATGCCTCGGATGTCATATGCATGGAATGCTCCCATAGTATTTTACTTTAGTTAGGTTGTTCGATAGCTACAAATATACGAAAAAAAGCCGAAACCCCTACTCGCCCAGACGCGCCTTCACGGCGTAATAGGCCTGACGGGAGTTGAATCCGGAGGCTTCCAGCGCCTCCTGAAGGGAGGCAGTGGGATATTCCTGCAGATAGGATTCCACATGCTGCAGCCGCAGACGGTTCACATAAGTAAAGAAGCCGCCGAATTCCTGCTTAAACAGGCCGGCGATGTGCGAGCGGCTGTATCCGCTGCGGTCGGCCACATCCTGGATGGTGAGATGCGGGTCCAGATAGGCCTCCTGTTTCACTACCACCGTATCAATGACGGCAAGGATTTTGGCCGAAGTGGCCTTCTTGACGGGTTTCGCAGGAACATCTTCGGCTTCCTCCTCTTCCCCGACGGGACGGTTCCGGCGCGGGTGAAGGGCCGTGAGAATAAAGAGTACGAGGGATACGGCAAAAAGCAGCATTTGAAATGCCAGCAGCATGCGATTGGCCGTAATGGCGACGGTCCAGCATAATGACGTATTCACCACAATCATCACTACCCAGCGGCGGGCGAAGATGACGGGGAAATCGGCCGGATTGGAATAATCGTCCTCGTCAAACTGTTTGGCCCAGCGGAGGACAATCCGCATGGCCGCGAAGCACACAACGGTAATCATCAGTCCCAGCGCATACAGGCCCCAGACGAAGGGGGCCGATGTCTGCTCTCCGGGGACAAGCGCCAGCACGAACGACGCCACCAGCGCCACCAGCACGGGGAAACCGATGACGATCATGGGCCAGCGCCATTTCTTCCATTGCATGACGCTGCCGAAATAGGCGTATAGCAGGATGGTGAAGTCGTACAGGGTGACGGGGAAGAAAAACACCCGTGCCAGGAACCATGCGTCTTCGCTTTCCGGGGCGCAGATATAGGGAATCAGCGCCAGAGCGCCCAACATCACACTCACAACGAAGGGGCGGCCGGGATAATAGTAACGCGGATTGCGGTCGTAGGGACGGCACAGATGGAACCACCGGATAGCGGCCATGGCAAGGCTGACAGCCACGAAGACCGTCGCCGAGATGCCGCAGAAGTATGGAACCGATGAAACCATTGTTTTACAAATATACAAAATTTTCCGACATGTTTCATTTTACCCTTTTTTACAAAACCACAAAAAAGTAGACGCAGCGCAGACAAGAGTGGACGCCACGTTGACATCTCTTTGCAGCCAGTTACCTATCTTTGCGCGCAAACTACGTAAAAACCATGAAGACTGACGACAGAAAAAACTATGAGACTCCCGCAGTCCAGGTCGTGGAGCTGAATTCCGAAGGCGTTATTTGCCAGTCAGGCGTCGCCGAACTCCCCGGCTGGGGTAATGAAACAGAGCTTGATTAGGAGGACCGAATCATGAAAAAAACAGTTATCATTCCCCTCATCCTCCTGGCGGCAGCCTGCCAGCAGATGGAAACGGAACAGCCTCTTGCCCCCACAAAGGAAAATGCTTCTACCTGCAACTTAACTATTAACGCCTCCAAAGGCGCCCCTGAAACCAAGGCCCTCGATCTCATCAACGATGGCGCCACCCTCAACGCCTATTGGCAAAGCGGCGAGAGCGTGAAGGTCTTCAAAGCCGGCACCCTGCTGGGCTCGCTGGACGTAACGCCGGCCGAAGGCGAGAAGCCCACGACCGCCACCCTGGGCGGAAACATTGCCGGCCTTGCGCAGAACGACGGGCTCACCCTGCTCCTCCCCCGCGAGACCTGGGACTACACCGGACAGAACGGAAAGCTGACCGGTGAAAACTCCATTGAGCAGAAGTACGCTTACGCAACGGCTGAAGTAAACGTGACCGGGATCAACAATAATTCAGTCCGCACGACCAACGCGAACTTCACCAACGCCGAGAGCATTTACCGCTTCGGCTTCAAAAACGGCGAGAACTATCTCTCGCCCAAGTCCTTCACGGTAACGTCGGAGGGGAACAAGCTGGTCCAGTCCATGAGTTGGAACGGCAGCGGCTGGGAGCCCGCCTACGGCGGCCTCACCGTCACTCCGGCATCGGCCCCCGAAGACCATTTCTACTACGTCTCCATCCGCAACGACCAGACCACGGCCGACACGTACAACTTCGTAATCACCGGCGCCGACGACGCCCTGTACTTCGCCACCAAGGCCATCCCCGCCTCGGTGCTGGACGCCCCCAAATTCATCAGCGCCAAGAGCATCTCGGCCACCATGCCCAGCTTCGCCCCCGCCTCGGGCGAGATTAATAACACCAACGACGTACTTTAAACCATGAAACAGACCTTATACAATATTGTCGCAACCCTGCTGTTTTTCCTGGTGGGGCAGAGTGCTTGGGCTGCCAGCACGTTCACTGTGACGAATACATCAGGCACTAGCAAGTTTGTAATTACCAGAACAACCAACACCTCAACGACTGAGACGGTAAAATATCGCACTGTGAGCCTCAGTGCCGTAGCCGGAAAGCACTTTACAGAAAAGGTTGGCGACTTGACTTTCGATGCCACCCACAACAGCCGAGAGGTGGAAGTTACGGAGACTCCCAGTGGAAGTGTGGATGAGCAATACCATTTTCAGGCAGACACCTACCGCACCTATCGCTTCGAGGTGCTGGATACGGACGGATTCTATCTGGCCTCCTGCAACCGCAGCATCACCTACGGCAGTGCATACCAGCACGACAACACCTATGTGAACAAAAGCATAACCGACCTGGTATACTTCAATAATGGCAGCCTTGCTTCAGGCAGCGGCAACAATTATCTGGACGTGGCGCATTCCGGCACATCAGGGTCATATATGAGGATTGACGACGGCTACGATTACAACGACAATACGCTTTGTACGGTCAGCACCGCCAACCTCTTTCATAACAGCAGCACCTTACGTTCCTACCTCAACAGGAGTTACAATAATTACAAGATGTACGCTACCGTCTATTTCACAATGAAGGAAGAAGACGATGGCTATCAGTATATCCAGATTCTGACGGACAACAGTTCTACTTACGACGGCAAAGATGGCGACGGAAAAATAGACAATGGACCGACAGAATCAGTCTACAAGGCTGCGTTTATTCTTACCAAGTCCGAAGATCACTGCACCAGTGACCACTACCAGGCTTTCCCTCACCGATATGATTACAAGAACCGTTCGGAAGGAAGCCAGACCGCCAGCCATACCGAGTTCGAATATGCCGACAGTTATCTCTATCAGCAGGCCTTCAAGTCCTCTTCTTATCGCGCCGATAATTCGGGCAGCCTCATCCTAGATCCTACCGTTAACAACATCAACGTCAGGTTTGATGCCAATGGCAGCGGGAGCGATACCTGGTATGTCAAAAACCTGAAGGTCCGTCTTGCCCTGGTCGACGGCACCGCTCCCACCAAACTTTCCGACCCGATTCTCCTTACAGGATCATACAAACGCGGAAGCAATTTCTATATCAGCGTGCCTTTCAGCGAGATTGTAACCATCAGCGGAAGCACCAGGAAACTCACCACCTCCTGGGGAGATGCTACTTATTTGGATGGTTCCGGATCCAACGTCCTCACTTTCAAGGGTACTATCGATGTCGATGCAGGTACAACACTGGAAATTACGGGCAAGTCCGGCACCATTGCCGATTATGCCGGAAACAGTTTCAGCGGCTCCTTGAATAAAACATTCAACGGCATCACATCGTCCGATCCAGACTACACCATAACCTACAACCTGGACGGAGGAACCGTGACAACTGACAACCCAACGGAATATTCCTGGGAGACAGCGGCCTTCACGCTGAAAAAACCCATCATGGCAGGCTACGCCTTTGCCGGCTGGACGGGTAGCAACGGGAATACGCCGCAGACAACCGTCACCATCCCTGCCGGCTCGCACGGCAACAAGGCCTATACCGCCAACTGGACACCACTCTGGGGGCAGGGCAACGGCAAAACCGGCGAGGATGAAGCACATGCCTACGTCATCTCCTCTAACGCCGGTCTGGATATGCTGGCCAAGGTGGTGAACGGCATCGATGGTTATACTGCCAATACCTTTGAAGGCAAGTACTTTAAACTTGGGAATGACATTACCTACACCCACAATACCGACTGGAACAATACCACCAGCACCGAGAACAACTACACCGCGATCGGACGTTTTTATCTGAATAAGTTTTATCAGTTCAAGGGAACCTTCGATGGCGACGGCTATACCGTCCGCGGTATCCGTATATACAAAAACAGCAATACAGATGCTTGCAAATATCAAGGTCTATTCGGGTTTATTGGTCAACAGGGTATCGTCAGGAATATCACCCTGGATGACAGCCGTATCACCGGCAATACTTGGTCTGGCGGTATCGCAGGTAACAACTACGGAACTGTTGATAATTGCCACGTCACCAATCAAGTGTTAATTCATGCCCTTTTATCAGATAGCAACAAGCATGGGGGCATCGCGGGACGAAACTCGGGGCTCCTTCAAAACAGCACCAGTGCGGCAACGCTTAGCGCAAATAGTGTAACAGCAAAAGAATATGGCGGCATTGCAGGCTACAACTGCGAAGGAACTATTCAGAATTGCCTTGCCGTGGGGACCAGCATATCTTCCCAAGAACAATTCGTAGGGGCCATCGTAGGCGAGAATGATGGCGGAACCCTGGTCGCGAACTACTATAGAAACTGCACCGTGGGGAGCACGGGCAATGCCATTAACGTGGGCGTAGGTGGCGAAAGCAGCAGTGCGGACCAGGCTGGTGCCCGCAGCGTCCATACACTTACCCTGCCGACGGATGTCACCGCCTCGGGCGAGAGCGTAGACATTGACAACGTTACTTATTATGCCGCCAATACTACTCTTGTACTTTACCACACCGGAACACCGGCGGAAGGCTATTACTTGACCGTCAAAGTGAACGATGTCCCGGCCACCGATAACGGCGACGGCACTTTCACCGCCACCATGCCCGCCGCCGATGCCGCCGTTACCGTCAGCACTGTTGCAAAGGACTTTACCGCCGACGGCCACAGCGGAGATAGCGAAGCCGATGCCTATATCATCTACAACAAGGATCAGCTAGACCTGCTGGCCAAAATGGTGAACGGCACCGACGGTTATACTGCCAATACCTTTGAAGGCAAGTACTTTAAACTTGGGAATGACATTACCTACACCCACAATACCGACTGGAACAATACCACCAGCACCGAGAACAACTACA
>Ga0310696_10005839_pt1 | contig 14755 bp, 11 predicted proteins | sample AusTroGonzalo_MG_4_FD_203885 | JGI IMG/M metagenome (GOLD analysis project Ga0310696, IMG submission 203885) | Bovine rumen microbial communities from tropical cattle in Woodstock, Queensland, Australia - Gonzalo_02 (v2) (version 2) | ecosystem: Host-associated > Mammals > Digestive system >...
CGCCGCCTGACGCGCATGGCCGGAACCGGCGTTCCCGCACAAAACCGCCGCCGCGTCCCGCCGCGAGGCCGGGACAGCATTTGAGACAATCCGACCTTCTGCACGACGGAACCCGCGTTCCGCCCTGACGCGCCATTGCCCCGAACCGTCGCCGCCCACACCACATCATCTCTGTCACGCCGCCCTAATCCGCCGCATCGCCATTGGGGACAGTCCCCAATTGAGGGGGACTGTCCCCTGTGGAAAGGGACTGTCCCCGATATAGGTTGTCGGATTTTTGGTATAATACATGGTGACTAATCACCAGTAAGTTGCAAGATGGGGAAAATATAAAGGATGATAGCGATGCGTAAGTGCTGCATGGCGTTCGCCATTGCCATATTGCTGTCGGCAAGTGCGGTCGCCTCGCAGGTGAAGCCGCGCAGGCCAAATGTGCTGCTTGTGCTGGCGGACGACCTCGGCTACGGCGACGTCGGCTTCTCCCCATTTGCGCAGACGAATGTCCTCGCAAGGTTGCGTACCGCGAACCTCGAGCGCCTGGCCTCCGGCGGTGTCGTGCTGACATCCCACTACGCCGCCGCCCCCGTCTCCGCCCCAAGTAGGGCCTCGCTCATCACCGGACGCATCCAGGGGGCGTGTTCCCTGCGCGACAACTGCTTCGACAGGGCGTTCTCCGAGACGAATACCCTCGCCTCCGTCCTGCACGGCGCGGGATACGCGACATGGGCCGTAGGAAAATGGGGCGTGGCCGGCGGCGGCGAATCGGGCGAGCCGGTATCGTCCCATCCGCTTGACCGTGGCTTCGACTATTTCTACGGATTCCTCGACCACCTCGCCGGACACACGTATTACCACTACGACGGACGGCTCAGGAACGCGTTCATGGGCATTACGGAAAACCGCACGAATGCCACGGCGTCCGCCGAGGGGATATACTCCACCGACCTCTTCGCGGCAAAGGCGAAGCAGCTCATGGCGACACATGTCAAGGAGCGTCCCGACGTACCGTTCTTCCTCTTCCTCGCCGTAAACGCAGTCCATGGCTCGGGACGAGACGGCGGCAGGCTCAGGAACCGCTCGACGCTCCACGTTCCGGGACGTCCCTACCCGTCCGAAGGCGTTCGCTGGCCGCTTGCGCCAGAGGATCCCTCCGCCCGCAACACATGGATAGACCCCGCGTACCGGAGCCTTCCCGAAAAGGCGGCGAGGTATGCGACGACCATCTCGCGCATGGATGATGCCATCGGCGACATAATGCGCACGCTCGACGAGCTTGGCATCGCGAACGACACTCTCGTCGTGTTCACCTCCGACAACGGCCCCGCCGACGAATATGGCGCGGATCCGGCGAACTTCCGATCTTCGGGGCCGTTCGACGGACTGAAGCGCGACGTGTTCGAGGGCGGCATGAGGGTTCCTGCAATCGTCCGCTGGCCGGCGGCCATTCCCGCAGGCAAGGTTGACTCATCCCCGTCGCAGTTCCACGACTGGATGGCCACGTTCGCCGCCGCCGCAGGCGTCGCCGCGCCGCCGGAATCCGAAGGCGTGTCGCTTCTGCCGCGCTGGACGGGCGGGAAGTCTGCGCCGTCCATCGTGTATGCGCAGTATGAATTTCCGTACGACGGCGGTTCCGGGACGTTCGCGCGCTTCAAGGCGAGGAAGGGACGTGTCCGCGGCCTCCAGCAGATGGTGCGGTCCGGCGACTACGTCGCTCTGCGTACGCGGATGCGAGAGGACGGCGCGAAGACTCGCCTCTACAACGTGGTCGCAGATCCGTTCGAGGAGAACGACCTCGCCGCAAGGCCGGAACATGCCGAGCTGCTTAGGCGTCTTGAGTCCATCCTGTACGGGAGATTCCGCAAGTGAAGCCTTTTTCGCTTCTCGTCAAGCCGGTCGGCGCTGCGTGCAATCTCGCCTGCGACTACTGCTTCTACCTTGACAAGGCGGCGCTATATCCGAACGGTCCTGCGGTAATGCCCGACACCGTGCTGGATCGGCTTCTCGAATCGTATCTGGCGCTTCCGTTCGATTCCTTTTCCATCACCTTCCAGGGGGGCGAGCCGCTTCTTGCCGGGACAGGCTTCTACCGCCGCGTCGCGGAAACCGTAAAGCGACATCTAAGGAAGGGCGCGAAGGCGAACGTCGCTGTCCAGACGAACGCAACGCTCATGACTTCGGAGATGACCCGGCTGATGGCGGACGAAGGATGGCTTTGCGGGGTGAGCGCCGACGGTCCTGCCGCCGTGCACGACGCCCACCGCAGAACCCAGTCCGGCGAGCCGACATACGAGGCTGTCGCACGTGGCATAGCGCTTCTTCGCGAAGCGGGATGCGAATACAACGTCCTGGCGCTTGTCACGCGGGAGAACGTCGGCGATCCCGCGCGCACATACCGCCACCTGCGAGACAACCTCGGCGGGAAATGGCAGCAGTACACGGACTACAGGGAAGGAATTTCTCCGGAAGAGTGGGACAGGTTCCTCTGCGGCATTCTGGACACATGGCTTGCGGACGGCGATCCCGGGCGCGTGAGCGTCCGTAACATCGATTCCGCGATTGCGTTCGTGGAGCGCGGGATGGCCGCGCAGTGCATATTCTCGGACCGCTGCGACGGGTATTTCGTCGTCGAGCGGAACGGCGATGTGTACCCATGCGACTTCTTCGTGTCGGAGCGGACGCTCCTCGGCAACGTGACGAGGGACGGATGGGAGGCGCTGTGCGCCAATCCCCTGCGGCAGTCGTTCGCGTCCACGAAGTGTCCGCGCCATCTCTCGCGCATCCCGCGCATGCGCTTCTACGAGCGTATAGCCGAGCTACGCTGACGCAAAATTCGCTATTGCGGAATCGGGGCGTTTTTGGTATAATGCGTTCCATGAAAACGTTAACAAGAGTGTTGGCGGTTGCCGCGTTCGCCGCGGCGGCCGGGTGCTGTACGGTGGCCGAGTGCGAATATCCGTCGTCTATCGACGAAGGGTTCGTGTCTCTATTCAACGGAAAGGACCTCACGGGATGGTGCGGTTCAGAGTCCTACGGAGTTGAGGTCTGCACGCAGAAGCTCAACAACGGGACGATGAAGGTGTTCCCGGTGATAGCCTGCCAGCCCGGCAAGGGCAAGGGCGGCGGCGGCAACCTGTGCACCGAGAAGGAGTTCGAGAACTTCATCCTACGCTTCGAGTTCTGCATGCCGCAGAACGGAAACAACGGCCTCGGCATCCGCATGAGCGACATCAAGAAGGACGCGGCGTACTACGCCATGTGCGAGCTGCAGCTCCTCGACGACGGCGGCCCAGCCTACTACGACAGCCAGAACAAGAAGGACAAGCTCAAGCCCTACCAGTACACCGGCTCCGTCTATGGCGTAGTGCCTTCCCGCCGCGACAACACCGACAAGCAGATCTGGGGCAAGGAGAAGCTCTTCACCGGCGGCGGCAGCTATGTCCGCAGGCCCGGAATGTGGAACTTCGAGGAGGTCAAGGTCATCGGCAGCGAGATCGAGGTTTACCTCAACGGCTACCTGATCACCAAGGCCGACGTCTCGAAGTTCAAGGGCGACGGCGACACGCCTGACCACAGGAAGCATCCCGGCCTCCACAACAAGAAGGGGCGCATTGGCTGGCTCGGCCACGGCCATCACGTCATGTGGCGCAACATCCGCATCAAGGAGCTGCCCGCCGACGCGAAGATGGGCGTTCCCTGCCCGAAGCAGCGCATGGCGTGCCCCAAGGGCTTCACCGCGTACTTCGACGGCGACGAGTCCGACCTCAACGAGTACTGGAAGGGCGTGACGACCGAGCAGAAGTTCGACAACCCGATCGTCCGCCAGGCAGCGACGCCCGCCAAGCGCGCCGAGATGCAGAAGATCGCCGACAAGGGCAGGGACGAGCACTGGCACGTCAGGAACGGCAACCTGTTTTTCGACGGCTACAGGGGCGGCTACTCCCTCGCGACCGCGAAGGACTACGAGGACTTCGAGATGTGGGCGGACTGGCGCACGATGTCCATCACCGGCGACTCCGGCCTCTATCTCCGCGGCTCGCCGCAGGTCCAGGTCTGGGATGCGCACAACCAGTGGGGCATCGGTTCCGGCGGCCTCTACAACAACAAGAAGAACCCCTCGAATGCGCTCAAGATCGCAGACAGGCAGGTCGGCGACTGGAACCGCTTCCACGTCATCATGAAGGGCGACAAGGTCACGGTGTGGCTCAACGGCGTGCTCGTAGTTGACAACGTCACGCTCGAGAACTACTGGGACAGGAAGCGTCCGATCTTCTTCAAGGAGCAGATCGAGCTCCAGTGCCACGGCGACCCGACCGAGTGGCGCAACATCTTCATCCGCGAGCTTCCGACGCTCAAGGTCCCACCGAAGCGCATAGGCGTCTGCAGCTGGAGCTGGCGCAAGCCCATCCGCGAGGTCGCGGAGGAGATGGACCTGTCCGGCGTCACCGGCATCCACCTCGCGCTTGGGCCGTTCATCGCCCCCGACGAGCGCCATGGCGCGGCGGAGTCGAAGGAGGCGTGGGAATTCGTGAAGGAGCAGGTGAAGTCCGGCAGGTGGAACGTCATGTCCACGATGATCGGTACCATCGGCGAGGACTATTCGACGCTTGAGACGATCAAGAAGACGGGCGGAATCGTCCCCGACGCGACGTGGGAAGGCAACAAGAAGATCGTGACCGCCGGCGCGAAGCTCACGCAGGAGCTCGGCGTCAAGTACATGTCGCTCCACGCCGGCTTCCTCGACGAGAGTGACAGCGCGGCGCTCGCGAAGTACGTGGATCGCGTCTCGTGGATCCGCGACGAGGCCAAGAAGTACGGCGTCGAGATCATCCTCGAGTCCGGGCAGGAGACCGCAGTCGATCTCGTCAAGTTCATGCAGAAGGTGCCGGGGATCGGCATCAACTTCGACCCTGCGAACATGATCCTCTACGGGAAGGGCGATCCGCGCGAGGCCGTCAAGCTCCTCGCGCCGTGGATCCGCCAGGTCCACGTCAAGGACGCGCTCTTCACCGCGAAGCCCGGCACGTGGGGCACCGAGGTGCCGTGGGGCGACGGCGCGGTCGGCGCGCGGGCCTTCATCGCCGACCTCGAGTCCCTTGGGTTCAAGGGCAACTACGTCGTCGAGCGCGAGGGCGGCGACTGCCGCGCTGCGGACATCGCCCTCGCCGTCGGGCGTCTCGCGAGATAGCCCTTCCGCAAAAGTCCACAAACCGCGATTGGCGTAACAAGCACCAGTTGCATAACATCAAAGTTGACCGTGTGGAACATGTAGATCGTCTAGGGCCCCTATGCGTTTCTGCACGTTCCATGCGGCTAGTCATTACATGAACACGAAAACGAGAAACCTGCTTGCGGGCGCTCTGCTGCCCACCGTCGTGAACGCCCAGGCGAAGGTGATACTGCCTACGCCTCCGGCGCCGCTGCCGCCTCCGGTCATACGTATCGTTGACCTGCGCGCGGACGAGAAGCCAGTCGAGGTCGTGAAGTCCGAATCGACGATCGCGGAAAACGCCTTCTTCATGCGCGTGAAAGCGAGTTTCACGTTCACCAACCCGAACGCGCGTGTCATGGCGGGCGAGTTCGAGTTCCCGATTCCCGATGGCGCGTTCGTGTGTGGCTACGCTCTGGAGCTGAACGGCGAGATGGTTCCGGGCGTCGTGTGCGAGAAGGAGAAGGCGCGCGTCGCGTTCGAGAACGAGATGCGCAAGGGCGTCGATCCCGGAATCGTCGAGCAGGTGAAGGGCAACGTGTGGAAGACGAGAATCTTCCCCCTCAACCCCAAGACGCCGCGTAAGGCCGAGGTGGAATACATCGCGCCGAAGACGGACTCCGCAAACGCCGCGCCGGTGTTCGAGAAAGACGGCGACGACTACTTTGTCGCTTCCGTGTCCGCCGCCGCCACGTTCGCCACCGTGCGCGAACGGATCGCCAACTTCACGAAGGGCGTGATCCTCTGGGACGCGAGCATGAGCGCAAAGCCGCTCGCCGTCGAGTGGCGCAAGAAGCTCGAGGCCCTTCCCGAGAAGGGCGAGTGGACGCTCGTGGCGTTCCGCAACGTGCCCGAGGAGCCTCGCCGGTTCAGCACGAAGTCAGAGCTGGTCGCGGCGGTTGACGCGCTCCTCTACGACGGCGGTACCGACATCGGCCGCGCCATCCAGTCCAGTGCGGCGAACCAGGGCTCTCCGACCCTCCTCTTCTCCGACGAAGTCGATACCCTCGGACTGAAGGAGCCGCAGTACGAAGGCAAGGAGAACATCGTCATAGCCTCGCGCGACGACGTCGCCGCACGTGCCGTCGAGGTGAAGAAGCTTGCCAAGGGACAGGAAAAGACGATGAGCGCCACACCTGTGGAAGGGCGTGTCCTCGCTACCGTGTGGGCCGCCCGGCGCATGCAGGACCTCGCCTCGCAGGCCGATGCGCGCAAGGACGAGTTCCTCTCGCTTGGTCGCAAGTACGGCGTGGCCGGTCCCGGCCTGTCGCTGATCGTCCTGGAGAACCTGAACCAGTGGCTTGAGTACAAGATCGAGCCTCCGGCGAACCTCGCCATCCATGCGGAGTGGGTTAAGCGCCGCGCTGCGGAGGACGATCCGATCGCCGAGAAGAAGGCGAAGGCCGAGCACGAGCAGAGGCTGCTCCAGTACTGGGAGGAGCGCGTAAAGTGGTGGAAGGATCCCAAGCCGCCGCGTCCGACGCCCAAGAGCGGACTGTTCGACACGGCGACAGTGGGAGCTGCCGCCGGAGAGCGCGTGCATCGTATGAACGCGATGCGCGAAGGGATGCCCGCCCCTATGATGGCCGCAAGGGCCATTGCCGCCGACGAGGCCAGGGCGGCAGACGCGGAGGCCCCGGTCGTGAGGTCTGCAATGAGAATGCGCGCGCAGTCTGCGGAACCTTTTAATGAGATGAAGTCCGCGCCTGGCGCGGCTGGTTCCGGCACGGCGCCTACCGTCACGCTCAAGGCGTGGGATCCTAAGACGCCGTACATCGACGCGCTCAATTCTGCGAAGAAGGGCGAGGCTTACGCCGCCTATCTTAAGGAGCGCGACAAGTACGCGACGTCCCCCGCGTTCTACCTCGACTGCGCCGGATGGTTCTTCAAGGCCGGGGAGATGGCGATCGCCGAGCGCATACTCTCCAACCTCGCCGAGTTCAAGCTCGAGGACGCCGCGCTGTGGCGTTCGATGGGCTGGAGGGCGCGCGAGGCCGGGAAGTACAACCTTGCCGTCCTCGCGTTCCGCAAGGCGCTTCTTCTGCGCGGCGAGGAGTCGCAGAGCCGCCGCGACCTCGCGCTTGTGCTGATGGAGCAGGGCAAGGAGCTTGCCGCCGCCGGCGCGAAGGACGCGAAGGAATGCCTTGAGGAGGCGATGAAGCTCTTCGCCGAGGCTGCGTTCAGGACGAGCGCGCGGCGGAGCGGAAGGCGCGGAAACGACTTCCAGGTTTCCGTAGTGGCGCTGGAGGAGCTGAACGGACTCATCTCGTGGGCGAACGCGCGCGAGTGGCCGGACGGCGCGAAGCCGAAGGCTCCGGAGTTCGACGCGGCGTACCGCCGCGACCTTCCGATGAAGCTCAGGATCGTGATGAGCTGGGATGCAGACGAGACGGACATCGACCTGCACGTCCTCGAACCCAACGGCGAGGAGGCGTTCTACCAGCACCGTCGCACGTCCGAGGGCGGCTTCGTCTCGGAGGACGTGACGACTGGGTACGGTCCCGAGGAATACCTCAAGAAGGAACTGGAGCAGGGGACGTACAAGGTCCTCTCCAACTACTTCGCCTCGCACCAGACCGCGCTTACCGGCGCGACCACTGTCACCGCCACGGTCTATACCGACTGGGGCACGGCGCAGGAGAAGCGCCAGGTGCTGACGTTGCGCCTCGACAAGCCCAAGGAGAAGCACCTCATCGGGGAGGTGACGCTGTAGACTTAAGCTTATCCGGCGGTTTTATGGTATAATATGCGGCATGAACGAATCTGACACTTCAAGGCATTTCCTCCGGCAGTGGATCGAGGGGGACGTCGCCGCCGGCAGGACCGGCGGCAAGGTCGTCACGCGCTTCCCGCCAGAGCCAAACGGATACATCCACATCGGCCACGCCAAGGCCGTGTGCGTTGACTTCGGCATGGCCGAGCTCTTCGGCGGCGAATGTCACCTGAGGCTCGACGACACGAACCCGACCAAGGAGTCGGACGAGTACGCCGAGAACATCAAGAAGGACATCAACTGGCTCGGCTTCCAGTGGTCCGGAGAGGGGGATTCCGGCGAGCCCGGCTTCTACAACGCCTCTAACATGTTCGACACGATGTACGCCATAGCCGAGGAGCTGGTGCGGCGCGGCCAGGCGTACTGCTGCAACCTCACGCAGGACGAGTGGAAGGAGTATCGCGGCGTCCCCGAGCGCCCCGGACGGCCCTCGCCATCGCGCGACACGGATCCGGAGCGCAACCTCAGGATATTCCACGAGATGCGTGACGGCAAGTACGCGGACGGCGAATGGTGCCTTCGCGCGAAGATCGACATGGCCTCGCCGAACATCCACTTCCGCGATCCCGTGATCTACCGCATCCGCCACGTCTCGCACTACCACCTCGGCGACAAGTGGTGCGTGTACCCGATGTACGATTTCGCGCACCCGATCGAGGACGCGCTCGAGGGCGTGACGCACTCCATGTGCACGCTGGAGTTCGAGGTGCACCGTCCGCTGTACGACTGGGTGGTGGACCGCATGGACGAGCAGGGGCTTCTGCCCGTGAGGAACGGAGTCAAGATCCGCACGCAGCAGCGCGAGTTCGCGCGCCTCAACATCACGTACACCGTCATGTCGAAGCGCCTGCTCCTCCAGCTTGTGACGGAGGGCCACGTCGCGGGATGGGACGATCCCAGGATGCCGACGGTGTGCGGCATGCGCCGCAGGGGCTACACGCCCGGTGCGATCCGCGAGTTCTGCGCGCGCGTCGGCGTGTCCAAGGTCGAGTCGGAGAGCGACCCCGCGCTCCTCGAGTGGTGCGTGCGCGAAGAGCTGAACCAGACCGCGACGAGGAGAATGGCGGTGCTGGATCCCGTGAAGGTTGTCATAGACAATTGGGGAACGGGGAATGGGGAACAGGGAACGGGGAATAGGGAACGGATGGTCGAGCTGCCGAACAACCCGCTCGACGAGAGTGCGGGGACGAGGAAGATTCCTTTCGGCGGCGAGATATGGATCGACCGTGCGGACTTCATGGAGGTTCCGGAGAAGAAGTTCTTCCGCATGGCGCCCGGACAGGAGGTGCGACTGCGCGGCGCGTGCATCTTCAAGTGCACTGGCTGCGTCAAGGACGAGTCCGGCAAGGTCGTAGAGATCCACGGAACGTGGGACGAGGCGTCGTGGGGCGGCAACGCCGCCGACGGCCGCAAGGTCAAGGGGACGATCCACTGGGTCGATTGCGCGACGGGCGTCAAGGCCGAGGTCAGGCTCTACGACAGGCTCTTCACGGAGAAGGATCCGCTCAAGGACGGCTCCGACCAGTTCCTGAAGTACATGAACCCCGACTCGCTGAAGACCGTCACGGCATACGTCGAGCCCGCGCTCGCGGACGCGAAGGGGCTGGAGAGGTTTCAGTTCGAGCGCACGGGGTACTTCGTCGCCGACGAGTACGACTCCAAGCCGGGCGCGCCGGTGTTCAACCGCACGGTCTCGCTTAAGGACTCGTACAAGCCATGATGCGGGGAATGGTGCGACTGACTGGGATCGAACCAGCAACCTTCGGCTTCGGAGGCCAACGCTCTATCCAATTGAGCTACAGTCGCGCTTTTCTCACATGGGAGATATTATACCATAAATTCCGCAGCCGTGCCTGACGGCGGCGGGAATTTCTACAGGAGGCGGCAGAGATGAGGCATCTGGCAGAAATGTTCATGAAGGGCCGGCCTCAAGTCCTTCAGGAGGCGGTAGGGACGGACGTCTGCCTCTGAACCGCAGCGGAACCGGTTTCGTTTAATCATACAGGAAAGGCACAAACATGGGAATGAAGAAGATCATGGTGGCGGCGCTCGCGCTGATGGCGGCGTTCGCGGCCTGCGCCGCAGACAAGGCGGCGATCGGCGCGTCCGTCGCCAAGGGCGTCAGGTTTCTCCTCGCCGAGCAGAAGCCGGACGGACACTTCTCCGACGCGCAGATGCCGGCGCTCACCGCGCTGCCGCTCTGGGCGCTTGCCGGATGCGGCGACTCGTCGTCCGCCGTCGCGGAGGCGAAGCGCAGGGCCGCCGCGTTCGTCCTCGGCACGCAGCGAGAAGACGGCGGCTTCTACGTCCCGAAGCCCGGGCGCGGCGGATCGGGCCTCGGCAACTACAACACATCGGTCTGCCTTTCCGCGCTCTTCGACTCGAAGCTCGCCCCGGCCCACGCGCTCCTCAGGGCGCGCGAGTACATCGCGTCGTCGCAGCTGACTGGGGACGACACGATGGCGGGCGGATTCGGATACGACAAGGCCGTCCGCCGCCGCTACGCGGACCTCTCCAACACTTCGTACGCCCTTTCCGCGATGGCGAAGACGGCCTCCGTAGAGGAGTTCCGCGAAGGCGGGCGCCGCGTGGACCTCGACTGGGACAAGGCGCTTGCGTTCGTCGAGAACCTGATGAAGAAGGACGGACCCGACGCAGGCGGCGCGGCGTACAACGAGCGCACTCCGCAGGGCGGCACGGCGACCAACGCGCAGGGGAAGGTCTCGCTGAGGGCCTACGGCGCGATGACGTACGCGGCGGTCCTCTCGATGTGCTCCGCGAAGCTCGACCGCGCCGACCCGCGCGTGAGGCAGTCCGTGGAGTGGATGGACAGGAACTGGTCCGTGGACGAGAACCCGGGGATGGGCAGCCAGGGGCTCTACTACTTCTACGACATCATGACGCGCGCGCTCGACGCGGCGAAGATCGACAAGGTCGGCAGCCACGACTGGCGCAGCGAGCTGTCGGAGAAGATAACGTCCCTCCAGAAGGAGGACGGCAGCTGGTCGAACGAGAACAACAGGTTCTGGGAGTCCGACCCCGTGCTGTGCACGTCGTTCGCGCTCCTCGCGCTGGAGATATGCAGGCAATGAAGCACATAGTGGAACTATTCGTAAAGGGCGGGCCGGTCATGTGGCCGATACTCGCGCTGTCGGTAATCGGACTCGCCATCCTCGTATGGAAGGCGATGGAGCTCCGCGCCGGGCGCAAGAGCCCGAAGGGGCTCGTCGTCGTCTCGACGATAATCACGGCGGAACCGATGCTCGGCATACTCGGCACGGTGACCGGCATCATGCGCACCTTCGGCGCGCTCAACGCGGCGGGCGCGTCGGGGAATCCGCTCGCGGCGACGGCGGGAATCGGCGAGGCGCTCATCACGACCGCCGCAGGCCTCGTCGCCTCGCTCGTGTTGCTTTTCCCGTACAACATGGTCGTGGAGAAGGTCGAGAGCTGAGAGCCCGAAGCCGAGGAATCCAGGATGAAGAGAAGGTCGAGGAGCGCGAGGCTGGAGATGACGTCGCTGATGGACGTCATGTTTCTCGTCCTCGTGTTCTTCATCTACTGCATCTTCGACATGGCAGTCCACAAGGGCGTGAAGGTCGAACTGCCCAAGGCCGCAGGCGCGCAGGAGAAGGGCGAGAGGATCGTTGTCACCATCCTCGCGGACGACACCATGCAGCTCAACGGCATGCCGATGTCGCGCGACGAGATAGTCTCTCGCGTACGCGAGCTGATTGCCGTGAGGATGGAACTCCCCGTCCTCATTTCCGGCGACCGCCGCTCCTCGCTGGGGACGGGCATCGGCCTCCTCTCCGCGCTGAAGGCGGCAGGCGTCGAGAAGGCCAGCTTCCAGGTGAAGGAATAGCCATGCGTTTTTTCGCGGCATTGCTGATCTCCGTCGCGCTCCATGGTGCGCTTGCCGTCTGCATCGCGGTGTACATCGACCACGCGCCCAGGGCCGTCACCGTCGCGACGCTCGACCTTTCGAGCGTGGAGCTATCGTTCGCCGAGGACGAAGCCGACGCGCCTGCGGCGGTTGCGTCGCAGGCGGCTCCGCCGCCGTCTGCGGAAAACACGCCCGTTCCGCGCGAAGAGCCTGCGCCGGAGACGCCTTCCGAGACTCCGGACTCCCCCGCGCCCCCAGAGCCGCGCCGATTCGAGCCGCCGCGTCCCGATGCTCCGCGCGAGGCGATGGACACTCCGCCGATGGCGGAGAACGCATCCGTTGCGCCGAGGCAGGCGAAGGTGGACGCTCCGCCGAAGCCGCGCAGGACGATACGTCCGGACTATCCGATGGGCGCGCGAAGGCGCGGCGAACAGGGCGACGTGGTCCTCGAGATACGCGTGGACGAGACGGGTACGGTCGTCGATGTCTCTGTCGCCGGGTCCTGTGGATTCCGCGAGCTGGACGAGGCGGCGGTGCTCGCCGCGAAGGACGCTCGCTTCACGCCCGCGAAATCGGGCACGAGGCCCGTCGCATCCACGGCGCGCCTGACGCTGTCGTTCAGGCTCAGATAGGAAAAAGCGAAGGGAGCGCCCGTTCGGACGCTCCCTCTGCTCAGCCAAAGAGTTGTGGTCTCAGGCTTCGGGCTTGGTCTTCTTCAGACCCAGGCCACGGCTTCCTTCCTTCCATTCCCCGCGCTTCTGGAGGAGGTCGACACGCTCAAAGCGCTTCAGGACGTTGCGCTTCGACGTGATCTTGCCGGAACCCTTTAGTGATGCATGCTGGCTCATTTTCTGGTCTTCCTTTCAAGAGGTTGCAAAGTATATCATTTCTTGGCGGCGTTTTCAACCGGCTTCGCAGGCTTGGCCTCTGCTGGCTTCGCCTCCGCAGGCTTCGCCGCGTCCTTCTTAGGCGCGGGAAGGGCGACGGGCTTTGTCTCGATCGACGTCTTGGTCGCAGGCTTGGCCTTTGGCGCGGACTTTGGCGCCGCAGGCTTCGCGGCGGGCTTCGCCTCGGGCGGAGGCAGGAGCATCTTGTAGTCGTCCACCACCTTGATATTAGCCTTGCGGAGGATGTCAGCCAGGAACTCCGTGATCTGGGACTGTCCGTCACGGCTCTTGAGTCCCTTCTCCACGTCGGCCTGGTCGGGGATCTTTTCGGGCTCCTGCGACTTCACGAGGATGTGGCTCGCCCTGACGGTCTCGGGCTGGGCGGGCTTGCCGTCCTTGGCTTCCGTCGCCGCGTTCTTCTCGGTCACGTAGATGAGGTGGTAGCCAAACCCGGTCTTGACGGGGTCGGACACCTTGCCGATCGGGAGCGAGAACGCCGCCTCGTCGAACTCCTTGACCATCTGCCCGTGTCCGAACGTGCCGAGGTCGCCGCCCTTCTGTCCGGACGGGCATGCGGAGTGAGCCTTCGCCAGCTCGGCGAACTTAGCCGCCTTCTCCTTGTCTGGAGTCTTGTCGAGCTGGGCCTTGAGGTCCTTGATCTTCTTCTCGGGATCCTTGGCGTCCGCCGGTATCTTGGCGTTGCGAGCCTTGATCTCGTCGATGATCTTCTTCGCTTCGGCGGAGTAGTCCTTCTTGTTCTTGGCGAAGATCTCGCCTTCGATCATCTTCTCGAGGATGGCCTGCGTCTTCAGCTGCCTGAGGAGGTCGTCCTTGCCGAACGGGACCTTCTCGGCGAGCTCGTCGATGGTCTTCGGCGCGTCGGGATGGTCCGCGAAGCGCTTGAGCAGCTTGTCCGTGAAGTCCTTGAACTCGGCGTTGGTGAGCTTGTAGCCGAGGGCCGTGGCCTTGGGCACGAGGGCGTTCTCCATGAGGAACAGGTTCGCGAACTGTATCGAGAGCTGCCGCTTGTGGTTGGCAAGTGCCTCGGCCGGGATCTTGTCGGCGTCCTTCTTCAGCGCCGCGTCGACCAGCTTTGCGATCTCGCCGCGCGTGAGCTTCTTGTCGCCCACGGATATTGCGACCTCGTTCGGGTCCTCGGCCGTCGCGGCCGTGGTGTCCGCCTTCGCCTCGCCCTTGTCCGTGGCGGGCGTGTCTTTCGAGCATCCGGCGACGAGCGCCGCGGCGACGAGCGCCGTACCCATCAGATGAATCTTTGCCATCTTCTTTTGTCCTTCGTTTTATCCTTGTTCGTTGTTCGATACCATCTTCAGGACCGTGCGCCGGATTTCCGGGGCAGAGTCCAGGTGGAAAGAATAGAATACACCAATTACCCTCGCCGTGTCCACCAGAATCTGGAGATTTTTTTCGGCTTCGGGACGCCGGATGCAGCGGGCGACCTCGGCGGAAACGGGCATAATGCGCTCTCCGCGCAGTGAAAACGCGCCCGATTCCGCCTCGACTGCGGGCGAAAGGCCCGAAAGGTCGAGTATCCTGACCTCGAACGCGACGAGGGCGCGGACGAGCGCGCGCGCCCCTGCGGAGGCCTCCGCGCACAATCCGTCGAGCGCTTCGGTCATCGCTCGGTGCCATTCCGCCGCCTCCGGCCCGCTAGGCGAGAGCGCCGAGACCTGCGCGCGCATGTGCCCGGCGAGGGCGAGCGCGCGGTAGCTGCCGCGCAGCGCCTCGCGCGTGTCGAGCGGAGTGCACTCGCGCAGCGCGTGGAGCCCTCCGCTCGCGCGCATGTAGTAGACGATTTCGCACGTGTAGTTGAGGTCGTACTGCCCGAGGAACGCGCTCTTCGGCCTGACCGCGCCCTTGACGAGCGTGGAGACCGGTCCGTCCGGCGTGATCCAGCGGACGATGTGGCTCGTCCGCGACCACGGGCGTATGTCGAGGCAGACCGCCTCCGTCTTCGTCGTCTCGCCGGCCATGTCAGGCGGGGG
>Ga0310696_10005840_pt1 | contig 14754 bp, 14 predicted proteins | sample AusTroGonzalo_MG_4_FD_203885 | JGI IMG/M metagenome (GOLD analysis project Ga0310696, IMG submission 203885) | Bovine rumen microbial communities from tropical cattle in Woodstock, Queensland, Australia - Gonzalo_02 (v2) (version 2) | ecosystem: Host-associated > Mammals > Digestive system >...
TATATTACCATCAATAGCAATACCATTAACAGCTTTGTTCAAATCATCCCAACGATTTTCAATAGAATCTATAGAAGTTTTACCTGCTTCATCTAATCCCCAAGCTTTATCATATTGTCGTATAACATCAATGGCTTTTCTGCGATTACTTTCCAAAACATTGCGCATCGGGTCAGCAGAATTATCAGGAAAATCTTCCAAACGCGCTTTAAACATTTTGTCATAACCATCAAAAGAATCAGCAATATTAGTTGTATCAACAAAATTAAACACTAATCCCTGACCTTCTATGGCTGGCGTTGTAGAATTACCATTAAACATCGCAAATTGATTAGACAAACTATCAATACGCGCACGCACAACTTCCAACAAGCCTCTATCTTGTGCATTAGCTGTATTTTTTTGTGCTTTTAATTTTAATGAACGATAAGCATTTGCCAATATCACAGGAACCACAGTATCAATATTTTTGACATCATTATAAACATCACGCACAAATCTTTCTGCAAAATTCAATTCTTGGGCAGGATTTAATTCTGTCACACGAGCCAAAGCTTCATCAACAACATACACATTTCTAGATGAAACTGCGCGATTAAATTCAGAATCACTGATTAAACCCATATCACGATATATTTTCAGCGTTCTAGAGGCAAAAGCTAATTCAATATTATCAGCATTTGCCACAGTATTATTATTGCCACGCAAATAACCATAACGCCAACGATATACCGAATTATCTGATTGTGTCCGATTATTATTACCTTCTGTATCTACATTCTCATCTTGTCTAGAATTATTTTGCGGCATGTCTTCATTCCATCTTTTAACAGCCAAATTAGCAATATTAGCATTATCAACTTTACTGATTAAATCATATAAAGCCTGACTGATATCATCAGACGTATCTTCTAAATCACGCGAATGTGTGGCCCATTCTTGCACTAAAGCATTTACCGCTAATTGAGCCTGTCTATCATCAGGATTATCCATCAGATTTTTATCAATCCGCAAAATCTCGTCCAAAGTAATATCAGCCATTTTAATCTCCTTTGTAAAAAACTTTGGTTGATATTGTATCATATTTTAGACATCAAAACAAATACTTTTATATTTTGAACATTTAAAAGCTTATTTATTATCTTGGTTTATCTGCGTCGTTTATCTGCGTCTATCAAATCCCTTATCAATACAGCATCCGGTTTCAATGGTCCCATATAATCAAATATAAACAAACCGTTCCACTTCTGTTTTTTCAAATCTGTGATATTAAAATTTGTATCACAAATAATAGCACGAACCTTAGATATATCAGTATTTTTCAATTTCAAAGCCTTGATACCACGAAAATCTAAAACATTTTGTAGGCCAGTGACATCTTCAAGCACCAATACATTTACCCCTTTGGCGCCAGTCATCTCAGATAAGTTTGTTCCACCAATTCTTGCCCAATTAACTCCATGAAAATCAACTATACCAGTATAATCTTGTTTTAACATATTTCACCCTTTGTTTTGCTTCCATTTAATTAACACGCAGCGGCAATTGTAGCCAATCAGAAATCAAAAATCAAATCAAAAAAACATTTTTGTCAAACAAAAAAATACGCAGACAAACCGCCTGCGTACTAATCAGAAAATATCTTTATTATTTCTCAATTTCCTGCTCAGCCACCCTATAAAGATTGCTAGATTCTTGCATCTTATTTTTCATTTTGCTGATGGCTTTATTAAAATTCTCTTTGTTTACCATTTGAAGAACCACACCTAAATCTTTATATTCATCAGAATTTTTTAAATAATCGTATTTTCTAAGCAATTGTATATCGCCATTTTGACATATTTGTTCAACATATTCAAATGCCACAGGATACAAATAATCGCAAATTTTAACCAATTCATCCTGAAAATCCTGCGGCACATTGGTTGAATCAAATTCATAGATATCTTCGCCACGTTGAAACGTTGTTTGTGTCCAGTCTGGCAAATCAGGACGATTTTTATCAACTTTTACAAAACACGGGTATTTAATCGCATCAATATAACAACGAACTCTGAATTTAAGATATTGGAATAAATTATTACGAACAATCATATCAATATTTTGACGTACAGTTTCAACATCATCTGGCTTTATAACAGCAGGCTTACCACCTTTATAAACTAAATTTTTTAAATAATCATTCAAAGGTTGTTCATACAAAAAATTGATAATGTTTCTCTTTTCATCCATATCTTGCTCCCTACCTTTAAATCTATAACCGCACCACTTGTGTCGGATTTGTTTTTAATGATTCTATGACATTATTTAATTTATCTTTGTGTTCCAAGAATATTTTTTTATTTGCTGCATCAAGATTATTTATTGCTGGTAATTTCACAGTCATCGGATTTACATGCTGACCATTTTTAATAATTTCATAATGTAAATGTGGCCCAGTTGATAAGCCTGTTGAACCAGAATAACCGATAATTTGTCCTTGACGAACCACAGTTCCAACATTTACCCCTTTTGCAAACCGTGACATATGAGCATACAAAGTTTCAAATGTTCCATTATGTCTGATTTTTACAAAATTTCCATGACCACGATTAAAACTACGTGCAATAACGCGTCCCGCACCAGCTGCTGGAATAGGTGTTCCAGTTGGCGCACGGAAATCAACACCTTTGTGCGCACGGGTAAATCCTAATACCGGGTGTTTTCTGCGTGTTGAAAAACTGGATGTCACTTTTGCGTTATTTATAGGCGTACGTTTCAAAGACTTAATAGCACCATTACCATGTTCATCGTAATAACCGACATGTCCATCTGGTTTAACATACCGAAACATTTGAACATTTCCACGCAGTGCTTCAAAAGAAATTGCTAAAATGTGCCCTGTATCTACCCTTTTTTCAGAAGCATAATTTTCTTCATATAAAACGTAAAACTTTTGCCCCGCCCTAACATCACGTTCAAAGTCCATTTCAAAAGCCAACAAATCATAAACATCTGCTAATATCCCAGCAGGTATTCCTGCACGCATACCAGCCAGATAGAAACTATCTCCATCTAAGATTTCGCCTTCTTTATATGTCACACGAGTATCACGAACAATATCTATTTTCTGACATTGCCAAGTACCAGTTTCACCACAATTTAATTCGACACGATTCCAAGGGCCATTTGTAATAATTATCTTAGAAATTGGTTGATTTTCATCTTTCTGTATAAATTCAAATTTATCGCGATTTGGTCGCAAAGTCACAAAATCAGCATCTTTCTTTAACGTTTTAGAAAGTGTATCTATGTCACGTACAGAAAAACCCTTAGCCCCCAATATTTTAGACAAGGTATCACCAGACTTAACCTCTACCACACTGACAATTTCATTGGGTTTAAACACTGCAACACGCACAGGTTTGTAAAAAACAACCACACCGATTGCGATTGCCAACATAACTAAGCCCAATCTTAAAACCAGACGAGACAACACATGTATATCACGCATCCTTTTACACGATTCAATCAATTTGACGTTCATCTTACTAATAATATATTTTGCTTTTTTCATAGGGCACATTATAATAAAAATATGAATATAAATCAAGCATTCGCAATTTTACAAAAAAAGGGTGGTGTCCGCGCCGCTCGCATCATTACTGAAAAACACAAAAAAATGTCTTTTTTCAGGGTGATATATTATGCACACTTGCTAAAACGTGGTATGCCAGTTGCAAAAATTATTCATTCTAAATGGTTTTATGGTCTGGAATTTTACACCAACAAACACACATTAGACCCACGACCAGATACAGAAACTTTGGTTTCTGCGGTTATATCTGATTGTCGTGAAAACAAAGAACGCAGAATATTAGATATGGGAACTGGAACTGGTTGCATAATATGCGCACTGTGTAAAAACATAGATGGTTTAAATGGCATCGCAATTGATAAATCTAAAACCGCCCTGCGTGTCGCCCGAAAAAACATAAAACAATTATCTTTGCGTGATAAAATTAAAACTGTGCATGCTGATTTTGGTAAATTTAAATCAGATGAAAAGTTTGATATTATCGTTTCCAATCCACCCTACATAAAACATGGTGACACACGTGTAAACGATGGTGCACAACACGACCCCAAAATTGCGTTATATGCAAAAAATGGTGGCTTATATGCGTATGAACAAATTGCACAAAACGCAATAAACATGATAAAAGATGACGGCAAAATATACCTTGAAATTGGTGTTGGTATGGCAAATCAAATTATAAAAATATTCAACTATTTTGGTTGGAAATTCGAACGAACAGAAAAAGATTTAGCGGGTCTGAATCGCGTCTTGGTTTTTACACGATAAAATAAAAAACCCTGTTAATTCAGGGTTTTTATATAATGTTTATTTACATCCTCTGACGAGCCCTAATCTAATAGCTCTCAATAATCTTTCTTCTCTTTTCTTTACCAGAAAATCGCTCAAAACTTTTTGCTCTTTATTTTTATCTGCCTGTTGGGTCAGAGCAGTATTTTTTGATTCTAGCTCTGCAATTTGTTGTTCTGCTTCTGATAATTTGTGTTCAACATTTTCTAATTTTTTTCTTAACAGCAATCCTTCGATGTTTTTGTAACTATTCATAGCCGCATACGCCAATGCTGTATTACCTTTATTATCTTGTATATTTAAATCTGCACCGGCGTTAATAAGTAAATTTACGATATCTGTGCGACCATTTACAACTGCCCACATCAATGCTGTACAACCATCATTATCTTTTATATTTAAATCTGCACCGGCGTTAATAAGTGAATCTACGACGTTTTTTTGACCTTTTATAACCGCAAACATCAATGCTGTACGACCCCGCTTATCTTTTATATCTTTATTTGCACCGGCTTTAATCAGCAAATCTACAATGTCTTTGTAACCGCATCCAGCAGCATACATCAATACTGTCATACCATAATTATCTTTTTTATTTTTATTTGCACCGGCTTTAATAAGTGAATCTACGATGCCTTTGTGACCATACATAGCCGCCAGCATCAACGCTGTATAACCACACTTATCTTTTTTATCTTTATTTGCACCAGCTTTAATAAGTGAATCTACAATGGCTGTGTAACCATTCATAGCCGCCAACATCAATGCTGTACAACCATCATTATCTTTTTTATCTTTATTTGCACCAGCTTTAATAAGTGAATCTACAATGCTTTTTTCATCACATCTAGCCGCATGCATCAATGCTGTATGACCGTACTTATCTTGTATATCTAAATCTGCTTTGGCTTTAATAAGTGAATTTACGACAGCTTTTTTACCATTCATAGCCGCCCACATCAATGCTGTATAACCAGCATTATCTTGTATATCTTTATTTGCACCGGCTTTAATAAGCGAATTTACAATGCCTTTTCCACCCCATTTAGCCGCATGCATCAATGCTGTACAACCATCATTATCTTTTATATTTAAATCTGCTTTGGCTTTAATAAGTGAATTTACACCGGCTTTGTGACCGCATTCAGCAGCATGCATCAATGCTGTCTTACCATTATTATCTTTTTTATCTTTATTTGCACCGGCTTTAATCAGCAAATCTACAATGTCTGTGTAACCATTCGCAGTCGCATACATCAATGCTGTACGACCAAACTGATCTGTTTTATCTTTATTTGTGCCTTTAATAATATTTTGCCTTTCTTTTGGCAATGCATCCTGAAGTGCCTTAAACAATTCCAAAAAATCAATAAAAGAATCCGTTTTCATGTTTTATACCCTTTCTATGTTTCAATGTTAATTATTGCACCCCAATATAACACCAAAGCCACAATTTGTCAAACACAAAAAAATACATTATTGCCAATCAGATAAAAAATTTATTATGTTTTTTCAGGTATTCAATCGTTGTATCCATACCATGTCCATGGACAACATAGGTTTCATCATCTAAATCCATATCATGTAAATTATGTATGGACTGTTTTAACGCATCTTCATCGCCACCCGGCAAATCGCAACGACCAACTGAATCTGCAAACAAAGTATCGCCTGTCAATAAAATCTTATATTGTGGAAAATAAAACATTAAACCACCTGGTGTATGTCCTGGTGATTCAATAATTTCCATTTGCATATTCGGTAAAATTTCTATATTTCCAGCTGACAAAGAAATAGATTTTTTATATGGTTCATGAATATGTGGTAAATGAAATGCATCCAATATTTCATGTCCCCAACCAATTAAAAATTCATCTGCACCATTCAAATACCAATCAACACTAAAAGCCTTTGCTAATGCTGGTGCAGCGGCGATATGATCAACATGTCCATGGGTAGAATATATACCGCGTAAAATCAAACCACGTTCTAATAATACCTTGTCCCAATCTTTTGCTTCACCCCAAGCATCAAAAATAACAGCATCGCGCCCCACAGACACTAATACCGAATTAGTATTAGCAGGTGGCATATGTAAAACCTCAAATTTTACAGGACTATTTTCTTGCATTTGATTTTTTGACTTTAGATTTTAAAGTTGTTTTTTTTGTTTCCACTTTATCACCAAAAACAATTTCTTTGATTTCTTCACCAGACAAAGTTTCCTTGTCTAACAAAGCCTTTGCCAACTTATCCACAGTTGCTTTGGACTTGGTCAATATAGATTTCGCATCTTTGTGCGCTTTATCCAACCAAACACGAATTTCAGTATCAACCAATTCTGCTGTTTTTTCAGATGCATTTTCCAGTGCAATTCTTTGCCCAAAAGTATTAGCTTGATTAACAGCAACCAAACCAATTTTATCAGATAAACCAGCAGTAGTTATTGAATAACGTGCCAATCGCGTAGCCATTGCGATGTCGCTTTCTGCACCAGTTGTGATTTTATTTGCGCCAAAGAATATTTCTTCGGATGCCCGCCCTGCCAAAGACACAGCCAAATTAGCACGCACTTCATCCAAAGTCATTGATACTTTGTTATCTATTGGCAAATGCTGTACCATACCCAGCGCACGACCACGTGGTATAATCGTTGCTTTGTGAATTGGGTCAGTTATATCTTTGTAATGCAAACTAACAAACGCATGTCCTGCCTCGTGATAGGCGGTCAATTTAATGTCTTCTGGACGTATTTTACGGTTCTTTTTTGGACCCATTAAAATTTTATCACGTGCTTCTTCTATATCACTTTGTTCAATTGATTTGTGTTCGCTGCGTACTGCATGCAAAGCCGACTCGTTTAACAAATTTTCCAAATCAGCGCCAGAAAATCCGGTTGTTCCACGTGCAACATCCATCATATTTACAGTTTCATCTATTTTAAATTTTTTAGCATGTAAATCTAAAATTGCCTTGCGTCCTTCTAGGTTAGGTAATTCTATGTTTATTTGTCTGTCAAAACGACCTGGACGCAACAAGGCGGCATCTAACATATCAGGACGATTTGTTGCAGCAATTACGATTATTCCTGTATCATTTGCAAAACCATCCATTTCAATTAACAGCTGATTCAATGTCTGTTCTCTGTCATTATCATTTAGCGAATGTTTGCTTCTACTTTGACCAATTGCATCAATTTCATCAATAAACAAAATACATGGCGCATTACGCTTTGCCAATTCAAAAATTTCTTTGATTTTCGCAACACCCAGACCAACAATTATACCAGAAAAATCGCTACCAGACGTAGCAAAAAATGGTACATTTGCTTCCCCTGCAACTGCACGCGCTAGCAAAGTTTTACCAGTACCAGGTTCGCCAGACAATAATATTCCACGTGGCACCCTTGCACCCAAAGCTTTGAATTTATCCCTGTTTTTCAAAAACTCAACAACTTCCATCAATTCTTGTTTTTCAGAGTCTATGCCCGCCACATCTTTAAAGGTTGTTTTTGTTTTACCAGTAGTTATTTTTGTTGGATTCTGACCAATCAAACTGCGTGTAATACCACCAGCATTATTACCACCACGCATTAAACGCAATAACCACACAAAGAACAATAAACCAACCAATACAGGTACCCATCTTGCAATTGAATCAAAAATAGAATCTTTGTTGTTGATTGATACTGTCGCACCATTTGCAGAAATTTTTTCCAATAATTCAGGATTATAGGCAATAGTTGCTTTGTATGATGTGCCATCTTTTAATTTTCCGGTCGCAACATCATTACGACCAATTTCCATTGTTTTTATATCATTTGCGCGCCGCAATACATCTGAAAAAGACAATTCTATTGGTGATTTGGACAAAGTAGTATCATCTGTTTGTTTTATACCACCAAACAAAACCACACGCACAATCAATGCGACAAACAACATTATAAAAGCAATCAAATAAAATTTAGAGCCATCTTTTTTGATTGGATTATTCAAATTATTATTTTTTCTGTTTTTCATGTCTTTTCCTAAAACTTGTTTTTTTTCCTTCTGGAACAATTAAAATGCGATTATTCAGCCTGCGAATCGTACAATGCCCCAAAGTAAATTTACAGTCGTGTTGTAATTTACATAGTGCTTTTTGCAAAGAATTCAAGCGTGGTGCATAATTATCCCCCCCAATTTTTTGTATTAACAACCCCAAGAACTTTAATCTAAATTCGTCTGCTTCGTCAAATAAAAAAGAATCAACAAACATAGCACCCCAAGAACGTATCACCATTTCAACACGATTAGCAATATATTTTTCAATCCATTGACGCGTACGTCCTAGATTTTCAATTGCTAATAAAATTCTGGAATCGCTGATACCTAAATCGTCATTTAACAAATGTCTATTTTTACGAATTTTTACACGGGTGTAATGTTCATCATTGTTCATGGAATCAACAAAATATTTAATATTATTATCATCACAATATTTTTTAATTTCTGCCCTGGATACATTTAACAAAGGACGTAAAATTTTAACCCCATCTCTTTCAGATTCTGGCATCATTGCAGATAAACCATATAAACCACTGCCACGCGACAAATTCATTAAAAAGGTTTCAATCTGATCATCACTTTGGTGCGCGGTCAAAAGGTATTCAATCCCATTATCATGACAAAAATCCGTCATCACTTTATAACGATATTCCCGTGCAGCTGCTTCTAAACCTGTTATGGGTTTGTCGCTGTCCCAAACAAATACTTTGCATGGAATGTTTAATTGCGCACAAACGTCTTGGACATAAGCGGTTTCAATATCTGCTTCTGCTCGCAATTTATGATTTACATGCAAACAAATAACTTTTGCACCAAATTCATGCAACCAATACAATAGACACATAGAATCAACACCGCCGCTGACCCCAACAGCCATAGTACTATCTTTGTATTTAAGCATAAAATCCACAAACTTTTTATTCATAATATACATATTTTATGGTATAATTTCCAAAAATAAAGGAAAAATACAAAATGACTAATAAAATAAAATCTGTAGCAGTTTATTGCGGACATGAATTTGGAAATAATCCAGCTTATGCAAAAGATGCAAGAAAAGTCGGCGAATTATTAGCACGCAGTAAAATTACATTGGTATTTGGTGGGGGAAATGTTGGATTGATGGGTATAGTAGCAGAATCCGCATTACAAAACGGCGGCGAAGTCATCGGAATTTCTACACAACATGTGGTATCTAAACAAGAACCAGCTCACGAAGGTTTAGATGTAAAAATTGTAGATGGGCTAAGCGCCCGCAAAGAAGAAATGTTTGAACTTTCTGATGCATTTGTTATTTTACCAGGGGGACTTGGAACGCTAGATGAAGTGACAGATGTCATGACCAAACAGCAAGTCGGGGAATCCTGTAAACCAATTATAATCCTAAATACTGCAAACTATTGGGAAATTTTTGGCAAACTGATAGTACATATGGATCAAGAAGGTTTTATTGAAAAAACATCTGATTACAATATTACCATAGCGAATACACCAGAAGAAATGATAAAAATATTATCCAACAATGATGACTTTGTCACGACTTGTCAGCCCTTTGGAAATAACAATCTTTGATTTAGCAACATCAAAATATTCGGATAACAATTCAACAACAGCCCCATTGGCATGACCTTTTTCAGGGGCAGTCGTTGTATAAACACGCAAAACATCATTATCTTGAATTACTTTGTTTTGTTTTGCATGTGGTGTCACACGTACCTTAAAAATCTTCTTTGAATCGTTCATCGCTCATAACATGAATATGAAAATGCATCACAGATTGACCCGCACCGCGTCCGGTATTGGCAATTGTTCTGAAATTACCATGCAGATTTAGCTTTTCTATGGTATTACGAAATCCTTGCCAAAAAGCCTTTTGTTCTGTATCAGACGCATTTTTTGTGAAATCTATGATATCCGTATATTCACCACGTGGAATTACCAATACATGTACTTTGGCACGTGGCGAAACGTCATAGAAAGCCAATACATTATCATCACTATACACAGTTTTGTTTGGTATCTCACCACGCAAAATTTTTGCGAAAACATTGTTTTTATCATACATAATAATCCACCTTTGGTTTCAAGTATCTTAATAATACACTTTAAATATATGTAAAATCAAGGCTTGAAATGTTATTTTTTTGAACTATATTTCCAAACATAGCAAAGGAGTGATATTATGTTTAAACCATTGCATAACTATGTCCTGCTGAATAGAGAAGAAGAAGAAACCAAAACAGCAGGCGGAATTATTATCCCAGATACAGCTAAAGAAAAACCTGTTCGCGGGCGTGTTGTTGCTGTTGGTGATGGGGCTTTTGAAAATGGTCAAAAAATACCTATGTCTGTAAAAACTGGGGACATCGTATTATTTGCAAAATGGGCATCGTCTGCAAATGAAGTTAAAATAGATGGTACAGATTATGTCTTAATCAAAGAATCTGATATTTTAGGGATTTTATAAAAGGAATTTATTATGGCAAAAGATATTACATTTAACACAGATAAATTATCAGCTGGTATAGATAAACTGGCAAATGCTGTAAAAATAACAATGGGACCAAAGGGTCGAACAGTAGTCATTGAACGTGCGTATGGCGCACCAATTGCGACCAAAGACGGTGTGACTGTTGCAAAAGAAGTTTCATTAAAAGATCCATCTGAAAACATTGGTGCTAAAATGATTCAAGAAGTGGCAAAACGTGCAGGCGACAGTGCTGGTGACGGAACTACAACTGCAACCGTTTTGGCACAAAACATTTTCCGCGAAGGCAGACGTGTTATTGCTGCAGGTATGAATCCTATGGATATTAAGCGTGGTATAGATATTGCTGTGGCAGCAGTTGTCAGCGATATTGAAAAACATGCAAGACCCGTCAAAGATTCTGCTGAAATAGCTCAAGTTGCAACAATTTCTGCAAACAGCGATTCTGAAATTGGTCAAAAAATTGCGGATGCTATGGAAAAAGTTGGCAAAGAAGGTGTTATCACTGTACAAGAAGCCAAAGGATTAAATACAGAAATAGATATTGTGGAAGGTATGCAATTTGACCAAGGTTTCATGTCACCATATTTTGTCACTAACAGTGAAAAAATGTTGGCTGAATTGGATAATGCACAAATCTTGGTTTCAGAAAAAAAGATTACTGGCTTGCAAGCACTATTACCTATTTTGGAACCAATCGCACAATCTGGTCGTCCATTATTGATTATCGCAGAAGATGTTGAAAGTGAAGCATTAGCAACATTAGTATTAAACCGTCTGCGTGGTGGTTTGAAAGTTTGTGCAGTCAAAGCCCCTGGTTTTGGCGACAGACGTAAAGAAATGTTAAAAGATATTGCAATTGTGACGGGTGCAACAGTTATATCTGATGATATGGGTATGACATTTGAAAATATAACACCTGCTGTTTTGGGTTCTGCAAAACGTGTGGTTGTTTCCAAAGACAAAACATTGTTGGTAAATGGTAATGGTGACAAAGAAGCAATCGCAAATCGTGCAGATGAAATTCGCAAGACATTATCCACAGCAACCAGTGAGTATGACAAAGAAAAATTGGCTGAACGTCTGGCTAAATTGGTTGGGGGTGTCGCTGTTATTCATGTTGGTGGCATGACAGAAGTTGAAGTCAAAGAAAAGAAAGATCGTGTTGATGATGCATTGGCTGCTACTCGTGCGGCAGTAGAAGATGGTATTGTCGCAGGTGGTGGTGTTGCTTTGATACGTGCGATTGATGCGTTAAAAGATTTACGTGGCGATAACACAGACCAAAATGTTGGTATTGATATTGTTCGCAAAGCAATTGTTGCTCCATGTATGCAGATTGCTGAAAATGCAGGTGTGTCTGGTGAAATTGTTGTCGGTAAAATTATGGAAAACAAAGACTATAATTTCGGATATAACGCACAAACAGATACATATGTAGATATGATGAAATCTGGGATTATTGATCCTGCAAAAGTTGTTAAAACAGCCATCCAAGCTGCTGCTTCTACTGTTGGTGTATTATTAACAACTGGTGCAGTAATGACTGAAATTCCCGAAGAAAAAACTCAAACTTCGGCACCAGCAATGCCTGGAATGATGTAAAAAAATCAAAATAAACACGAACAAACCGGTCATAAAATAAAAACATGACCGGTTTTCTTGCATTCGGGGGTTTTTATTGATAATATAAAAGTACTATGAAGAAAATATTCAAAACAATTTGGAAAAAATTTTGGCGTCCTATTTTGCGCAGTCCCATCGTTCGGTGGATACTAACAGGGTTGGCAGCTGGTATAATATGGTTTATATATTTAACGTCCAAACGCCGTATCAAGAATTTTGATACCATGAAACAATGTCGCCATAAACCGGCAATATTTGTATTCTTTCATGGTCGCTGTTCTATGTTATCACCACTTATAAAATCTGCCAGAGTTCCCGGCTATTGTGTTGCTTCACGGCACAAGGATGGGCGTATGATGGCATGTCTGCAAAGATATTTTGGTCTGCGACCTATTTATGGTAGCACATCCGAAGGTGCTGTTGCTGTTTTGCGTCAAGGTATTCGTTTAATCAAAGAAAAAAACGCTGCAATTTGTATCAGTGTTGATGGTCCCAGTGGTCCGTCATTAAGACTTCAAGATGGCGCATTATATTTTGCACGTATGACTGGTGCTCCAATTATTCCATGTTGTTTTTCTGCATCACGTGCAAAAATGCTAAATAAATGGGATAGATTCCTGATTCCAAAATTATTTGGTACAATAACTTTTGATATAGGTAATCCAATTTATGTTGATTCTTCTTTAAAAGGTGATGCCTTTGAACAAAAGCGCCAAGAAGTAGAAAATATCATGATTAAACAATTGCGTGATATGGATGCGGAATTTAATTTGTTTCCTGTGGAATATGGCATCACTGCAAGTGAATTCAAAGAATTACACAAGAAAAAATAACACATATACATACATTATTCTGATACAGATACATCATGTGCATAATACAAAACATTTCTATTTTGCGTTGAATCAAATGCTTTGACTTTTACATTGACGGTTGAATTTTTGTGAATTGGCACTGCATTATCTTGTTCAGTTTTTTCAACTAAATTCACATAGTATTTATTTCCACCTTGTCTTGCTACCAAAGAATGTTCACTTTTGTTTGATATATCAACCAAACACATTTGTTCGCTGGCTATGTTTAACCAAACATCAGTCATACAAACAAAACTTAATGGATTAGCAGAACAGTTATTTGAATTTGGAATAGTATTTGAAGGATATATAAAATCAACATCACTTAATGTCGCGTTATTACCATACATCAATCTTGCCAAATATTCATGCAACTCAGATGCGGCTTCGTGATCATCATTATTCCACATCTCTGAAGCCAATTGTAATATTGATTGCCAATCTTCTAAACTACAAGGTATAACCGATATAGAACATTTATCATACATTTGTGTTTGGGTATTATAACGACAAATTGACACATCAGTAATCTCTGCATCAGCATAATTACCTTCAAGCAATGCACTGGGATTATTTGATTTAACTACCATTGATAAACACTCATCTTGGGTTTCGCCATTATCATCCATATCTGTCACAGCCTGACTGACAGCATACCAATTATTTGACAATTCAATATTATATCCTTCATGAAATATACTTACAGCTTGTGGGCACCCCCTACACATACCAGTATGCAAATTAGCAGCAGACCAAATAAACCGTGGTTCATGATTTAACTTACTACGATAATAACTAAATGTAGTTGATGCACTATTCGCCAGATTTAAAGCGGGCATATCACACAATGCCAATGGTTCCGCGCAATTGCTATAATCTGTACCATTATAACGACAAAAATCAATACCTAATATATTTGCAGATGTTGGATTTGTTTCCAAATATTCTGGATATTGTGCCTTTATAACCATTGTCACACAATCATTAACAGTCACCCCATCATTATCAAAATCATATGTAAATCTGTATAAACTAGGGTTCATTGCACCATAATCTTTATACTTGTTTGACATTGTGTAATTATTCTGAGCGCTGGCCAGTGGTATATCTGGACATGTATTCCATATCGCAATATAGTCTGTATCTGAATTTATTGTTGATGGTACAGTCCAAACAGCAGTTCCACCAGAAACACCAATAGGTGAAGCGCAAACACCATTATTAGTTTCATAATCTGTTTTTTCACACCAGCCACCAAATATGTGATTTTCCCACACAGGATTATCTAAAACGACTTCGTTACCATTGGTTTCAGTAGAATAATTTGTATCACCATTTGGTAATTGCCCCCCATTTAAATCGTATGTAATTCTA
>Ga0310696_10005841_pt1 | contig 14751 bp, 16 predicted proteins | sample AusTroGonzalo_MG_4_FD_203885 | JGI IMG/M metagenome (GOLD analysis project Ga0310696, IMG submission 203885) | Bovine rumen microbial communities from tropical cattle in Woodstock, Queensland, Australia - Gonzalo_02 (v2) (version 2) | ecosystem: Host-associated > Mammals > Digestive system >...
ATACAATTATTGATAAACTGAATATCCGAAGGGTGTAGAACACCTCCTGTTGTCTGAATTGATTCCATATTTTACAAAATGTTAGTTCTCAACTTTTAGTCATAACTCATCTCCAAATTCTTAACACAGATTATCAATGAACTTATCCAATAAGGTATATATAAATCATAAGTTTCCTTAATCTTAGTCTTATCTAACACAGAGTATGCAGGACGCTTTACTGGGCTGGGGAATTCATCACTGTGGCATGGCAACACCTTGCAAGCTCCGTGAGTTCCAAAAATTTCAGATGTTTCAGGAGTTTCAAGTTCTACCGCAATTTGCTGAATTATCTTTGTGAAGTCAAACCAAGAACAAACACCCTCATTACTAAAATGGTAAATACCAGTTTTAGTATAGTTCCAAATTTGACTTTCCCTTTGGCCGTCGCCCTTTGGTTCATGCTTCAAGTTCCACTCCTGTTTATAGTCATCGAGAGCAACGAGTATTGCATCTGCGAGATCGCGGGCATAGGTGGGTACCGACCTGGTCAAAGACAACCTTTAACTGAGGCTTTGTGGCGGTCAAATTAAGCATTGTCTTGACGAAGTTTTTTCCGAACTCAGAATACAACCATGCTGTCCTAATAATAACATAGTCACAGCCTACCCTCTCTATTGCCTGTTCTCCATGAAGTTTGGTTAAACCATAAACTCCAGTAGGCGTTCCTTTCTGGTCTTCTTTGCAAGGAGTGTTGTATGGCTCTTTTCCAAATACATAGTCCGTTGATATATGAATGAGCAAGCCTCCTGCTGCTTCCTTCATAGCTATAGCCAAATTTTCCGGGGCTTTTGCATTCAGTAATTCTGCAATTTGCTCGTTATCTTCTGCTGCATCTACATTGGTATATGCTGCACAATTAATGATAATAGAAACTTGCTCATCTTTCACCATCTTACGGATGGCATTGAGATCGGTAATATCCAATCGACGCGTACTAATGTCAACATTTGCTCCTCCTATTTTATGGAGCATAGCAATAGACTCCTCAGAAGCATCTGTAACATCGGTAAAGATGTACTTATCGCCAGAAGTACATTGGCTTGTTACAAGTCTCAGTTCATTGCCAAGTTGTCCATTGGCACCAGTTACAAGGATTTTTCTCATTCTGAGTAGTAATCTATATTGTAATCAAAGACCTCTGGACAATTTGCAAGGGTTGGATGCAGTTTGTCCTTTGCAGAAAGTATTACATCCGCTACCGGTATTTGCCAATCTATACCTAAAGCTGGATCATTCCAGATAATTGAACCCTCAGACTGTGGCGCATAAAAATTGTCGCACTTATATTGGAAAACAGCTTCCTCACTCAAAACCACAAAACCGTGGGCAAAACCACGGGGAATGAAGAACTGGCGGTGGTTCTCACCTGTCAGCTCCACCATCACGTGTTTGCCAAATGTAGGGGAACCTTTCCGTATATCAACGGCCACATCAAGTACGCGTCCTTTTAATACACGCACAAGTTTGCTCTGAGCGTCTTTACCCTTCTGGAAATGCAAGCCTCTCAAGACGCCATAACAGCTCTTACTCTCGTTATCTTGAACAAATTTTATAGGACGTACCTGCTCATCAAAGTCCTTCTGTGACCAGGTTTCCATGAAATAGCCCCGCTCATCACCAAAGAGTTTTGGCTCAATGATAACGACTCCGGGTATCGTTGTTACGATTACTTCTATCATAACTATATTAATTTCAATTCAAAAAAGTTTTTGTTATTTTTCTTGTATATTGCTATTTCGTTCTTGAAAACCTCCTCGGGTTTTACTCCTTTGGTAACGCCTTCCAGCCGGATATTCTTTATCATTCTGAAACGAGCCATTGGAGACATTTGTTTTGTTGTCTTAATCTCTTTTTTTGAGTTTGGTCGTACTAACCATTCCCGACCTACTTCAGACAAAGCATTGTAATATAGTAATATCTGTTCATTGTCGTTCAGTTGTGCACGAAGTTGTTTGGCATAGGTATAGCGTTCGGTCTCGGTGATATTTTTTTCTGCGATTATCTGCATCACCATGTGGTAGATATGGCGATAGTAATGGCCTAACAGGACATGCTTTCCATAAACCACCGTGTTGGCTACCTTCATTAGATTGAATATGGTTTCCTCTATTGTCTTTTCTATCGGTATCTTAGGGTCTTGCAAATGATATACATCAGAGCCATAGAAATAATAACCGTATGCAATTCGCATCTCTAACGACTGCATATTTTGTGGGTTTGCCAAATATTCTTTCATTGACTTGATGTCCGTGGTATCATTTACTGCTCCATTTACAATCGAAAGCATATAGCTATGAACATAGTCGTAAACCCGCTCATAATCCTTTATCAGTTTTGTAAACACGTCCCGGCTAATAATGTCTTTGCCATTACTCTGGTGTAATACCATGCTGCTAACATTGTCGTTGTGAATCTTCAGCATCTCATAATAGTTCTGAGCAAAAAGTTCCCGCTTGTGCTGATAGCTCTGCTCATTCAGTGTAATAACCACGAAAAGTGTTGCCGCAAAGGACAATATCGTTCCTATCACACCACCTATAAAATCTCCTATAGGTCCTGTGACCGCGAAATCCGGAGTTTCGCCTTCTGGTGTGAAAATAATATTATGATGGCTAAAGAAATACCATGCATAAACGCCCGATGCTACTCCAACGATTATGGTTATCCAAGCTATGACCTTCAGTATGTTGTTAGGTATGCGAGTAAATATCATAAGTTGGGTCAAGCATTGAGGATATTTCCAACGAGTTTATTTCGTTATCGAAGAGTGACAAAAGGAACTCTGCAAAGCGACAATGATATACCGCATAGGTCCGCTTCTTTAACTTTTGGTCTTTTGGCTCAAGTATTCCAATGTAGAGGGTGTCTGCTTCTGCATTATTGAAGCGGGGGCGCATCCATGCCATGCCCCACAATTCGGTTCGGGTCAGGTAGTAATCACCATCATTATCCACATGCCAGTTGGAAGCCCGGCCTTCATCTACTGCTTGACGGATGCGTTCAGACAACTGCCTCGGATTTGTTGTTCGTATTCTTATCATCGTTAGTTTCGTTTGCTACAGTCGATTTATTTTCTGCTGCAGGGTTAATTATTGCCTTCATTCTCACATCACTTAGTGCCTCAACCTCATCTTTCAACGGCAAGAATGGATTGAACAGATTTGAATAGGCCCGGCCTATTGCTCCATGAAAGAGTTTCATCACCGGCTGATTGCTTCCACATTGTATGATATGGCTGTGTGTTATGCCTGGATAACTGTCTATATAGTATATCTCACTGATGCCCAGTTGGTATGCTTTCTTTGCACAGAGCTCACAACAACTTGAGGTGGTAAAGAGACGTGCTCCCTTGATGCCTGACGTTCCGTATTTAGCCAATTGAAGGAATGCGTTTTCCTCAGCATGCACCGCACGGGTATGTACCTGGTTATGCTCCTGCTCTGTATCGGTCGAGGTATATATATCTTTAAAACAATAGGCAAGGGGCACTCCTATCAGACTTTCCTTACGTTTCCCGTTGTCCTCGGTGAAACAACTGTAAACCTTGGCTATTGACTGGGTAAACTCAGGGTTAGTCTTCTCAAAGTTGCTATAAGCATTATCATCCTCCTTAGCGCACAAATCATCTAAGCAACGAAGGCTGCAAGGTGTCTGCCCCTGTGGGACGGTGTTCCAGCCTACGGATAGTACTGAGTAATCGTCGTTGGTCACGACGGCACCCACTTGGCGCGACAAACAGCCAGAATTGAGTTTAGCAGTATAGGCTATCTGCATTACACGCTCTAAGGGTGACGGGGGAATCAGTCCCGGATGGCGTATCAGGGCTAGATAGGTGATAATCTGGTTTATCAGCTTTCTATTGATTGTATATTCCGTTCCATCGTGTGTCAGATGTATGTCTGACAGTTCTATGCAGCGGTTGATGTCTATATCCTGGTAGGCCTCTGAAAAGTCTTTCTTACCGTTTTCTTTTTCGTCAAGTGCCTTGATGGCTTCTGGCGGAAATCCCTTTTCCATCAATTTGCGAGTACGAGTTTGCTCATCGGTACTGATTGACATCAGATAGAAAGCAGAATACTGCTCACGAAAATATAAAACCTCGAAGGGATTGCGCAAGGCATCTATGACTATATGAGTATAGTCCTCCTCGTCTCGCGTTTTACGTTTGTTCTGACTAACTATCAGTTTGATGATTTGATCTATCTTCATGGCAAGACAGGCAGGTGCATTATCAGCAATGGCCGTCTGTTCTGTTACTTTTACCTGATTATATTTTCTAATATTGTTACCCCACTTCTGAAGAACGTTAGCTATAATTCGCAAACTCGTTCCGCGAAGTGCATTCTCCATCTCATCACGAAAGTCTGGTATTTCTTGAAGAAAAACACCCAGCACCTTGTTTATTTTCACATCATCATCACTAATGCCTTCTCTAAGTAATTTTTCACTCTCTTGTACGATGGTCTGTATTTTTTCGTAATCTCCCTTTAGTTTCTGCAAACCGGCTTTTATTTCTTCATTTTCACCATCAGGCTTGGAATCTGGTTTAACAACAGCAGTACTGAACTCTTTTACAAAATCTTCAAAAGAAAGCTCGAATGCATAATAGAAAATTACATTGCTTGCATGGATTACACGGAATGGATGCCAATGTTTACTCATATAGTTATGCACTATACGGTTCTTACGGCTATCATTATCCCATGGATCCTCCAGTATGTTCCTATGCTCTGTTCGAAGGTCACTAAACTTTTCCGTAGAAAGGAGTTTAGCAACAGAAGTACAGCCACTACCCGTTCTGCCGGTAAGACCTATCAGGATAAAGTCACGACGAAGCTTATATACCTGTTTTATGATAGACATACATCTATTTCGATTTATTAAATTCTAACTCTCTAAAACTCATCTATCTTACCTGCACCGTTCTTTTCGTACTCATCCGCCATCTTCATAAGGTACTGACCGTACTGATTCTTGAGCATGGGCTTTGCCAACTCTCGCATCTTGTCTGTGGTTATCCAGCCTTTGCGAAGAGCAATACCTTCCAGACAAGCTACTTTCAAACCCTGACGTTTCTCAATGGTCTCCACATAGTTGGAGGCCTCTGCAAGGCTGTCGTGTGTGCCGGTATCCAACCATGCAAATCCTCTTCCGAGAGTCTGCACTTTCAGTTCTCCGTCTTTCAGGAATTCCTGGTTGACAGTAGTAATCTCCAGTTCTCCACGTGCAGAAGGTTTGATGTGCTTAGCGACATCAACAACTTTATTGGGATAGAAATACAAACCAACCACTGCATAATTGCTCTTGGGCTCTTTAGGTTTTTCTTCAATAGAAAGGCAGTTGCCCTCTCTATCAAACTCAGCAACGCCATAGCGCTCTGGATCACTAACCCAATAACCGAATACTGTTGCCTTGTTGTTCTGTTCAGCATCCTCAACCGCATTTCTCAGAAGTTTGGTAAAACCACTGCCATAGAAAATATTATCCCCCAAAACCAAACATGCAGAATCATTACCAATAAACTGCTCACCAATAATGAAAGCCTGTGCCAAACCATCGGGTGAAGGCTGCTCGGCATACTCGAAATGTACGCCATAGTCAGAGCCATCTCCCAACAGACGCTTGAAGCCTGGAAGGTCATAAGGAGTTGAGATTATCAGAATATCCCTAATGCCTGCCAGCATCAAAGCGCTGATAGGATAGTACACCATCGGTTTGTCATAAATCGGGAGCAATTGCTTGCTAACACCCTTAGTAATAGGGTAAAGGCGTGTTCCAGAACCGCCTGCTAATACTATTCCTTTCATCTTATACTTTGTTTTTGTATTATTTCATTCGCCCTATCAAGAGCTGTTCTCAATGCTTCCTCACATTCGGGTTTAAACCAAACCTTTGTTTTCATTTTCTCCGTCCAGTCAGCATCTCCTAAGTGAATGGCCAATATAGCATATGGATAGAGACAATTTATTACATCACCATCAGTAGATACAGCCCAGTTACCATAAACCGAGTCAATTTCAGCTTGGATATTGTAATAGTGGAATTGTTCCTTTATCTTATTTTCATTCATAATCAATCAAAAAAGGGGCTGGATTATCAGGTTATTGAACCTTTTTCTTTATGAGAGACCCTGATAAGAGCCTGCCCCGGTTAGATGTTTGATGGATGAAGGTTTATGTGTGATGTGTTCAGATGTAGGATGTGTGAAGTAGGATGTTTTAAGTATTACTTCTTATCCTCTTTAGCATCACCTTCATCTAACTTTCTACATCTATGCGTTAATACTGGTAAATGTATGATGTTTGATGTTGCAGGGATGATGTTGTTAGATGTGTAATGTATGAAGGATGATGGCTGATGTCATTTCCTATCAGCATTGTCTTCATCTAATTTCTTGCACCTATGAGTTAATACCTTAACCAGCTCCTCACAGTCCGCATAAATACTTTCATACTGCCTATCATCTATATATTCGTTCCTATGTAATAAGTCTATCCAGTATAATGATTCTCTTGCTTCCTTTAATGCTATATAGGATTTGCTCTTGAAGTCTGCCTTACTCATTGCTGAACATGCCTCAGCATTATTAGCTCCTATAGAAGTACCACTGCGTAGCAATTGGTTGCAGAGATTTGAGACAGATTGCAAATAGACAGGTACCGACTTCTCGTAGACTCGCTTACCTTTGACAATCTTGAAGTCAGGATTCTTATTAGCAGCCTCTTTTAGCAGATAGTCGTTCAGTTTGATAATGCGGTCACTAAATGCGAGACATTTCGCTTGAATTGCTTCGGATATATCACTCATACTACCTAAAAACAGATATTATCACTTCGTTTTCAGGGGATAAGTAAAGCAACGCTCGAACCTGCTCAATCAGCAAATCAGCCTCTTTAAGCAATACCTCCTCCAGTTGTTTGCATTTACTATCCAACACATATTTCAGTTTTCACCTAGGCCAATTAGTTATTCCTGCTATCTTGCAACAGTGCTTGTGTAATACTCTATCTAACTCATGAATAAGATCGTCCACGAATTTAATATGTCTTTCAACATCTGCAAAAGTTACTGCCCCCGCTCCTGCATGTGCTATTGACTCTCTAACACTTAACAACGAATCTAAGCGACTCTTGTAATCCTTATGTTTTAATGCTGACAGAACATTGAAAATATTTGAGATTCCCAATCTGTTATAAAGTGTAGCCACATTCTTTACACTTGGATATTTTTTGTTACTCCACACTATTTTGGACAGCCTACTTATGTCAAACGATTCTGTGTCATCAACATATTTTTTTAAAACATGCTTACTTTTGGCCAGTTTATCAATAATATCCTTTTCGCTGTCTCTGTCAAACAAAAAGTTTTTGTATGTGTGTTCGGTACTATGCAGGAAACCTAACATTCGTGCATTCATCGGTATCTTATCCATTTGGACGTTTGATGTCTTTAGCCTATAGAACCAGTCCTCAATGAATGTTTTATGATATTCCTCAATAGATGAACAAATCAGTACTATAATGGATTTATAAATCAAATCTCTATGGCTATATGACAAAGTTGCCAACGGCAATGCTTTGGTTGAACTTGCCAACGAGAGCAGTTGGATGGAAACAGTGTCGTAGACTACCCGAGCATTACTCTTAGAATAACTCATTTTTGAAGAATAGTCGACACAAAGTCCTTGTATGCGATAATACGACCAGTTACAGAGTTCTTATCCGTAGTTCCAGAGGATATATATTTCACAAATGGCTCAGAAGCAATGAATGCATAATTGAGTTCTGAAAAGTTCTCCTGATTCAATTTTTCAATTTGTGCATCCTGCAGGTTCAATTCTGCAAATACTATCATTTGTGCATCGAATAACGCTGCATTAAACTTTGGACTTCTATGGGCCTGGTCAAAAGTTCTAAATGATTTATTACCCAACACCTCGTTTATGGTATTCAAGGTACTTAAGAAATTAGATTCTAATGCTAATAACGCAGAAGCATCAAGATTTTTGTTTCGCTCGCAAAACTTATTTAAAAAATCAGCAAGAGGTTTATTATAATCACGCCAAGCCGTTGAAAAAGCAAAGAATCGTAAAATTAGTTCATCAGCTTTCATACGCTTGTCATTTTCAGTCATAGTGAGTTTCTTGAATACTGGGTTTAATGAAATCTCCTCAATTTTCTTCATAAGCGTACCCATGTAAAGGCCATGACGTAATTCATGTGCACTAAGTTTCACTGAGCCAGTATTTAGCCTTTCAAATACATCAAATTTAATCTGAGGATGTGTGTCCTTAAGAATACATATACATCGAAGTGTCCTATTCAAGATGTGACGACGAAAACGAGGATCCAAATCAGAATAAAATAGCCCTTCTAATTCAGGGTAAGCAGAGAGACCTTTTAAATCGTATTGATTATCCAAAAAGTGCATGATACTGTTCACCCTCTGATTACCATCAATTACAGACAACGTTTCGTCATTATTTTGACTTAAATAAATGACCGGTATAGGGCAGTTGATTATCAACGATTCGATAAGACGAGATGCCTGGGTTTTATTCCAAACATAACCTCGTTGAAACTTAGGAATAGAAATATGACCCTGTTTCAGATACTCAACCAATGTAGAAACAGTAAAATCATATGTTTCTGTTCTTAGTCTCCGTTCTGCAGGTGGTATATTGAGTATATCAATATCCTCTACTCTATTATCTGGGAACAGTTTATCTGCTAAAGTTGTTGATTTATTATTTCCCATACGCCCTTTGTCTTTTTATATAATCCGTATGAAAGCTTACATTGTTAAAATCCAAAAATCTCTTTCAAATTAGCCACAATATTCGCTTGGCTCTGCTTATAGTCAGCAGGGGTCAACTCGTAAGCATCCAACCCCTTTTTAGCCATAACCCTTAGCCCCAGCGGGGTGCGCTTCGCTAGTGGAAAGTGAATAAATGAATAATGAATAGGGCCAACTCCTGAAGGAGTGACCGAATGGACATTCTTTGAAAATTTGCGTTATTTAGAAAGGCTTATTTCATGCTCTTCCAGCGTGGATAAGGTCAAGAGTTGATGCTGTACTTTCTGAAGTATTGCTCTAACGGGCATTAGCTGATTGTACTTATCCTGGACGGATTCTTGTCCTCCTTTGATATTCTTCTTGCCGTACCTGGTAAAGATGCCTGCATGGGATTGGTAACGATTTTGCGCATTATTTCAAGGAAAGAGTATGGAGTGAAGGTCACATTGTCACCCCAATCCTCCACATCGCCTGCCGCACTGTAATAGGAGAACTCTTTGTCACCTACGCTGATAGATGATGTGTGACACTTTGACTGCAAGCCTAAGGTGCCGTCGGGGGCAGGGGAAATCATCCAGTTTTCCCAGTCATCATTGTCAGAGATAAGCAATACGTCACGCAAGTTACGGAGAACACAATATGAAATCTTCTTGGCGCCGTAGCCGTCCCAATCATCCTTTAGCTGACTAAGATGGTCTATGCGATCAAATGCCTTAGAAAGGTAAGGTTCTGTAACTTCAACAATCAGTCTACGTCCCACAGAAGCTTTTACCTCCGGAGTGATGCGAATACTATGCAGATAACTCATCACATCATTATATGATGTCATTGGATATGCGACTGCAGGCTCTGCGGCCATTGTTGTCATGTTGTCCTCCATATACATTACTATATATCTTGGGTGCAAAGGTACGAAAAGTTTTGGAAACTTGGTCGTATTTGCATGGAATTTTAATTATTTCTCGCAAATTTAATTTTCACACAGATATCACGGAAAGCACAGAATTTATTTCACACAGATATCGCGGAAATCACAGAAGCAGATTTTTGATGTCACACAGATATCACAGATAGCACAGAATGTTTTCTTCCTTATAGTTCGTTCAGTATCTTCTTGTTTGCTCTGTCCACTTGCGAGGTGTCTATCTGTGCGAGGTAGATGCGGGTGGCGTTCTCGTTGTTGTAGCCCAGCCCCTCGCCGATGACGGACAGGGCGATGTCCTTGCTGTTGGCGATGCTGGCCCAGGAGTGGCGTGCCATAGACATGGTGAGGGGATGAGGGAGGCCAAGCCGTTCGGAAAGCTTCTTCAGGTTGTGGTTGACGCGCTGCTGTGTCAGCTTGTACTGGTCGCGTTTATCCTCCTCACTTTTGATGAGTGGCAGCAGAAATGGTGACTGCCGGGGATAGCGGTCGACAATCTCCTGCATGCACGGCTCCCATTTGACGTGCAGTTCCTGACGGTGTTTCTGCCCGCGATAGACGAGGTAGCCATTACGGAGGTTGGCCGTTGTGAGGTTGGCCATATCGGCTAAGGCCATGCCGCGGGTGTAGAAGCTGAACATGAACATGTCACGGGCGAGGGCCTGGGCGGGGTTGTCGGTCAGGTCGGCGTTCTTCAGCTGGCGTATCTGACTGATGGATAAGGCCCGCTTCACGGTCTTGTCGATGCCTGTATAGACATGGGCGAAGGGAGTGCGCTGCGGTGTCAGCTGCTGCTCGATGGCCATGTTATAGACGGTGCGTAGGTTGCGCATATAGAACGAGCTGCTGTTGCGGGCCACGTTCGTCAGCCGGAGGTGTGCCTCATAGAGCTGTATCACGTCGCTGTCGATGGCATTGAGCATGATGTCCTGGCCTTTGCGGAAGCGCATGAAACTGTTGAGTGTCGACTTGTAGCCATTGGCAGTGCCTGTTCTCCCCATTCGGATGAGTTTGGCGATGCATTGCTGCATGAAGTTCTGCAGCGAGGCATCGGTCCTGCGAGCATGGAAAGCCGCCACCACCTCGTCGGCGGTGTAGCCTGACGGTGAAGCGGCCAATGTGTCGGTAACCTGACGTAGCCGCTGCATGTCGCAACGGATGCCCTCAGCGACAGATTTCAACACGCTGATTCGTTCCTCCGTCCCTTGGTGGGTAATGACTTTTCCCGCCTCTGAGTCCCACTCCGACGTGAACAGCCTGTAGGCCGTTCTTATCTGTCGCACGGTGCGGTTGTGAATGACTTGGTAGTAGACGCTACCCTCTTTACCCTCAACGGTGGATGCCCTGAACTTTACTTTGAACGATGTTACCATAGTTCTCTGTCATATTGTTTTCTTCCAGCAAAGCCATTTCCTCGTCGGTGACGAAACGGAGATATTTCTTTGGGACATCCTTTATGGCAAAGGCGATCTCCTTGCCAATGGGGAGGACGACACATTTGTTGCCCTTGATACGCTTGGCACGGCCTATCACCCCCGCAAACTGGCCTGAAGTGATCTGTACTCCCGGCGCAGGCTTATTGGCAAAATCCATATTGTCGATGAACACCACCTTCTCGTTCTCCTTTTCGGTAACAAGCTTGTAGTCGGACATTTTCTTGTCGGAGATGGTCAGTACTGAATAGCGGCAGTTGTAGTCCGCGTCGTATTCCGGGTGCATGATGAAGCGGAGCGGCTCGAATGTCGCCGAGCTGTGTTTGATGGCGACCAATGACGCCATGTCGGCACGAACGAAGACATAGTTGACAAGTTTGTATGCCAGCCCTAATTCCGTCATGCTTTTCCTGATGAATCCGAGGGGTGCGTATGCCTCTTCGACATCATCCCTGTCATTGAGCCTGTCAATGATGTCCGACAACCGCGAAAGACTGGAATTCCTTATACGAAGCGGGAACCAATAGGTCTGTCCCACGTTTATCATTCTGGCAGTCAGTTTTGAACGTACTTTGGGGTCACCACATATCGTGTATGCGGCGGGAACGGACAAGGGTCCGTCGGATGTCAGAGGTCTTTAATGTACTGACTGTCAGTGGCATTATAAGACTGTACATTCCCTCCTCAGTATGTATGGAGGGAAGTCTGGAATCAGCTGTGCACACTCGTCATGGAGAACTGGCCTGTGTTGGCCCGGAAACACAAAAACAAGCGTGAACTCTCACTCTGCTTGCCCGACTCTTAGGTTGTAGGATACCCTCTCTAAAAACAAACAGTTGATGCCCACGCCGTTGGTATATATATACGCTCCTTAAAGGTGTGCATAACGGCATAAAGCCGTCGGCACACCATCGGGACTGCGTATAATACCATCCCGTAGCATCTACTCTGCATTGTTCTTGTTAGAGTACTTGAGGTTCCTACATTCAAGAATCCAAAAACAAAGCGTTGTAAGACGCCGACTAAATTTTTCCCCACTCCTTCACAGTCATGGACTGTACGGCGTGGTGGCCGTCACAACGGCCATTCCCGGCTTTGTTTCGGGCTTTCACCTTCACTCAGCACAGAAATCGGCTACAAAGGTACGACTTTTTTTTTTATCGGTGACTGTTTCCGTGAAATCTTCTTTAAAATTATAGATTTTTTAGAAATCGCTATTGAGTGGTAATTACTCAGCTGGCAAAAAATGCTTTTTCACAAAAGTTACGGACTATAAACCCTCTGACCACAGCTTCTGGAAGAAATTTATTTTAGCTTGGATTATTCATACCGCTTTGCGGTCTCCAGCAAAACAAAAGAAAACAAAAAAAAACAAGAAAAAACAATTTAATATAGGTTTTATTTGGTTTTGTTTGGTTTTATGGGGTTTTGCGTAACACCGCGAAGCGGTACCATGAATAATTCAGGTTAGGAATGTAGGGAGCATTAACAATATTTACCATAAGCCCCGGCATGTCATGCATGACATACCAGGGCATAAAGTTGAGTGATGGTTCGGATGGTACTACAACGTGGCGTACTCCTTTGAGGGCAGGAAGTTCGGACAGGTCTTGACGACATGGGGCAGCTCGCAGTGGCCGAGAATCTGGGCATCGGGGTAGTCCTGCTTGAGCGACTTCAACAGATGCCAGAGGGCGGCCTTCTGCTCGGGCGTGCGGGTGTCGGCAGGGTGACCGTTGGAAAGCAGACCGCCTTCGTAGCAGATGCCGATGGAATGGGCGTTGTAGTGGCGGGCATGGGCACCGGGGAGGTTCTCATGACGGGTCTGGTAAAGCTGGCCGTCGCGGGTGATGTAGTAGTGGTAGCCGGTGAAACCGAAACGGGCCGCGTGGCAGGCAATCAGCGACTCCACAGGGAACGGACGGTCCTCGCGCGTCGCACTGCAATGAATGATAATCAGATCAATCTTTCTCATAAAACTAATGGGTACTAGGGAACTGACTTACAATCGATCTTTTTTTTGAACAACGAATTACACGGATCTTAATAAGGGACGGCTATACTGTGGGGTGTAAGCATGACGAGGTGGTGATGGTGGTTAAGACAGCGGTGAGCACCGTGATGATGAAATGAATGATGGTCTTCCAATTCTTGAGGCTTTTCATAATTTTGTGATTAATTTGTGGTTATTAGTGTTAACCTGAATTATTCATGAGAATTGCGAGGATCAATCGAATGGCTTTGTTTCTTAACACGAATTGCCACGAATTAAACACAAATTATTCAAAAATTTAATTAATGAGTAATTAGTGATAAATTAATGATAATTCGTGTGAAAAAGAAAAGTTAATGAATAATTCAGGTTAATGAAGGGGAGGGAAAGTTCCCCTCCCTTTCGGGAGGGGCTGAGAGGATGCGCTTACGGGTTCTGGCTGTTCCCGTTGTCGCTGGTCTCCTTCGTAAGTTCCTTGACGTTGAGGAAGGAGGCACGCTTCTTCAGGGTCTTGGAGGAGAGGTCGTTCACGTCGAGACGGCTGGGGGAGAAGCGGAGGTAGAGTCCCTTGATGTTGGAACTGACGGTGAAGTCCTCTTCCTTGTCGGCCCCGGTGCTCTTGGTGGCGAGGTAGAATGTGCCGAGTTCGCCGAACTGGACTTTCTTGCCCTCCAGGAGCTGTTCGAGGATGCAGGACTGGAGCTTGTTGGCTACGCCGAGGCAGACATCCTCGCCATAGACGCTGTTGTGCTCGGACATGTGCTTGCACAGCTCCTGATAGGTCATGGTCTTCGTGGTGACCACACGGCCGTAGAACTTTCCGAAGCTGCTTGATGCTTCATTCTGGTTCTGATAGGTTTTGTAAAGTACTGGCATAAGAGTTGAGAGTTTAGAGTTGAGAGTTTAGAGTTGAGAGTTGAGTGTTGAGAGTTGAGAGTTGAGAGTTGAGTGTTGAGAGTTCTTGCTCCGACGGGCTCCGCAAGCGTCCCGTTGGGCCGAGCGGAGAGTTGAGTGTTGAGTGATGAGTGAAGCTTCATTCACAATGCAAAGGTACTACATTCCGAGGGGGTGTTGGTGAACTATGGCGAGCTGCGGGAGATAAAGTGGAATAAAGTACGACGAATGATCCATTTCTGTGTTTTCTGAGTGACGACTCACTCCACGTCGATGCAGAATTTCTCGGCGATGAACTTCACCACATTCGGCGGCAGCATACGTGCCCTGGGCGGCAGTCCCATGGCTTCCAGTTCTTTCTGAAACGGCTTGCACCACCTGTTGAACGTGTTGATACTCACTCCGGCCTTATTGGCCATTTGTTGTTTAGACATTGCTTTCATTACAATAAAGGTTAACCTATATTCTTAACACGAATTTTCACGAATTAAACACAAATTAGGTACTCTTTTCAACAACGGATTTTACGGATTACACGGATTATCTTGGATTATTCATACCGCTTTGCGGTCTCCAGCAAAACAAAAGAAAACAAAAAAAAACAAGAAAAAACAATTTAATATAGGTTTTATTTGGTTTTGTTTGGTTTTATGGGGTTTTGCGTAACACCG
>Ga0310696_10005842_pt1 | contig 14750 bp, 13 predicted proteins | sample AusTroGonzalo_MG_4_FD_203885 | JGI IMG/M metagenome (GOLD analysis project Ga0310696, IMG submission 203885) | Bovine rumen microbial communities from tropical cattle in Woodstock, Queensland, Australia - Gonzalo_02 (v2) (version 2) | ecosystem: Host-associated > Mammals > Digestive system >...
TCCAAATTTTAAATCCTTTTTCTTCCTAATAGCATTGGGATATACTTTTTTCCCAGCAAAATAACGGGGTAGAGGAGAGCCACAATGAAGAGCGCGGTGGGCAGCGCTTTATACCAATGGTAGTAGTAGATGGAGGTGTTAAGATGCAATAGACACTCAAGGGCGAAATTGACAACTGTGACAAGAATGTTATGGAGCCCAATAACCACCAACGTACCAATTGAGAGGTTGATAATGATGATCGACTTATATTTGTCAATGAGTTTACAACCATATAATGCTCCAAAGAGGAATCCGATATTCACAGGATAGAATAGGATGATATGCAACAGATGTTGTCCCCCAAAATATGCTTGTAGATGCCAGTGGAAAAGCAACAAACTTCCTATAATACAGATGATGAAGCCAAGGAGATCCTGTTGGAATTTGATATCTCTGAATAGTCGTTGTTGTCCCAATACGTAGCCGATATAATAATAGGGTAGGTTGCGCATTAATCCCATGGGGGTTAGATTGGGTGCAAAATACCAATATTTATTGGCGGCATAGAGAAAGAATGAGAGGACACAAAGCGTTATCATGATGAGATGTTGGTGCTTGGTCTTTCTGCAGAGATCAACAAACACATGCATGATCAGGATGGCGGGCAGATACCACAGTGGTCCGTTGAGGGGTTCGCAGAAGGTGTTCTCATGTTCGAGAAGCAAGGCTCCGAAGATAGGCTTCATGGCAGATAACGGGTCTGGTAGTTCGTTGTTGAGTAAATAGTATTTGGCAAACCAATAGGGATAGGCGATGGCGTTATATATTAAATAAGGTAGGATGAGACTGTGCCAATATTTTTTCCAATTTTCCTTATCGCTCCCACGGTCTTTCTTCAGATAGCCAGATAGAAAGAAGAAGATGACGATAATCACAGCTTGCAGATAGCGGTAGTAGAACCACTCTTGGGATTGGGGCAGATGGCAAAATACGACGGTAATTACCGCCAGTGCCTTTGCCCAATCTATCCAGTTGATCCGCTCTTTCATGTTGCAAAAATAGAATTATTATCTCAAAATAAAGAATATTTTGTTTTTTTTATATCTATGCAATGTCAAAAAACTAAAATGCAGAGTTATGGCAAAGCTGAAGGTCTTGGAAGTGATTCGACAGGTTCATGCTCAAAGCGGTCGGGCGGTATTGGAGCGAGAAACTGATTAGTCATTATGCCGATAGGGTTTTATTTACATTTCCCATAGCAATAAGAATATAGGGCGAGAGATGTTTGGATTGATTATTTGCTTAGCAGATCAAACTGATAACACCAATTATGTTGTGGATAGCTTTTCCCTTCGATGATAATGGCCTCCATATCCCCTTGTGAGTCACGAAGATTTCCTCTGGGGCCTATTCGCCAGCCACATCTGTCGAACTCTCCGTTAATCGCATATCGGATTTTACAATCTAAAGGAGACTCTTTGCATTTAATAATGACTGTGTCCTGCTTTAATGCAACATCAGAAATGATATCCACGTTGTCTCTACGAATAACATTAAAGCCATAATTCGCTACTTTCCTGACTGCAATAGTGTCAAAGCATAAAGGTGAACATGGAACGTTAAAAGCAATATGTACTTCGTTGCCGATAATGGTCGTCTTGGTAGGGATGACCCCTTGGAAGCGTTTATCGTTGTGCAAAAGCCCCAGTATGGATCTGGCAGCAAGGCTTCCTATTCTTTTCTGGCTTACGGCATCTATATGTAGTAGCTCATTAACAAAAGAATAATGATAGACAGGACCGCTGGCCCATATTAGGGAATCGTCTCTGACAAATTCCATTTGTATCTCTGGTATATGAGACTCTACACCATCATAGTTGTAGGGCTTGTATTTCTTGGCTTTGGTGACAATATTTGACTGATATAAAATAATACGAATATCATTGTTTTGCCCTGTGATTTTTTTGATGTCTGTATTGAGGTCATGATGCATCAGCTTAAACAAAGCTTTGTAGTCTGTACCAGGATAATCTACGATGTCTGACTCGCCTTGCATCCAGCATATAGCGGGTACAATGAAATCCCACCCTCTTTCTTTTGCTTTTTTATGAGCATACTCAATTTCTTCAATGAACTTTATGTAGGGTTTTGCAGGCTTGTCGAGTTTGTATAAAGGATCCTGTCCATGACCACCTGGAAATATACAGATCATCGTATCTTTACCAAGATGAGAAACTAAATATTCAGCCATTCCATATACAGATAACTCAAAAGCTTTTTTGTCATAATGGAGAAGTCTTTTGATGTATTGTTTAAACCTGCTACTATGGTCGAAATAACCGAAGACATAGTCCATGTGTTCAGTAACAATTCTTCCATCATATTTGATTCTAAGTGAATCAAAGTCGGTAATTCTGACTGCTTCTTCACCTAAAGCATAACTTTGTCCATAGACGGGAATACATAAGACTGTACGATGCTCATATTTCGTTGTCTTTTCTTTAATATAATTATGTGCATCCCAGACAAATGCCAGAAAACATAGGATAGTAACTAATCGGATGAAGTGTCTCATGTCAATTACGCTGTTTACGATGCAAAATTACAAAAAAAGAAGTAAAATTAAACTTGTTTATTCTATTTTCTTCTCTTTTCATTTCTTTTTTGTATATTTGCAGGCAAAAATAACTACAATTATGCGAACTTTAAGAGAATTAAAAGCTTTTGCGTCCAAAGAACTGAATGTTGCTCCAATAAAAGTGGCAATATTGGGAGATACGGCTACACAACTGTTGGTAACCTCTGTCAAGGGTGAGGCTGCGGCAAGGAATATAGCGTTGGATATTTATGAAGGCGAATACAATCAGGTAGAACGCCAGTTGTTGGATCCAACAAGTGATCTCTATCAGTTTGATGCAGATATTGTTATCATCTTCCAATCTACACATAAGTTATGTGAGTATCACAGCCAGTTGCCAATTGAAAAGCAGGAACTGGTCGCTGAAGAGCGCTTGTCTTTCCTCGCCTCTGTATGTGAAAATCCTGCCTTTGCTGATAAGAAGATTCTCTATTTTAATTATCCAGAGATAGAAGATACCGTATTCGGTAGTTATGCCAATAAGGTGGATTCATCTTTTTCATTCCAAATTCGCAAACTAAACTACGAGTTGATGCAGCATACCAAGCAATATCCTAATCTGTTTATCTGTGATATCGCAGGATTGCAGAATCTGTTTGGTCGACAGTTTATGTTCTCGCCTAATGTCTATATGAGTACAGAGATGGTGTTAAGCGTAAACGCTCTTCCCTATGTGGCATCGCGCGTTGTAGATATCATTGGCGCCATCAGAGGACAATTTAAGAAATGCCTCATTCTCGATCTGGATAATACGGTATGGGGCGGCGTGATAGGTGATGATGGGCTTGAAGGCATTGAGTTAGGTCATGGCCTTGGTATCGGCAAAGCCTTTACTGAATTTCAGATGTGGGTAAAGAAGTTAAAGCAGCGTGGCATCATTATCTGTGTGGCTTCGAAGAATAATGAAGAAACCGCCAAAGAACCTTTTGAGAAGCATCCGGATATGGTGTTGAAACTCGATGATATTGCCGTCTTTATGGCCAACTGGGAAACGAAGGTGGATAATATTCGTGCCATCCAAAGCATATTGAATATTTCTTTCGATTCGATGGTGTTTTTAGATGATAATCCTTTCGAACGCAACATCGTTCGTGAAAATATTCTTGGTATTACGGTTCCGGAATTACCTGAGGATCCAGCCAAATATCTGGAATATCTTTACTCCTTGAATCTGTTTGAGACGGCATCTTATAGTAATGCGGATAAAGACCGTACAAAACAGTATCAAGTAGAAGCCAAACGTGTGTCATTGGCTAAGACTTTCACAAACGAGGCTGATTTCTTAAAATCCTTGGATATGATATCTACGGTGGGTGGATTTACCAAGTTCAATACTCCACGTGTGGCACAGTTGTCACAACGTAGCAACCAGTTCAATTTAAGGACGATTCGCTATACGGAAGCTGATATCACGGCTATGGCGGAGAATCCCGATGTGATAGATTTAAGTTTTACATTGGAAGACAAATTTGGCGATAATGGCTTGATTGCTGTGATTATTATGAAGAAACAGGATGAGCAAACGCTGTTTGTCGATACATGGTTTATGAGTTGTCGTGTTTTGAAGCGTGGCATGGAGAACTTTACCTTAAATACCATGGTGGAATACGCCAAGAATAAAGGTTATAAGAGAATTGTTGGTGAATATCTCCCCACACCTAAGAATAAGATGGTGGAACAGCATTATCCTCTTCTTGGTTTTGCCAAATCAGAAGAAGCCTCTGATGGAGCCAGATATGTCTTGGATGTGGATAGCTACCAGCCAAGAGAATGTTACATCACTAAAAAAGAAGTTGAGTCATGATGAAATTCGCAATAGAACACATCGGTTATGTCACTAAGAATATCGAGAGAACCGCTGAGACATTTATAATCTTAGGTTATTCATCTGAAGATATTGTTAATGATGATACTCAGAAGACAAAGATCTGTTTTTTGAGAAAGGAAGGGGAGGTGTCCATCGAATTGGTAGAGCCTTATCCAGAGAACGCGACCATGCTTAACATGCTTAAAAAAGGTGCAACGCCTTATCATACCTGTTATACGGTCTCTGATGTTCAAGAGACCTATGAACAATTGAAGGAATTGGGCTTTACACCTTTGTTTAATCCCGTTCCTGCTCCAGCTTTTGGTAATCGTTTGATTTGCTATTTCTGGAAAAAGGATGTCGGACTAATCGAAATAGTTGAACAAGAAAAAAGGTGAGTAGCTGCTCACCTTTTTAGTTCTTTGCTAATCATTTCTGAATAGAGAATGGCTCCCTTTCTGTTCAGATGTCCGAAATCATAGAACAATTCTGGATGTCCAATAAATGTAGAATCCCTGTAATGATTGATAAAGGGAATTTCATATTTTGTGGCTATGTCTCTGGGGATTTTATAGACGTCATCCTTTGAACAGATATACATGGGAGAAACTATGATCGAAAGTTTAATGTTTCTTTCTTTGCAGTCTTTGATGAATCTTTCCAATAAGTTGATCTTCTCCTGTTTGATAGGGAAGGGGTATTCTTCTGCCACCAAACCAGTTGTGTCTAATACGCCATCCAAGGGCTTCCATCCCTTCAAACTCCTGTCCATCGACCCTAGCTTGCCAGTCAAGAGGTTAGGTAAACTGCCTGTATATCTGTAAACCCAGGAGATTTGATATTTCCAATAGTTGCCTGAGATTTTAAGCATCTCGTCACAGGCATCACTCATTCCACAGTAGGGAGCTAAAGATCCTGCTCTTTCAATTCCTGAATATGGTGTATCTAAGAAATCACATGGATGAACCTCAAAGACAATCTCCTTCGGCGTATACCTCGAAAGGATATTTCCCAATTGACCGTAATGGTAATAGATGTTCTTAATGCCCCAATCTGCCGCATTAAAACAGGTCACACCTAATTCTTTTTCAAAGATTGACGGCACATAGTGATGTAGGCATCTGGAACTGCCGATGAAAAGCAACGAATCTCTGGTGGTTTCATTGGAGTAGCTAATCTTATATTCGTCAGTGGCATTCGAGATGCTGTAGAGATACTTGAGTCCCACTCCAAAAATCCTATCCATGACGAAAAACAGACAGGCAACAATGATGATAGGTAGTGCGAGTTTCTTCATTTTTAGAACTGGAAATAGATAAATTGATTATTGTCAAATACACCGAACATCAGGATGCATACAATCTCTAAAGCAACAGTTAATTCCCAACGCCATTTCTCTGCCCAGGTCGGCAAGTAAAGTTTCTTGTTGGGACGCCATTCTTCCTGGATATCTACATAGATGAGTGCAACTGAGCATATGGCAGCATTAACCATGGTGCTCATATCTGTAAACAGACCGCCATTCCAATGCGAGAAGATGCTTCCCCAGACATTGAAGAACTCCGTCATGTTGGCAGAATGGAACAACATCAGACCGAATGTTACCACCAAATAGATGCCTATCATTTTTAGAACATAAGGGCATGTGGGCCAGCCTTTTGCGTTCAATTCAATCTTCCTCTTTTTGAAGAATTGACCGTTAATCATCAGGGGAATGTACCACAGACCATGATAGATGCCGAATAGGAAGAAGGTCCAATTGGCTCCATGCCACATACCAATGAAGGCCATGTTCAGCATAATAGCCGCTATGGTTCCTTTGACACCAGATTTCCTGAACTTGATATTCAGTGGCAAGAATACATAGTCTGTCAACCAACTCGTCAACGACATGTGCCATCTGCTCCAGTACCCGGCAATGTCAATCACAAAGAATGGTCGTTTGAAGTTCTCTGCCACTTTGAAACCCAGAATCAGTGCCACGCCGATGGCCATTTCACTGTATCCGGCAAAGTCTGCATACATCTGGAATGGATAGAGTAGGGAGGCAAAGATGATGGAAACGGCAGAGTGGTGTTCATAGTTGTTCCAAATGGCACTAATGTATATATCCAAACGGTCAGCTATGCACATTTTCAGGAACATACCCCATAAAATGCGTCTAAATCCAAGCATGAAGTTGTCGGCAACAAAAGATCGTACTTGGTTGACCTGCTTCAAAAACGGTTTGGGGCGGTCAATAGGGCCAGAAAGGATGGTCGGAAAGAAGGCGATGAAGTTTGCAAAGCTGATGATGTTACGTTCTTCCTGAATCTTCCCGTTGTAGATATCCAGCACATAGCTCATCAGTTTAAAGGTAAAGAAACTGAGACCTATGGGTACAACTAAATTGAGTGTTGTCCAACTTAGATGAATGCCAAGTAAGGAGGCAAATGAGACAATGGAGTCGGCAAAGAAATTGAGGTACTTGAAATAGAATAGTGCTCCAATGCCGATGACCACGCCCACATTTGTCAGGATGGCAGCATGATGCTCATCTTCCTTCTCAAGAAAATAAAAAACTCCTTTTCCAAGAAGCCAAAATATCAGTGTAAGGATGACGAGCAGTCCCGTCATCTTCAAGTCAACTTGTGAGTAGAACCAGTAAGAACTGGCTAATAAAAAAACATTCTGAAGTTCTTTCTTGGTTTGGCATATATAATAAATAGCCAAAACGATGAGAAAGAACCACAAGAAAGCCAAGGAGTTGACGACCATGCCTATACTTTCTTCTGGATACTGTCAATCAAGTCGCCGACATTATCCCATGACAGGATTTCACGCGAACTGAACTCGATACCAAAATCATCCTCCATGACGGCCACCAATTGGACATGACTGAGAGAATCCCAGCCTTCCACATCTTCAGCTGTTGTCTCGTCTGTCAGTACAAGAGCATCCTGTCCCAACTCTTCACGGAAAATCTCCTCAACGCGCTTTAAAATCTCTTCTCTTTCCATGATAATGATACATTATTATGTTATTTCGGATGCAAAGGTAACAAAATAAAATGAATATCTTTGCACTCTTATGTTTTTTTTGTATTTTTGCAAGGTGAATCCTATATATCATTACAATACAAGATGGAAAGAGAACGTAATTTTGAGGTTTTGAGAACCTTGGCGATGTTTTTTATTGTTGTCTATCATTGCCTGACCCATGGAGTAGGGGAAGAATACGGGTTTAGTAACGTTCATCCTGCTTCGCTCTCGAATTTGCTGTTCTCTGACTTCTTGCTTGTGCTTAGCAGCGTAGCGGTCAATCTCTACGTGATGATCTCTGGTTATTTCCTGATTGATCTGAATTTTAAGATGAGCAGAATTGTAAGGACATGGGTGATTTCCTGTTTTTATTTGTTCTTTATTTCCGCTTTGTTTATGTCCCTGGATATAATACCATTTAATATTGTAACAATCGGTAAGAGCTTCTTTCCTATTAGTACGGATGCCTATTGGTTCGTTACTCAATACATAGGACTTCTTATCCTTTCTCCTTTTTTGTCAATCATGCTCAAGCAACTGACTTTCAGACAATATATTGGTCTGTTGATTGGTGGTGCTTTTATATGTTTGGCGATTATTCCAGATTTCCCACTGGGCAAAAGGTTTTATGTCGCTCATGGCAACTCATTGTTAAGTTTTGTCTACTTGTTTGTTGTGGCTGGTTTTATACGTCATCATCTGAAACAACAACCAATGAAGAAACTTGTTACCGTTATGTCTGTTGTTGTTTTGATCACTTTAGCATGTGAGTTGATCGTCGGAACTCATCATCATATTTCACATCTCGTATGGTTTGATTATAATGGTTTACCTTTTATCCTTTCTGTCTTGATCTTTATTCTTGTTAAACAGGTTCAAGTGCCAAATACAATATTATGGAATAGTCTCGTCAGGTTGGCACCATATACATTTGGTGTATATCTGATTCATGATCATCTGCTGGTTCGTGGATGGTTGTGGAGTACATTCTCTCTTACCCCACAATGTGAGGAATGGGTATTCCCTCTTGTCGTTATAGGCATATGCTTGTTGATATTCCTGATATGTTCGTTGATAGAAGTCATCAGAAAGAAAGTGTTTGAGATATTAAGGTTTGATAGTCTTATTGCCAAGACAGACAATTGGCATTTCACTCGGATTCGAAATGAAAGCCAATCTCTTTAGCTATTCTCAATATCTTACGAGTTTTCTCTTCTGAGAAAGACTCTGGTATAGAAGAATGGGTGGCAAAAATAATAAAAGCTTTTCTTTGGTATGCTTTTATAAGTAGTTGACGCATCTTCTCAACATCCGTGTACTGTGCAATGCCTATTCGACCCAACAAGAATACATGCCTATCAGGATTAACGAGACGGGCTCCAGATACCATATGGCATCCTTGTTGTTTGATAACCTTCCGAATGGTACTTGTGTTGGGACCATGAGGAGGCATGATTATTTTCAGTATTTTGGTAGTATCGAATCCTAAGTCATCTAACTTATCGTAACATTGTTGGATTTCATGTGTGATTTGTGTTTCATCCCACTCTTTCCAACTCTCATGGCGTAATCCGTGTATAACGATACCAGCACCTTGTTGTTGCCATGAGACCAGAGAGTCAGAAACCTCTGGAGACATTTTCTCAGCTATAACTGCAAATACTGGTTTTATACCTATCTCGTCTGCAATCATCTTAACTTTAAATATGCCTTCAGAACTGTCATCATCAATCCACATGGCATGTGCTATATTGTCAGTTGACGAACCATACCATGTATCCAATAATCCGACATATAGGGTTTGTTTGTTAAATTCGTCGCCAATTAGTGGAAATCGATGCCATATAAACACAACAGTGATTATAATGAGCACAAGTGAAATGAGTATAGGTGTCACCTTCCTCCTCATATATATTATTCAAGGGCTTTCTCTCTGAAATAATCACTATTAATGATCAAGTCTGAGATTTCGTGAGTTTTTTCAGTGACAGAGTTCTTGTAATCCTTATTCAGGAGCGTATGACCTAAGCCACGCCACTTACTTTCAATGCCCATTACGTCTAAGATGGTGGTATAGACATCCAGTTGATTACATTCTCCAGCCCACGCGTTGGTATTGTCTATTCCTCCATTAATAATGTATATAGGAATCTCTGGCTTGACAATACCCTCCATTTCAATGTACTCAGGGCGTGCATCGTGGTCTGCGGCGATGATGATGAGACTCTTGTCGTAGATTCCATTTTCTTTCAACGTGTCTATGTATTTCCCAATCTGTAGGTCTGTATAATGACAACTGGTCAGATAATTCTTGTAGTTTTTGGGAAGGTTCTTGTCCGTTAGGTGAAATCCGTGTTCCACAAACCCATCGTATGGTTGATGCATGGAGAAAGTCAATATCAAAGAGAAGAAAGGCTTAGATATTTCCTGATCTAATATTGATGCATAAGAGAATATTTTATCGTCATCAAGATAGTCGCCATTTTTAAAATCCTTCATGATGGCCTGATAATCAATTGTGGAGTAGAGTTTCTCAAAACCATAGGCATCTGACATCCCTTGTTGTTCCCAAAGCGTGGGATTGGTGGGGATGAGTGTATATGAGGTGGAGTTAGGACTGATGGTCTTCAGTTGTTCCGGTAGTCCGTAAATCTGAATGTCCTTGGCTCTCGTAGCGGTAATCTCAGCATGGAGAGGTAGGAGTCCGGCCATGTAAATTAATTGTCCGTCAGATGATTCTCCGATGGCCACGTTAGGCTGCATGTGTCCATTATAATAGACGGTGCTGTCATGCTTTAGGCGGTTTAAGTTAGGTGTGATCTCTTTTCCATCGACGATGAGATCTGACGATACGGATAAGTATGACTCTACGAGGATGAAGATGATATTCTGGATGCTATCTGGCGCTGTCCGTCCTGTCACTCTTAGTTGATGATTTGTATATTCTTCTTCGATCTCTTTCTTTTGTTCTTTGGTTAATTTTATTATCCCTCCCTCAAAGAGATGGTCTAAATAAAGAGTTCTCAAAGAACCACGGTGGAATACAGTCCAGTTTGGCCACATCGCATCTAATTTCGGCGATTTATAAACTGTTTGGACTAACACTCCTTTAATGGTCTTTTTGGGGTGGAATAAGTACGAGGTATGAACAATGGATGCCATGCCAAAAGCCAGTAACCAAATAAGGCAGAAAGTCTTTAAACTTCTTACTTTTATATCTGTATGTCTGGTTTTATAATAGAAGATACAAAATAGCACTGACACGATAGGATAAAACAGGTCTATGGGCTTGATTCCTGCAAGCATACTGTTAATCATATAATCATCAGTTAGATTGCCAGTTTGTCCAAGGGCAGATCTTAAAATATATTGGTGGAAGAACCGGGAATAAAGAACATTACAGAACGACCAGATTAAAGTGATAATAAATGTAATAGTAAGACCAGTTCTTAGTCTTTTGAAAGTAATAAACCATGCAAGTCCAAGAATTATAGTCATATCGAACAGACAAGCAATAAGATTATCAAAACATGACGTCATGAGACGGGGGGACTCCAGTGATATAGTAAATAGTAACTGGTAGTGCATGAAAAGTAAATTAACTAATGACATCACAAACAGACCCAGAAATGTCCAATTGATGAATTTCTTATTGGTTCTCATATTTATATATCTTTGTTTTTCCTGCAAAAATACAAATATTAGTTGATATTTCCAAATTTTCCTTTTTATATTTGAAAAAAATGCTATTTTTGCAGTGGCTATGGCGAAACAGAGGATTGCATACATCGATGCAATGCGAGGATTTACGATGATTCTCGTGGTGTATTCGCATATCTGCCATTTCTGTTTGGGTGACTCGTTGTTGGGATATAATGCTACATTCTTTCTGTTCCGGTTACCCTGTTTCTTCTTCATCAGCGGATGGTTGTTCGAGCCAGTCAGTCGCCATCCTTTCCGTCAGATGGTCCGTAAGAAGTTCATGGTGCAGATTGTACCAACGTTTATTTTCCTGCTTCTGCTGGCTCCACCGCCAGAATTCTTTCACCAACTGGGTGCCCTGAAAGGAGGCTATTGGTTTACGTTTGTGCTTTTTGAGTTTTTTATCCTGTATATGGCTATTGTCAGACTGAAAAGGAAATGGAACTTTGGTCTGGCATTAGTGATCGCTTTGGCATCTTTCTGCTATGCCAGATATTATAATGGCATCCAGTCTTCGGCTGTTGGCATACAGATATGGGTGGTTAATATGCTGGGCTTCCTGAGTGTTGTCTTGTGGCGTTTCTTCTTGTTTTTTTATATAGGTACTTGGGTAAGAAGACATTTTGATGCGTTTATTCATTGGACAAATAAGCCCGCAGTCATCATCATGATAATCGCATTTTTCTTCATTATCGCCTCGACACCGCATTTGGATAATATGTGGTTCGAACTGTTCAGATTCTATGTTGGAGGAATATCTGGCATGTGGATGGTGTTCACCTGTTTCCGTCTTTTGGCCTCTTGGCTCCAGCACCTACACCTTTCCGGCCCCTTGCAGTATGTAGGCACACGAACACTGGACATCTATCTGCTGCACTACTTCTTCCTGCCAAGATTCCTGATGACTTATACGGATCAGTTAAAAGCCCTTGACAGCCAGCTTGTTGAATTTTTGGTGATTATGGGCGTATCAATTATCGTATTGGGATTGAGCTTGTTGGCCAGTTATGTCATCCGTCTCAGTCCTTTCTTGGGGCATTATCTCTTTGGGGTGAAATACGACCATTAGTCCTCTTTACACTTTGAGAAACAAAAAAGGCGATCACGAGGGTTGAAACAATATATATCGCCATTGCTCCGTATCGTCCTAGATCAGGAACAAGTGGAAGCATGATGTCTCGAACCAGGGGATGTACGACAAAGACATACATGGAATTTACACCTATGGCATTAATCGGTTTCCAAATATTAATAGGGGTTAGTTTAATAAAACTGATGGCCAGGCAGATGGTAACGGCAGGAATGAGGATCCATAGATAGTAATTGTTCCCAAATAAATAAAGAAAGATGGCAGATATAATAAAAGTTGCGATACTGCCTTTTTTTGAAAACAGATGATGGAACACATTACTCTTTATGGACCATATCCCGATGGCAAAAGGCAGTAACCATCCAATAATGTTACATTTTAACCATACTAAGATTTTATAATCATTTTGCAGGAAAGCCATCAGTGCTAGTGAGGATGTCATTAGTACCAATAGCCATTTCATGGATTTCTGATGTACCAAGAATACGTAGAAAACGTATAACTGCATCGTCATTCCAAAATACCAATATGGTCCTGGGTTAATGTTCACTTCATGAGGGTAAATCAGGTTTAGGATCATGGCGCATTGTGTTACGATACGGGCGGTAGGGAAGGAAAAATGTCCTTCTGTAAAGTACATGATCACTAAGGACGCTATGGTGCCAAGGAATAGGGGAATGAATAGTTTCTTATAATGACTCAACAAGAAATGCTTCCGATTGATGGATTCCTCGTTTCCATATTTCAATGAAAGACCGTATGCACTTAGGAAAACGAAGACAGGAACCCCAAGATGTCCCCAGAATGAGAAAATATGTATAAAAAAGTCTGAAGATAATACTATGTTGCTAAAATTTAAGCTGTTTTCAATATTAAAGGCAAATTCATTCTCGACTGCAGCACCAGGCAATTTATGCGCAAAATTATGCACGACGATACTTAATATAGCTATGGTTCTTAAGGCGGAACATTCTTCCCTTGATAACCAGCTTTTAATTGAACAATTATTAATCATGTTTTTGGGACAATTAATATGTCAAGGACATTTACAAATAGATAATCACAAAGAACGACATGATCCAACCTAAAACACAGAATTGAATAAAACGGTCTTTGACGAGGGACTTCGTGGGACTTCCACTCAGGCCAAAAACGATCATATTCTGGAGATAGCGCAACATACCTGCCAAGACCCAACCGCTCGTCAGATAGACATAACGGGTTCCCATGCGGGTGATGACCTCTTCCGACATTGTGTACATAATATAGCACACAATAGTAACGGAAGCGATGATGGCTGTCGCCTCGTTGATAAAAGTCTTGTTGTAGCCCGTAATGGATACTCGAGGTTTTTGGCCCGTTTGCTCATAAATGCGATAATCATCGTTTCGTTTGGTAAAGGCCAGGAAGAGTGTTACGAGGAAGGTCATCATTACGAGCCAATGTGAAATCCAAATGTCTGTAGCCAGACCTCCGATGAGCACTCGCATCACGAAACCGATGGCAATGATTGTCACGTCGATGAGTGCGTATTGTTTCAATTGCAAACAATAGGCAATGTTCATAACCCAGTAGGTACCAATAATTAGATATAGATAAGGTAGGTTCGGACTTTGTGAGAAGGGCAGTATCGCAAGGGCGCCTATCATGCAAATCAGCATCATCGTATAGCCACCCATAATAGAAACTGCTCCAGAAGCTATCGGGCGCTTGCACTTCTTCGGATGCATACGATCTGCATCTACATCTCGCAGGTCGTTAAAACAATAAATCGAACTCGAGATGAGACAGAATGAGACAAACGCAATCAGCGTTGGCCAGAACAACTCCCACTTCAACAGGTTGCTGCTGAAGAAGATGGGCGCAAACACAAACAGGTTCTTGAGCCATTGTAGGGGCCGTAACAATTGTATATAATGAATCATCGCTGCAAAGGTACACTATTTTTTGCGAAATCGGCAGGTTTTCGTGTGTACGAAAGTTAAATACGTTATATTTTCGTAATTTCATGGTTAGATGGCTACCAAAAGTGGACAAAAACAGACAGCAATTTTCCTTGTTTTTGTACCTTTGCAACTGCGTTGCCGATACCCTACCGGCCGTCTTCCAAAGGGAGTCAGGGGAGTGTATACCCTCTCATGGCCCCCTTGGTAAGGGGCCTAAGAGGGGTTACACGACACTCCCCATGACTCCCGGCGAAGAAGACGGCCTTAGTTTCGGTAGCGGCAATTATAATTTAATTAAGCCCCTTTAGGGGCTAATTATTAATTTTTAATTAATTAACTAATTAACGCGCGCGAGTTTTAAAGTGAACAAGATCAGTTATAAAGAAGTGCCCGACTGTCTTTTCCTGAATAAGGTTGACTCTTTTTAGGCCTTGTTTTTTAACAATTGTCTACCCGTACGGATTTTGTTGACTGTCTCGTCTGAGAACAGTTGACTACTTTCACTGGAGTGGTTGACTCTTTTCCTAAGAACGTTGACTTCCGACGGATATTGTTTACTTTTCAT
>Ga0310696_10005843_pt1 | contig 14749 bp, 8 predicted proteins | sample AusTroGonzalo_MG_4_FD_203885 | JGI IMG/M metagenome (GOLD analysis project Ga0310696, IMG submission 203885) | Bovine rumen microbial communities from tropical cattle in Woodstock, Queensland, Australia - Gonzalo_02 (v2) (version 2) | ecosystem: Host-associated > Mammals > Digestive system >...
TTTTCTCTGTTTGGGAGTCAGCATGTGTTCCCTTAATATCGAGTGCACATGTCGTTGAAATAGAAGGACATCCGTCTTCAACAACGGATATATCAATCACTCGCTTTCCAGACCAATTTAAAATACGTGCTTTATAAGTTTCCTCTGTTATTTTCGTTATCTGAACAGACATCGAGTCAGTCTCTTCTATCTCTATGTCCTTAAAGTAAATCTTATTCTCAGGCAACTTATTCCTTACACTTATCTCAAGGTCTAAAGTTTTATCAGCATACGCGCTTTTTGTTACTTCGACAGCATAATTGAATATGTACCACGTCTTAAACTCCAAGGTATTTTCACTATAAATTAGGCCATCATAATTCATAGAGAAAGTAGTGATGGAAGGGGCTCGCTCTAAGCTAATCTCCTCCGGTATGTTCATGGTACACTGATAAGCGAGTGTAGAAGACTCTACGTTTGAGACCTCCCTGCGAGTATCTTTATTGATAATACAGTTCTCGTCAAGACTAACCAAAGTCATTAGTGAAGGCTTCATATAAGGCGGACAAACCACTTTAATCTCGGTATCGACCGTCTTGTGAGCAAAGCCTAAATCCTGATTACCGTTCAATATATAGTGGCAACTATTATTGGTGTCGACAATCACAACGCCGTATTTACCGTTCTTCTTAACTAAAGCCTCGTTACCCCAAAGCTGGGAAACTTCTTCAAATTGTGCAGGAAGAATCTCAACATCTCGATAAGTTATACCCAATAATTTAGTTTCTTCATCAGGATATGACCTGGCTTTCAACTGACTTTCATAGACAGGAAGTGGCTGTTCTGGTATAGGGAACGACTGCTCTTCTTGTCCTTCATATTGAATCTTGGTCAGACGCATGTGCTTATCAAAATACATGATTCCTTTCTTTAAGATGATAAAAAAACCATCTTCGGTCTCTTCAGGCTTTTCTACACGATCAGCGGTAAATACCCTGGATTTCTTATTATTTGTATTTCCATCCATGGCAAGGGGTGTGAGCGTCCTGTTTTTGAAATTGTATTCATAAACACGTTTCTTTACGACCATAATGGATTTACCATTATTGGATGACGAAATAAAGTCTATATCATCAGCCTCAATGTCCGCGTCAGGAAGATCAATAACCTCGCCCGTATTGGCAGAAATATAGCGATTCGTACTGGCTCCGTCGAGGATATGCTTTTGCGATTTGGGGACTTTCACTCGTGCATAGCCCTCAAAAAAAGGAGCAGCCTCAGCATAAGGGCCTATTGGCTCACCACCCTTGGCAGGAATGTAGTAGTAGCCCGAATTATTATAGACCACAACATAGCCATCTGAGAAGAACGGAAGCCCTATTACTTGGTAGTATTTATTTGAAACATCTTTCAAAACACCCGTATCACTTACATAAGCAACAAACTTCTCATTATTGAACAGAAGGGCTGCATGTGACCTAAAGGGAGAAATACTATCATATTTCAGAGGAATGATTACTTTCTCATTTGCATCAATCATCCCGTTCTTTCCATCTTTAGTGACAACGTAGAAGCCCGTTCCGAGTAATTTGATTTTGTTATACTCGGGATGGACTTCCCAACGAGGAATCTGCGCATGGACACTTATTGTAAAAAGAAATAATAATATAGAGACAATATACTTCATCATTTTATTAATTAAAATCTTGGAGTGTTTTGTTTATTTTATCTGTGAAGACAGGATCATTATTCTTTTGTGCTTCCATCATCGCCTTATTTAGCAATTTGAGGAAGAGCTTTGTGTCTTCTTTAACACTTACACCATAATAATGATATACAGACAGCCAATAAAGGCTCTTATAATCTGTCGAATCTGAGACTTCGATAGACTTGTTGAGCCAGCGTATGGCCTCCTTGTTCAGTGCTTGGTCTTTCAAAAATCCATCTTCATTAATGGACCACTCCATGAGTTTTTTTCTACGGACAGACTCTTCATCTGTAGGTATAGCAGCATAAGTATACGCAATTTGGAAAATAGCATCCTTATTGCCTCTTACTGCCAATGCCTTCATGCGATCAAAAGCATTGTGTATGCTATCAATGTTGTCCTGTTGAAATAGTTCCATACACTTCTCATATTCTTGCATTTCTTCTGCCACCAGCAAGGAATCGGTATTAACGACCACTGGTTGGTCATTACTAATACCTAATTTGTCAGGGAACAAAAAGACAGCAGCAAGTGCACAAATAATAAGGACAATAGCACATGAACCTATGATGTACCACTTTTTAGAAGACGGATTCTTGTCAAAGCCGCCACTACCTAATAAATCCCTATTATATTCCATTGTGGTTGCCTTGATAGAAGGCTCTTCGATTAGCTCTGAAGGGATTTGCAAGGTGGTTTCCTTCAATGCCGGCGTATTGTTTTCTGGTACAAACTGCCTGGTTCCTGGATGCCGAAGCGCCCTATTAGCAGTCTCTTCCAAATCCACAGCAGTAGGACGTTTCCACGGTTCTTCCTGCAAACAGGACTCAATCGTCTTGTTCAACAGTGGTGAGAAACCTTCTGGAAGAGCTGGGATTTCTGCTCCCTTCTTCTGTAACAATCCTCCATCATTACCAAAAGGTAAAAAGCCCGTGAGCATTTCATAAATAGTAGAGCCGAGCGAATAAATATCGTTGGCCATGATGGGGAGGTTATTACGCGTAAAACGCTCTGGTGCCATATATGAAATGGTGCCAGCCGAAAAGAGAGCCATATCTTGATTGGAGACACGACTAAGCGATTGCTTGGCCTGTGTACTGACTCCAAAGTCTGTGAGCATATAGTCGCCATTGTCTGCAAGCAGAATATTGGCTGGCTTTATATCTTGATGCAGAATTGGAGGAGTCATAGCGTGCAGATAAGCCAGCGCACTCGCTGTGTCCCTAAGAAGTTTCCACGCTTCATCCTCGTCCATCTTGCCAATCATCTTACCAATATTACCCTTCTCACAATAAGGCAATATCAGGTAAGGACGGTTACCGCACATGGCGAAGAACAATGGACGAAGAAGATTCTTATGGCTTGCATTTACCATAAGCGCAAATTCATGAGTCAGCATGTCATTGCCGTCCTCATCAGCTCCCGGAGTGGGATTATATATTTTCAAAGCAAGAGTGACCCCCGTCTGATTGTCTTTCACTTTCCAAACTTCAGAGAAGGCTCCCTGCCCTAATAACTTTTCCTGTTCGTATCTGTTGTCAAAAATGGCCATTTCAACAAGTGTATTTATCTATCGAGTGCAAATTTAGCTATTTTTTTTCTTTCTGCAAAATAAAAGGGGAAAAAATCACTTGTCTCAATAACGTCGTTCCATTTCTTAGTATCATCTTCCCGCACAAAATAAGACCCAAATAGAGGTGTTCCGAACATTATCAGAAGCAATAACCAATACCAAAAGAGAAGCCGCCAAATTTCTGTTTGATTCCGAAATCAGAATAGAACGGAGTCAGGTCAGATTTGTAGGAAGCACCGATAGACACTGTATTAAACACAATAAACTTCAGTCCACCCTGCCAACCTATCCGAAAGCGTTTGTAGCCGTCATCCCCCATATAATCTTCGTCAAACAAATTATAGGACTCCTTTACACCATTACCATATTTGTACCGTTCCTCGGCTGAGATGTTAACGGTGAGGTTAACACCGCCATAGGGTACTAATGCGAAGTCTTCGGAGACATTATATCTCAGACCTATATTAACTGGTATCTTTGCCCAATAAAATTCATAGCTATGTTTAACTCTATCGCTTTTATCATAATAGTTTTCAGAGAAATAGAAACCGGAAGTTTCCACACCCGACTCCAGGAACACAGGACTGTCCCCCAGCATATAGGCATAGGAAAAACCAATAGTGAACCCCTTGAAGTTGAGGTCGTCATAACCACTTTTGTTTGTTGACAGCTTCATGGGCGAATATTCCACATAAACATTTCCCCAGTCCTCGTTATCATAAGAATATGAGGAGGATGTTTTATAGCTAATAGTCGGTTCGTTACCTACAATTACATGCTGACCACTATAATAGTCACCATCATACTGTGCTGACACTGACAAACAACACATCAACACCACAACAATTAAAATAGGCTTTAACGTTCTCATAAAACTTTATTCTGGTTATTTTCTACGAGCAGGAGCTGTACTCCGCACTGGGCCGCTGCTCCTACGAGGAGAAGAACTTCTGTGACCTCCGCTAACAGATCGGCCAGAAAAACTGTTGACATTGATATTAACCGAGGATGAGCTACGACTTGAAGACTGCGGATAATTCTGCGCGTTAACAGGACGAATAGGCTGACTCTCTGGTTCCTGAGCATTGACAATGCTTGATCCTGTGGATGAGAGACTCTGAATCATGTTATTGGCTTCGACACGGTGACGACCATTAGGATATATGTTGAGATAGGCATAATAGTCATTAAGAGTCGTACAACCATAGAACATTCTGTCGTCGTTTGCCCCATCATCAGTTTGAACTGGCTGCTGAGGAACCGGCTGATTTGTATTGGCATCAATAGCTGGCTGAACGGGCTTCTCCTTGGAAGGCTGTGGTCTCATGACAATCTCCACATCAGCAGGTTGCGGCTTAGTTGGAGTGACTTTCACCGATGCTGGCTTTTGAGACTTTGAGACAGGGATTGCCATCAGCGGCGCAGCAGGAGAAAGAGCCTTGATACGTTTCTGTGCATCCTCGACACGAGATGAAGAAGGATAATCTTTGATGAACTGCTCATAGTCTTGCTTGGTCTTACAAGACACGAAATCCTGTTCCTCACTGATATAATTGACAAAATATACGATGCCGGAGACGAGCACGATAGCGGCAAGACATGCTGCAGCAATGAGTGCGATACGTTTTCCTATGAAGTTACGGCTGTTATTCTCTGGTTTCCGTTCATCTGGTTTAGGCGTAATAGGTTCTGACCCGCCAGGCCGCCCATTTCCTCCCCTTCCTGGATATATTTGCGTGTTGGACGTATTTCCGGAAACACCATTGCCAATAGGAGGCAAAGGTTTGTGCTGCAAATAAGCTGTTGCATAATCGACTATCTGCGAAGCTGTCGGTCGGTTCCAGGTCTCAGCAGCCAAACAGGCACAAACGAGCCTTTCCAATTGAGAAGAAACACCTCTGACAGCGGGTATCTTCGCACCGTTAAGCTGTACGCATCCACCCATGCCTTCCCAAAGTACATGTCCAGTAATAACCTCGTAGAGCGTCATGCCAAACGCCCATACGTCACTCGCCAGTACGACCAACGGATGTTCCGAGAAACGTTCTGGTCCCATATAAGCCAATGTACCTGAACTGTTCTGATTGTTCATTGTACGGCTCATCTGTGTACGCAGATTCCGACTGATACCGAAGTCGGAAATGACGTAGCGACCATCGCTCGTAATCAGGATATTGTCGGGTTTGATGTCTTGATGGATAATTGCCGGTTGCTGACTGTGGAGAAAAGCCAAACCGCTCGCCACGTCACGGACGAACTTCCACACCTCTGCCTCATGCATCCGTCCGATGTGATTACCAACGGAACCATTGGCGCAATAAGGCATTACTAAATAGGGACAGTTTTCATAAACATCGAAGTGACTAATGTTCAACAGATTGGGGTGATTAAGTTTATAGGCCACCTTGAACTCGTTGCGAAACTCGCTCAGTCCCTTCTCATCGAAAGCTCCATAAAACTTGATGGCGACATCAATATCAGCCAACATATTATGGGCCAGCCAGACATCCCCAAAACTTCCACTTCCCAGATGTTTCAACAACTGATAGTGCTCTGCGACAATTTTTCCTTCTGCAAGCATCATTTCGAGCAGATTTACTGAATCAGACTTCTTAGTTTATCAATATATGGCATCACCACAGCAGATACCTGTTGCCATAACGCATTCTGATAGAAATAGACATAGGCAGCAACACCTCCTAAGACCAAGAGCAGCAGGAGTATCGTTATCAGTCCTTTATGACCTTTTTTACGTTTGACAGCCCCACAACGGATTGTCGTAGAGAGTGCTTCCTCTTCACTTTCCGAATCAGCATTCTCTTCATCAGAAGCATCTTCATCAGAAACATCTTCCTCCTCACCCTCTTTTTGAATGTTGCTCAGCGCGACGGTAACATTATCGTAGCCTCCATTACAAAGAGCTAAGGAAATGAGTTCGTTTTTACACTCTGTAGGGTCATCGTGAAACTTAATCATTGTATCAAGAATGTCTTGATCATGAACGATGCCGCACAACCCGTCACTACACAACATGATACAGTCTCCATCGTGCAACTGATAGATGCGGGTTTCAGGGACTGCCCGTCTCTCGACATCACCCAGACAACGGGTAATGACATTTGAAAGCGGGTGGTCATGCATCAGTTCCGGATCCAGTTCGCCTTTGTCAACCAATTCTTGTACATAGGAGTGATCCTTTGACAATTGCACTAACCCTTTGCGCTTATTGAGCACATAGCATCTACTATCACCACACCAGCAGACATAAGCCTTGTCATTAAGCATCCAAGCCATGACAAGGGTGGTTCCCATGCCCTGAGTGCTGCTATCCTCCTTGCTGCGTTGCAGAATGTTCAAATCGGCCTGTTTGACAACCGTCTTCATAAATTCCTGAATCAGCTTGTCATCTTTGACGACGTCCTTAAGCTGCTCGGGGATAAACATACTCTGAATGGTCTCAATGGCGATAGCTGAAGCAACCTCACCCGCATTTGCACCACCCATACCGTCTGCAACTACGAGGATGGCACCAAATTCCCCCAGGTCAGCGTAATCGCTGGCCTGAGGGATAAGCCATTCAGAAGTGCTGAGGTCACTGGAAACAACAAAATTATCTTCGTTGTTCTTCCGGATTAGTCCGACATTAGTGCCTGCTGCAAGTTGGATTTTCACTTCTGACATATCAATGATAAAATAGTATGATTATCTGACTCTACTGATAGGAACGACACGTACTTCGCCGCCAAAGTTACCTACGTTCACACCAACAACCTTGTAACTTCCGTCAGGCTCCTTGAAGAAGGCGGGAGCACCCGTAAAGCCCCAATTGTTGTAACTGTCTTGCAGCGTGATGAAACGATTGGCCAACCTCGATGTGCGGCTTGTGAAATACTTGACGAAATTGGAAAGGCTCTGAATATTCGTGTTTCCAGAGAATCCGGCAATTACGACTTCCTCGCTACCCTTTAGGCTTTGAGCCTTCGGCATGTCTATAGGCAGTCCACCAGGAGCTCCTAATGCCAACGATGCGGCATTATGCGACTCGTCAGTGTAATAAGTAACGACAAACTTCTCACGGGTACTCTTCTTATACTCGATGTCAAGACCCCACTGCTTAAAGCGCTTGACGACATCCTTACGAATCTCAACAACCTCTTTTCCGTCGTAAGCCATCAGGCTGGCCAAATCGAACTGGGTGTTGCTGAAACGGAGCGGGTGGCCAGAACCACGAGTAGAATAAGCCTCGAAATCAATGATAACGTTAAATCCTGCTGCAACATACTCGGCAAGCAGACGACGCCAATCTTCATTATAGACATTACGATATACCCAAGGCTGCAAGTTAGAACGTGCCGTCACGAACTTACCACCAATAACAAAGCCTGTTCCAACCACGAGCTGGCTGGTAGCAATACCCGGGTCATAAGAATTACCGCCACGCTCAAGGGTGATTTTCTTTACTTTCAGCGAATAGATATCGTTATAGTAGCTCACAATATTATCGGATGTACCGACAGCCTTCTTGCCAGCCTCGTCCATCGTAGGATTAGAATAGTCTACGTGGTCATTGGGGTTGGTAGGATTAACGGCAACACCCTGACTCGATACGACATCCTGTTCAGAGTTGTCCCAGCGGTCGGTCTGTCTCTCTGGAGATGTCACAGCGTCACTGGGTGCCGCTATTGTGCTATTACCTGAATTGGTTTCTTCTTCATCATCATCCTCATCATCATAAGCATATTCGGCAACCTTCGACTTGGTATCTGCCAAGCGCTGTGAAGCATTATTGTAGGCATAAACCACACGAACGCGCTCCTGCTGTACCTGTCCGAGTTGCTGCTTGAGTTCCTGGTTGTCAGGATCGGCAGCCAACTTCTCCGTAATCTGCTGCTCCAAATTGTCAAGCCTCACCTTCTCGTAGGCCAGCGAATCAACCTGTGCCTGATAGAGGGCCATTTCCTGACGGAGAGCCTTATTGTCGAGACTCAGCTTGTAATTCCAAGCGCCAAATCCGAGAATAGCCAAAACGAGCAACGTTCCAAGAATCCATATTGCACGGCGATAGGGGCGCAATGCTTGCTGACGGAAAAGATTCATACGCTCTGTAAGCTTGATGCTTGAGGTGAGTCCCTGCTTACCCTGCGGCTGTATGAAGCCCAGACGAGGACCGTTTACAGAAAGCTGAATCTCATCACCCGACTGGAGATAATAGGTACCCTGAATGGGATGGCCGTTCACAAGTGTAGGATTGGATGTAGACAAATGCACCAATTGCCAGTTATTTCCGTCTCGTGTAATCGCTGCATGTTTACGACTGACGGTCTCAAAAGACTCATCAAATCGAACCTGACATGAGGCATCACGACCCAGTTCAATCTGGTCAATGATAATCTTTTGAGATTCACCTGCCTGGTGATACTTCGAACTAGTTTTGTGTTCCAGAATGTAATAAGTACGTCCAGAACCATTAAAGATTGCGCCCATACCAGCTCCAACAGAACCGGCGACTGTGCGTTTGTAATTGTTTTGAGTTTCCATAAATTAATAGTTTAAAGGATTAATAATTTTCAAATCTTGCTGTAACATCCCCCATTGATATGATGTCTCCGCTCTTCAGGAAGAAGCCATTGGCAGAGACAGGCGTGGAATTCACATAAGTACCATTACTTGAACTTTTCCACAGACACGGTCCTTTCATCCATTGACCATCACGGATAGCCCATATTCCAGGACTATATTGTTCCAACGTACAATGATGGCGAGATATGAAGTCACTATAATCAGACTTTATCACAATGACATTATCTGGTTGCCTGCCAACAGTGATAAGTCTCACCCCCTGGTTTATCATTCCCGTCAGGTCATAAGTCCTTCCATACTCTTCTCCTTGCAATATTCTTATCTGGAATCCATGTGAAAGCTGCTTCATCACTGGGGGTGGTGCTTCCTGAACCACATGTGGAACTATGTGACTTTGCATCGGAAGATATTTTAAAACTTCCTGTACATTCTGACAACGTTGTCTGAAATCAGGCTGCAAGCAACACTCTATTAACCGTGTCCATTGCTGTCCGTTCCTCAGACTTTGCAAAGCCCCCCGATTCCATAAGCCCTCTTTTCCTTTTTTCTGATACTCTGCCAGTTCATTATGTGACTCCAGAGGACCAAAAGGTAAAACACCTGTAAGAAGTTGATAGACCAAGACTCCAAATGAGAATATGTCTGTGGTCGGAAGTACCGTTGCCCCTCCACGTGCTCTGTTCACTTGTTCAGGGGGCATATAGGCATAAGTGCCAAATATCTGATTAGGCTTCCCGAAAATATTACGTTGAGTGAGTCGATGCGTACGGTCACCTGCAATCCCGAAATCGGTTAAAGCAGCTTTGCCGTTTTGCTTAAACAGAACATTTTCTGGTTTCAGGTCACGATGAACCTTACCTTTTTTATGAAGGGCATCTAAGCCCACAAGAATATCGTGACAGATAGCAGGAGTCCTTTCATCGTTTTTACCCAGTAAAGGCACCAAGTCACCTCCTGGACAATACTCCATTACTATGTAGGGGTTACCTCCTACCATTCCGTATGCTTGTGAGCGAACCAAATTGTCACAGTCAATCTGCCCTGTATGGAACTCCATTTCAAAGCGTTGTATCAGGGGCGTGCGAATCTCGGACGGGACTTCCCATAGTCTCAGCAACTTAAGAGCGTTCAAGACGCCCCTGTTTTCTGTTAAATAGACTACGCCAAAGGACCCCTCACCAAGTGTCTTTCTGACCGTATAATGTTTATCAATAACATCACCCGGCCTGAAATCGCATCTGTCAACAATTTGGTAATTACCCATGCTTTCAAATTTAACCCACTTCGAACTTAAATCTTCTGTCGCCCAACAATATAATATCGTCTTGCTGCAACTCCAGTTTCCGATTCACCTCCAGATATGTCGAACCCAATTCGCTGCGGTTTAAAATGTACCACTTGTCATCTTCGAAAATGAGTTCCGCCTGCTCCTTGGAAGTAATCGTCCTGTTGTCTTGTTCCGTATTATCCCTGTTGAGAATAATAGACGCACCTTCATAGTCATTGCATACGATTTTATCCATCTGTTCATCCTCCTCAGGAATAAGAGTAAGACGACAATGCGGCTTAGGAGGTTCCGGAGCTGGCTTGGGCTTGTGACGAATAGAGCGAACGGTAGGCAGGTGAATTCTCTCTCCACATTTGGGACAGAAGGAGAATTCTATGGAAACCTCAGTTCCGCATTTTTCACATTTTACGGTTTCGGCAATATCGTATTCTGCTACTTCTACACTTTTGGTCTTATGTATAGTCTCTTCAGAGACCGAAGGACTCTCCGTAGAGGCTTGCTCCATCGGCTGTTCTGAAATAGGAAGTCCACAGCTGGGGCAACTGGCAGCCTCATTCATGATAGGATAGCCACAATGCGGACATTTCTTCTGGGTGTCCAACACAGTAGCTTTTAATTGCAAATCCTGTGGCATGGGATTATTCGCAATTCGTGTGGGACGTGGGACAGGATTAACTTGATGAGAGTCAAGAACCGTAGGACGCGGCGTTACAACAGAATCTCTTTCATAATTTGGAACGTTAATCCCCCTATACGGTCCTGCCTCTTCTACTGGCAGAGGATGGCCGCATTTAGAACAGACATTACTGTTGGGATCATTGTCCCAACCACAATTGTTGCATCTCATAGGCATTTCCATTTATAGTTATAAATTTCATGACTTTTTGAAAAATTCTAATACACATCACCTCTTTAATTTAGAGAGACGATGGTGCAAAGATAGGATATTTTTTTAAAACAACAAAATTTTTCGAAAAAAAGTTTTAAAATTGTTTTGCGAGGCGTGTCACAGATGGCACGCCTCTTTTGGCATTTCTACGGCCAACGTCTCCTCCCGGAACTGTTCGAACGAGAGGTATTCGAGCCCATTGTAGGGGTGGTCGGTGCCCCAGGAATTCTTCATGACGAAGAATCTGTGGCCGTCGTCATCGCGGGCAAGGCCCACAATTGCCATGGCGTGGCCTTTGCTCTCCCAACAGATGCCGTGATGGCGTCGGACGGCATTGACAGTCCACTGCAGCAGCGTGTCGATGGGGATGTTCAGGAAGCGGTCGTGCTGCCAGTTGTCGGGCAGGTCGATGTCCACCTCCTGATAATAGGGCTGGCTGCTGGTGCTCGTCAGGGCGACATACTCGTCGGGGGCACAGAGGCTGCGGGCAAACTCCTGCGGTGTGTACTCGGCACCCAGCATGAAGACGAGGTGAGGCGCGGGCTTGTCGGTAGTCCGCATGGCGTCGTAGGCCACGATGCCGTATTTCTGAATCAGGTTGATGAGTGTCTTGCCCATGCCCCGTTTGTTCTTCGGCATACCAGGTTCCTTTTCCATCATCTTCTCGATGTATGCAGGCGACAGGTTTACGGAGTCGCCATAACGGAGGTGCTCCGTCTCGATGGCGGCCAGCATGGCATAGATCCAGCACGTCTGGCTCTTCCCCTGATCCTTGACAGGTGTCATGGGATTGAGCACCTCGTGGACGTAGTGCTTAGGCGGTGTTTGCGAGCAGCCAACGAGTACTATGAGGGCTATGATATAGCAGAGTTTTTTCATTTGGGCTGTTACTTCACCACAGTGTTGCCGTTATGTATGTAAAGGCCCTTCTGTGTCGGCTCGCCCGACAGCTTCACACCGCCGATAGTGTACCACTCATCCTTTACAGCCTTTTTGTCCGTCACGGTCATGATGGCCGTCGTATTTTCATCAGACGTCAGGTTGATGCGCGCCTGAGACTCACCAATTCCCGATAGTATGTCGCTGAACCAGAAGTATGCACGGTAAGCCTTCATGTGCTGGGTTCTCGAAGTGGCATAGTACAGTTTGTTGCCGCTAACGAACATGCAGACATCGCTGCCGCTATAGGGTATTACATGGTCGGCCACGTAAGTACCGGTAAACTTGCCGCTTGCCTGTCCGTCGTTATAGACCTTGCAAGGCGTTGCCACTGGAGCAATCTTCACTTGGTCGACGGCAAACTGCGTGATGCTGGCTGGCACCTTAATCATATAGGGGTGATTGGCCTCAATTTTCGTCACTAAATCAAAGTTAATCGTAAGCCCCACAACATTATCTTCAGCATCTTTCTTCGGGATATAACTCGTGAAGTCTGCCAGCTGCACCTCGTTGCCGAAAGCCGCCTTCACCTGCTGTTCCGTCATGGCGAAAGGCAGGCAAATGGTATTCCAGCTACCGGCACCGATGGTCCGATTGACAACCACATTCACATTGTCGGCCGCCTCTGGGGCATTTGTTGCATTCTCGTCAAGCACAACGCATAGCATGATGTTGCGGAACTCGTTGATAAGGTCCTGACTGATGCCTACCTCCTGAATCCAGTAGGTATCGAACTTATCGCGAAGGGTGGCACCCTCATAGGTCTTGATCTTCTCGATGAGTGCCTGGTGGTCGCCATATCCTTGAGTTCCACCCTTGGGGCGGTTGCCGGCAAACGAGAGCGAAGTCAACTCGTATTCCAAGTTCATTTGCTCCTGCGACAATCCGAGAAGGCCTTCAAGCAGCACAGCCGTAAGTCCCGTACGGTCTGCACCCCATACGCAGTGGAAATAGACAGACTTTCCTTCACGAAGGTGCTCGAGGATGAATAGGAACCAGTTTTTGAAGCGAGCCTTCGAGGTTGCGTCAGTGAGGTTCGACACCTGATTGTCTCGGCAACCATCACTAAAGAAATAGTCTTTATTATCGAAGCCAAAAGCACATATACCTACCTGGCCATTCCCACTATCGTATTTGTTGTCACTACGAAGGTCAATCTCTGCACCTACGCCAAGGTTGATGAGTGTCTGACGGTCTTCGGCCACCGACGAGTGTTGTCCGTTGGCCTCACCACCACGGAAGATCAAGCCGTAGCGAACCTGCTTACCTCCCTGAACAGTCCAACCACCAAGGTCGCGGATATTGCTGATACTTGGTGCATAGATCATACGTACAGGGCCCTCGACCTGAAACTTACCCTGACTCAGCACTTCACCGCCAGCCTCTACCTTATAATAATAGGTATTACCCGGAATGAGGTTGGGCATGTAGGCCATGTCCGACCCGTCAACAACCGTGCGGCTCTGTGCATCACTGAAGTCGCTCTTCAGTCCAAATTTCACCACAGCATTCCTCGTCTGGCTTGCCGGTACAGGCACTCCAATGTTGTGGGGAATGTCAAGACGTGCAGGCGAGGGCTTGAAGTACTCGGCAATAACCGACGCCGCGTTTGGATCAGAGTAATCCGTGTTCTCCAAGAACTGGCGGACACGGAAGTTTTCCAGGTTGGCCACGAAGTCCATGTTGCTCCCGTCGACATATTTGAAATTCGTGAAGTACGTAGCATCGTACTCATGCTTCGAAACCGTGAGGGTCTTCCACGAGAATGTCCCCGCCACCCTGTACACGAGTCCGCCATCCCACATCACAGGAATCTGGTCGGGCTGTGCAGCAGCGATATAGGTGTCCACCACCGTTAGCTCGTCGACCGTCTCTTTGGCCACGACATAGCAGGGAACGTTGGCGCTGACGTGGTCGACGGGGCAGAGCACAGCCGTCTGTGTCGTCTCGTCGAGTGAGCCGATGGCATATACGGCCTTGAACACCGAAGCGGGAATGTCGCAAGGAACGGCCAACGGCGTCAGTTGGTCTTCGACGAACTGCTTCTTCAAGACCACATTAGCATGTGTATCGTCAGGCACTGTCGTTTCCTCCGCGATAGTCACAGGAGCAGGCGAACTGTAGTAGAGGCGGAAGTTGTCGATGGCAATCCACGTGTCATTAGGAGCGCCCGCAGCCAAGATAATGCCAATCGTGAGTTTGCCGTCAGCATGATAAGTGGTCATCTCGTTCCAGTAGTGCCCGTGCTCAAACGCTTTCTTGGCAAGGTCGGGTGTGCTATAGGTAGTAGTGCCTCCCCAATAAGTGCCAATAGTGTGGCTGTGGGGGAACCCGCGCCCGCTGACAACCGCAAAAACATCGGCCGACTTGTTACTCTTACACTCAAGCATGTAGCATCCGTCGGCGAAAATGCTCTTCAGCGGCTTCGTGTTATTCAGGGCGTCCACGTAGATACTTCCTTTCACCACATTACTGCCGCGCTCATAGTTGGCCAAGGCCTGCTTCCACTCGCCGTTGCGATAGAAGCCCTGCACTTTCACCGTGTATTCGCCAGCAGGCATATCGCTGATTTCCTGATAGATGCTAGCTTCATTCTTCACGTTGAAGCACTCCACGATGCCGCTACTGTTGTTAATGCGGAAACTGTTGTTGGGCGTTGTCCAGTCGGTAATCGTAGTGATATATGAATTACTTGAAAAAGTACTAAACGCCGGATTGCCAACGAAACTGGTGATGTCGTACTGGCCATCGCGGGCTGGAACGTTCCTCATTAGCTCGAAGATTTTCGTACGC
>Ga0310696_10005844_pt1 | contig 14749 bp, 9 predicted proteins | sample AusTroGonzalo_MG_4_FD_203885 | JGI IMG/M metagenome (GOLD analysis project Ga0310696, IMG submission 203885) | Bovine rumen microbial communities from tropical cattle in Woodstock, Queensland, Australia - Gonzalo_02 (v2) (version 2) | ecosystem: Host-associated > Mammals > Digestive system >...
AGGCGCTGGGTGAAAATCCTGCGCGAAAAGGAGGAGGCCGACGTGGTCATCGGGCTGTTCCATAGCGGCTGGGACGGCGGTATCGTCACCGACGAGTACGACGAGGACGCCACAAAGAAAATTGCCGGACTGGTGGAGGGACTGGACATCATCTTCTTCGGTCACGACCATCAAGAACGTAACGTCACCGTCAATGGCGTGCTTTGCATGGACCCCGGTCCCAACGCCCTGCGGGTTGCCTCGGCCACCATTCAGGTGCGCAACGGCAAGGTGGTCAGCAAGAAAGGTGAACTCGTCGACATGACGAAGGAGCCCATCGACGAGGACTTTATGCAGCATTTCCAGTCCCGTCACGACGAGGTGAAGGCCTTCGTGGAGCGTAAGATCGGTGTGTTCAACGACAACATGCTGTCGCGCGACGCCTTCTTCGGTTCAGCAGCGTTCGTCGACCTCATCCACCAGTTGCAGCTGGAACATACCGGTGCCGACGTGTCGTTCACGGCTCCGCTGACCTTCAACAGCGAAATCAAGGCCGGACCGGTGTACCAGAGCGATATGTTCAAGCTCTACCGCTTCGAGAACGGCATCTACGTGGTGCGCATGACGGGAAAGGAGATTCGCAACTTCCTCGAAATGTCGTACGACCAGTGGGTGAACACGATGACGTCGCCCGACGACCACATCATGCTGCTGGCCCCGAAGACTCCCGGCGACAACCAGCGTGAGGGATTCAAGAACTTTACGTTCAATTTCGACTCGGCAGCAGGTATCGACTATGTCGTCGACGTCACCAAGCCCGACGGCGAGAAGGTGCATATCCTGCAGATGTCCAATGGTCAGCCGTTCGACGAAGATGCGTGGTACCGCGTGGCCATGAACAGCTACAGGGGCAATGGTGGCGGCGAGTTGCTCGTGCGCGGAGCAGGCATCCCGCTTGACTCTATTCCGCAGCGCATAGAATACCAGAGCGAGCGCGACCAGCGTCACTATCTGACGCAGAAGATTGAGCGCGAGGGCAGCATCACGCCGAAACCGCTGAACAACTGGCGCTTCGTCCCCGAGGCATGGGCTCTACCCGCCATTGAACGTGACCGTAAATTAATTTTTGGAGAATGAAATACTTTGTTTTTTGTCAGTCGGACCTTGTATTGGAAAAGATCGGTGACACCTACCAAATACCTGTCGAGGCACCTACCGAGGTGAAGCCCTGGACGACGGTGATGGACATCGACGGCAACAAGGCCTACCGCATAGACGCGCCGCTCACATCAGACAGCAGCACTCAGACATCCCACATCTATGAGATGTGTCCGCTTCGCCAGTCGTACTATAAACTACCCCACGAGGACTATCTGAAGGCCGGCAAGTGTCACGAACTGCTCTATTGGGACCAGAACACGAAGTTTTGTGGGGTCTGCGGCGGTACCATGCGCTTCGACACGCCCATCTCGAAGAAATGTGAGCATTGCGGCAAGGAGATATGGCCCCAGCTGGCTATCGCCATCATCGTGCTGGTAAGACGCGAGGACGAAGTCCTGCTGGTTCACGCCAACAGCTTCCGCGACGACCACTACGGCCTCGTGGCGGGTTTCGTGGAGACTGGCGAGACGCTGGAGGAGGCCGTCCACCGCGAAGTGATGGAGGAAACCGGTCTGCACATCACCAACCTGCGCTACTTCGCCTCGCAGCCCTGGCCCTACCCCTGCGGACTGATGGTTGGTTTCACTGCCGACTACGACTCCGGTAAAATCCACCTGCAACGCTCGGAACTGTCGAAGGGAGCATGGTTTGACCGCGACCACCTGCCCCACATTCCCGAGAAACTCTCTATCGCGCGACAACTCATCGACTCATGGCTGGAAGAACAAGAAAACCGATAACCCTGTTGACGAAAAAGAAGTCACTGTTGCTGCTGACAGCGACCGTGTTCGTCGTCGCCCTTGGCCTGTTCTACGCCTGCAACACACAGCCGCCCCGCATTCCCGACAAGGTGGAGGTGCGCGTCTATCAGCAGCCACAGATGGATTCCGCACAGGTCGCCGTACAACTGCGCGAAATGGACTATTACCTGCGGACGCACGATGTCACCGACGAAGGCTACAACCTCATTGCACAGTACAACACGCTATTGTCTAGAGCATCTAGAACATCTAGAACATCTAGATCATCTAGAGATTCTAGAAAAACCACCACCGTCCGCATTGCCGCCAAGAACCGCCTGCTGCCTGCCGTCAAGATAGCCTGTGGCTACTGGAAGGCCGGACACTTCCACTTGGGACGTGTCAATGGTCCCGTTGTAGAGCAGGACTCCGCAGGACGCATCCTCTGTGCACTATACGACGCCGACACCATCGTGAAGGTCGTACGAACCGATTCGCTGGGTACCTATCGCGGTCAGATGAACCGCAGCCTGCAGGCATCGGGACAAGGCACCTACGACGCGCTGGACGGCTCACACTACGAGGGATTCTGGGACAACGACCAGCGTAACGGCTTCGGTTTCGAGTCTTCGCCCCACCACCACGTACGTGTCGGCACGTGGAAGAATGGCCGTTTCCTGGGCGAGAAGCTGCGCTATACCGCCGAGCGTATCTACGGTATCGACATCTCGCGTCACCAACATGAGAAAGGCCGTAAGCGCTATGGCATTAATTGGCGCCAGCTGCGTATCACGTCCCTCGGAGCGCGCCATCCGTCAGACGGGCAGACCTTCCCCGTGTCGTTTGTGTATATCAAGAGTACCGAGGGGACGAGCATCCGCAACCGATACTTCATGACCGACTACACCAAAGCCAAACAACAGGGACTGCACGTCGGAGCCTACCACTTCTTCTCGCTGAAGACGCCGGCACTGGCACAGGCCACCTATTTCGTCAACCACACGCTGTTCCGCGACGGTGACTTCCCGCCAGTGCTCGACGTGGAACCCACCGACGCCCAAATCAAAGCCATTGGTGGCGACGAGGAACTGATGCGGCGCATCCGTACCTTTATGGACTACGTGGAACGGCGCACCCACATGCGACCCATCCTGTATGTCAACCAGATGTTCATCAACAAGCACATGCAGAATGCCGCCGATATCAAGCAGAACTACAACGTATGGATAGCCCGCTACGGCGAGTACAAGCCCGACGTGAAACTGGTATATTGGCAGCTGTCGCCCGACGGCCGCGTGAATGGTATCACAGGGCCGGTGGATATCAATGTGTTTAACGGCTATCAGGGGCAGTGGGAGGACTTCCTAAGGACAGGATTACATCAGTAAGAGGTTAGACGGAAGATGGAAGAAGGAAGATGGAAGAGGTTAGATGGAAGAGGTTAGATGGAAGAAGTAAGAGGTTAGAGGTAGAAATCGCGGGTGAGCATGGTGTACGCCTCGTCGCCGAGGGTCATTTCGGTATGCTCGCAGGAGCACGGGTGTTTGCGGAATGCCAGCAGGAAACGCTTCGGGGATTTGTGGGCAGCCGTACGGACGGCACACACGCGACTGGGGAAGGAACCCACGAATATCGCCTCGTCCTCCATACGTTTGCGGTAGTCGAAAGGCACCACGACACTCAGTTCTCCATCGTCCTCCAGCAGTCGCCACGCGGCCTCCATCAGTTCTTTGTAACTCAGCGTTTCCGCGTGACGGGCAATGTTCCGCTGAGGGTCTGGGGCATTCAGGGAATCGACGAAGAAAGGCGGATTGCTCACAATGGCATCATAACATTGATTATTGAAGTGTTGCACGGCCGTTTGCAGCACCTCTATACGGTCGGCAAAGGGTGACTGCGCCACATTATGCCCGGTCTGACGTACGGCACCCTCGTCAATATCGAGGGCAGTGACACGTCCTTGCGGATAGCGCTGAGCGAGCATCAGGGCAATGACTCCCGTACCACAACCGACGTCGAGCATACGGTCTCCACCACGCGCCCAAGCACCCAACAGTACACCGTCGGTTCCGACCTTCATGGCGCACAAATCCTGCTCAATGATGAACTGTTTGAACTGAAACATGGTGCAAAGATACAAAATTATTTAAAAATAGGTGTAACAAAACACAAAATAAGGATTTTTTTCGTACCTTTGCACTTCAATTTGCATATAATATGAAAGATAATATAACAATGTACATGGATAACAGGAACAGGTCATTCTCTATGATTGCCGATGTTGACGGCGATTTTCACGACCTGACGGACATCGAGATGCCCGAGACAATGCCCATTCTGGCAGTACGCAGCCTCGTATTATTTCCTGGTGTCGTTTCACCCATCCTCATCGGCCGTGAATCGAGTATGACACTCATCCGCAAGGCCGAGAAGAAAGGTATTCTCATCGGTATCTTCACCCAACGCGACGCTGAGGTAGAGATGCCCATACGTTCTGACCTCTTCGACTACGGCGTGGTGGGTAAGGTGCTGAAAACCCTGACACTGCCCAACGGCAATATCACCGCCATCGTGCAGGGACTGGGACGTATCAAACTGGAGGATATCACGAAATATCATCCCTATCTGGAGGGCCACATCACCAATATGCCCGAGGAAGAACCCGACAAGCGCGACGTAGAGTTCCGTACCGCTATGGAAGACCTGCGGCAGTCGGTCAACCAATATGTCAGCATGAGTGACGAGATTCCCGACGAGGCTCAGTTTGCGCTGAAGAACGTGACGAACGACATCATGGCACTGAACTTCATCTGTTCGAATCTGCCCTTCACCACAAAGGAGAAGATGAAGCTGTTGCAGATGGACTCTGTGAAGGAACGCCTGTTTAACACGATGCGTATCGTCAATCGCGAGATAAACCTTCAAAACCTGAAGCTCGACATCCGCAACAAGACGCGTGACGACATTGACGAGCAGCAGCGCAACTACTTCCTGCAGCAGCAAATCAAGAACCTGCAGGCCGAGATGGGTAACGAGAGTACACCCGAGAAAAAAGACTTGCTGGAGAAAGCCCGACAGAAGAACTGGCCTGAGGAAATCGAGAAATACTTCTATAAGGAGGTGGAAAAGCTGGATCAGGTGAATCAGAACTCACCCGACTTCAACGTACAGCTCACCTACCTGCAGACATTGGTGAATCTGCCTTGGGGCGAATATACCAAGGACGATATGGACCTGAAGCGCGCCCAGAAGATTCTGGATCGCGACCACTACGGCATGGAGAAGGTGAAGGAACGCATACTGGAATATATCGCCGTGTTGTCACTGAGGGGTGACCTGAAGTCGCCGATTCTCTGTCTGTACGGTCCTCCGGGAGTGGGGAAGACGTCGCTGGGCAAGTCGATAGCCGACGCCCTGAAGCGTAAATATGTCCGTGTGTCGCTGGGTGGTCTGCACGACGAAGCCGAGATTCGCGGTCACCGTCGTACCTACGTCGGAGCTATGCCCGGACGTATCATCAAGAACATCCAGAAGGCAGGTTCCTCGAATCCTGTATTCATTCTCGACGAGATTGACAAGGTAACGCAGAACACGCATAATGGTGACCCCGCCTCCGCATTGCTCGAAGTGTTGGACCCCGAACAGAACGGAGCGTTTCACGACAACTACCTCGACGTGGACTACGACCTGTCGAAGGTGATGTTCATCGCTACGGCGAATAATCTGGGTACTATTCCCCGTCCCCTACTCGACCGTATGGAGGTCATTGAGGTCAGCGGCTATATCACCGAAGAGAAATACGAGATTGCCAAACGCCACCTCATTCCGAAGGAGAAGGAGAATACTGGTCTGAACGACAAGAAACTGACGTTCAACAAGTCCGCCATTGAGAAGATTATCGAGCAATATACCCGTGAGAGCGGTGTGCGACAGTTGGAGAAGCAAATCAACAAAGCCCTCCGTAAGCTTGCCTTCAAGAAGGCCGAAGCCGGAGAATTGCCCTTCGAAAAGATTACTCCTACGGAGATTGAAGACCTGCTGGGCAAGCCACCCTTCTATCGCGACATCTATCAGGGCAATGCCTACGCCGGTGTCGTCACGGGACTGGCGTGGACCAGTGTCGGCGGTGAAATACTGTTCATCGAAACCTCGCTGTCGAAGGGCAAGGGGGCAAAACTCACGTTGACGGGTAATCTGGGTGACGTGATGAAGGAGAGTGCCGTCATTGCGTTGGAATATGTGAAGGCCCATGTGGACACGCTGGGTATCGACTACCGCATCTTCGACCACTGGAACATCCACATCCACGTCCCTGAGGGTGCTACGCCGAAGGACGGTCCCTCAGCTGGTATCACCATTGCCACGTCGATAGCCTCAGCACTGACACAGCGCAAGGTGCGCAAGAACATTGCTATGACTGGTGAGATCACCCTGCGCGGAAAAGTGCTGCCCGTAGGTGGTATCAAGGAGAAAATCCTCGCCGCCAAGCGTGCCGGAATCACTGATATCGTATTGTGTCAGGAGAACGAGAAGGATATCCTCGAGATTCCCGACATGTACCTGAAGGGAGTACAGTTCCACTATGTAGAAAACGTGCAGGACGTGTGGAAATTCGCCCTGACCGACGAAATCGTGGAACATCCTACAGACTTCACCATCCCCGAGGAAGAGAAAAAAGAGTCGTAATACCGTTATAACGTTATCACGAAAGAATAATGACGTTTGAAGTAGAACATAACGACCCGAATAGCAGTGCCAGAGCTGGTGTAATGACCACCGATCACGGACCAATCAAGACACCCATCTTCATGCCGGTAGGCACGGTGGGCAGCGTGAAGGGGGTACACTTCTCGGAACTGCGCGAACAGGTGAAGGCACAGATTATTCTGGGCAACACCTACCACCTGTATCTGCGTCCGGGACTCGATACGCTGCGCAAGGCGGGAGGACTGCATAAGTTCAACACGTGGGACCGTCCGATATTGACCGATAGCGGCGGCTTTCAGGTATTCTCGCTGACAGGCATCCGTAAACTGCGCGAAGAGGGTTGCGAGTTCCGCAGTCATATCGACGGTTCGAAGCATATCTTCACCCCTGAGAACGTGATAGACACGCAGCGCGTCATTGGCGCAGACATTATGATGGCCTTCGACGAATGTCCACCGGGACAGAGCGACTACCAATATGCGCACGATTCACTGCGACTGACACAGCGTTGGCTGGAGCGTTGCGTGAAGCGTTTCAACGAGACGGAACCATTGTACGGACACAATCAGACGCTGTTCCCCATCGTGCAGGGCTGTACGTATAAGGACCTGCGGCAGGATGCGGCCAAACATGTCTGTGACGTTTTAGGCAGGCTGAACGACGGTGGTGGCGCCAGTATCGGAGGACTGGCCGTCGGTGAACCTACGGAGGTGATGTACGACATGATAGAGGTGGTAAACGACATTCTGCCCAAGGACCGTCCGCGCTACCTGATGGGGGTTGGCACGCCGCAGAACATCCTCGAAGCTATTGAGCGCGGAGTCGACATGTTCGATTGCGTAATGCCTACGCGTAATGGTCGTAATGCAATGTTGTTCACCTACGAGGGTACGATGAATATGCGCAACAAGAAATGGGAGGACGATTTTTCGCCGATAGACCCTGACGGTTGTGACATTGACCGTATCCATTCGAAGGCTTATCTGCACCACTTGTTCAAGGCTCAGGAACTGCTGGCCCTACAGATAGCGTCCATACACAATCTGGCATTCTACCTACGACTGGTGACAGATGCCCGCCAGCATATTGAGCAAGGGGACTTTACCCAATGGAAGCGCAGTGTGATTGAAGACTTAGGAAAAAGAAGATGAAGGAGAGGCTGATAAAAATAGGACAAATGATAAAGCGCTGGTGGCTACGACTGGTCATCATGTTGCAACCATTCCTTAAGTGGTTGCGGGGACTGCCCTGGTACCGCTTGGCTCCGCTGAAGAAGCTGAACCCCTTCCGCTATCTGAAGCGTATGGACTGGTATATCATCAAGAAGTTCATCGGCACATACATCTACTCTATCCTGCTGATCATCTCGATATCCATTGTCTTTGACGTCAACGAGAACCTGGCGAAATTCACCAGCTACCACGCACCGTTGCGCGCTATCGTCTTCGACTACTACGCCAATTTCGTGCCTTATTTCGCCAATTTGTTCTCGCCGCTATTTGTGTTCATTGCGGTCATCTTCTTCACCTCCAAACTGGCCGGTAACTCCGAGATTATCGCTATGCTGGCCTGCGGTATGAGTTTCAAGCGGCTGCTGCGGCCCTACATCATCTCGGCAGCACTTATAGCCACGCTGAACTTCTTTCTCGGAGCCTACATCATTCCTCGCGGAACGGTAGTGCGTCACGACTTTGAGTCGCTGTACAAGAACAACAAGAAGAACACCTCAGCGTCGAACATCCAACTGATGGTAGACAAGGGCGTGGTGGCCTATCTGTCGCAGTACGACGATATCCGCAAGACGGGTTACGGCTTTGCACTCTATAAGTTTGAGAACAAGAAGATGGTCAGTCAGATGAACGCTTCGGTGATTCAGTACGACACCATTTCGGAAGAGCGCTACCACTGGAAGGCGCGAAACTACAAGATACGTACGCTGAAGGGGATGCGTGAACAGATTACCAGCGGTAACGAGATTGACACGCTGATACAGATGGAACCCATGGACCTTGTATTCTCGAAAGGTCAGCAGGAGACGTTCACGTCGCCGGAACTGTTGCGATACATCTCGAAACAGCAGGAGCGCGGTTCGTCGAATGTCGTGCAGTACGAGGTGGAATACCACAAGCGTATAGCATCGTCGTTTGCGTCGTTCATCCTGACGATTATCGGTGTTTCGCTGTCGTCACGCAAGCGTAAGGGCGGTATGGGACTCTACTTAGGTATCGGACTGGCTCTGTCGTTTACCTATATCCTGTTGCAGACCGTCAGTGCGACGTTTGCCATCAATGCCGGCACGCCACCTTTGCTGGCAGCGTGGATTCCAAACATGCTTTATGCAATTATCGCCTACTTCTGTTATAGACAGGCACCGAACTAAAGGTAGAAAGGTAAAAAAGTAAAAAGGTAAAAGGGTAAAAAGTGACATTTGAAGAAACATATTTGAACGATAATATCCTCGACGCGTTGTATGATATGCACTTCGAGGAAATGACGCCCATTCAGGAGAAATGTATACCTGAAATACTGGACGAACGCGACCTCATTGGTATTGCCCAGACGGGTACGGGTAAGACCGCAGCCTATCTGCTGCCTATCCTGTCAATGCTCGACGACGGGGGCTATCCGAAGGATGCCGTCAACTGTATCGTGATGGCTCCGACACGAGAACTGGCACAGCAAATAGACCAGGCCATGCAAGGTTTTGGCTACTATCTGGACGGCATTTCGAGTGTTGCTGTGTATGGTGGTAATGACGGTAGCCGTTTCGACGTAGAGACCAAGGGGCTGAAGATGGGTGCCGACGTGATTATCGCTACCCCTGGACGTCTGCTCAGCCATATCCGTATGGGACATCTGGACTTGAGCCAGCTGAGTTTCTTTGTGCTCGACGAGGCTGACCGTATGCTTGATATGGGATTCTCGGATGATATTCTATCAATAGCCAAACTGTTGCCCAAGGATCATCAGACCATCATGTTCTCGGCTACTATGCCGCAGAAGATTCAACAATTGGCACGTACACTACTCACCGACCCCGTAGAAGTAAAAATTGCCGTCTCGAAACCGGCAGAGAAAATCCAACAATCGGCATACGTCTGCTACGAGCCCCAGAAGTTGGGCATTATCCGCTCGTTGTTCAAGGCCGGAGAACTGGAACGTGTCATCATCTTCTCAGGTAAGAAGGAAAAGGTGAAGGACATCACGCGTGAACTGAAACGTATGAACATCAATTGTGCGGCTATGCATTCTGACCTGTCGCAGGCAGAACGTGACGACGTGATGTACCGTTTCAAGGCCGGACAGGTAAGTGTGCTGGTCGCTACGGATATTGTGGCAAGGGGTATTGACATTGACGATATCCTGTGTGTCATCAATTACGACGTGCCGCGTGACGCTGAGGACTACGTACACCGCATTGGCCGTACAGCCCGTGCACAGCGTGACGGTGTGGCCATCACACTTGTTTCGGACAGCGATATGCGCTATTTCGGTGACATTGAGCGTTTCCTGGAACGTGACATTCACAAGAATCCGTTGCCCGAAGGTCTCGGCGAGGGTCCTGAATACAGGGTTTCTACGCCCCGAAAGTCTTCACGCGGACGTGGTGGTCGTCGTCGTGGTGGGAAGAATCCGAAAGCTCAGAATAGTCAGAACGGGCAGGGGCCTCAGCAGAAAAAACGCCACCATCATGGCGGAAAGAAAAAGAAAAACTCCACTTCACAACAATAAATAAAGGTATAGTCCGTTTATAAATACGATGGACTATCGAAAAGTCATAGGAACATTGGCTTTGCTGTTGTCGGTTCTGACGGCAGCGGCACAGCAGTTTACACTCAGCGGCAAGGTGTCTGACGAAGAGGGCAATGCCATTGAGCTGGCTACGGTGTCGTGTCTGGAACAGGGCGCTGTGACAATGGCCAATCTGAACGGAGAATTCTCGCTGAAACTGCATTCTGCCGATTCGGTGGTGGTGAAATTCTCAATGGTGGGTTACCAGACGAGGACACGTGTACTGCGCAAGCCAAAAGGTAACCAGAAGATGCTCGTGACGCTGCACCCCATGAAGGAATTGGACGAAGTGGTGATAACGGAACGTCGCAGACAGACAACAGCTACTGCTGAACTGGATACCAAGAACCTGCGGGTGACTCCGTCAACAAGCGGTAATGCCGTAGAGGAACTGGTGCAACAGCAGGCGGGTGTTAGCTCTCATAACGAACTCTCGAGCCAGTATAACGTTCGTGGTGGTTCGTTTGACGAGAACTCCGTATATATAAATAATGTGGAAGTGTATCGCCCGTTGCTCATCCGCAGTGGTCAGCAGGAGGGATTGTCGATTATCAATTCGGACATGGTAGAGCGCATTGCTTTCTCGTCAGGAGGTTTTGAAGCAAAATACGGCGACAAGATGTCGTCGGCACTGGATATCCAATATCGCAAACCGACACGTTGGGAAGGTAATTTGCAAGCGTCGCTGTTAGGTGGCAGTGCCTTTGTCGGTTATGGTAACAAGAAATTCTCGATGAGTCACGGCATTCGCTATAAGACGAACCGTTATCTGCTGGGATCACTGGAAACAAAAGGTGAATACCGTCCGAACTTCCTGGATTATCAGACGTATATCACCTACCAGCCCAATGAGCGCTGGAGCGTAGACTTCATCGGCAATATTTCGGAGAATCACTATAATTTCATTCCTTCTGACCGCGAGACATCGTTTGGTACCATGCAGGACGTGAAATCGTTCAAGGTGTATTTCGACGGACAGGAGAAGGATATCTTCCGAACATTGTTCGGTACCCTACGACTGCAGCGTCATTTCACAAAGAATACGAAGGTGAGTCTCTTGGGTTCCGCATTCCATACGAAGGAACAGGAGACCTACGACATCATGGGGCAATACTGGCTGGACGACGCCCAGACACAGGAACAGCTTGGTGTCGGCACCTATATGGAACACGCCCGTAACTATCTGACAGCAAATGTGGCCAGTGTGAAACTGATGTTGAATCATAGGACGAGCAAACACGACTGGGAAGCGGGTGTCACCATGAAGTGGGAGAAAATCAAGGAGAATGCCCAAGAGTACGAGATGCGCGATTCCAGCGGCTATTCCATTCCACATAGTGCAGAACGCTTAGACCTGATTTATTCGCTGCGCTCGAGGAACGAGATTTCTTCAAACCGTATTGAAGCTTACGTTCAGGATACTTACCGTTGGCAAAGTGGCGGGAATAGCGAGCAACCTACCTTATGGACATTGAATTATGGCATACGCATAGCTAATTGGAGTTACAACAAAGAGACCATCGTGTCGCCCAGAGTGTCGATGGCCATGATACCGTCGTGGAATCAGAATATCACCTTCCGACTGGCGGCAGGCCTCTACTACCAGGCACCGTTCTATAAGGAACTGCGTGACACCACGACCGTTAACCATCAGACGATAGTCACGCTAAACAAGAAAATCAAGAGTCAACAGAGTATTCAAATCGTAGGAGCCTTCGACTATAAGTTCCGCATGGCCGAACGTCCGTTCCGCTTCTCGGCAGAAGCCTACTTCAAGCTGATGGACAACCTCATTCCGTATAACGTACAGAACATGAAGGTGGTGTATTACGGACAGAATATAGCCAAAGGACACGCTTACGGATTGGATCTGAAACTTTTCGGTGAATTTGTTCCCGGCAGCGATTCGTGGCTGACACTTAGCTTGATGTCCACCCGTCAGAAGATCAATGGCGTCAGCGTTCCTATGCCCACCGATCAGCGTTGGGGTGTCAATCTCCATTTTACAGACTATTTCCCAGGAACAGAACGCTGGAAGATGGCTCTGAAACTGGCTTTTGCAGATGGTTTGCCCTTCGGTGCTCCCCACAGAGGATTGGAGTATCAGTTGTTCCGTGCACCGGCCTATAAACGTGCTGATATCGGCTTGAGTTATCTGCTCGTCGGACAATCCGGAGAGAAGCCCTCATTCAAGAAGCCTCGCGTTTGGCTGGGTGTTGACTGCCTCAATATTTTCGGCATTTCTAACGTCAACAGCTACTATTGGGTAACTGATGTCACCAACCAGCAATATGCTGTTCCCAACTATCTGACCGGCCGACAAATCAACGGAAAAGTCATCGTAGAGTTCTGATAATAGCTAAATCGTCAGAAAATCTTTCTGTCTTCTGTGTAGATTTGATAAGAAATACTAAATATTTCATTATTTTGATGATTATGTGCAAAGAAATTCGTATCTTTGCACATTATTTGTAATATACTGTATTAAAAAATATAAAGCTATGAAGATTTCCCACATTGAACATCTGGGCATTGCCGTCCAGAGCATTGAGGAAAGCCTGCCGTACTTCACTGAGGTACTGGGCTTGGAGTGTTACGCTACAGAAGTTGTAGAAGACCAGAAAGTAAAGACTGCCTTCCTGCGTTGCGGTGAGGTTAAGTTGGAACTGCTTGAACCCACATCACCCGAGAGCACTATTCAGAAGTGGCTCGATAAGGGCAACAAGGGCGTTCACCATGTAGCCTTCTGCGTAGAAGACGGGGTTGCCAAAGGTCTCGCCGAGGTATCAGAGAAGGGCGTCCGTCTGATTGACGAGAAGCCTCGTAAAGGTGCTGAGGGCCTGAATATTGCCTTCCTGCATCCGAAGTCAACTTGCGGAATTCTCACTGAATTGTGTGAACATCCCGAATAAAGATTCGAGAAAACGTAATAACGATTTAACGTAATAACGCCAAATAAAACAATGAGCAAGCAATTAGAAAAAATCAAGCAACTCATCGAGAAACGCGAACAAGCACGTCTCGGTGGTGGTGAGAAGGCCATACAGAAGCAGCACGAAAAAGGCAAATATACTGCCCGTGAACGTATCGAAATGCTTTTGGACAAAGGTTCTTTCGAAGAATACGATATGTTCAAGGAGCACCGTTGCCACAATTTCGGCATGGAGAAGAAGCAGTTCCTGGGTGACGGCGTTGTAGCCGGTTCTGGTACCATCGACGGTCGTCTGGTATTCGTCTTCGCACAGGACTTCACCGTTCACGCTGGTTCTCTCTCTGAGACAATGTCGCAGAAAATCTGTAAGGTGATGGATATGGCTATGAAGATGGGGGCTCCCGTGATTGGCATCAACGACTCAGGTGGTGCTCGTATTCAGGAGGGTATCAACGCTCTGGCCGGTTACGCTGAGATTTTCGAACGTAACATCCTCGCATCAGGTGTGATTCCTCAGATTTCTGGTATTTTCGGTCCTTGCGCCGGTGGTGCTGTATATAGCCCCGCCCTCACCGACTTCACACTGATGATGGAAGGTACATCTTATATGTTCCTCACGGGTCCAAAGGTGGTAAAGACCGTTACTGGTGAAGATATTGACCAGGAGCATCTGGGTGGTGCTTCTGTACACGCTTCAAAGTCAGGTGTTACCCACTTCACTGCAAAGACTGAGGAAGAGGCTGTCGTAATGCTGAAGACTCTGCTGTCTTATATTCCTTCTAACAATATGGAGCTGGCTCCTCGTAAGAAGTGCACAGACCCCATCGACCGTCTGGAAGATTCGCTGAACGAGATTATCCCCGAGAACCCCAACGAGGCATACGATATGTATAAGGTCATTGCTGCCATTACCGATAATAGCGAGTTCTTCGAGGTACAGCCTAAGTTCGCCAAGAACATCATCGTAGGTTTCGCCCGCTTCAACGGTCAAAGTGTAGGTATCGTAGCCAACCAGCCTTCATGCTACGCTGGTGTGCTCGACGTGAACGCCAGCCGTAAGGGTGCCCGTTTCGTTCGTTTCTGCGACGCCTTCAATATTCCTATCGTATCACTTGTCGACGTTCCAGGATTCCTGCCTGGTACCGGTCAGGAGTATAACGCTGTTATCCTGCACGGTGCACAGCTGCTGTATGCTTACGGAGAGGCTACCGTTCCCAAGATTACCGTTACCCTGCGTAAGTCGTATGGTGGTTCACACATCGTGATGGGTTCTAAGCAACTTCATACTGACTTGAACTACGCTTGGCCCTCTGCTGAGATTGCCGTAATGGGTGCTTCTGGTGCTGCTGCTGTGCTGTACGCCAAGGAGGCAAAGGCTAAGAAGGAGGCTGGTGAGGACGTCAAGGCATTCATTGCCGAGAAGGAAGAGGAGTACAAC
>Ga0310696_10005848_pt1 | contig 14737 bp, 14 predicted proteins | sample AusTroGonzalo_MG_4_FD_203885 | JGI IMG/M metagenome (GOLD analysis project Ga0310696, IMG submission 203885) | Bovine rumen microbial communities from tropical cattle in Woodstock, Queensland, Australia - Gonzalo_02 (v2) (version 2) | ecosystem: Host-associated > Mammals > Digestive system >...
CTGAATATTCTCGGATTTTTCAAAGTCGACGAAACGCAGATGTTCATGATCATGGCGCTCGCGGTGACGTTTTTCATCGCTCCCGTTATGATATGGGTCATTCACGACATAATACTGAAAAAGCCGACGCCCGTGCTGAGATGGAAACAATTCAAGCACATCATCATCACGTGCGCTTACATCGGGATAATGCTCGTGTGCATTTCCCTTTCGTTCCACGTGGTAATAATGCTCACCGTTCCAATGCTTATGGTCGGGCAGTACAGATATGACAAAAGACTGACGCGCGTAATCATGGCGGCGACGATACTGCTCGTGCCGATAAGCGTTTACGGCAGCTTTTTCTTCGGCGTGCCGGACAGAAACCTCATCAAAGGGATGCTCACCATCGACGAGGCGAAACTTCTCATCAATCGGATAAAAATAGCGACGCCGGGACGAATGCTCGATCTTTTGACGCACTACGTGTTCCCGAGGACGATGGGCGCGATCGCCGTCGAATTTCTCCTTTTCGGAATAGCAAAACGCAATCAGAATCTGCTCGACGGGCAGAAGGAGCTATCCGACGTGGCGCAGAAGGAAATGAAGCGCCGCAACAATCTGCAAAGGCACGTCATCGAGGATCTCGCGGGCGTTATCGAAACGCGCGACGTCGGAACGGGCGAGCACGTCATCAGAACGAAAAAATACATCGACATCATCGCCCGCGAGCTTCAGAAGCACGACGAGTACGAGAGCGTGATGACGGATGAGATAATATCGAATATCGAGGCGGCGGCGCCGCTCCACGACGTCGGCAAGATAGCGATATCCGACACGATACTGCTTAAACCGGGCAAGCTGACGCCCGAAGAATTCGAGACAATGAAACTGCACTCGCAAAAAGGCGGCGAGATGATAGAAAACATTTTCGCGAACCTCGACGACAAGGAATTTCTCGACAAGGCGTATAATATCGCCATGTTCCACCACGAAAAATGGGACGGATCGGGTTATCCGCAGCGCCGCGCGGGCGGGGATATTCCGCTCGAAGCGCGCCTGATGGCGATAGCCGACGTTTACGACGCGCTCGTCAGCCGTCGTGTATACAAAGAATCAATGCCCGCAAAAGAGGCGTTCAAAGTAATCGTCGACGGGGCGGGAACGCACTTCGACCCGAACATAATCGAACTTATCAAGCCGCTTGAGGACGAGTTCATCAAGGCGGCTCACGAGCCGATCGAAAGAGACAAAAAATGAAAAAGATGATCCTTCGCACCGAGCGCCTGACGCTGCGCGAATACACCGAGGAAGATTTTGACGCCGTTTATAAAATGATCTCCGATCCCGTGACGATGAGCCATTACCCAAAGCCCTACGACGAACGCGGGGCGCACCGCTGGATCGATTGGAGCATCGAAAACTACGCTGAAACGGGGCTCGGCTGGTGGGCGATCGAACTAAATGAGACGGGCGAGTTCATCGGCGACTGCGGGATAACGCCGCAGGTGATCGACGGAAAAACCCTCCCCGAGCTCGGGTACCACATCGACAAGAAATTCTGGCGGCATGGCTACGGAAAAGAGGCGGCGCACGCAACGCTCGACTACGTGTTTTCACATACCGATCACAAAGTCATCTACTCGTACATGACGGCGGAAAACGTCGCGTCGTACTCGCTCGCCGAGTCCGTCGGCATGAAAAGGATCAAGGAATTTGACGACGGACACTACGGCAGAACGCTCGTCTATTCGATAACGAAAGACGAGTGGCAAAAGAAGAATAAATAAGGAGAAACCATGAGCTTCGATCCGAAAACTAACAAATATCCCTACCCCGAATCGACGGACAAGCACTACCTTGTCGTAAAGAAAAACGACGGCACGGTGTTCGACGATAAATACCCGTACGTCGACACGTCAAAAAAGTTCATGTTCGTGCAAACGCTCTCGCGCATACTGATGCGCCTCGTCGTTTTTCCGCTTGTCAGGATCAGGCTCGGGCTGAAGATCGTCGGGCGCGAAAACTTAAAAAAATACAGGGACGTCATCAAAAAAGGCGTCATTTCGTGCGCGAATCACGTTCATATGTGGGACTATCTCGCCGTGATGTGCGCGATAAAGCCGATAAGACCACACATTCTCTCGTGGGCGCCGAACATCAGAGGCGAGAACGGCAAACTGATCCGCCTTGTCGGCGGCATACCGATCCCCGAGGGGAGCGCGCACGCGACGTACGCCTACATCAAGGCGGTAAAGAAAATGCTCGACAGCGGCGGCTGGCTCCACATTTACGCCGAGGGCTCGATGTGGGAATACTACAGGCCGATCCGACCGTTCAAGCGCGGGCCGGGATATTTCGCCGCGTTTTGCGACAAACCGATAATCCCGCTCGGCTTTTCGTACCGCGAGCCGGGTTGGGTGAGAAAGCACGTTTTCCGTCAGATCGCGAAATTCACGCTCACGATCGGCGAGCCGATCTTCCCCGACGAGACGCTTGAAAGGCGCGATTGCGAAAAAGATCTGACGCGCCGCGCGCACGCGGCGGTGTGCCGTCTTGCAGGAATCGAGCCGACGGAAAACATCTACCCGCCTTTGTTCGACAACTCGCGCCGCATCGACTACTACACCGACACGTACGGCGTAGGATACAAGGGCTCACATTAGGATATAATATGAAAAAAGTAAAGATCACGGCGCTTCGGCGCGCCGAACACGCCGACCTCATCGAAAAATACGAAAATCCGATCGAACACACCTGCGACACGACGCTCGGGCAGGTGTTCATCTCCGTCGACGGCAAGCGCCCCGAGGGGCTTTGCGGCGAGGCGTGGGAGAGCATGAGAAAATTTGTCGTCGCGCTCGCCGAGGGCGGCGGGGACTTCTACGGCGGGTGGATGAAAAACCCGCACTCGGCGATGATCTCGTGCAACGACGGCTTTCGCCCCGTCAGTTTCCTCATCGAAACGATCGAAGAATAAAAAAATCCGAAAACCGTTGGCGTGCCGCGGTTTTCAGTTTTATACAAATGAATAAAATAAACCGATACAGAGGTATAAAATGAAAAATATCGCCATTATAACGGGCGCGTCGAGCGGCATCGGAAAGGTGTTCGCAACGACGTTGTCTTCTCACGGAGAATACGACGAAGTCTGGGCGATCGCGCGGAACGCGGCGCGGCTCGACGCGCTGAAAGACGTCGTGCCGTTCCCGGTAAAACCGATCTCGCTCGACCTTTCCGACGCTTCGTTCATCGAAAGAATGAAAGCGCTGCTCGAAGAGGAAAAGCCGAACGTGAAGATCCTTATAAACTGCAGCGGATACGGCAAATTCGAGGCGACGGAAAAGGTGCCGCTCGAAGACAATCTCGGCATGATCGACCTCAACTGCCGCGCGCTGACGGCGATGACGCTCACCGTCCTGCCCTACATGGAAAAGGGCGCGGAGATCGTCGAGATCGCGTCCGTCGCGGGCTTTCAGCCGATCCCGTACATCAACATTTACGGCGCGACGAAGGCATACGTGCTTTCTTTCAGCCGCGCGTTGAACAGGGAGCTTAAAGGGCGCGGGATCCGCGTGCTCGCGGTGTGTCCGTTCTGGACGAAGACGGCGTTTTTCGACCGCGCGATAAAAAAAGACGAGGAAGCCGTCGTCAAAAAATACGTCGTGATGTACGAGCCGGAGTTCATCGTAAAAAAAGCGTGGCGCACGCTTGAAAGGTCGAAGCGCGACTTCGTCATTCCGGGATTCAAGGCAAAAATGCAGGTGCTGGCTGTAAAAATTCTGCCGCACAGCGCCGTCATGAGCATTTGGCAAAGCCAGCAAAAGCTGAAATGACGGACGTTTTCTCCTGCTGTACGCTCTGCCCGCGCGCGTGCCGCGTCAACCGGCACGAAAGGGCGGGATACTGCGGCGAGCGCGACGCTTTGCGCGTTTCTCGCGCCGCGCTCCACTTCTGGGAAGAGCCGTGCATATCGGGCACGCGCGGCAGCGGTACGGTGTTTTTCGTCGGCTGCGCGCTCCGCTGCTCGTACTGCCAGAACTTCGATATCTCGCGCTCGCGCGGCGGCGGCAAAATTTCCGTCGAGCGCCTTACGAAAATCTTTTTCGAGCTGAAAGACAAGGGCGCGCACAACGTAAACCTCGTCACACCGTCGCATTTCGCGCCGCTGATCGTCGAGGCGATCGCCGCAGCAAAAGCGCGCGGGTTCGATCTGCCCTTTGTCTGGAATTCGAGCGGGTACGAGAGCGCCGAGACAATACGGATGCTCGACGGATATATCGACGTTTTTCTCCCCGATTTCAAGTACATCTCGCCCGACACCGCCGCCGCGTACTCTGCGGCGCGGGACTACCCCGCCGTCGCAAAGGCGGCGCTTTGTGAAATGGTCAGGATCGCGGGCGAGCCGCGATTTGAAAGCGACGGCATGATGACGCGCGGCGTCATCGTGCGCCATCTCGTGCTACCGTCGCACGCATCGGAATCTATCGAAATATTGAAATATTTGAATATGACTTTCGGCAACGCGATTTTCGTCAGCATAATGAACCAATACACTCCGACAAAGAACGAAACACACACCGAGCTCTGCAGGAAACTGACGACGTACGAATACCAAAAAGTGCTTGCCGCCGCTCGTGAAATCGTCATTACAAACGGATTTATACAAGATGGCGGAACGCAAAGCGAGAGCTTCATCCCGCCGTTTGACATGACGGGAGTCTACTCGCCGTAAAGATATATTTCGGGCACTTTTCCGACGATCACGGTGTCGGCGATACATATTTCGTACGTCGTATTTATCTCCACCGTCGAGATGAGGAGCACGGCGTTTATATCGACGTTTATCGATAAGATCACGCTGTAATGCGTCTGATTTATTCCCGCATCGGAAAGCTCCGTTCTGATCTTTCCCGACACGCTCGACACTGGCAAAACGTTTGCCTTTACGGCAAACGATGAGCCCCCGAAGATGATCTCATCGTCAAACAAATTCGAGAACGAAACGTAAACGTCGTAGCTTTCGACGCGCGACAGTTTTTCCGAGATCTCCGATATTATATCCGCTTCGAGCGCGTTCAGCGCCGCCGTGTCGGTAGTGACCGACGCGACCGCGCCGCCCAAATACGAAACGTTAATGTATTCCCCGCCCGTCGCGCGCTCCTTCACGGTCTCGGAAACGAGGCGGGAGACGCTGTTTTTTATCTGTTCGCGGGCGATGTCCGATACGATCGGGTCGAGCTTGCGGTTTATAAAAACGATCGATACGGCAATTATCAAAAGACACAACAAAAGCGCGAAAACGATCTTCTTTTTCGCGCTTTTTTTGCGTATTCTCAAGTAACACATAAAAAACACCCCCGTCTATCGTATGATAAAACGGGGGTGTTTGTCACTCAGTATTTGATCTCGAGGTGGAGTTTGCCGGGGGTGATCGCCGTGAGGCACACGGTGAACGTGCCGCTCGGAACGTGCTCCGTGCCGCGCATGTTGTCTGCCGCAAAGTGAGCGCAGGCGCCGCCTGTCAGCTCAAACACGGTGCCGCCGTAGGTCACCGTCATTTCGCCTTTTTTGAAATAGACGTAATCGTCGGCGCGCGCCGTAAAGCAGAGTTCGTCGGTGCTGACTCTGCCGCCGGGCGAGAACATGAGCTCGAGTTTTGTCGGGATGAGATCAGCGCCCGAGAAGTCGATGTCGATCAAAACGCTGTGATCTTTCGGCGTGATGTCGACGACCGTGTCGAACTGCTGGACGTTCAGAAGCTCGCGCTTCGAGTGGTCCATGTGACGCCAGACGCTCGTTTCGGGCGGCGCGTCAAACTGCGAGCGGTAGCCCGCTTCCTCACGCGAGATCAGGCGGTAGCCCGTCTCCGTCTTTTCCATCTGCTTCGGTCTGAACTGCGAGTGCGGGAGCCCGAAGAACGAGCCGCCGCAGCGCGCGGACACCGAATAATTGCCCGATTGGAGCTTGAAAAAGTCGGGGGTGTTGGTGCGGAGCACCGTCAGCGTCGCGCCTCCTCTATAAAGGCGCGCGATGCCGCTATCGGGAAGATAAATGTCGAGCGGGCGGTCGGGAAGATACGACTCGATGCCGTCAAACTTCTCGTCCGTGCGCCAATCGTCGTTGACGAGGAACCAGTACATTATCATCGCGTGGAGGAACTCGAACGGAGTTTCCCTCTTCATTTCGTCCGCCATGATCCGCTTTAACGCTCTGTCGGAATAATAAGCGAACTCCGCGTCGCCCGTGTAGAGCGCGAGCGGGAGGTAGATCATGTAGTAGTTGTCGACGGGGATGTCGCTGCCTCTGTCCTGACGCATCGAGTTCAGCGTGCAGATCATGTCGTTCGGCTCGTAGAACGAGCGCATGAGCTTCATGTTGCGCGTCGGGTACTCGAGGAATTTTTTGTCCTCGATGTGCGCGAGCTGTAAAAACGACTGGTTGCAGATCAGGTTGTAAATGCCCGTCGAGCGCTCGGTGTACTCGCCGTACTCGTCGCAGTCGATGCCCTCCCAGAAGTATTTGTCCATCGTTTCGCCCGCTTTTTCGTCGCCCGTCAGGTGTTTGACGTACGAGAGCGCGGCGCTGATGACCCAACGGTGGTTCGGCGTATGGAAACCGAGCGTTTCCATCGCGTGTCCCATTCTGGTGATGACAGACACGAGCTGCTTTTCGACTTCGTCTTCGAGCTTTGTGTGGCGGGTGTATTTGCGGAGCACTTCGAGCGCGGGGCCGAGATAGTCCCTGACGTTGAAGCCGCAGTACGTCGGATCGTGGAAGTTCGTCATTCTGAGGTCGACCGTGCCGTCGTCGTGGATATATCTTTCCGCGCCGTCGAGCGAGATCTTGACCGTTTTCAGAAATGCCTCGTCGCGATAGCATTTCGTCCCCTCAAGGTAGAAAGATATTATATTTATGAGCATGTATGAATAAAGCTCCGCGACGTTGTGGTATCCCGCGGGGTTGCCCTTTATCGCGCCGTACGAATCGCTCGACGGATCGGCGTCGATCCTTTTCATGAAATTGTACGCGCCGTTTTCATAGTACTTTTTAAGAACTTTGTAATGATTTAACATTATATCCTCCGGAAAACAAATGTCGAAAGTATTTTACACGAAGAAATGAATTCCGTCAACATCAAAACGGTACAAATTATAAAAATTTTTTCGCCGGATATTGTCGCTTTCCGACAAAACGGGGGATCTTTGCCTATTTCGTCCTGTCAATGAGGAATTTCGCGAGGGCGACAAGGTCGTCGCTCCCCTCGTACTTGCCGATGGCGGAGATCGCCTTTTCCGTTTCGCGGCGCGCGTAAGCGTAAGCGTCGTCGACGCTCATGAACGAAATAAACGTCGTTTTGTTTTCCTCGGCGTCGGCGTGCGTGTGCTTGCCGAGCGTCTTTTCGTCGCCGATGACGTCGAGGATGTCGTCGATGATCTGGAACGAAAGGCCGATGCCGCGCGCGTACGTTTCGGCGTCTTTGGCGCGTTCGTCGCCCGTCGGCACTCCCGCGGCGACGCAGCCGAGCAAAGACGCGGCGCGGATCAGCGCGCCCGTTTTCAGCGCGTGCATTTTTATAAGCGTGTCAAAATCGATCTTCTTTCCCTCGGAAATGAGGTCGATCTCCTGCCCGCCCATCATGCCTTCGCCGCCGGAGAGGGAGATCATGAGCGACGTCGCTTCGAGCGCCGACGCGGGCGGGACGTGCGGATTTTTCGCGATCGCCTCGTAGCCCTTTGCCATCAGCGCGTCGCCCGCGAGGAGCGCGATATCCTCGCCGTAAACCTTGTGGCACGTCAGGCGCCCGCGGCGGTAGTCGTCGTTGTCCATGCACGGCATGTCGTCGTGTACGAGCGACGCCGCGTGAACGAGCTCGATGCCGGCGGCAAACGGGAGAGCAGCTTTTTCGTCGCCGCCGAAAAGGCGGCAGAATCCGAGCACGAGGTGCGGGCGGATCCGTTTCCCGCCGGCGAGCGCCGTATATCGCATCGCCGAGTAGAGCGTGTCGAGCGCGGGGTCGGGAGTCGCGAGCAGATCTTCAAGATAAGGCGTGACTTTTTCGGCGGTCAGCGCCAGCTTTTTTTCGATGTCTGTCATTCGGCATTAACGAAGTCGGAGGATGTGACTTCCCCGTTCTCGCCTTTCGTAAGTTTTTTCACTTTCTGCTCGGCGGCGTCGAGTTCGCCCGTGCAGAATTTGACAAGCGACACGCCCTCCTCGAACAGAGCGAGGGACTTGTCGAGCGGCGCCGAGCCGCTTTCCATCTGTTTTACGATCTCTTCAAGGCGGGAGAGCGCCTCTTCAAATGTCTTTTTCTCAGCCATTTTCACTGTTCCTTTCTATGTTTTTGACCTCGGCGTCGATCTTGCCGTCGGTCAGCATGAACGATAATTCGTCGCCCGTTTTGACTTGCGAAACGCTCTTTATCAGCGTCTTTTCCCTGTCGAACACGGCGCTGTAGCCGCGCGATATGACGGAGAGCGGATTCAGCGCGTCGAGCTTTGCGCACGTTGCCGCAAAGCGCCCGCGTTTATAATCGATCGCGGATCTTATCTTGTCGGAAAGGCGTACTTCGAGCACACCGAGCGCCATTCTCCTGTCGTCGATGAAATTTTCGGGCGATGCGAGCGCGCGGCTCGACGACAGACGCGCGAGCTTTTCGCGGTCGACATTAAGTTTTTGAACAAGGTCGTTTTCGAGCAGGCGCGCGACGTTTTCGAATTTGTGTTTCAGCTCCGCGCTGTCTGGGACGGATATCTCCGCCGCGGCGCTCGGCGTGGGAGCGCGGCGGTCGGCGGCAAAGTCGCACAGCGTAAAGTCGGTCTCGTGTCCGACGGCGGAGACGGTCGGGATGCTCATCGCGGCGACGCGGCGCACGAGCGCTTCACTATTGAACGCCCAGAGGTCCTCGATCGAGCCGCCGCCGCGGCCGATGATCACGACGTCGACGCACTTTTCCCTGTCGAAATAGTCGAGCGCCTCGATAAGCGTCGGCGGCGCGTCGTCGCCCTGCACGAGCGCGGGATAAAGGAGCACTTCGGCGTAGGGAAATCTTCTCCCGAGGATGTTTATGATGTCGCGCACGGCGGCGCCTGTCGGAGACGTGATAACGCCGATGCGGCGCGGTATTTTCGGGAGCGGTTTTTTGCGGCTCTCGTCGAATAAGCCCTCGGCTTCGAGTTTCTTTTTCAGTTGCTCATACGCGACGGCAAGCGCGCCGACGCCGTCGGGCTCCATCGTTTCGGCGTAGATCTGGTACTGCCCGCTTTTGACGTAGACGCTGATGCGCCCGCCGCAGACGACTTTCATGCCGTTTTCGGGCACGAATTTAAGGTGCGCGGCGGCGGAGCGGAACATCACGGCGGAAAGCGCGCCGCCCTCATCTTTGAGCGTGAAATAGAGGTGCCCCGACGAGTGACGAGTAAAGTTCGATATCTCGCCCTTGACGAATATCCCGCGAAGCAAAAAGTCGTTTTCGATCGACGCTTTGATGTATTCGTTCAGTTCCGTGACCGAAACTATTCTTCTTTCGTCGTCCATTATTTCCCTCCCATCGCTTTCATTCCGAGGTACGCCGTGCCGACGGCGTTGTCGCTCGCGAGCTCGGTTTTCGCAAAGAAGATACCGTCGAATTCCGAGGCGAGCATGTTTTTGATCATTCCGTTTCTCATGACGCCGCCCGCGTAAAGCACGGGGAGCGCCCTATATTTTTCGCGCGCGGCGGCGGTCATGCCCGCGACCGTTTTGCCGACGAGTTCGATCGCGTACCGCGCGACGTATTCGCGGCTTTTGCCGCGCGAGATGAGGTCCTGTATTTTATTCTCCGCGCCCGAAAGATTGCACGAGCCGCCGGAAAGCGACGGACGCGCATCGGTGATCTTTTCGTCGCACGCGGCGGCGAGCTTTTCGAGCTCGTTCCCGCACGGGAATTTCAGCCCGAGAAGAACGCCCGTGCGATCGATGAGCTGCCCCGCCGAAATGTCGAGCGTCCTCCCGACGATGTCCGAGAGCCACCCCTCTTTTTCGTCGGCGCGGGCGAGAAGGATCTCCGTCGTGCCGCCGGATAAGTGGAACGCGAGGAACTTATCGCAAAGCTCCGCGCCCGAGGTGCGGACGGCGGCTTCGATATGACCCGCCTGATGCGAAAAGGCAAAGCAAGGCACGCCGAGCGTCGCCGCTATGCTCCGCGCAACGGCTTCGCCCGCGAGAAAGCACGGCATGTAAGAACCGTCGACGGCGCGCGGGCGCGACGAGAACGCCACGGCGTCGACTTTTCCCGCGCCGAGCTGTTCGATAAGGCGCGGCAGGTTTTTCGTATGCAAAAAAAGCGCGTCGCTTTGCCGCAGTCCGCGCTCACCATCTTTTACGTCGAGTATCTCACGCACATGACGGTAGCCGTCGTCACACGCGACGGCGACAGACGTTGTGTAGTTGCTTGTGTCGATACCGAGAACTTTCATTGTTGCTCCTTCGGGTTTGATTTTGCGATGCTGTTCAGCACCCCGTTGACAAAGGCGGGCGCGTCGTCGGAGTCGAACTGCTTGTCGATCTCCATCGCCTCGTTGATCGCGATCGGCGCGGGCGTGTCGGTAAAGAGCAGTTCGTAGGCGCAGACGCGCATGACGGAAAGCGACATTTTCGATATTCGCGAGAGCTTCCAGCCCTTCGCGTTCTTTTCGATCGCCTCGTCGATCTCGCCGATATGCTCGCAAGCGCCGAGAAACAGCGATTTTGCAAAATCATTCGAGCCGATCTCGCCCTCTGCGCACGTCAGCTCGAAGAGCTCATTTTTGTCTTCATCCTTGTGAAATTCGGCAGTGTACATGACCTTGACGGCGCAGATGCGCGCGTCTCTGCGTGATATTTTTGACATAGTCCCACCCGTAATCGTTATTTTCGAGTAAATTATATCAATAATTAAAGTAAAAGTCAATAAATCCGTTGCGTTTTTTCCGAATATATGATAAAATTACGACGTAAAACAAAAAAAGAGGAAAATGAAATGACAACCGAAGAACTGAAAGAACTGTCGCTCAAAAAGCACGCCGAGTGGCGCGGAAAGATCGCCGTAAGACCGACGGTGAAAGTTGAAAACGCCGCCGATCTTTCGCTGGCGTACACGCCCGGCGTCGCCGCTCCGTGCCTTGAAATAGAAAGGGACGTGTCGAAGTCTTACGATCTGACGCGGCGCTGGAACACGATCGCCGTCATCACGGACGGCACGGCCGTGCTCGGGCTCGGCGACATCGGCCCCGAGGCGGGGATGCCCGTCATGGAGGGGAAAGCGCTCCTCTTCTCGCAGTTCGCGGGCATCGACGCGATACCGCTTTGCGTTAAGAGCAAGGATGTAGACGACATAGTCAACACCGTGGCGCTGCTCGAAGGCAGTTTCGGCGGGGTGAATCTCGAGGACATCTCCGCGCCGCGCTGTTTTGAGATCGAACGGCGGCTCAAAGAGCGGTGCTCGATACCGATCTTCCACGACGATCAGCACGGCACGGCCGTCGTCGCGACGGCGGCGCTGAAAAACGCGCTCCGCGTCGTCGGAAAGAAGATAGAGGATATCAAAATCGTCGTCAACGGCGCGGGCGCGGCGGGGACGGCTGTCGGTCGGCTGTTTATCCGCTCGGGCGCGAAGAACGTCATTTTCGTCGACCGCACCGGCGCGATCACAAAGGAAAATCCGGGCGTCACGGCGGAGCACGCGCGCCTTGCGGAAGAGTCGAACCCGCACGGTGAAAGCGGCGCGCTCGGCGACGTGATACGCGGCGCCGACGTGTTCGTCGGCGTGTCGAAGCCGTGGCTCTTAACGCGGGATATGGTGAGATCGATGGCAAAGGACGCGATCATCTTCGCGATGGCAAATCCCGTGCCCGAGATAATGCCGGACGAGGCGATAGCGGCGGGCGCCGCCGTCGTCGGCACGGGGCGGAGCGATTTTCCGAATCAGATAAACAACCTCATGGCGTTCCCGGGGATATTCCGCGGGGCGCTCGACGTGCGCGCGTCGGACATCAACGAGGAAATGAAGATCGCGGCGTCGGACGCTTTGGCGTCGCTCGTCGCCGACACGCTCTCGCCGACGTGCATACTGCCCTCTCCGTTCGATCCGCGCGCTGTCGGCGCTGTTTCGGCTGCCGTCGCGGAGGCGGCGAGACGCACGGGAGTCGCGAGGATATAATATAATTATGGAAGCGCGGGCAAACGCCCGCGCGATTTTTCTCTCCCGGTTGACGGGAGATGTGGCGCTGTGCGCCACAGAGGGCTCCGCCCTTGCGCGCATTATACACCTCTCCGTCAGCCGTTGGCTGACACCTCTCCTACAAGGAGAGGCTTTCGGACGAGCAATGCTCGCCCCTACAACAACCCCTCACCGCCTACGGCGACACCTCTCCTACAAGGAGAGGCACAGAATGCTGTATGTTGAAAATATTTTTAACTTTTTCTTCAAAACCCCTTTACAAACACAAAATATGGTGTTATAATGAGTCCAAGCGACAGAATAAGTCTTTAAGCGCGGTACAGAGATGCCGGCAAGATTTGAAATGAGCTATGAAAAATATGCTGATTTTGTACCGTCTTGCCAGAGCAAGGCGGTTTTTTTGCGGACTTACGTTGTCGAAAAAATTTTAGCGGAGGTTTTTTATGAAACTCATTTACAACGTAAAAGACAAGCCGAAATTCACTCAGGTCATTGTCTTTGCACTCCAGCAGCTCCTCGCCATCATGGCGGCAACGATCGCCGTTCCGGCAATAGTCGGCAACGGAATGTCTCAGACGGCGGCGCTCTTCGGCGCAGGCGTCGGCACACTCGTTTATCTTCTCTTCACAAAGTTCAAGAGCCCCGTGTTCCTCGGCTCGTCGTTCGCGTTCCTGCCCTCGATGTTCGCGGCATTCGCAGGCGCGGTTTCCACGGCGGTAGGTTACATCGGTCTTATCATCGGCGCGGCGTTCGCAGGTCTCGTTTATGTAGTGATCGCGATAGTCGTTAAGTTCGCGGGAACAAAATGGATCAACAAGATCATGCCCGCGGTAGTCATCGGCCCGACAGTTGCGATCATCGGTCTCGGACTTGCAGGCAACGCAGTCGGCGACCTCTCCGGCGCGACAAACAACGGCCTCGGCACATCCACATACGTCTGCATCATCTGCGGTCTCGTAACGCTCGCGGTAACGATGCTCTGCTCGGTATTCGGCAAAAAAATGCTGAAGATGATCCCGTTCATCATCGGTATCCTCTCCGGCTACGCGGCAGCGGCGATCTTCACGATCATCGGAACGGCGACAGGCAACGATGCCCTTAAGGTCATCAACTTCGGTCTGTTCAGCGACATCAAATGGCTCCCCGACTTCACATTCATCACAGCGTTCACGGGCGTTAAAGAGCTCACAGGCGAATACATAGCAACGATCGCGGTAGCGTACATCCCCGTAGCGTTCGTCGTATTTGCCGAGCACATCGCGGACCACAAGAACCTCTCCTCCATCATCGGCTCCGACCTCACGGAAGACCCGGGCCTCCACAGAACGCTCCTCGGCGACGGTGTCGGCTCGATGGCTGGCGCATTCTTCGGCGGCTGCCCGAACACGACATACGGCGAGTGCATCGGCTGCGTGGCTATCTCCGGTAACGCTTCGGTAGTAACGGTCTGCACAACGGCTGTCCTCGCGATCATCGCATCGTTCATCGGCCCGTTCGCAACGTTCCTCGCATCGATCCCCGCATGCGTCATGGGCGGCGTGTGCATCTCGCTCTACGGCTTCATCGCGGTATCCGGTCTTAAGATGATCCAGAAGGTCGACCTCGGCGATAACAGAAACCTCTTCGTAGTATCGATCGTCCTCATCTCCGGTATCGGCGGCCTCTCGCTCACATTCGGCAAAGTAACGATCACGAACGTTGCTTGCGCGGTGATCCTCGGCATCCTCACAAACCTCATGCTCTCCAAGAAGAAAGCTGAAACAACAACGGAAACGGCAGAAACGACCGAAACGACGGAAGAAACTGTCGAAGTAAGCGAAGAAAACAAATAATCGGAATGCATAGCGAAAGCGGCGGGCAACACCCGCCGCTTTTTAAGTTATGAGTGAGGAGTTAAGGAGAAAAGCGCGCGGGTGCGCTTTTTTTGATTATTAAATATATTCTCTCCGTTCGCCGAAGATTTTTCAAAAAATATATTGCATTTTTGATCCCTCGGTAGTATAATAGGTCGGAAATGATCAAAAATCCGGAGGCAAAATACGCAAACGCATATCAAACGCGGCAGGACGTTCGGGTTTGTCCCAAACAGCACCGCGGCCGTTAGCAAGCGGGGCGCCGTGCTCGGCTTCATAAAAAAGAACGCGGTGATGTTCATCGCGCTCACAGCGGCCGTCATCACGTCATTTATCGTCCCGCCCGATAAAGAATACATCGGCTATTTCGATTTCAAAACGCTGTCGTGTCTTTTCTGCGTGCTCGCGGTCGTGTGCGCGCTGAAAAACATCCGCTTTTTCTACATGCTCGCGCACAGCGTCGTGCGCCTGTTCAAAAACGCGCGTCTTTGCGTGATGGCGCTCTTATATATTACGTTCATCGGCTCGATGCTGATCGCAAACGACATGGCGCTTCTCACATTCCTGCCGCTCGGATACCTCGTTTTGAAGTCGACGGGCAAGCAGAAATACATGGCGACGACGTTCATTCTGCAGAACATCGCGGCAAACCTCGGCGGCATGCTGACTCCGTTCGGCAACCCGCAGAACCTCTATCTTTACA
>Ga0310696_10005849_pt1 | contig 14736 bp, 27 predicted proteins | sample AusTroGonzalo_MG_4_FD_203885 | JGI IMG/M metagenome (GOLD analysis project Ga0310696, IMG submission 203885) | Bovine rumen microbial communities from tropical cattle in Woodstock, Queensland, Australia - Gonzalo_02 (v2) (version 2) | ecosystem: Host-associated > Mammals > Digestive system >...
GTAATCCTTAATGAGGAAATAACGCCGTCGAACGGTACGACAGAAACACGAACAACAGCGGCACAATCTTTCATTTTTGAGAACACAGAATACCAACCGCTTTCACTATCAATACGTGTCAGATGCAAAGGATTTGACACATCCGAAGGCAACAGCAACTCTATTTACATTCTAAAATACCCAGATGCCGCAACGCAAGAAGATGCCGTAATCAAGGAAATATGCCGGCATACAGTAATCGGCAGGGACGGTATGGTTGTCAGCGTGGATTCAGACACATTGTTTGCTATTCACAATGACGGAAAGGAGCTTGACATCAAAGCAATCGGACTGCCCGAAACACAACCGACTGGAAGCGGGAAAAAAGGGCAACTCTGGAACGACAACGGAACGCTCAAAGTCGCAACTGGCACAACGTAACACTTTTTTACAATATCTGTTTGCGTGAAAAAAAAATACTGTTTTTCTTGCAAGCACTAACGAAAATCGCTACTTTTGCCACATATCAAGCAACTGAAAACCAAATCATAACACAATAAAACAGGATAAAACCAAATGGAACTGCTGCACAAAGGCTTCACATTTTCCGTACACGTCACAGACGACACTAACGGAGGATCGTTGGAAAATTCCACGCTCACACTATACAGCCGGGTCACCGACACTACATACACCGCTACTACTGAAGTTGAGCAGGGGAACAACGAGGCTGATTACTCCTATGATGCCGAAACGACAGCGGAAATGCTCCCCGGCGTTTACGACATGTACCTGTACAACACGGAAAACGAACTCCTGTATTACCAGCACCGCTTCTGCCGCGTCATCGACGCACCAGCAACCGAGCAGCAGTCGGAAGGCGTTCTCGCTTAATCATCATACACTATGGCTGACATTCATATATCCATACCAAGCAGACCGCACATAACGCTTGCCGCCTACAGACACCTTCACTCCGATGAAGAGTTGGCCGCGCTGAAAAAAGAGTATTTGGACGCTATCCTTGCCGCCATCAACGCTCTGTGCATTCCACGCATCGTCGTGGAGAACGATGTCCTCTCGCAGGTTCTCGCGCCGAACACGCTCTACATCTTCACAGAGCGCACGAACAATCTCACGCTGACGCTCGGAACACCAATAACGGGCAAGGCAAGCGAGTACCACTTCTTATTGCCTATAGGTTCACCAGCACCGTCTATTGACATCCCGCTTGATTGGGACTGGAATGGCGGCAGCGAACCGTCTTGGTCAGCCAACAAGACATACGAAGTGTCTATTATGGAGAACGTAGCAGCATATTTTGAGATATAACTATGGCACGGCAATCATTTATAAAAGACGGACAAGTGCGCTCCTACGAGGTGCGTGACGGCAAAGTGATAGGTGCTTCTATCATCATTGGAGATTTTAAGCGGTACAACCCCACGCTTGCCGATTTCCTCGCAGACGGCTGGACGGAGTACACGCCGCCTGCTCCGGAACCGTACCTCCCGACCTACAGCGAACTCGTGGAGCAGTACATACGCGAACACGGCTATCCTACTTACGGGGCTGAACTGGCTGTGCTGAACAACTACGCCGAATCCCCAGCAGAGTATCTGGACGCTTGGCAGACGTACATGGGTGTGCGCCACGCCGCCAAACAATGGGCAACCAACCAACCCCACCGAGACGATGAATGACATATTGCTACAGCGGAGAAGATTGATGATGCAGATGACTAAGAAATCCGACTGGATTCCTCTTATGCTAAACTGCTACTCTGATGAGGAGTTGATTGAAACATACGGCAATCTGTTTGAAACGTATGAGAACGCGCCAGAGAAGTTCTGGGCAGGAAGTGCTGCTCAACAGCAGTATGTGAAATGTGGGGCGATTGCTATTAGTTTAGCAACAGCAACAACGACTATATCTGGTAATGGTCATGCTTATGTACGAGTGTATGAGGATGGTACTTTGAAAGGAGCATACTATTCTAATGCTACTGTTACATGGCAATCCGGGTCTAAAGCGCGCCATATAATCAGTTACGGAACGCAGGTAACAACAGGCAATAATAACAACTCTGGCATTGTCTGGATATTAACAACAACTCAAATCGCACAACAATCAAAAGACTTGCTCCAAACCCATTATCATCGTGACAGCACAAGTCTTGGGTATTACCTTATTGACGATTATAATAGGAGGAAATCCCCGTTAGGGATAAATAACGAAAATGCAATTATGTACTACCCCGAAAAGTGGAATAATGGGGGTAGTCAAGTGCAATTCTGGTATAAGCGAGTGCCGACAATTGTTGTCCCGAAATACGGTGCTCTCACGACAGATAGTTATTTCATTTACAACGCACCTGTGCAATTCAAGCATATGTATGTAAGATGGGGGTTGGGGGAGGTGCCGTCAAAGGGCAACTGGACCAGCTTTTGGGCATCGAACAGTCAAAGAAATTATACGTTGTATATCCCAGATTTGGGCAATGCAGAAGATAATGCAGCGTTGATGAATGAATATATCTCTAAAAAATGGAAAACAAACTCCGGCTCTGGAACTGTGATAACGATAGTGCATAGCAATTTGCCAGATAACCCGTATTTGTAACCTAACTTGCAACGATATGAGCATCCAAATAATCACAGACATTGTATTCCCGCTGATAGGCTTGATTGGCGGCAGCGTAGGAATCATCTACTGGCGTGAGAACAAGCGCATCAAAGCGTCAGAAGCCGACAAGGGCAAGACCGAAGCACAACGAGCCGAAGCCGACCTTGCCGAGAGCATCTTGGAGAAGTACGAGAAAGCCATCCTTGCGCGCATGGACAGCGGCGAGACTGTCCGCAAGAAGGAGTTCACCGATTTAGAGAAAAAGATAGACCGCCGTTTCGATGAGGTGAACGCCGAGAATGGCAAGCAGAACGGCTTGCTGTCGGATATAGTTGAGTATCTGAACGGCGACTTTGCGGAGTTTGAGACCCGTAAGAAAACGGCTAAAAAGAAGAAGTGATAACACCATAAAGCCACGCTGTGAAGCGTTGCGAAATTCTTTTCATACTTTGACCTCTTGCACTAAAAAAGAAACTTATAACAGAAACAAGTATATGGACTTGAACGAAATCAAAACACCACATTTCTCTCTTTCCGAAATGCTCCGCAGCGACATCGCTACACAGAGAGGCATTGCCAACACCCCGTCTGTTGGCGTATTGGAGAACATCTGCCGTCTGATGACAGAAGTGCTTGAACCTGCCCGCGTCAAGTTAGACGCACCAGTCATTATCACTTCCGGCTATCGCAGCGTTGAACTGAACTATGCAGTTGGAGGTGTAGCCAACTCGCAGCATGTCAAAGGGCAGGCGGCTGACCTTGTATGTACCAAACTTACGGACAAAAAACGTCTGTTTGACATATTGGCGGCAATGGATATTGACCAAATCCTGTGGGAGACTAACTCGCAGGGTACGCAGTGGATTCATGTGTCGTACGTCAGTCCCGACAAGAACCGCCATATCGTGAACCGTAACTACCGCGCAAGATGAAACCGTACTACAAGATAATACCGATTGACTTGTATTGCAGGGACATTCTGTTTGCCTTTGGCGATGAGCCGTCATTCCGCAAGGCTCTCCGCAAGTACCACACACAGGAAGAGACAGACGGCATTATCGAAGCGGCAGACATCAACGAGCATAGTACAGGAAAAACTCTCTGTAACGAAAAGTACAACGCCTTCATTGTTTGGATGCCGCAGTTACCGAAAACGGCAGCGGAGTTAGGCACACTATCGCACGAGATATTCCATGCTGCGCAAGCATTGATGATAAACATAGGCGCAAACCTCTCCGATGACAGCGAAGAAGCCTACGCCTACTTGATTGGGTACATCACAAAAAGGGTGTTAGAGGAGTTTCCTATTTGCTCTTTTTGTGAGAATGGTCAGGGCGTTGAGTAATAATACAAGCACCCATTGAGCGTATTTGACTTGGTGTAGCCTTTCCTGTACGCATCGCATTTGACGCAATCGTACCCATACGCTTTGATGACACTTCATTTTTAGCCATAGTGCACTTATGATTAAAAATTGTTTCTGACACTATTGTCATTGATATGAGAAATACAAAACACGTTCCAAATAATAAAAGATGCCATAATGGCAGAATAATATGACCAACTACACCTATAATCCCGATGACAACCCGCTGAACTATAGAGATAACAGCGGATGCCTTGAAGCCGTTTCCGTTGCGACAATCTTCGTTATACTCATTGCTGCTATCATTGCTTTGTCTGCTTGTGCGAGTATCAAGACAACTACAAACGAGCATTACAGCGACAGTGTGCGCGTTGAATACCGTCACGACACTGCGTTTATACGCACGACCGACACGGTGTATGTGGAGCAGTCCGCGCAGACGGAGCATACAGAACGCTCCGACATCGAGTTTGTGGACGGCGGAGGGAGCGTTGTACTTGATTCTCTCGGCAACCTCTTGCGCATTGAGAACATACGCAATTTGCGGCTTAACCGAACGCAGACGGAACAGGCACAGACGATTGCAAGACAGACCAGCCTAATCGAAGCCTACAAGTCCGAGAACGAAACACTGCGCCGACTGCTGAAGAGCAAGACTATTATGCAGGACACGGAGCGGGACACGGAGGCTGTAACGCCCAAGTCAAGCGGCTGGCACAGATTCCTTGTGTGGTGGTTCTTTATCACGGCAGGCATACTGTTTGCTTTCGCCGCATACAAAGGCTGGAAGATTTACCTCAGGATAGCGGTCGGGATATAACAATACCGTTTGTTTGCACGGCAAATCCGGCAGACGAGCAACAAACAGAATGTGAAAGACTTTTTATTTGCATATGAAGACGAAAGGTGCGGTTCAGATGTCGGACGATGACTGGAGTTTCATCTTCGACAGTTGCTATGAGATGACGGCTGCGGAGATTGGGCGTGCATTGGGTCGCAGCCGCTCGACTATACAGAAGTTCTACCTCAAGCACGGCATCACCGCCTACAAGCGCGCCCCGCAAGGATGCACACACCGCCGGTCAAATGACTTAAACAAAAGCAATACTTTAATAAAAAATGTGCCGTCTGATTAGGCACATTTTTTATATATTACACTTTCAGCGAGCTGTGTTTATGTAAATCGGCTGCAAATATCTTACCTAAATTGTAAACCACTTGCGAGGCTTGCCAATAGGCACCATCTTCTGTCTGATACTCTATTACTTTGCCTTCACTATCTACAAAGTATTCTACGTATGATTCTTTCACCTCAACCAATGCGCAGTCTCGGTCTTTGTTATAACCCGCATAGAATAGGATTGCATCATATCTGATAGGTTGCGCCGCATTATTTTCGTCCTCTATGTCAAAGCCTTCTGCATCGTGCAAAATAAGACGCTTATAGGTTGTTGGACGCACCTCACGGAACTCTTGCACTTTTCTGCCTGCAAGAATTGCATCAAAATACTTTTGTTTGAGGATAAATGTAATTACATTCTTACCCTCTGACTTCATTTGTGCCACCAAACGCTGCACTTCTGTTTGTGATTCTGCCATATTAAACTGATTTTTTTATTAGACCCAAAACAGGTTTTTATATTTTTTTGCAAAGGTAATGTTTTTATATTACATACAACAAAGAAAAATAACTATATTTTTTATTTTTATTTTCAAACCTTTGTATTATTGAGATTTACAATCAATTAAATTTCTTGCTGCGAAAATACATTTGTCTGTCAGTTCTCTGAAATCAGCGTAATATCTGTAGAAATGCAGTATGTCTTTCTTGTATTTTCGCAGGTTGCTGTCGGGTATATCCATAGTACCCGCAATGGCATCGTATATCTTCTCGTGCTGGTGGGTGCGGCGCATCAGCTTGTTCGGCGCGAAGATGTACAGCATGCAGAGCAGTTCCGCCCGTATTCTGTCACCCTTGTTCGCACCAGCCAATACGGGAATGAGTGTCTCGTGGATAAAAGGCAGCAGCGACCAGTCTGTGCATAAGGGCTGTTCCGCCTTTTCGAGGAAATCCTGCGACTGCCTGATGCTCATCCGCACTTTCTCAAGCCCCTCCAAATACGCAAGGTTGATAAAGTTCATATCATTTCAGTCTATGGTTATCGAAAGACGCACGTAATTGTCCCCTTTCTTCTCCACCATCCGGCAGTGGGCGTAGCGGTACTGGTGTGATATGTTTGCTCGGACGGTCGTATATTCCGCACGGTTCAGGAAACCCGTAATCAACTCCGCGCCGTGTTCGTCCGCGTGCTTGCGTATCCAGTCGTAGATGCGGACTGCCTTTAATCTTACTGCTGTTTTGTTCGTCATAGTTCAGAAATCTATTTTTTGTTGGTAATCAAGTGGGAAATGCTGTCTCATCTGTTGGTTGAGCGCGTTGGCGACTTGGTCTATCTGACGCGCCCTCTGCCGAAGCGATGTCACGCAGTCGGCTATCTCGTTCACGTTAACGGCTATGTAATACCCCTCGGACGTTGCGGCAAGGCAAGGAAGATAGCCGTTTATGCGGATGTTGTTCACTACCTTTCGGATGCGCGCGCCATTTGGACGTTTGCCCGTTGCTTCCTCCATCAGAATAGCAAGACGCTCGGACTTGACAGCGTTACGCCGCGAACGGTGCTGCGACAGTTCTTTCACCATCGCGGGAAGCAGCGTCATACGCTCCCAGTCTGTCAATGGCTTTGTCTCGTTCTCAAAAGTCGTTATCATAATGCTTCTCTTTTGTTTTCGTATGGCAGTTTGTCTCGTAGCGATTTGATAATATGTTCCTGTATCTCCGCTATTTTCCTTGCCTGTTCCGCTCTCTCCTCATCGCTCATCGCCTCCCATTCGGCTTGCTGACGGCGTTCTTCTTCTGCCATACGTTCTTTCTCTCGCTGCTCGTACAACCGCCATTCTGCCGCATTGCGTTCATGACGGTAAGTGTGCAACCAGTCCAAAAGAGCCGCTCCATTGAGGTCGTACAGTTTGCCGTAACGCGACAGTTTGCAGTTGCGGAAGAAAAGCGCGATGTCGTCAAATTTCAGACTGCCGTACTCTTCGAGTATCAGTTCCGCCGTTTCCGCGACCTGCTCATCGTCCATTGTCTGACGGCGCCCCACGAAATCCAGATAGTTTGTCAATGCGGCGGAGATGTACGACAGCGTGAAGACGCGCATACTGCTGTTCGATGCCGCAACGTCTTGCAGCGCGGGATGGTTGCTCACAAGCACATCCTCGTAACTCCTACCACGACAAGCCTTCAAGATTAAACTTGGTTCGCCCAAGTTCTTGTATGCGGCTATAAGGCTTTCTTTCGGGAGGGTCGGAACGAGTGCCATTGCTGTTTTGTCTGTTGATGTATTCATTGTTTCCAGTTGTTTGGTTGTCTTTGTTGTCATAATTGCCCTCTAACACTTTCGTGAAATTGTTTGGTTTTATAAGCCAGTCAAAAGTCATCTGCCAGTTTTTGTTGTTCTGCCCTTTCAAGAAATCCGATCTTGCTGCCCGCTCTATCGCTTGCACGAACGCTTCTTTGCCGAACTCCGCTATCCTTGCCCGCACCATCGCCCTGCGTTGGTTCTGAATGGATGTTATCGGACTGAATGAGCCTACGGTGGTTTTGTTCCAAAATTCAATCAAATTGGCATAGTCTATTTGTTCCTGCCCGCCGTTTTTTTGTGTCATCAAATCTTGGTCTTTACCTTTCGCACCATTTTCGGGTGTTTCATTTCCGCCGGAAAGTGCATCGTCGGCGGTTGCCGACAAAGGAACGTCAGTTCCTCTACTATCTTTACTTTCTTTTTCTTTACTTTTCTTTTCTTTTATTTTATTAGTATCCGTTTGTATAATTGATTTTTCATTTTGTATTACATTTGTATCGCTTTTTTCTACATTTGTATTTTTTTGTATCGGTTTAGTATCTTTCTTGTTTTTTTCTTTCGCCCATCTGGTATTGACTGCGGTACGCCTTTTTTCAGACAATTCTTCTTTCCTTTCCTCTCTTATCCGCATACGCTCTATATAACTCTGCGAGTAAAACCGCCCGTCATCAGTAAACGCGAATAACTCATAATCCTCAACGATATGCTTCACTTCGTCCTCCGTGCAATGAAAATCAAAAGCAAGACGCTTGTAATTGCATGGGCAGGTATAGTCCTCACTCTCTCCTAAACGTTCCAGTATCATAAAGTAAACACCATATCCGGCGCAGCCGTAGTCCATACGCACCGCTAATAGTTTCTCGTCTGAACGGGCGTTGTTGTTGTGCGGGAAATAATTGCTTGTATTCATATCGTTTCACTTTATCGGGTTCTCATCGTGTTCCGCAAGAAAACGGTCTATGTCTTTCTTGTAGAAATAGTGCTGCCTGCCAATCACTTTCGGACGCAATCCTTTTGATAGGAAATTCATCATCAGCGTTACCTCGCTGCTTATTCCCAAATACCCCATCAACTCCGCCCTGCCTATCACGAACGGACGCTCTGACACGGGTATCTGCAATGCCTTGACTTGTGCCATAATCTTTCTGTTTTAATCTTGGGCGGAGGCGGGGTGACTCTCCCCGCTTGGCGTTCCGGGCTTTTCGTGCGGCTGTGGCATATAGGGCTTGCAGCTATATCCAACTGCGACCGCTTAACGCGGGACGGTCGCAACGCCGCCTTATCTTCTCTCAACCAATTTTATTGAGCCTTGCTCCGCCGGTGGCTTCCTACGACCACGTTATTCTTCAAACAGCTCGCACGCTTTCGCTCCTCTGATTATCCCGACTTTCCCTCCCTCGTAGTAGGGACACCGTAACGTTATCGGTCTGCCTTGATAATCCCTGTTCCAATGCACATCATTCCAAGTACCGTGCTTGCAGTCATCACATATCCTGCCTATATGTGGCAGTTTCTCTTGCGATTTGTCTGTCCTGTGTGCCATACATCAGAATGGCAACTCGTCCGACTCTTCCGACTGTGCTATTTCTTCAGCCGTTATTGACGGAGCGTTGTTTATCTCCGCCAAAGTCGGCTTGCGGTTGTCCTGCCACTTGCGGAAATTGCCGATGATGTATTTCACACCCTCCCTGCGCTCCTCCTGTTTTGGCGCACAACTGACAAAGTGCGTGTCTCCGTACTCGTTTGCTCCGGCTGTGTATTCCATAACGGCGAGAGACAGGTATTTCTTGCCGTTCACAACCTTGATTACCTCTTTCGGAATGTCGGTCAGACAGATACTGCCTACCATTGACAAAAATGCTTTCCTTTGGTTTGTTTCCATAGTTTTTTTGTTTATTTGGTTTGTTTATAATCCGTAACTTGCAGCCCATTGAGCGTAATATGCCTCTTCGGGACTGGGCAGGTGTATGCCGTATTCGGTCTGCGCGTCAGCCTGCACCCTGTTCAGGAACTCGGTCATCTGCTCGGTCGTCAGCGTCTTGGTCGAACCCGCAAGCGATATGCCGTTGGGCATCGTCACCGGAAGAAACATCTGACAATACGCATCGTGTACGTTCTGCGCCGTGAACACCCGCCCGACAGCCTCGCTCCACGCCTGCGCTATGATACCGAACCACACCCACATAAGCGAGTTCTGCGCGTTTGAGCGCGGGCGTTGCACCTTCGTAAGCGACAGCACCCACTCACCGTTGGGAATGGTCGCTAACTGACTTTTCAGCCAGTCCTGCACGTTGCAGCCGCATACGACTGTGCCACGCTCCTTGCTCAATCTCAAAACACGCTTACTCATTCTCACCGCCGAATATCTTCTTGTCGGTTATCAAGGCCCGGTGAGCCTCTATCCACTCTATCAGACCCTCGCACAGCAGACGCAGCCGCTCGGTCGCCTTTTCGTGGTTATAGGTGTATTCCTCCTTGTACTCTGTCATCGTGATAAGAGGCGTGCGACCCGTGCCGCCGCTCGGAACATACACCGTGTACTCAAAACTGCTGCACGACTGCATCTCTCCGCTCTCTACAAGACAATACGGGTACAGGTCTTTCTGCGTACCGTCCTCGTACTTCGGGAATGTGTAACGCCCCGTGGTCTTGATGTCATACACTTTGTCGCGGCGCAGCTCGTCCGCATAACCGTACAACTCAACCACGCCGTACTTGGTCTGCAAGTCCGCCTTGCAGTAGTACTGCGGAATACACCCCGCAAAGTACGCTGCCGCACGCTTGCAACTCTCCATATCGAACAGGAATGTGAAACCGTCCGTGGTAGCCTTTACAGCCTTTGTCCCGTCCGGCTGCGTCACGCTTTCTATCTGCGTGTCTTCGCGGCTTGACTTGCGGCTGTTCACAAGGCAGTCCACCACCTCGTTGAACGCCGTCCCTTTCGCCTGCGCCTCGGTCGTGGCTGTACGCACACGGTTGATGCAGTTCAGCAACTCCTCCTCACGCTGCTCCCATATCTGGTCAGGGGTCAGACGGTAGTTGCCCTCGGCATCCACGTTGGAATAATCCTCCGCAGCCGCCTCACTCGCCAAATACCTGACATAGGCATTCAGCAAAGTGGGGTAGATGCGGTATTTCGGAACTGCGTTACTCATAGCACTTGGTGTCTTTGTTATAAGTCAGTCCCAAAGCCTTAACGCGCTCGCCGAACAAACGCCGTGCTACTGCCTTGCTGTCAAACAGATGCTCGTTGTTGGTATCCATATCACGCATTACGTCCGCGAACATGTTTGCCTCGTCCGCATTGTTGATGTTGCCTATCTGCGTGCCTAAACGCCCGCACAGGTCATTGTATCTGCTTATAGCCTCGTTGTCGGCTTCCTGCCGCTGCTGGTACTGACGGATAATCCTGCCCAGTTCGTTGTTCTCTCCTACCGCATTGCCGTTGGCATCAACAACAATAGGCAGTTTGATACGTTCGGGAAGATTGCACGTGTTCTTCGCATAGTAGCACTCATTGGGGTCGAACGTAACGGTACGGTCTTTGCCGATTGCCTGCATATAACCCACCAAGTCCATCTCTTTGATAAGGTCGCCCGCGCTGCTGCCGCCTATTTCAGGGCGTTTCTTCACAACCTCGTTCTGCTTCTCCTCGCGCTCGTGCGCCACGAAGATGACATTGCGACCCATCACCGACACCTGCTTGAGGAAGTCTATGAACATACGCTTGCGCACGCCGAATCCCTGCATCGTCAGGCTGCCGTCACGCTTGCCAAGCCTGCTGTCGCTCTTCTTGATAGCCTCGTCCATATAGTCCAGCATCTTCCCCGCCGTGTCTATCACTATGCTCTCTATAGCCGGATTGCTACGTATCTCGTCCAATGCGGGGGCGATGTCGTCCCACGAATGGACTTGCAGGGTCGGAACACGGTGCTGAAGGTTGATGCGCTGCACGCCACCGTCAAAGTCGAACAGTACCGCGTTGGGCGCGGAAAGGGCGAATGTGGTCTTGCCGATACCCGCCTCGCCGTACAACAGAACGCGGATGGTCTTGCGGGTTTCTAACTCGTTTGCTTTCTTGAATAAACTCATAGTCTTTTGGTTTGTTTATTGGTTGAACATTGGTTTGTCTTTGTAGCGGACGGTCTGCATTTCGGGAACAGACCGCCCGCCTGCGTGTCAGTCGATGCTCTTGCGCAATTCGTCTATTTCTTTTTGCAGCGCGTTTATCTTCTCCTCTTTCGCGTTTATAGCGTAGCGAACAGCGTCACGTGTCAGACGGTTGCACGTGTCCTCGCTGATTTCAGCGCAAGCGCGCACGCTCGCCGCGTGATCGCGTATGTCTATGCACACGCTCTGATTGCATACCATCGCGTAATAGGTAGTATCTGACCATCCGGCTTTTTCAAGGTTATCATACTCGCCGTTCTCAATCTTCGCAGCCAGCAACTCGGCTGCCTGTTTCAACAGTTTTTCCATAGTTTTTTTTGGTTTTTGTTTTGGTTTGTTGTTATTTTGGTTTATTCACCGTCATCCTTTTTGCCGCCGTTAGCAGCCCAGTACGCCTCGGCTTTCGTCTTCGCCTCGGCTATCGTGTCAAGGCACACGTTCACCTTTATACGCTTGGCACCGTGGAAGTCGCCGTATGTAAGCACCTCTTGGATGGCGTCAAGCAGCACCCACGCTGTCTCTGCCTCCTCTTTCGTTGTGTACTGCATAACCGCCGCTATGCCGTTTTTCAGCCTGTTAATCTCGTTTGCCATAGTTACATTGGTTTTTTATGTTGTTATACATTGGTTTTATACGCTTTGCGCGCATCGCGCGTCTCTCTGAACACTAACGCGCACCCGCCTGCAAGCAACGCAGCAAGCAACACAAATACAGCCGTTACGACCACACGGATACCGCCGGATAAAACACCGTCCGCCCATACACGCCACGTCTGCACGCCACACATTGCCAGACCAGCAGCCGCAATCGCACACCATAATGCAAACTGCAACACACTTGCATAATAATCTGCTTTTCTCATAGTTATGCCGCTTTTTTACGTTCGTAACTCATTGCCTTGCTCAACGCCGCGCATTGCTCTTCCGACAGGTGTACGCCCGTCTTATCGTCCACGTACAGGACAGTATCAGTCACATCGGTATGCCACTCGTCAATCTCACGACTGCCGCACCAAACAAGATAGCCTTCGTCATACTCGTCAGGCGTGTAAGTTTCGGACACGACACCTATGCGGCAATCAACTACGATATAGACTTTGTGACCGCATATAGTCAATTCTAAATCGTAGCATCCGTTATACGTGCTGCTGTCATCCTCAATCAACGCATCGGCGATAGTATCGCTGAACTGTCTGAACTCTGCGCTCGCCATCACGGCGGCAAGTATTTCTGCGTTTGTCATAGTCATGCATTCTATAAATTATTGTGCAGGCAGTGCATTAAAGCACCACCTTTATAAGGTTCGCGCGCTTAAAGCAACGCCACTCTTGCTTTTCGGTATCAAAGTACACCTGTACCGTGTCATTCTTGCGGCGGTTGTCCTCGCCCGCAATAGCGGGTACTAACTCACTTTTCAAAGTGCCATACGCCTCACGCATACTGCCGTCCACTTTCTGAAAGTAAAACTTGACTATTCGCAACGCCATTGCGACTTTTAATTTGGCATTTCGCCAAGCGCAGGACATCGCCTCGCCCATCGTGTAACCGTTACGCTTTACCATCTGCCAAGCCTGCAACATCAGACCCCTCAAAAACTCTTTGTTCATAGACATTGTTTTTTTAATTGTTGTACATTGTTTATTTATTGTATCTTTGCGCGCTTTTTGCACGCCGTGAAAGAATTGTGTTGTATTTTTCACGGCGCAAAAGTATAGCAAGATATTGATATAATAAAATTTTTTTATCAAAAAAATGCTATTTTACGCAAAATACCTCACAAGTAATTGATATATAATATCTATTTTTTAGCATGAATTATGAGTAATTTAGAACTTCTTTTGTCTGTATATAATGAGGCGTATATTGCAGGCAAAGTAAATAGCAAAGCCGAATTTGCGGATTTATTAGGAGTAAAACCCGCTACTATCTCCCGCGCATTCGGGAAAAATCCGGCATACCTTAATGAAAAATTAGCCGGGAGGTTACGTGCCCTTCACGAGGAACTTGCAAAGGGAAAGGATGCAGGTAATTTTTACTCGCATAACAGAGATGTCTTTTCTGACATTCACGGAAATGTGAGCGTAAAAAACTCCACGCCGGAGAATGATACCGAAAACTATAATGTCGCTGACCTGCGCAAACAAATAGCAGAATTGAGAGCAGAAAAGCAAGCGTTGGTCGCAACCATTGACACCCTCCGCCGCGCATTAGACAAATTCCTCGGATAATTTCGTTACAATTACGTAGTGCATACGTAATAGCGACAAATAGGAACTACAACAAAATACTATATCACTATGAAGAAATCAATCATTTGGGCACTTACGGCATTGGTCGTTGCCGGATGTGCAAACGAACAGGAAAAACAAACAAAACAAATCAGGGAGAACGTACAGCATTATATGCTCACGGAGTCAGATAATGTAGATGCCGCTATGTTCGCGCAAGCGTTGGGAATTGATGCCAAATTCAAAATGACTATGCTTGACTTCTGCAAAATTCCTGTTGATACAATTACGGATGCAGATTTGTATGCTGTTAGAATTGCCAAATTGGAAGATGATATAAAAGCATACCAATCTTTAGCCGAGACGTGGCAAGAAAACGCCAGTGACAGGTTGGAAAGCGCAGAATTTTGGAAAAGCCATAATAACCGAGATTTGTATGATGACTATATGGAAACCTATCGGGAATATCTCACTTTCAAAGAAGGTGCCATTAAGTCTGCCGACAGCATAAATACGATAGTCACAAGTATGAATGACACACTCCAAACGTTACATACCCCTGCATACTACGTATATCAGTTCCAAGAGGAACTGGAAATGAACCATCCCGTAACCGACGAATTAGAAAAAGATACACTCAACTGCTTCGCTTATATACGGGTGAGTACTCTTGCCGTGACAAAGGTTGATGAAGATGTAAACACGTATGTTCGGAATTTGGATAAACTTGAATAAACAGACAAAGTTTTTGCCCAAATTCCGTGCAACTTTTTTGTTTGTGTCTATAACCTATTTATACATTGCTGTTTGCCAATTACTACAACAGCCTTCTAAGCTGTGGGTCGGGGGTTCGAATCCCCCCCAAATCACAGACACACAAAGAACACTATGTGACTTGAAGAAAAGTAGTAAAATTTGCTATAAATCACAATGTATAAAAAAGTTAA
>Ga0310696_10005850_pt1 | contig 14734 bp, 15 predicted proteins | sample AusTroGonzalo_MG_4_FD_203885 | JGI IMG/M metagenome (GOLD analysis project Ga0310696, IMG submission 203885) | Bovine rumen microbial communities from tropical cattle in Woodstock, Queensland, Australia - Gonzalo_02 (v2) (version 2) | ecosystem: Host-associated > Mammals > Digestive system >...
AACAAGCATGGTCATCTTATCCTTTGCCAGGGATTTCATGACATCCAGCACCTCGCCGACCATTTCCGGGTCAAGCGCTGAAGTAGGTTCATCGAAAAGCAGTACTTCCGGTTCCATTGACAACGCCCGGGCAATGGCCACACGCTGTTTCTGCCCGCCGGAAATCTGATCCGGCCGCGCGTTGATATAAGGCGCCATCCCGACTTTATTCAGATAATACAGGGCTTTGTTCCTGGCGTCTTCCTTCGGTGTCTTCAGCACCTTCTGCTGACCGATCATACAGTTGGCCAGTACACTCATATTGCTGAACAGGTTAAAACTCTGAAAGACCATGCCCACCTTGGCCCGGTAGGACGATTGATTGATCTTTCCCTTTGTCACATCCTGACCGTGAAAAAGAATTTCACCGGTCGTCAGCGTTTCCAGAAGATTGATGCAGCGCAGCAGTGTCGACTTTCCGCTTCCGCTGGCTCCGATAATAGAGGTCACATCCCCCTTGTTAACCGTAAAATCGATATCCTTCAGAACTGCGTGGGAGCCAAACGCTTTGGAGAGATGCCTGATTTCCAGAATATGATCGCTCATTTTTTCTCTCCTTTGAATTCCTTGCTCGCCTCGTCAAACGGAGATCCTTCATCGCTTGGATAGCTGTAGGTTCCCGCTGTCAGCACAAGCTGGTCCGTATTCACCAGTTCATAATCCGGTTTGCCTGCCAGTTTCTTTTCAAGCTTACGAAGGAGGAAAGAGGCAAGCAGCGTCAGGCACAGATAGCCGATCATTTCCATGAAAGCGGAGGGGAAATACTTGAAAACCGCGCCGGATACCATCTTATGAACCGCGAAGAAGTCGGAAAAGCCGATAATGAACATCACGGAAGTATCTTTGACATTAATGATATAGTTGTTTCCGATCTGCGGCATGATATTGCGCAGCGTCTGCGGCAGGATCACATAGAGCATGGTCTGCCAGTGATTCATGCCGATCGCCTTGGCCCCTTCAAACTGGCCCGGATCGATGCTCATGATGCCGCCGCGCACGGATTCGGCCATATAGGCGCCCGTATTTACGGAAACAACAATGATGCTGACGGTCCAGATATCCTTGAAGGAAACGCCGAAGAAATACGGCAGGCCGTAAAAGATGAATACAGCCTGCAGGATCATCGGCGTGCCGCGGAATACTTCCACATAGGCACGGATAACAATCCTGACAATCTTCAGGAGCACCCGTTTGATGATGTTTTCATTGGGTCCGCAGGGAATTGTCTGCAGAATACCGCAGAAGAAGCCGATAACGCAGCCGATCAGCGTAGAAACAGTCGCAAGAATCAGCGTATTGGCGATACCGTTCAGATAAACCGTTCCGTACTTTTCCCACAGACTGCCGATATCGGATAGAAGCTGCGCAAACATAAGCGTAAATCTTCCTTATGGTTTGTTATTCGTTTCAGGCCCGGATTACTCGCTCAGGGGCTGAACTTTGATGGCTTCCTGCATAAGCGCGTTGAAATCATCGGCCGTCTTGTCGCCCAGATAACTGTTAAGGGCATCCTTCAGGGCTGTATTTCCCTTCATAACGGAGATACCGATATTGATTTCTTCCTCGGATACTTTGAAATCGTCATCGCTGCCTGCGAAGTCAAGCAGGACCAGATCCGGATAAGCAATGAGGGCGCCCTGGGCGGTGGGCATATCGGTGCAGACAAAGTCGACCGTACCGGATTCAACCGCCATCAGCATGGCAGGGGCGGATTCGGCAGGCATACCGATATTGGCGCCGGGAATCTGCGGCAGGCAGGAATCATACCAGATCGTACCGCTCTGGCTTGTGCAGCTTCCGCCGGAAAGATCGGAGATTCCCTTCGCATCGGCGAACTTGCTGTCCTTTTTGGTCAGGCAGACGATGGAAGCGTAAAGATACGGCCCGGCAAAGTCAACAGCTTCCATACGCTCGGAAGTCATGCTTTGGCCAGCGATAACGGCATCGCAGATTCCGGACTGAACGGCGGGAATCAGGGAATCCCAGTCCAGCTGCATAATCTGGAGATCCCAGCCGTTGGCTTCGCAGATCGCTTTCGCGGTCATGACATCATAGCCGTTGGCAAAAAGCTGGGAGTCCTTGATCGGAACAGCGCCGTTGGAATCATCCGGCTGCGCCCAGTTATAGGGAGCATAGGCACATTCCATGGCAACCGTCAGAACACCGTCCTCCAGACCAGGGATCGTTCCCTCGGCAAAGGCAGAAGAAGCCACAGCCAGGAGCAGGACCATCAGTAACGCAATCGTTTTTTTCATTTTCTATCCCTCCAGAAAATAAAATGATAGAAAAATTGTACAATCTTTGATTCGATTGTCAATAGAAAACAGCGAATTATACAATAATAAAACTCCGCGGCTTAGGAAATTGTCTTATTTCTGAACATTCTGTCCGGTTTGTTTTCCTGGTGTTTCCTTTTTTTTGGGGAGCTTATTCTGCTTTCAGGCTTCTGTTCATCAGGCAGGTCACAACATCAGCAGGCTTTACTCCATCGCGGATAATATCCCGCACGGCATTGATCAGGGGCATTTCCAGGCCGAATTTTTCGCACAGAGCGATAGCAGCCGGAAGCGCATTCATCCCTTCGACCACCATTCCGATCTCTTTTACGGCATCCTCAGCCTTCATTCCCTGACCGATCAGATAGCCCGCGCGGTTGTTCCGGGAATGGCGGCTGGTGGCGGTGACGATCAGATCGCCGATGCCCGCCAGGCCGAAAAAAGTCTTTTCCGTGCATCCCATGGCAAGACCGAGACGCCGGATTTCTTCCATTCCCCTGGTCATCATCGCCGCGCATGTATTGTCGCCGTATCCGAGACCTCTGGCAATTCCGACTGCCAGCGCTTCCACGTTTTTCAGGGCGCCGCAGATCTGGACGCCTTTTTCATCCCGGTTGACATAAGGGCGTATACAGGTTCCTTCAAAGAGTTTCTGAACGTCCTTTGCGGCTTCCAGATCCTCGCTGGCGCTCACAATCAGCGTGGGCATATCCCGGGCCACTTCCTCTGCGTGAGTCGGACCGCTCAGGGCACAGACGCGGTTATGCTTCCCGCCTTTCTGAAGTTCATCGCGGATAACTTCCGTCAGCGTCATCAGCGTATTGCTTTCGATTCCCTTGGCTGCGCTGACCAGGATCGTATCCGCCTCAAGAAAAGGGACCAATTCCCGGATCGTGTTCCTCATATAGACGGAAGGAACGACGGCAAGAATAAAATCCGCCCGGCGGGAAAGCATTTTAAGGTCATTTGTAAAGTCAACGGATTCGGGAATCACTGATTCAGGCAGATGCGGATGCCGGCGTGTCGCGGTCAGCTGTTCCGTTTCCTCGGAAAAGCAGCTCCAGATACAGACTTCGTGATGATTTGATGCAAGCTGCATCCCGAGGGCGGTTCCCCAGGTTCCGGCGCCGAGAATGCCGATCCTCATACCCCTTCATCCCTTTCTTCCGTATGGTTTCGGGCCGTTTCAGCGTGGTATTCCAGATGCAGTTCGTTCGTCGAAGCATAATTCCCCTGGATCTGCAGCTGATACTTCAGATGCAGCGAACCTTCCCGGTTCCCGATCCGGCAGGCAGCCTCCTTGGTAAAAACGGCCATATCCATCTCTCCGTAGGGCGTACGATAAACTCCTTCAAACCGTTTCCCGCGGGAAAAGACCATGGTATTGGAAAAGTCGCCGCTGCGCTGCATGGTCACTTTTCCGTTGGAAAGTGACAGGGAGATATCCGACTTTGTGATTTCGCCGGTCTCCTCATCCTCCTGGGATTCCACATATTGAAGCAAAGCTTCTTTTTCATTCTTGTAATACAGTTTACCCGTAGTCATGAACTGAATCGGATAATCCGGCATCTGATCATACTTTGCGATAGCGAGCAGATTGATGAACACCGGTGTCTGTTTGTTTTCCATGTATTAATTGACCTCCGTCCTCTTCCCTTGGTGCTTCCATGGAAACACAGTATCAGTTTACAACCGAAATACGCTCTTTGCAAGGGAGGCTTGCGTTTTCTCACGCCGGGCGGTATCATTCATTTATTGACCGTAGAAGGAGGACGCAATGCTTATTCAGGCCTTTGCCAAAATTAACTGGTCCCTTGACATCACCGGGGTTCGAGATGACGGCTATCATCTGATGGACATGCTGATGCAGCCGGTATCTCTTGCGGATGAGATCACCCTCACGCCGTCCGATACGGTCAGCATCACCACCGGCGGTTATCCTCCTTGCCGCGCCGACGAAACCAACCTGGCCTGGCGTGCCGCAGCAGCGCTGAAATCCTTCACCGGTTACCCGGGCGGAGTTTCCATTCACGTTCAGAAATCCATTCCGATCGGTGCGGGGATGGGCGGCGGCAGTTCGGATGCTGCCGGGGTCCTGTACGGTCTGAACCGGTTGTGGAAAACAGGATTGTCTCCCGAAACCCTTGAGCGGATCGGTCTTCAACTCGGAGCAGACGTCCCGTTCGCGCTGCGCGGCGGCCTGTCGCGAACGCGCGGGATCGGGGAAATTCTGGAAAATTATGAAAATAAATATAATTATTGGCTTGTTATTATCCAGCCCTGTTCCGGTCTCAGTACCGCAAAGGTATTCGGTTTATGGAAAGAAGAGGTCCCGTCAGTCCGCCCGGATACAGAGGCTGCGCTTTCTGCGCTGGAAACAGGAGATTTTTCAAAACTCTGCGGCAGTATCGGAAATGTCCTTCAGCCGGTCGCCTGCCGCCTTCGCCCCGAGATCGAAAAAACCTGCGGCGCGCTGATACGGGAAGGCGCCTCCACGGCCCGGATGACCGGAAGCGGCAGTGCAGTTTTCGGGGTCTTCCGCAATGCCGCGGCGGCCGAAAAGGCATATAAAGCGCTTTCACCGTCTGAAAGGAGCATCTTTCTGTGCCATACGCAGCATGACAGCCTGCGCATTCTGGATGATTGAGGTTGCCCGTATGAAAAAAACACTCGGATGTATCCGCAAAGCGGATACGGATTTTAACCTGATTGAGGACGGGGATCGGATTGCCGTCGGCGTTTCCGGCGGCAAGGATTCGCTGCTTCTGTTGCACGCTCTCAGCCTTTACCGTAAATTCACCCACAAAAACTTTACGCTCACCGCCGTCACCGTGACCATGGGACTGGAACCTTTTGATCTTTCCGGGATTTCATCCCTGTGTGAACAACTGGAAATACCCTATATTATTAAGGAAACGCAGATCGGCGAGATTATCTTTGATTACCGGAAGGAGAAAAATCCCTGCGCCCTTTGTGCAAAAATGCGCCGGGCCGTGCTGGCAAAAGCCTGCCAGGAACTGGGTTGCAATAAACTGGCCCTCGGCCATCACCGCGAGGATGTCCTGGAAACCTTGCTCATGAGTCTGTTTTATGAAGGGCGGTTCCATACGTTTCATCCGAAGACCCTGATGAGCCGCACAGGCATTACGGTGATCCGGCCGCTTGTTTATCTCCCGGAATCCCATGTTAGGCACATGCTGAAAACGCTTTCACTCCCGGTCGTTTCTTCCCCCTGTCCGGCAAACGGCGAAACAAAACGGAAAGAAATGAAGGAATTGCTCCGAAAACTGCGTCTCCTTTATCCGGATGCTTCCGAGCGCCTTCTGCACGCCCTGCAACAGGATCATTATGATCTTTGGCATTGAATCCGCTCCCGAAGGTCCCGGGAAAACCACTAATAGATTTTCTCAATCTCGCCTTCAATCCCGTACAGTTCCCTGAACTGCCGGAGATCCCCGTCGTCACGGATGAGCATAACTTCCTCGAAGGACCCGTCTTTTTTCCGTCTGAATCCCGCGACCTGCTCGCCCGTGCAGATGCTGCAGCGGATGACAGGCGTCAGCGCTTCGGTGTCATATCCGGCGTTCGTATGTTTCTGTTTTCTGTGAAAGATCATATCCTTCCGCCATCCTCCCTCCGGTTCCGGTATATCCTTATTATATCCGTATGCCCGCTGTTCCACAACAGGGCCGGGGACACCGCTGCTTTTTCTCAGCGTTTTTTAATGCGTTTCTTCTTTCTTTTACATGTAAGATGTGGTATAATCACTCATGATTTTCAGAGCAAGGAGTTACAGCCGTGGCCAGCAAGAATTCCAACAGCAATAAAAAGTCCGGTGGAGCCGGCTTTATCATTACACTGCTGATCATAGCCGCCCTGACGAACTTCAGCTTCACCGGGATCATTGCCGGTGTTCTTCTGGGCCTTGGGATCGGCAAGATTACAAGCATTATGGGCAGCGGGCTGGATACCACCACCCATAACAGCAGGGACCGTGCCCGCGAACAGCAGGAGGCTGAGCAGGCCCGTCGTGATGAGGAAGCCGCCCGTATTCGTATGCAAAAAGAAGCGGAGCAGCGGAAAAAGGAAGAAGCCGGCAAGATCCCTCTGACCGGGGATCCGACGGCCGATCAGGTGATCACTGCCGGGCAGGAGATGCTCCAGACAATCAGGAGAGAAAATGCCGCCATTCCCGACCGGGAGCTGACGGATCTGATGGATAATTTGACAATCAAGTGCGAGCAGATCTTCCGGACCGTTTCGGAATCTCCCTCCAAAGCCCCCCAGGTTCGGAAATTCATGAATTATTACCTGCCGACCACGCTCAAAATGCTGGCAAACTATCGCACAATGCAGGAGCGCGGCGTTTCCTACGGCGAAATGAGAGAAGCCAGGGAGACCACAATCCGCGGCATGAATCTGGTGCTGACAGCCTGCCAGAAGCTGATTGACAATCTTCACCGCGATAATATGCTGGATATCTCAACGGATATCGATGTGTTGGAGCAGATGCTCAAGCGCGACGGGTTTACGGATAACGAAATCGTTGAAGGCGCGCGGACGGCGGCTGAAGCCCAGATGAGGGCAACCTCTGTTCCCGTGATGGACTTCCCCGCCGGTACCGGCAGCACCGAGCCCGCTGACACTCCCGCATCCGCGCACCTTGATGCAGAATAAACCTGTTTCCCCGACCACTATTCTCAAGGAGGTATACCGCAATGTCTGAATCCAATCCCATGCCCCAGCTTTCCCTTGCTCCCAGTGTGCCGGAGCCCGAAGCGCCTGCCGCCCCGGTCGAAAGCATTCAGCAGACCGCCGCTCCTGTGCCCGCCCCGGCCCCAGCGCCCGAACCCGCTCCGCGTCTCGATGACAGCCAGCTGACTGACGCCGAAAAGAAAGCAATCGATGATTTTATCGGTCGCGTGGATATTACCAATCCGGATCATGTGCTTCTTTACGGCGCTGATGCGCAGAAAAAGATCGCGGATTTCTCGCAGACTGCGCTCGACGCTGTCAAGACGCAGGACACTGGCGAGGTTGGAAATATGCTGGTCAACCTCGTTGCCGAGTTGAAGGGCTTCCAGAAAGACTCTGATGAGCCGAAAGGCCTGGCCAAACTCTTCACCAAAGCGGAAGATAAGATCACCCGGATGCAGGCCAGATACAACAAGGTTTCCGTCAATGTCGACAATATTGCCAATTCCCTTGAAGGCTATCAGGCCCAGCTGCTCAAGGATGTGGCCATGTTTGACCGGCTTTACGATCAGAATAACGACTATTTTCATCAGCTGACCCTCTATATCATCGCAGGAGACAAGAAACTCGCCCAAATTCGGGAGAACGATTTGAAAGAGCTTCAGGCGAAAGCCGCTGCCAGCGGCGATGCAATGGATGCCCAGAAGGCGAACGATCTTGCCGCCCAGTGTGATCGGTTTGAGAAGAAACTCCATGACCTGAAGCTGACGCGCCAGGTTGCTATCCAGATGGCGCCGCAGATCCGGCTGCTCCAGAACAACGACAGCCTTCTGGTCGAGCGGATTCAGTCTACCCTTTCCAACACGCTCCCACTCTGGAAGAGCCAGATGGTGCTTGCACTGGGTATGCATCACTCCCAGGAAGCCCTGAAAGCCCAGACCGCGGTGACCGATATGACAAACGAGCTGCTGAAAAAGAATGCCGAAACCCTCAAGATCGGGACCATCCAGACCGCAAAGGAAGCCGAGCGCGGCATTGTTGATATTGAAACGCTGATCAAGACCAATCAGGACCTGATCGATACCATCGACGAAGTGATGAAAATCCAGTCCGATGGCCATGCAAGGCGCATTGAAGCGGAAAAGACCCTTTACAACATGGAAGCCGAGCTGAAGAAAAAGCTTCTGGAAACCAGTATCTGACATCTTAGAGAACGACCCGGCGATCAATTCCAGCCGGGTCGGTTTACTGTTTGCGAAAGGAGTTCCCCGTCATGCGTGTGATCGGTATCACCGGCAGCATTGCCTGCGGTAAGTCTACCGTCAGCCGTGAAATGATGCGGCGCGGTTTTCCGGTGATCGACGGGGACGAGCTTTCCCGTGAATTGACAGGCCCCGGCGGAGAAGCAATTCCAGCTGTCCGCTCCGTCTTTGGGGATCAGTATATCAATCAGGATGGCTCGATGAACCGGCGCGCAATGGGAAAGCTTATTTTCGCGGACAGCCGCTCCCGTGAACAGCTGGACCTGGTGATGGACCCGTTTCTTCGTTCCCTGACGCTCCGGAAAATCGAAGCCGTCAGGGAATCAGGCGCGCAGTTGTGTTTCCTTGATATGCCGCTGCTTTTTGAAAAAAAATATGATTCCCTGTGCGATTCCGTATGGTGCGTATGGCTTCCGGAAGACCTGCAGCTGGAGCGCCTGATGGATCGGGACGGATATACCAGAGAGGAAGCGCTGAGCAGGATCCGCGCGGTCATGTCTTCGGATCAGAAAGCCGATCTCGCTTCTGCCGTCATTGATAATTCGGGCACGGTAGATGAAACCCTTCGCCAGGCTTCAATTCTTCTGGAAAGAGAACTGGCTCGCGCCGCCGGTACTCCGGCCCGCAGGAAAAGATCTGTTTCTCCTCCCCCGTCCCGTTCTGTGCAGGATAACGAGCCTGAAGAGACGGACGCGATTGAGAGACCAGAATCTTCCCGCAGAAAACCGTCCTCCAGAAAGGCTTCCTGGCAGATGCCCCGCTGGCTTCGCATATCCCTGATCACCGTGACGGCTGTCCTGGCCGTATCTCTCACTTCCTATATTTTAATGCGCGCCTGGCTGACGCGGCAGGCGGATCTTCACCGCCGGGAGCAGCAGGCCATCGACCAGCAATATCCGCTGGAATACAGGGATGAGATTCAGCGTATATCCAGGGAATACAATCTTTCCCCGGCCCTGATAGCGTCCGTAATCCGGAATGAAAGTTCCTTCCGGCCCGCAGCGGAATCTTCCGTAGGTGCCCGGGGGCTGATGCAGGTCATGCCGGAAACAGCCGAATGGATTGCCCATAAGCTGAAAATCGACAATTACAGCCTCGAACAGCTTTATATCCCTGAAACAAACATTCGCTTCGGCTGCTGGTATCTGAATTATCTGAGCACCCTTTTCCACGGAGATCCGCTCTGTGTAGTCTGTGCCTACCATGCCGGTCAGGGAGAAATATCCTCCTGGCTGGCCAATCCTTCCATCAGCAGTGACGGTCTGACAATGAAAATAGACCGTCTGCCGGAGGGGCCGACCAAAACCTATGCCGGGAGAGTGACGAGAGATTATGGAATCTATCAGGCAAAATATTTTACGCCGGTGCTGCCTGATCCTGCTGATGCTGCTTATGTTGCCCCTTGACGCCGGTATTTCGGAGAATGTCGGCACCAGTATCACCATCGGTATTCAGAGTACCAAAACGCTCACAGTGCGTCCTTTTGAGCCTCTCGAAAGGGATATCCTGTCTGTTTATAATGTGATTTATGAGAGCCTTATTACCATAGATGATGATTATATTCCGCAGGGCTGTATCGCCGAAAGTTGGGAAGAAAGTTCCGGCGGTAAGCAATGGACCTTCCACCTGCGCAGCGATGTGCGTTTTTCGGACGGAACGCCGCTGACAGCGAACGATGTCGTGGCCTCCGCCAACTATATCCTGGACAAGGCGCACGATGAGAACATCATCGATCATGGTTTTTACAGCAATCTGGCTTATTTTGTCAAAAAGATCACCGCGAAAGATGATCTTACAGTCGTTGTTCAGGCAAATTCCACCAATAAGAACCCCCGGCAGTATTATGCGCTCCTTTATGAAATGACCTTCCCGATTGTTCCGGCATCACAGGTTTCCGCGGATCAGCCGCTCGGCAGCGGTCCATATGTAATTAATCAGTTTGTTTCCGGCGATTTCATGACGCTGGAGGCAAACACAAACTGGTGGAAAACGCAGCCCTATGTCCGCCAGATCATGGTATCCTTTCATGATACGCCCCGGTCCGTGATTGACAGTTATGAATACAACCGGGTGGATTCGATCTTTACCCGTTCCATAGCCGGAGCACAATACAAAACAGGAACCTTGTCTGTATCGATGGCATATCGGACCAGTCAGCTTGAATGCCTTTATATGAACAATTCGGCCAGTGAACTGACTCCTGAAGTCCGGAAAGCCATCCGGTATGTGATCGACCGTCAGAAAATCATCTCCAATGTTTATTCCGGCCTTGCCGTTGCTACTAACTTTCCTTTCTATCCCGGCACATGGATGTATAATGACAGTCTGGATTCTCAGTTCGTTGTCAATCTGGATGAAGCCAGAAACCTGTTGGCCCAGGCTGGATGGGAAGACTCAGATGACAACGGAATCCTGGACCGCCTGACAAACGAAGGAGAAACACGCAACCTGCGCCTCCGCTTCTATGTTTATGAAGAACCGGACAACGACGTCCGTCTGGAAGCGGCAAACATGATCGCCGAGCAGCTGGCTCAGGTCGGAATTGCCTGTTCCGTGGAAGCGATGACCCTCGGCAACGTGCAGGAGAAGTTGAAAGCCGGTTCCTTTGACCTTGCGCTGATTGCGTTTTCCATGGACGTTGCGCCGGATCCCGGGTTTATGCTGATCAAAGGAAATACAGGTAACTATAACCGCTATAAGAGCGAAAAAATGACCGAGCTTTGCCATGATCTCCGGAGAGAAGTCACCCAGGAAGGCTACCGTCAGAAACTGATGCAGATCCAGGCGCTGTTCGCGGAAGACTGCCCTTTCATGTGTCTTTATTACCGAACCGGCAACGTGATCACCCGTTACATGTACACTACTTGCAGGGATGTCCGTGAATATGAACTCCTGCGCGGGATAGAAAGCTTTTCACCATAACGACGGACGGAAGGAGATTTCTCAATGGACTGGATTGAATTGATCGTTCACACGACCACCGAAGGCACCGATGAGGTGTCCTCTGTTCTGATGGAAGCAGGCGCTTCCGGCACAATGATCGAAGACCGTGCGGATATTCCCGATCCTGCGAAGCCTCACGGCATATGGGAAATCATTGATCCGAAGCTTCTGGATTCCATGCCGGAGGATGTGCTGGTGCATGCGTGGTTTGAGCCTGATGACGCGTTTCCCGGGCTGCTGGAAAAAATCGGAAGCACACTTTCTCTGCTTCCTTCCGGTGAAAAAAACCTTGGTTCGCTTCGTCTTGAAACCAGGGCAGTTAATGATGAAGTCTGGAAAGACGTCTGGAAAAAGTATTTTAAACCCTTTTATGCCAGCAAACACCTGGTGATCAAACCGACCTGGGAAGATTTTTCGCCTGAGGCGGATGACAAAATCATTGAAATTGATCCCGGAATGGCTTTCGGCAGCGGAACACATGAGACAACATCCATGTGTCTTTCCCTGCTGGAAGAAGTCATCACCGGTTCCGAATTTGTAATCGATGTCGGAACCGGAAGCGGCATTCTTGCGATCGGAGCCGCACTCTTCGGCGCCAGGGACGTGTTGGCTATTGATATCGATCCGGACGCTGTCCGGGTTGCGATTGAAAATGTTAAGCTTAATAAGGTGGATAACATTGTTTCTGTTCAGCAGGGAAACCTGCTGGACCATGTGGAGGCGGTCTGTGATATCTGCGTCGCGAATATCATCTCGGATGTAGTCATCTCTTTTGCCGCGCCCCTGAAAGCGCATATCAGGCCGGGCGGTCTGTTCATCTGCAGCGGTATTGTTTCTTCACGGGCGGATGAAGTTCGCGGAGCGCTTTTGGATGCGGGCTATGAGATCCTTCGACGCGTTGATAAGGGAGAATGGACCGCATTTCTTTCCGGGAGGCATGCCTGATGCACAGATTCTATCCTGATCCTGCTCTGAGCAGGGATGATCTGGAATTTCTGACGGCGGATGATTCGCGTCACGCACTGACAGTCCTCCGTCTGAAACCGGGTACGCAGGTGGAAGTCATCAGCGGCGGCAGCCGCTGGTTTGCTGAAATAATCGGGGAAGAAAACAGGACTGTTGTTGTCAGAAAGCTCAGTCTGCTCCATTCCACCGAGCCGAATCTTAGAGTTACTCTCTTCCAGGGGATCCCGAAAGCAGACAAAATGGACTGGATCGTTCAGAAAGCAACCGAGCTGGGTGTGTCCCGCGTCGTTCCGGTTGCCATGGAACGTTCCGTTGTCAGGCTCTCCGAAGCGGACGGCAGAAAAAAAACAGACAGATGGCAAAAGATCAGCCGGGAAGCCGGCAAACAATGCGGACGCTGCGTTCTTCCCGAAATCAGCCGGCCCGTTACTGTTGATCAGCTGATTGCAAACGAAAACCTTCCGGTCCTGAACGTGGTTCCCTGGGAAGAGGCAGACGGCTTTGGTCCTCTTGCTCTTCATTCAGCTTATCCGGAGATAGATTCGTTGGGTATTGTGATCGGTCCTGAAGGCGGAATCTCAAACCGTGAAATCAGTCTGCTGAAATCGCGCAGCTTCCTGCCGATGACGCTCGGCAAAAGAATCCTCCGGACGGAGACGGCAGGCATCGCAGCTGTCGCTTCCCTGATGAGCCTCTACGGAGAGATGGAGTGAACATGAAAAAGATCGCCGCCCACACGCTTGGCTGCAAAGTCAATCAATATGATACGCAGGCCATGCTCGAACTGTTCCGCCAGGCAGGTTATTCCGTCGTATCCATGAATGAAGATGCGGATGTTTATCTGATCAATACCTGCACCGTGACCGGCGTTGGTGACAAAAAATCTCTCCAGTTGATCAGGAAAAACCGGCGCGAGCATCCGGACTCTCGGCTGGTTATCTGCGGCTGCATGGCCCAGCAACGCGGAGAGGAACTGCTCTCATTGGGCGCAGATCTGATTCTCGGAACACAGAACAGGGGTAAAGTGGTTGATCTTCTTCATGAAACGGAAGAACTTGGCAAACCGCTTTGTGCGGTTGCGCCCCTCCATGAGAGTTCGCTTTTTGAGCCGCTCAGGATATCCGCTCAGGATGATCATACCCGTGCCGTGCTGAAAATTCAGGAAGGATGCCGCAACCATTGTACATATTGTATTATTCCTTCTGTCCGGGGCCCGATTCGCTCGCGTCCGCTCAATGATATCCGGGATGAAGTCCGCCGGCTTCGTGACGCCGGCTTCCTTGAAATCGTTCTGACCGGAATTCATCTCAGTTCATATGGAAAGGATTTTTCCCCCGCCGCCTCGCTGACGGACGCGGTTCGCGCCGTACAGGAAACGGAAGGCATCCTCCGGATCCGCCTCGGCTCCCTGGAGCCCGGGATTGCAACGGAAACCTTTGCCTCAGAAATGAAGAAGGCTGAAAATCTATGTCCTCAGTTCCATCTGGCGCTTCAGTCAGGAAGCGACACGGTCCTCGCACGAATGAAACGCCAGTATAATACCGCACAGTACCTTCGCGCAATTGAAAATCTTCGGCGTTTCTTCCCGCGCGCAGCGTTTACCACAGATATTCTGACAGGTTTCCCCGGAGAGACTGAAGCGGAGTTCCTGGAAACCGAAGCGATGATCCGAAAGGTCGGTTTTGCCCGTATTCACGTTTTCCCGTATTCTCCCCGGCCCGGTACGCCGGCAGCAGTGATGGACGGGCAGCTTCCGTCTGCTTTGAAAGAGGAACGTGCCCGGAAACTGATTGCGCTCGGAAACACGGTTTCCCGTGAATATCTGCGTTCCTGGATTGGCCGGGAATCAACCATTCTTCCTGAGGAGCAGGTTAACGGCTGCTGGGAAGGATATACGCCTGAATATACCCGTGTACGGTTGGCGCCGGGCACTCCGTGTTCTGCCGGCGTACCTGCCGTAGTCAGGCTGACTGCTGTTGAATCCCGCGGTATGCGCGGAGAAATAATATAAGAAAGGATGTCGTCAAAATGGAAAACTGTCTCTTCTGCAAAATCATGAAGGGAGAGATCCCTTCCGCCAAAGTCTATGAGAACGAGTATGTCTACGCTTTCCGGGACATCAATCCCCAGGCGCCGACCCATGTGCTGGTCATCCCGAAGGAGCATGTTGCCTCGCTGGATGATACCGCCGGTATCCCGGACCGTAACCTGGCCGAATGTCTCCGGGCCATTCCGGTCATTGCGGCACAGGAAGGACTCACAGGCGGTTACCGCGTCGTTTCCAACTGCGGCCCCGATGCATGTCAGTCTGTTCCCCATCTTCATTTTCATATTCTCGGAGGAACGCAGCTGGCTGATCGCATGGCCTGATTTCGTAAGCATCCTGCCTGTTTTTGAGAAAAAAGTTGACGCAACGCCTCTTTGGCTGTATAATTGCGCTGTGGTTTTTCAGAGAGGGTTTTTGCCCCTCTGTAATCCATTGTTCTTGAGCGAGGGGAGGGATAACAGTGTCCGAGGTACGTATCCGCGAAAATGAGTCCCTGGAAAGTGCGC
>Ga0310696_10005854_pt1 | contig 14729 bp, 14 predicted proteins | sample AusTroGonzalo_MG_4_FD_203885 | JGI IMG/M metagenome (GOLD analysis project Ga0310696, IMG submission 203885) | Bovine rumen microbial communities from tropical cattle in Woodstock, Queensland, Australia - Gonzalo_02 (v2) (version 2) | ecosystem: Host-associated > Mammals > Digestive system >...
ATCATAATGTTTCCTGGGACCAAAGCAAGGCTTTCAATAATTTCTATTGGAAATTCATTTGTGAAAGAGCCGCCTATCGAAGAAGGAGGAAACAGGGATTGCCCATCGACAACCTTTCGAGACGTGAGATGGCCGATCGTTCGGTTTCCTTCTATTGGCGTTTGTTCAAAAACCAAATAAAAACCTTAAGGTTGAAATGAACCCGTTGCGTTTGTTTGGAATTAGTAAATCGATGATTAAGAATTGGAGCCAAATCAGCTATAGGTCTTCGAAAAAGCTCCAAAAAATCGTCAAAACAGGAAGTCCATTCAATATCTTGGCCTTCAAGGGAACCGTGGTCAGTATCGATCCAACGGCTTCCATCGAGCTGGGCACGGGTAGGGTGATCATAAATGACAATTGGAGCAGCGCAGATCCTTTTCCCGCTTTATTGTCGATGAAAGCAAAATCACGCCTGTTGGTTCATGATACCTTCTCCATTTATTCCAATGCGGATATTTCAATTCATGAGAATGCAGTTCTTGAGATAGGTAGTGGCTTCGTCAATCACGGGGCGAGAATCCATTGCTTTAAAAACATCAAGATAGGCAATCGAGTGTATATTGGGGACGATGTGGCAATTCGGGATAGTGACGGTCACGAAATCATTGGATCGGAGAAACCGTCGGCCATGCCCATAGCGATTGGAGATTCCGTCTGGATAGGAGCCAAAGTGACTATAGTCAAAGGAGTCGCCATAGGCGAAGGCGCAGTTGTGGCCACAGGCGCCGTGGTGACCAAGAATGTACCTCCCCATGCCATGGTGGCTGGGGTTCCGGCAAGAGTGGTCAAAGAGAATGTGATGTGGCAATGAGGTTTTCCATTATCATACCGGTCTATAATGTTGAGCAGTATCTCCGCGATTGTCTCGACAGCGTTCTTCACCAGTCGTTTGCCGACTGGGAGGCCATCTGTGTCGACGACGGTTCCACCGATACCTCTGCTGCCATTTTGGAAGAAATCGCCGCCATCGACCCACGTGTTATTGTGGTTACCCAATCGAATGGCGGACTCTCTTCGGCTCGGAATGCTGGGCTGGAGGTCGCCAAGGGTGATTATCTGTTGTTTTTGGATAGCGATGACTGGCTGGAGCCAGAGGCTCTAAAAACACTGTCGGATCATTTGGATGGCGAGGATATGCTCTGCTTCTCGGGTAGGCGTTTCGTTGAGGCGACAAGGACCTTCAATCCCCCCGATCCGCTGACGGAAAAGACCTATGGGTCGGGGATGGAGTATTATACCGAAAACGCGTTGTTGCAACGCGACTTCGCTTTCGTATGCGTAGTGTTGCGGGCTTATCGACGGATGTTTCTTTTGGAAAACCATTTGTGTTTCAAAGAAGGTGTTTTCCATGAGGACAACCTGTTTACGCCCATGGCATGTTATTATGCACGTACGGTCAAGATATTAAATGAATGTTTATATAATTATAGAGTTCGCTATAACAGTATCACTGCTACTAGCGGTTTAAGGCATGCGAGTGATTTGATGGGGATCGCCAATGAGTTGGCCTCATTTTTCATCTCCAAGCAGGGCTTCGACAAGACCGTGGTCTATCGAGCCATTACACATCATTATCAGGTGGCTTTCGAGAGGGCCGCGAAAAAAGAAGAAAGAAAAGAACTGTCACGGCTATGTGATTGGCAACTGTATTGCCAAGTGAGCCGGACCAAGTTGAGACATCAAATGAACCATTTAATAAATAGAATCAAATGTTATTAAAATGGTATATTCTTTTGATGTCTTCGACACCTGCCTCTGCCGCCGATGCGGCGAGCCGAGGCTGACATTCGATGTGCTTTCCCTCAAGGTTCAGGAAGCCATGGGGGAGGCCTGCAATGAACGATTGCGCCAACTGTTTGTGGCCGTGCGCGCCGAAACGTACAGGAGTGACATCGTGGCTATCTACGACAGCATTGCACAACACTTCCCTTTGCCCTATGCGTCTGAACGGATGGCGGCTATGGAGATGGAAGTGGAGCGGCAAATGCTGGCACCGGTGGAGGCTACCTTGCAGCTGGTGAATCATATGAGAGCCAAGGGGACGGTCCGCTTCATTAGTGACATGTATCTGCCTTCGGCGTTTATCAAGGAAAGACTTGTGGCATATGGCTTCTTCAAGGAGGGCGACAAACTCTATGTCAGCGAGGAACTGCATGCCTGGAAACACGATGGCTCGCTGTTCCGCCTGATCCACGAGGAAGAAGGGATTCCCTACCACCAATGGCACCATTACGGCAACTGCCGCCATAGTGACTATAAGGTGCCCCGTAACCTGGGGATACACGCTCATCATCTTTCGTATGGATACCTTCCTTACGAAATGCAATGGCGAAAGATGCCGGTCTTACAGTACCAATATCCTGCAATCCTCGCAGGTGTGGCCAGGGCAGCTCGGCTGTCCGCCCAAGGACCTGACGACCAGAAAGCCTTTGTGTGCGATGTTTCCGCTCCATTGATGGTCAGCTGGGTATTGCGGGTCATGAACGACGCGAGAGACAACGGCATACGGCGACTGTATTTTTGCGCTCGCGATACGCATACCTTGTTTTTGGTGGCACGGCGCCTGCAGCCGTTGTTTCCAGAGGTGAGCCCACATTATCTCTTCATCTCGCGCAACGCGCTTCGACAGGGAAACGAGGCATTGGCATTCCATTACTTTCTCGAAAAAGGACTTGCTTCCAAAGAGAAGACCGCCATTGTCGACTCCAACTCCAGCGGCAAGACCCTTCGGGTGCTCAACCAGATGATGAAGCAGTATGGATGCAACCCTGTAGCTGGCTACTTCCTTGTCTCTGACGCACTGCCTAAAGAAACGGCACTGTCGTTCCATTCCATCTGTCCGCGCTATATCAACACCTTGGGGAACAGAAAGGAACGCTCGCTGACAGGCATGATGGTCTTTTTCGAGTTGGTATTGTCGTTGAACCATCACAAACGAACCGAATGCTACGAAATTCATGGCTCAACCGTCAGACCTGTGTTTGGCCCGGATGATGACGACTACTGGGAGATTAAAGGGACGGGCGCCCGACAGGCCAAAAAGTGGAACGACCAACTGGTGCTCGATGTTTGCGATGCCTTTGTGAAGACCGGATTGTATCGCTACAGTGGCCAATTGTTCGATCACGTGGTCATTCCCTCGCTGACAGGATTTTTCGACTGTCCGCAAAAGTTATATCTTTCGTATCTCCGTCGCTTTGTCTTATGGGAACACCCATTGGTGGGGGCACTCTGGGGAAACAACAAAGGGCTATGGCGCAGGGCAAGCCGCTTTTACTACTTGCCAAGCTTGATTTCAAAATGGGTATGGAAAAACCGAAAATAATAGTCATTACTCCCGTCCGTAACGAGGCTTGGGTGCTCGATGCATTCCTGACATGTACCTCTTCATGGGCCGATCATATCATCCTTGCCGACCATCACAGCGAGGATGATACGAGAACTATTGCCCTGAGATACGAAAAGGTGATTCTCATCGACAACCCGACGTTCGAATGGTATGAGGCGGAATGTCGCGCCAGATTGCTTGAAGAAGCATGCAAGATATCAGGCGACAAGGTGATCTTTGCGCTCGATGCGGATGAGTTCCTTTCCGATGGGTTCGAGAAGACAGAGAGTTGGAATCATATTGTCAATGCCAAGGGCAACGAGATATTCTGCTTCAATTGGCTGAACCTGTATGATGACTTCAACACGGTGGAATACACCAATATGCACTTCGAATGGGCTGCGCATTTCGACGCAACGGTCGATGTCGTCGCTGAATACCGTAAGAGGGAAACCCGTGCCGTGCATTGCACCCGGGTGCCTTGTATCGAAGAAGCCCGTTACCATAACGTTGACGATTTCTGGGTGGTGCATTTGGCCAAGCTCAACCATGAGAGGAACCGTCAGAAAAACGATTTCTATCAGGTAACTTGGGTCGACAAAAACAAAGAAAAGGCACGCCCGGTGGCTATGTACCGTACCTGTGCGAAGTTCTATCCTGATCAATTGACACATCTCGATAACCCCGTGAAACTGTGCTGTCTGGGCGATGAGAAGGACTGTTCCTGCCTGGTGCGGACCTCCGACTACGGCAGGCACTATGTGGAAGAAATGGTTCGGGTTTTCGAGCGCGAAGGGACAAGGAAATTCGCCAAATTGTGCATTTGGGACAATCCCTATCTAAAGGATGCAGGTGTGAAGCCCAAAATACCATGGGTTTACAAGATCATCCACAGGTATCTGCGGGCCACTCAGTCGAAGTCCAAGCGTTTTTGGGTGAAGGCCCTTGACAAAGTGTTAAACCATATTTTGTGATGAGATTGAATGAACAATTGGCCGTGCTCGAGGAAGCCCTCGCAGTATTGGTCGATCATGATTATGCTTTTTTGGATGTGCCGGGTTATTTCAATGTGGGTGACCATTTGATCTATCGCGGTGCCATGGCTATCTTGGGTAGGAATCCGTATCGTTGTGTCTATCAAAGCGTTGTGGAAAATGTAATCGATAAAAAGATTGCCCCTGATACCGTCATCGTCATGAATGGGGGTGGCAACTGGGGTGACACCTTCTATACGCCATTCAGAAGCCATGTCGTCGAGACTTTTCCGGACAATAAAATAGTTGTATTGCCTCAGACCATACGCTATTTCGCCCCATCTGGCCTCGAGCGTGACGCTGCAGTTTATGCAAGACACCCCAACCTTCACCTGTGTGCCCGCGACCGCGCGTCCTACGAAATCCTGAAAAAGCATTTCTCATCCAACCATATTTATCTGCTTCCTGATGCCTCCGTGGGATTGTGCGACCTGTTGCCAAAATGGGAGGATCGGCAACAAGGCAAGTCGCTTTTCATTAAAAGGAATGACGACGAAGCTGCGGTAGAACCATGGGAAGTCCCTAACGCCGATGTCAAAGACTGGATGTCCATTCTTGACGATGTTTCGTTCTCCAGAGTGCTCTATCCCTATATGGGAATCAGGAAAATCAAAAAGATGACGGGTGCAGATGTCATGAAAAATGTCGCTAACAAATACATGACTTCGGTGATTATTCCGTTTTTCATGAAGAAAATACCCGCCTATTGTCAACGCTATGACAAGATCTACTCCACACGCCTTCATGGCTTTATGCTGGCCAAGCTGATGGAGATGCCTGTGGAATACCAGGATACCAAATATGGGAAAATTTCAGGTTATTACGAAACCTGGTTCAAATAATGTGATCCGATGCAGTTTTCCGTCATCATACCGCTTTACAACAAGGCGCCTTACGTGGCCAAGACCATACAAAGTGTGCTGTCGCAAACTTACACCGACTATGAACTGGTCATCGTCGACGATGGAAGCACCGACCAGTCGGCCGAGATTGCCATGGCGTCGATTGCAGGGCATGATCATTGCCATCTGATTCGGCAGGAAGACCAGGGCGTCTCCATGGCTCGTAACCATGGGGTGGATGCCTCTCAAGGCGAATACCTTTGTTTTCTCGATGCTGACGACTGGTGGGAACCGGGCTTCCTGGAAGGGATGGCTGGCCTGATCTCTTCATTTCCTGAGGCTGGCATCTATGGCACTAACTATACCATCGTCAATGAGACGAAACACAAGACTCGTGTGTCGCCCATAGGAGTGGAACCCGGCTTCGAAAAAGGGTATATCAACTATTGCCAAGTGTATGCCGCTACCATGGCCATGCCCTTGACATCCAGCTCGGTGGCCATACCTCGGCGGGTCTTTGAAGAGATGAAAGGCTTTCCGGAAGGTATTGCCATGGGCGAGGATTTCCTGCTTTGGATCCATATCGCGATGAAATACAAGGTGGCTTTCTTGAACCAACCGCTGGCCTGCTACAATCAGGATGTGGACCAGCAACACAGGAGCGTGGGTCGCCTGCACCCGACAGAGAAACACATGCTGTGGAACTTGACGGATTTGGAACCTCTTGAAGTCATCGACCAAGATTATAAGAAATTGGTGGACGCGCTGAGAGTCAATGGATTGATGGAGTATTATATTCATGAGGGATTTCATGAAAGTGCCAAACGCGAGCTGGCTAAAGTGGATTGGCGCCTGCAGCCCAAACAATGGAAAAAGCGGTATCAGCGACCAGTGGGTTGGCTGAGGCTTGAACAGCGCTTGCTGAGAATCGGTTCAAAGGTTAAACAACTATTGCGTTTCTAACAAAGATGAAACTGGCGACAGTAGTAGTGTGCTATCATCCTAGCCCGGAATTGTTGGAGAACATCACCTCCTATTCTGACGGGTCAGCGCTCCTGTTCATCTGGGACAATACACCGGGTGGATCGGAAATGATGAAATCCATACCTCTGAGGGCGCATTGGCGGCTTTTGAACATGGGAGGCGAAAACCAAGGACTGGCATTTGCCTATAATAGGGCGATGGAGATGGCAAAGAAGGAGGGGTGCACACATGTGATGACCATGGACCAAGACTCCCGTTTTGAACACTTTGACCGTTTTTTGGCAGCTGTTTCCGCTGTGACAGACCCATCTTATGGCATGTTCTGCCCCCCGCTTAACCAGCCTGATTGTCAACAAAACAAGGAAGTCCCCCATGCGGCACAAAGTGGCTGCGTTTTCGACATGCAAATGATAGACAAGATTGGTGGTTTCCGCGAGGATTTCTTTATCGGAATGGTGGATGTGGAGATGCAGTTGAGGGCGTCACGGGCTGGCTACAAGATCTTGTGCGTGGCTGGTTGCAACTTGGTGCATCATATCGGTTCGGAGCGTAAGGTGAAGGTCATGGGACACCAGTCGGGGGTATCTGACTACAGCCCCTTGCGTCATTACTACGACAGCCGAAACCGCATCTTGATGTGGCGTGAGTTTCCTGATGACTTTTCTTTTGGTGGCAAAATGAAACACTTCCTCAACCGGATGAAAACCATGTTGAAAATCGCTTTGTTTGAAGATGCCAAATGGAAAAAAATCAAAGCCATCATTAGAGGGACATACAATGGTTTGGCCAATAAGGTCAAGCCTTATTAACAGAAAATGAGATGATTCCTAAAGTAATACATTATTGCTGGTTTGGCCGCGGCGAGATGTCGCAGTTGGCGAAGGACTGCATCGCCAGCTGGCATCGGTATATGCCTGACTGGGAATACAAACTGTGGAATGAGGACAACTTCGATGTCGCCTCGGTGCCATACACCAAAGAGGCCTACGAGGCGAAAAAATATGCTTTCGTTACGGACTATGTGAGGCTTTGGGCCTTGTACACCGAGGGTGGCGTATACATGGATACCGATGTCGAAATCCTGAAACCGCTTGACGACTTGCTGCATCTTTCTGCATTTACAGGATACGAAGGAAGCAAAAGCCTGCCGCCAGTCACCGGCCTGATGGCCAGCCTGCCTCACGGCATTTGGGTAAAGGAACAGCTTGATTCCTATGAAAATGAGCATTTTTTGATGGAGGACGGCTCGTTCGACTTGACCACCAATACGGTTCGGATTGCTAAAATCATGCGTGACAATGGTTTTGTGCAGGATGGCACTGAACAGGATTACAAGGACTTGCGTGTGTTTCCTGTGGACTATTTCTGCCCTCGGCAAACCACCGGGGAAGCCCTTTTTACAGAAAACACCTATTGCGACCACCATTGCATGGGTTCGTGGGCGGAGGACGAAGGAGGATGGAAATCCGTGGTCAAAAGGATCGTCGGTGAACACAATATGACGAGATTAATCAAATTGAAAAGAAAACTATTTGGATAAATGGTCCCATTTTTCCCTAAACCGATATCGAATAAAGGCTTCTTGCTGTATGTCATCAGCATGGTGACTGTCAGTTTGGTCTTCTTCAACTATGCTATTGGAGTTGAATGGATCCTTGTTGGGAGCATCGAGGTTGCCGTGTTTTTCTTGGTGGCCGCCTCCTTGACCCAACAATGGCAACGTATACCTGCCAACTTCTACACCAGGTATTTATTTTGGCTTGCCTTGGTTCTCCGAGTGGTTTGGGTCGTTTTCTCCTATTACTTTTATCTGGATCAAACCGGTAAGCCTTTTGAGTTTGATGCTGCCGACTCAGTGGCATATCATGCTGATGCAGAATGGCTTGCCGTAGCGTCGTGGGAATCGGTCTTCGATTATCTATTTGTTAACCGTAGTGGTTATTCCGATTCGGGTTACTTATTGTACCTCGCTTTTCTATATCGATTGATCGGACCTAATATTTTGGTCGCCAGATTGATGAAAGCCCTCTATGGGGCAATTACCTGTTTGTTGATTTATCGTCTGACACGAAGGATGGCTGGCGAAAGCACGGGTAGGATGGCAGGAGTATTTGCCATGTTGATGCCCAATCTGATCAATTATTGCGGGCTTCATCTGAAAGAAACGGAGATGCTGCTCCTGATAGTGTTCTTTTTGGAACGGTCCGACTATGTGCTGAGAAATGATAAAGTCAAGGTGTTGGATGTCATCATCCCAGTGCTGATAGGTGTATCGTTGTTTCTCTTCCGTACCGTGTTGGGTGCGGTTGCACTGTTCTCTTTTGTGACGGGATTGGTGTTTTATCGTGGTAACGTAGCCGCAAAAAGGAGAAGGATTGTCATTATCTTATGGTCGGTGTTTGCCATGGCCTATTTTACAGGAGGTACCATTATCAATGAGGTGGAGGAGGTGTGGCAGGAAAAAGACTGGAATCAGGATGTCAAACGCGAGGCACAGACGAGCCAGGGTAATTTGTGGGCAAAGTATGCCACAGGTACAGTGATGGCACCTATGATGTTTGTACTGCCCTTTTCCACCTTTGTGGATACCGGACAGCAGAACCAGCTGGTGATGCACGGTGGCAATTATGTCAGGAATTTTATGGGTGTTTTTGTGCTGATTGCCTTGTATAGCGCCGTGTTTCTCAAGAAAAACTGGCGTGATTTTGCCTTGATAGGCGCATTTGCCGCAGGCTATTTGGGTGTGGTATCCTTCAGCGGATTCTCCAATTCCGAGCGATTCCTGCTACCAGGCCTTCCTTGCCTGATCGTCTTTTGGGCATATGGTGTATCGTTACTTGGAGCCAAGAGCTATAGGTTCGTGAGATATTGGTATTGGGTCGTCCTCGCTATGGAAGTCGGATGGGCCTTCTTTAAAATCGGAAGTCGTGGTTTGCTATGATGAGAGTATTGGTCATTGCATCGATTAATAATGGTGTTTTTGCTCCCTTTGTCCTTGAGCAAGCCGAAGCTTTAAGGAAAAGCGGCTGCGAAATCGAGCTTTATGGCATCACAGGCAAGAGTATGTCTGGATACTTGGGCAACTTTTCGACGCTGAAGCGGAAAATCCATGAGTTTCAACCTCAGGTGATACATGCCCATTACGGCCTGTCAGGATTGCTGGCCAATCTCCAACGTGAGGTGCCGGTAGTTACCACCTTCCATGGCTCGGATATCAACGATTCGAAAGTCATCCGTTTTTCCCGCACAGCCATGCGGTTGTCGGTTTGGAATATCTTTGTATCACGCGGCCTCATGGAAAAAGCACGGGCGAACAAAAGAAGCTCACTGATCCCTTGTGGCATTGACGTGGATGATTATCCATTGGTTGATAAAATTGAGGCGCGAAAAAAGATGGGCTTGGACCCTGGTGGGAAATATGTGTTGTTTGCTGGTGCTTTCGATATAGAAGTAAAAAACGCTCCCTTGGCTCGGCAAGCCGTCGAAAGGCTGGATGCTGAACTGCTGGAACTGAAAGGCTTTAACCGCGAAGAGGTGAACCTAATGCTTTGTGCCGCCGACGTCATGCTTTTGACTTCACTTGCCGAAGGATCGCCGCAAGTGATTAAAGAGGCCATGGCGTGCGGATGTCCGATTGTGAGTGTGGATGTGGGTGATGTGCAAGAACGACTCCGTGGCCTTGAGGGATGCTATGTGGCTCGGACCCGTGAGCCCCAGGAATTGTATGAATGCTTGCGAAAGGCAATGTCGTATGAGGGACGTACGGAAGGCCGCAATCGCATCATGGCGGATGGTCTGGACAATAGGATCATCGCACAACATATTATTGAAATCTACGAAAGAGTCGGTCTTCATGGAACTCATTGATCTGAATAGTGTCAAGCGCGACGAGTGGTGCAAATTGGTTGACGAATCTCCAGTGGCCACCTGGTTCCAAACCCCAGAGGCCTATGACTTCTTCAGAGGCCTTGCATTTGTGGAACCCTTTGGGACTGCCGTCGTGGACAATGGAGAGTTGAAAGGTCTGGCGCTAGGCTGGATTCAAAAAGATGGAAGCGCAATAAAACGCTATCTATCAAGGAGAGCCATCATCTTCGGTGGGGTGCTTTTATGTGATGACATCACCGCTGAAGCCTTGAAAGCATTGCTTTTAAAACTGAAAAACGATCTGAGCAAGAAAGCCATTTATCTCGAGATACGCAATTTCAATGACTATAGCCGCTGGCGAATTGTATTTGAGGAATGCGGATTCAGCTACGAGCCCCATTATAACGTTCAGATAGACACTACATCCTTGGAATCGGTTGATCAAAAATTGGATCGCAATCGCAAACGGAATATCAGAAAAGCAGTTGGACAAGGTGTTGTCATCGACACTGAACCGAGCAATGAAGATTTGAAACGGTATTATGCGATGCTCGCGGAACTATATCGTACCAAGGTGAAAACGCCATTATATCCCTTTGAGTTTTTCGAACGACTTCGTAAAGTGGAAGGATCCAAGTTCTTTATGGTCAAAACCCCCACGGGCGAATTGACCGGAGGCCTTGTTTGTGTCTGTTTGGAGGGCCGTGCGGTTTATGTATGGATGGCTTGCGGTGAGGATCGGCAATTTAGGGAGCTATCGCCCTCGGTGATGGCAAACTATGCAGGCATCCGCTTTGCAGCGGAAAACGGTTTCTCGCGTTTCGATTTCATGGGAGCCGGTCGGCCTGATGATGGCGGTTACGGGGTGCGTGATTTCAAGTTGGATTTCGGCGGCACCCTGGTAGAACATGGACGGTTCTTATGTGTGTGCCATCCGTTGCTATACAAAGTTGGGGAATTGGGTGTGAATCTGATGAAATGCCTTTGATATGAAACCAAGGCTTGAAATACGATTTGACAAAGACTTGCGGCTCGCATTTCGGCGCCGAAAGCCCGCTTATGCTCCTTGTGACAACGAGTTCCTCCTGAATCATGCCCGTAGTGGACTGCTATTGGCATTGCAGACTTTGGGACTGCCCCAAGGTAGTAAGGTGGGGGTGATGGCGCTCAATTGCCATACCGTGATGAATGCGGTAGCTCAGACAGGATGTCAACCTGTGTTTATAGATGTCGACTACAACCTCCAACTCGACCTGGAGGATCTTCGAAGGAAATCGTGTGGACTACGTGCGCTCATCGTGACACATCTTTTTGGCATCCTCAATGACATTCAGGCGATTCAGCAAAGCTTCCCCAAACTGATCATCATCGAAGACTGTGCCCATGCCTTTGGTAAACCTATAGAAGGTAGCTTTGGCGTTTATAGTATAGGTCAGGGAAAAATGCCTTCGTTGGGCGATGGCGGCATTCTGTTGGTGAATGACACCAACTTCATCAACACTGCTCAATCGCTGTATAAAGACCTCCCTGAGTATTCGAAGTGGAACGAAACCAAGCTCTATCTAAGATTGCAACTGTCGAGCTGGTTCAATAGTAGGATGCTTTATGGCTGGCTTTCCATGCCTTTGAAACGATGGCGTAAACCTCAATCCGGCAAGGAAACCATCGTTATGAAAAAGATGTCGGCTGGGGTTCAAGCCATGTTGTCCCTGCGAAAAGACTCCGTCAAAGAAATGATTGAACGACATAGGGCAACTGCACAGAAAGAAATTGATCGGTTGAACAGCAATCCATTGGTAATCAAAACGTTGGTTGGCGAGAATGCTTTCATGTTGCCTGTGCTTTGCTCTGATGTGACGTTGTTGAAAACCCAATATGCCCAGAGGGGCGTTGAAACCGCCACCCATTTCGCCAACAGCATCCTATGGGCAAAAGAATTCGGTTATCAAGGCGATTGCCCTAACACCGAGAAACTGCTTTCCGAACTGTTGGTGATTCCAGTTTATTGAAAAAGAGACCCATGTATAGTTTTAAGCAGATCATACCCTCATCAAGCGATTGGCGCATCATTGAAAGCACCTATGATAACACCGTGTACAAAACCGGGCCGTGGTTCGGCTATCTGGAGAAGATAGGCTGCAAGCCATTCGTGTGCGAGGTCTGTAAAGAGGGTGAGAAAATGGGGTTTTTCGTCGGTGAACGGAAACGCCGCCTTTTCAACATCATCGGCGCTCCCATCGAGGGAGTGGGTACAGCCCACCAAGGACTGGCGATGCTCAAGGACACTTCTGCCGAAGAACGTATCGCCATATACAACGCATTGGCGGCATGGCTTTTCCGGAAACGCCTTGCTGTTTGGCTTCAAGTGGAAGATCAATGTATCACCGAGGCCGATGCCCAAGGGGCGAATGTCAATTATGAAGGACACGAACGAAACCAAATCGATCTGACCATCGACGAGGAGGTGCTGTTTCATCAAATGTCGCAGAAATCCTGCCGGTACATGATCAATAAAGCCCTTAAGGATGGTGTTGTGATTCGCGAGGCCACTGATCCCGATGCTTTTCTCGATGTGCATTTCAACCAACATCAACAGCTGATGCGGAGCAAAGGATTGGATGTCTTGAAACCCAAGCCTGTGTTCAAAAACTTGATTGATGCCACCTGGCCTGACGAAATGCTGTTGCTTGAAGCGGTGTCGTCCAATGGAACCGTTATCGGCACGGGTATGTATGCCGTCAACCACGGTAGCGCCTGTTACTTTAGTGCCGCCTTTGACAAAGATTGCGGCATCAGTCCCAACGAATTGATGAATTGGGAGGCGATCAGACGATGCAAAGCGCGCGGTGCTCGCTTCTTCGACTTCAACGGCGTAGCCCAATGGAAATTCAAATACGGCGGCACCTATTATATTCAACCACGGCTGGTGTATATGAAATACAAATGGTTGACGGGAGCGAGGGAAAAAGCCTCGAAGTTATACCATAGATATCGCTATAAATTGGTTAAAATAGGAATCTGACAACCATGAAGGTTTATCTTTTCTCACTCTGTCATCCGGCACATTTTCATATGTTCAAGCACACGATACATGCCCTTCAAGAGGAGGGAAACCGTGTCATCGTCGTTGTGCGTCCCAAAGACGTTCTTGAACAATTGTGTGCCAACGAGGGACTGTCATATGTGAAGGTGGGTGAACCGTCAACGGGTAAAGGGAAGATGGCCAAAGCCTTGGAAGTGGTGCGCCGTTTCCGTGCTATCGCCAGGATTGTCAGGAAAGAAAAACCATGCATGCTGATCGGTTCCGACGGCGTCATGGCGTATTTGGGTGCATGGTTCCACATTCCCTCGTTCGAATTCTTCGACGACGACTATAGCATTATCAAGCTTTATGCATGGGCCTTCTTTCCCTTCTATACCGATCTGGTATGTCCCAATGTCACTGATCCGGGCCGTTGGAAAAAGAAAAAGACGGGTTACGAAGGCTATCAAAAGCTGGCCTACCTTCATCCCAACCGCTTTACCCCCGACAAAGCAGTGGTGGAGCGCTATTTCCCAGCCGATGAACCCTATTTCCTGCTTCGTTTTGCCAAGCTCAATGCACATCACGATGGAGGGATGGGGGGCATCAGTGCAGAAGTGGCACAGACTCTGATTCAAAAGTTGCTTCCTTACGGCAAAGTCTACATCACCTCAGAAAGGCAATTGGAGCCACAATTTGAGCCCTATCGCCTCCACATCAATCCTTCCGACATGCATCATGTATTGGCCTTTGCTCATCTTTATATTGGTGATAGCCAAAGCATGGCGGTCGAGGCGGCCATGCTTGGTACGCCTAGTTTGAGGGTCAACGACTTTGCGGGCAGGATCAGCGTGCTCGAGGAACTGGAACATAAATATGGGCTAACTTATGCTTTTCATCCTTCGGAAACACAACGGTTATACGGCATTTTGGATGAGCTGCTGTCCATGGAAGACCTCGATGAGGTGTTTCAGCAACGTTGTCAAACCATGCTTTCGGAGAAAATCGACGTGGCTGATTTCTTCACCTGGTTCCTCAAGAACTATCCTGCCAGCCGACAAAAACATTGAAATATGGATTTCACACTTGAAAAATATAAGGAACTGCTTGATGCCTTGGACGATTGCGGACAAGTGATCCTTCGTCACGATGTCGACAAAAGGCCGAAAAACAGTCTCGTCATGGCATACATCGAACGTGAGATGGGGTGGAAGGCTACCTACTATTTTCGGGCTGTCCCCGAGAGCTTCGACGAATCCATTATTCTTCAAATTGCTTCCTTGGGCCATGAAATAGGTTACCATTATGAATCATTAGCCACTTGTCATGGCAATATGGAAGCCGCATATTCCGACTTTTGTCGTAATCTAGAGAGATTTAGGTCTTTGGTTCCCGTGAGCACCATAGCAATGCATGGCAGTCCGACCTCACGGTGGGACAGCCGTGAGTTATGGAAACAATACGATTATCATCATCTTGGCATCGTAACGGAACCATATCTCGATACTGATTTCTCAAAAATCTTCTATCTGACCGATACAGGACGCCGATGGGATGGCTATCGGGTGAGCGTCCGTGATAAGATCCCAACTTATCAGGAAACCTGGGAG
>Ga0310696_10005857_pt1 | contig 14719 bp, 9 predicted proteins | sample AusTroGonzalo_MG_4_FD_203885 | JGI IMG/M metagenome (GOLD analysis project Ga0310696, IMG submission 203885) | Bovine rumen microbial communities from tropical cattle in Woodstock, Queensland, Australia - Gonzalo_02 (v2) (version 2) | ecosystem: Host-associated > Mammals > Digestive system >...
GGAACGGTCCAGCAAGCGCGGTCGGGTTGGTCTGGAGACCGGAGATACGGTCGTACATGCCGATGCCCATGATGCAGTGGTTGCCGAGCCCGTGGGAGACCTTTTGCTCGTTCTTCGGCGTCTTGTCGCTCTTCTCCCCGTAGTCGACGTAGTCCAGCAGGCCGAACGTCTGGTGCATGATCTCGTGGATCAGGATGCTGACCGTGGGGCTGTCCTGGATCCCGCAGATCAGCACCTGCATGCTGTGAAGCCCGCCGGGCAGCCGGATCTGGTCCATCTGGGTGAACCAGTGCGCCTGCGGCCAGAGGCCGTCGAACGAGCTGTTGCGCGAATAGAGCACGCACGCGGACCGGATGGTGCCGTCGGGCGACCGAGAAACGGCCGAGAGGTCGAAATCCTTCGGAAGCTTCGCCATAGCCTCCTTGATGAGCATGTCGGCTCCGCGGTAATTGAGCGCCTTCTGGTAGTAGTCGCGGTCGTGGTCGGCCATGACATAGTCCGAGACCAGATACTTGAGCTCGCATCTGCCGTAGGACTGGTCGTCGACAAAATCGAAGATCGAGCAGGAATTGCCGTAGCCGCGGTATTTCTTCTCGTTCAGGAAGTATTCCACTTTTTCCTTCGGGATGATGACGTCCGGCGGATCGTCCGGGAATTTGACGAGCACGGCCAGGCCGGTGATCCTGTCCGGGTGAAGCGGGGTCCGATCGTACTGGACGGGCGTCTTCGGGATGTCGTCGGCAGGCTTCAGGACGAGGCGGAAGCCGGCATTGAACACCGGGACGGAGGCATCGACGGGCAGGCAGGCTGCCGCGGTGCAGTCCTTCGGCGAATCGTGCCAGGAGCCGCCGCGGCGGGCGCAGAGCTCGCCTTTGTACGCGGACGAGAAATCGCGCATGAACCAGTCGAGGCAGAGTTCCTGCACGTTCCCGTGCATGTCGTACAGCCCCCAGGCATTGGGCGCCTTCAGGCCGACGCCGGATGCGGACGGAGCGGAAACAAACGAATTTCCCCGATACCAGGCGACCGCGGCAAGCGCGTCGGACCGGTTGCCCCGGGCGCGAAGGTCGCGGCCGCTGTTGAGCTCGGTCGTCGTTCCCGCGCGGCAGGCGTATTCCCATTCGGCCTCGTTCGGGAGAGTGAACCGATACCGGAATGAAGAGGGAAGCGACCTGTTCAGGCGGGCGCAGAACTCCTTCGCCTGCTCGGCGGATACGTCGTACACCGGGAGGTCGGGGCCGACGCCGTAGAGCGGGCCGCCCGGCCTCGCCGCCGCGGAAAGCTCCTCCTGCGACATCCGCATAACGGCCTTCCACTGCGCCTGCGTCACCTCGTATTTCCCGACGGAAAGCGTGTTCTCCTTGAACTTGTAGACCACACGGCCGTCCTTCCCGACCGTCTCGCCCGGCTGAGGCTTCCGGTTGACCTGCATCGCGATCGCCCCCGCGGGCAGCGTGACAAGCTCGAGCGGGATCTCGCCCGGCAGCATGAACCGGATGGACGGCAGTGCGCCGGCTTTGTGCTCGTAGACGGGCGTGATGGCGGATGCGCAGGATGCGCACAGAAACCACACTGCAAAGAGGATGCTGGCGAGTAAAGTTGTACGGAAGCGCAGCAGAGGGACGATGTATGTCATGAGGCGAGTCTCTACTTGTCGGAGGGAAGCGAAATCATTTTTATATTATAGCATCCCCGTCCGGTTTTGTCAAGCGCGGAAAAGATGCGTTTTCCGTTTTTGCCAGGCGCGGAAAAAGTGCAATGAGGAGGGGCCGGAATACAGCCGTCCTTCCCGCGGACGCCGGCGTCCGGCCAAAACATGTACAGCAAACTTGACCATGTGACGTTTTCCGCCGTCTTTTCCGAAGAAACTGTGTTCCGCAAAGGAAATGCCGCTGGAAAAAACTCTTCGGGCAATTTATAGTAATCGGAAACGGGCACACTGACTCCGCGGGGGAAGCGGAGCAGGGAAAACCGCCCGAACCTAACCACAGGAGGGAACTCACCCATGAAAGGTCTCACCCAGAAACAGAAAAACATCATCGAATTCATCAACGAGTTCATGACCACGCAGGAAATGGCGCCGACCATCTACGAGATCGCCGAGCATTTCCACATCAAAACATCGACCGTGTTCGCGCATATCCGCGCCCTGCAGAAGAAAAACTACCTCACGCGCAGCTCGAAAGCCCGCAGCATCAGCCTCTCCCATCCGAAGAAGCGCACGCGCTTTCCCGCCGGAGTCCAGTCCATCCCGTTCCGCAAGATCGGCGAAGCCGCTGCGGCGGAACACGGCGACAAGGCGCTGGTCTGCGACGTGGCGCAACTGCTGGAAAGCCCCGCGAAAGAAGATCTGTACGCCGTCCATGTGCATGGTTCCAGCCTCATCGGCAACGGCATTTTCGACGGTGATATCCTCATCGTGAAGAGCAACCCGGAAACCGTCGGAGCCGGAGATATCGTGGTGGCCGAGGAGAACGGCCGCGAAATCCTCAAACAGGCAAAGGACGCCGTCGTGAACGGCACTCCGGACGATCTCCCGCATTTCAAGGGCGTCGTCGTCGGCCTTCAGCGGAGGATCGCCAAGGTCTGAACCCCATTTCCACATTTTTTCCCGGTCCGCGAAATCTCATCGGGACCGGTCCGCGAAACCCGCCTGCCCCTTCGGAACGGCGGGTTTTTTACGCCTATCTTCGCATTTTCACTTGACATTAAACGCAACAGGGGCTATATTACTTAGCAAGTAATCCTTTTTGAAGACTTGAATCATTAGTTCGTAACCTAATTGAACGAACGAGGCGATCATGAAGCATACTGCTCCTCTCCTTCTCCTGGCCGCCGGAGTCCTCTGCCTCTCCGCAGCCTGTTCCAAACTCGCACAGAAAGACAACGCGAACTCCGAAAACGCATACAAGGTCAAAGTCCAGACAGCAAAGCCCCAAACGCATCATTTCCGCAAGCAGGTCCGCGTGCAGGGCACGGTTCAGGCGTACATCCTCGCGGACGTCGCCGCGCGTGTGGCTGGCAATATGGATTTGAAGGTGGACGACGGCGACGCGATTAAAAAAGGGCAGGTCCTGTTCACCATCGACCAGGACAACCTGAAGAACCGCGTGGCGCAGGCACAGCAGGCGCTGAAAGTGGTCGAGGAGACATACCATACCACGCAGCTGGACGTCGAAATCGCGAAGACCTCGCTCGACAAGGCGCAGAAGGACTACGACCGCAACAAGAGGCTTCACGAGGAGCACGCCGTGTCCGACAACGTGTTCGAGACTTACGAAGTCGCGCTCGACAAGGCGCAGAAGTCCTATGAGAAGGCCGAGGCCGCGCTCCGCTACACGGAGGCGAAGGTCGACCAGGCCAAGCTCGACCTGGCGATTTGCAGCAAAGACCTGAACGACGCTACGGAAAAAGCCCCCTACGACGGCGTCGTCGCCGTCAAGTACCACGAGAACGGCGAGTTCATCGGCAGGGGCGTGAACGTGATCCGCATCAACGACCCGCGCCGCCTCCGCGTCGCCTGCCTCATCAGCGCCGTGTATTTCGAAACGATCAAACCGGGCGAGACCCCGATCACCGTGGGTTTCCACGGCCAGGAAATCGGGTCGAAAGCCGACTGGTGCAGCCCGATCATCGACCCCCTCAGCCGCACCTTCACGATGCGTTCGTATCTCCCGGAGGGGACCCCGCTCCTCGACGGCATGCTGGTCGACGTCGACATCCTGCTTGCCGAACGCGACGGCCTGGGCGTGCCGCGGGACGCCGTGATCCTGAAAAAGGGCGGCAAGTCCGCGGTATTCACGGTGCATGACGGCAAAGCGCAGGAGATCGAGGTGGAGACCGGCATCGCTTCCGACGGCCTCATCGAGATCCTGAACCCCGAGGCCGTCGAAGGCCGCGAGATCATCGTTTCCGGCCAGTATTTCGTCAATGACGGCTCCCTCGTGAACGTCACGGCCGCACAGTGAGCGGGAGGGCTTCCCCATGACTCTGAGCCAGTTCTCCGTCCGCCGCAAGATCGCCATGACCTGCATCATCCTGATGCTGGCGATCCTCGGCGTTTTCGCCTACCGGAAGATCGGCATCGACCTGCTGCCGAAATTCGATGTGCCTTACGTGCAAATCACCGCGATCTATCCGGGCGCGTCACCCGAGGAAATCGAGGTCGACGTGGCGCGCCGCATCGAGGACACGATCGCCTCGATCGAGGGCCTCAAGCACATCACGACCGTCTGCATGGAAAACGCCGCAGCCCTTACGCTCGAATTCGAGCTCGGCACCGACGTCGACGTCATGATCCACCAGGTCCGCGAAAAACTCAATGCCATCGCCGACGACTTCCCCGAGGCCGTCGAAACTCCGCAGCTCAGCAAAATCAACATCAACGCCATCCCGGTCGTCACGCTCTACCTCACGGGAACGCGCTCGCTGGACGAGATGTACGATTATGTCGACGACAAGCTCTCCGACCAGTTCTCCTCCATCCCCGGCGTCGGCGAGGTCCGCGTCCACGGCGGAAACGAGGTCCAGCTTCACATTGTCCTCAACCGTGAAAAGATGGCCGCTGCCAACCTCACGGTCGCCGAAGTCCTCCAGAAGGTCGCGAAGAACAACATCAAGCTTCCCGTCGGCCGCGTCCGCGAGGACGGCCGCGAGATCAACCTCACCTACAACGCCGAGTTCCGCGACGTCGAGGACATCAAGGCGCTGGAAGTCGGCAACCAGACCGGAAAGCGCCTCTACCTCGGCGACATCGCCGACGTGAAGCTCGTCTCCAAGGAGATCCGCCAGGAGGGCTATTCCGGCAACGAACTCGGCATCTGCATTGAGATCGTCAAGCGCAGCGACGCCAACGCCGTGAAGGTCATCGACGCCGTCCGCGAAAAATACGAATCCCTGAGCAAGCCGGGCGGGCTCCCCGGCGGCATGCACCTCACATGGTTCAAGGACACCGGCAGTTTCATCCGCGCCTCGGTGGCGGATTCCTGGCAGAGCGTGCTGCTCGGCATCCTGCTGACCGCGATCCTCATCTTCCTGTTTCTCCACGAATTGCGCCCCACGCTCATCATCTCCGTCACCATGCCGCTCTCCGTCGTGATCACATTCGCGGCAATGGACCTGCTGCATTACACGTTCGATATGATGACGCTGGTGGCCATCGGGTGTTCCGCAGGCATCCTGGTGGCGAACTCGGTCGTGGTGATCGAAAACATCATCAAGAAGCAGCACGAGGGACTGCCGCCCGCCGATGCTGCGTCGAAGGGCACCGACGAGGTGCTTGTGGCCGTGGCGGCCTCCGCGCTGACCAACGTGGTGGTGTTCGTCCCCGTGGCCCTGATGAAATCGGTCATCGGACTCCTGATCGCGCCGTTCGCCGGCGTGATGGTCATCGCCACGGTCGTCTCGCTCTTCGTGAGCTTCACGCTGACTCCGCTGCTGGCTTCGATCCTGCTGAAAAACACGACCGGACCGCAAGCGTGGCAGAAGGCGCTCTTCTGGCTGTGGGACAAGGTCTACGACGCGATCACGGCCGCCTACGGGCGCACGCTGGACGTCATCCGCAGATGCAGCGGCATCGTGATCATTCTCATTTTTGCCGGCTGTTTCCTCATCATGCGCGTGGTGCTGCCGAACGTGAGCATGTCGTTTGTACCCGACAACGACAAGGGCGAAGTCACCATTTCGCTCGAATTCCCCGCGAACTACGACCTGAACGAGACGCGCGCCCGCACCGCCGAGATCCTGAAAGACATCCAGGCACTGCCGTGGGTGGTGAAGACCGGGACGACCGTCGGCTACCGCAACGTCATGCCCGGCCAGGTGCCGGAAGGCGTGCACCTCGCGGAAATCGCCATCATCGGCCTGCCGAAGAACAAACGCGCCCCGATGGACGACCTGGTCGCCGAACTCCACGAACTGCTGGAAACGAAGTATGAAAACGTGCTGTACTCGCTGATTCTCCCGAAGGCGACCGGCATTTCCGGCGTGGAAATGACGGCATTCGTCTCCGGCGACGACTTCGACAAGCTTGAGGAATACGCTCTGCTCGGCGCGAAGATCCTGCGCGAGTCCGGCATGGCGCAGGACATCGACACCAGCGTCCGCACCCGCAAGCCGCGCATCGTCCTGACACCGAACCGGACCGTCATCAAGGACCTCGGCGTGGACGCCGCTACGCTCGGCACCTCGCTCGTCGGCTATTACGAGGGCATCGAGTCCGGCACGTTCAAGGTCGGCGGCCGCAGTTACGACGTCCGCGTGAAGACCGAAGAGGTTCCCGGTTTCGACCAGGCCGCGAACATTGTTGCCGGCTCCGTCAAAGGCAAGCCCATCGACCTGGACGTCGTCGCCTCGCTCGAGACCGACCCGGTCTCCATCGCCCTCATGCGCGAGGACAAGATGCGCGGCGGCTGGATCTACGCGAACTCCGCCCCCGGATACACGATGGACGACATCATGAAGCTGCTGGAACGCAAGCTGGCGCCGGAACTGGACCAGGGCTACGAACTGAGGTTTTTCGGACAGGCGGAAATGATGCGCGACGGCGCAGCCGAATTCGTTGACGTCTTCGCCATCGCGATCATCATGACCTACCTGCTGATCGCCGCGCTGCTCGAGTCCTGGTTCCGCCCGGTCCTCATCATGTTTACCGTTCCGCTCGGGTTCGTCGGCCTTTTCCTCATCATCTTCCTCGCGCATTCCTCGCTCTCCATGGTCGGCATGCTCGGCGCCGTCATGATGATCGGCATCGTGGTGAACAACGCCATCCTGATCCTGGACGAAACGCGCAGTCTGGAGGCGTCCGGCATGACTTCGCACGCCGCCATGACCCAGGCCGCGAAGAACAAGTTCCGCCCCGTCGTGATGACCTCCATCGCCAGTGTCGCAGGCATGCTCCCGATGGCGTTCGGACGCGGTCTCGGCTCCGAACTGCGCTCCAGCTGCGGTCTCGGCGTGGTCGGCGGCCTCGCGTTTGCCTCGGTCCTCACTGTCTACCTGATTCCCGCGCTCTTCTATAAATTCGTTTACGACACCGCGCTCCCGAAAGCCACCTTCGGACGCCGTCTGATGTGTTTCTTCGGGTTCCGGCCGAAGGCCTGACGCCGCGGAGGGCTTGCCCTCCCGTGCCGGGCGCAAAAAACCGCGAGAATACTCGGAAAGCGCGAAAAAAACGCGAAAGAGGCTTGAAAGAGGCGGAAATGGGTGTATATTATATGATGCAATTGTCGAAAAAACATACAATTCAATACTCAAATACAGCTCGGAGGAACCCATCATGAGCAACGTCTGCGAAATTTGCGGAAAGCACAAAGTCCAGGGCGGACACATCATCCGTCGCGGTCTGGCCAAGAAAAAAGGCGGCATCGGTATGCACGTCGTGAAAAACACCACCCGCACTTTCACCCCGAACATCCAGACCATCCGCGTGGTCGAAAACGGTAACACCGTCCGGAAAAAAGTCTGCACTGCTTGCATCCGGAGCGGAAAAGTCCAGAAAGCCTGCTGAGGAATCCTTTCTCCCACAGGTCCTTTCACGGATCGTTCGCCGAAGCCGCTTCGGACGCAGGCAAAGCGTCCCGGAGCGGTTTTGTTTTTTAAAGATTCCAATCCCGTCCGCACGGCCCGGAACGCTGGAAGCGTTCCGCCATAAACAGTAAGGAGATCTTACCATGTCATTGACCAAAAAAGTCAAACGTTTGATCATCAAGCTCGTCATCATCATCGTCCTCGTTCTCGTCATCGTCATCGCCGGAGCGATCCTCTTCATCGATCACATCGCGAAAACCGCTGTGGTCAAAGGCGTTCCGATGGTCCTCGGCAACGACATCACCGCCTCCGTGGACCGTCTTCACATCGAACCGTTCAACGGCCGCGTGGAAATCGACGACCTGATCATCGGCAACCCCGAAGGTTATTCCAAGGACGGGCACGCCTTCAAACTCGGCGAAGTCATCGCGGACGTCAACCTCGGAACCGTTACGAAGGACAAGATCCACATCGAGCATCTCCGCCTCAAAGACATCGACGTCTGCTATGAAAGAGGTTTGGCCAGCAGCAACCTGGACGAAATCCTGAGACGCCTTGAGAAGAAGGAGGAAGAGGAGAAAGAACAGCCGAAGGAAGAAAAGAAGGAGTCCAAGGAAAAGACGTTCCAGGTCGACAAGCTTGAGATCGAAAACGTCGGCGTCACAATCAAGATCAAGGGCCTGCCGGCGAAAGCGCCGATCCATGTCTCCATGGACCCGCTGGAAAACCTCGGCACGGACGAGGAAGGCATCACGGCTACCGATCTGGCGTATGAAATCCTCGGCAAGATTATTAAGAAAGCTGTTGCGCTTGATGCCGTCTCCGATGCCCTGAGCGCCGCCGGAGAATCGGTCACCAATGCCATTTCCGGCGCTGCGGACGCCGCAAAAGATGCCGGAAACAGCATTGCCGCCGGAGTCAACGACACGACGAAGAGCATTTCGGACGCCGCCACCGAAACGGGCAAGAACATCTCGCAAGGCGTCTCCGACGCGGGCAAGAACATCTCGCAAGGCGTCGGCAACGCCATCGGCGGTCTCCTCGGCGGAGGCAAGAAAGCCGAAGAGGAAACGCCCGCCCAGCCTCAGGGCAACTGACAACCTGACCAACGATCTCCGACGCCGCTCAGACCGGCAGGAAAGAAAGGAAAAAACTCATGCGCAAATACTTTTGCTGTCTGCTGTTCTTTTTGCTGACCGCCCTGCCGTTCCTCTGCGGAGCCTGGGAAACGAAACAGGCCGTCGACAAGGACGGGTTCGCCTACGAATACATCCCCGACGACCCGTTCTCCACGCGGACCTACGTGCTTGAGAACGGCCTGAAGGTCTTTCTGTCCCGGAACACCGTCGAGCCGCGCATCACGTCGCTGATCTCCGTCCGCACGGGCGGCGCCGACGACCCGGATGCCTCGACCGGCCTGGCGCACTACTTCGAGCACATGATGTTCAAAGGCAACGGGACTCTGGCGTCGCTGGACTGGGAGAAGGAAACGCCCCTGCTGGAAAAGCTCGCGGAGCTCTTCGATCTGTACCGCAGCTCGACCGACAGCGAATTCCGCAAGTCCGTGTACAAGGAGATCGACCGTATTTCCGGCGAGGCGGCGCAGTATTCCAACGATGAATACTGGACGCTTGTGCGCGGCCTCGGCGCCACCGAGACCAACGCCTGGACCGGCTACGACGAGACCGTGTACATCAACAACATCCCCGCCAACGCCCTCGACAAGTACCTCTATCTCGAGTCCGTCCGGTTCTCCTCCATCGCCCTCCGCAGGTTCCATACCGAACTGGAAGCCGTCTACGAGGAATTCAACCGTTCCCAGAACAACGACAGCCGCCGCGCCTCCGAAGCGCTCCGCAAAGAGCTCTTCCTCACGCACCCCTACGGACGCGACATCCTCGGACTCCCGGAACATCTGAAAAGCCCGTCCATGAGCGATATCTCGCTCTTCTTCTTCGAGTATTACCAGCCCGCGAACATGGCGATCATCCTCGCCGGCGATCTGGATTACGAGGAAGCCATGCGCTCCATCCGAAAGTATTTCGGCGTGTTCCGCACCGACAGGGAAAAACAGCTTGCCGCCCGCCGGAAACTCGGCGAAAACGGCCGTGTCCGCCGCGAAATGCCCATCGAATCCGTCCGCACGGCGGAAGTCGTCGGCCCCGATGCCGAAAGCATCGAGATGGCGTTCCGGTTCGAGGCGGACCGCGACACGGAAGTCATGCTGGAGATGGTCGACAGCATCCTGAACAACAACCTGTGCGGCATCATGGAACTTGACCTGGAGCTCCCGCGCAAGGTCATGTCCGAATCCAGCGGCATCCACGCCATGCGCGACTACGTGCTGCATGTCTTCGCCGCCGAACCCGCGCAGGGCAAGACGCTCGAGGAGACCCGCGACCTGATCCTCGGCGAACTCGAAAAGCTCAAACGCGGCGAGTTCCCCGACTGGCTGCCAGCCGCCATCGTGAACAACCAGAGGCTCTCCCTCATCACGATCTCCGAGGACGCCTCCACCGCCGCCCACGTGCTGAACAACGCGTTCATCCAGGGCCGCCCGCTCGTCGACCAGCTGAACGACATCGACGCCATGGAGAAGATCACCAAAGAGCAGATCGTCGATTTCGCGAAGAAGAACTACCGCGACAACTATGTGATCGTCTACAAGCGTCAGGGCGAGGCAAAGGGCATCGTGAAGGCCGAAAAGCCTCCGATCACGCCCGTGCCCGTCCATGAAGAGCTGTCCGAATTCGGACGCAACTTCGAGCTCCTGCCCACGGAACCCGAACACGGTCCCGTCTTCGCCGATCTGGAGAAGGACCTCCACATCACCCCGCTCGCCGAGGGACTCACGCTCTTCACAGCAAAAAACGACATCAACGAACGCTTCTCGCTCTCTCTCCAGTTCCCCGTCGGCACGCGCATGGACAAGGAACTCGCCTTCGCGCTCGGCTGGATCGACGAACTCGGCACCGACAAATACACCGCCGAGGAACTCCGTCAGGAGTGGTTCAAGCTCGCCGCCCGCATGGGCACATTCGTCGAGACCGACCGCTGCGGCCTCACCCTGACCGGACTCCAGCGCAACTTCAAGGAATCTCTCGCGCTTTTCAACCATGTGATCTCCAATGTGAAGGCCGACCCGGAGTCCTACAAAATACTCGTCGACGCTGTTGAAAAGAGCCGCGCCGACCGCCGTTCCAGCCGCAGCTCCCTGCTCTCCTCCGCCGCCGGATTCGCGATCTACGGCGGCCCAGACAACTATGCCGCCGACATCCTGCCTGTCGCGAAAATGCGCGAACTCGACCCGGAAAAGCTCATCGGGCGCATCCATGGCCTCCGCAGTTTCACGCATGATGTCGTCTATTACGGCCCTGCGGATGACGAGGAAGTCCGGGATCTCCTGTCCGGCGCGATCGATCCGAAGGGCGCGACCGGCACATTCCCGAAGACGAAGTTCTTCCAGGCTGTCGAGCCGGAGGAAGATGTGGTCTACGTGGTGGACTATCCCGGCGCCGCACAGGCCGAAATCGAGGTCATCCGTCTCGACGGGAAATACAAGGACAAGCCCTACGACTTCGAGGAGATTTATTCCACCTGCGAATCCCGCACGTTCATGAATGAACTCCGCGAACGCCAGGCGCTCGCGTATTCGGTCGGCGCGGGCTACTCCAATCCAAGCCGCGACCCGAACGGCTACTCCATGTCCTACGGCGCGATCGGCACCCAGCACGACAAGCTTTTCACCTCGCTTGACGGCGTCCTGGACCTGCTGAACCACCCGGAGACCGGAGCCGCCGCCGCGTTCGAGTCCTCCCGGCAGAACCTGCTTTCCCAGTTCCGCAACATTCGCGTGCAGAAGGAAAACTACTACGGCGTCCGCCGCACCATGAAGAAATTCGGACTGAAGGAGGAATCGCGGAAGACCGCCTACGAGGGGCTCCTCGGCATGAGCATGGACCGGTACATCGAGCTGGCGAAGGACCGTGTCGCCGGAAAGAAGAACATCATCCTGATCCTCGCCGACCTGAAGCAGATCGACCGGGAACAGCTTGAGAAATACGGCAAGGTCAGGATCCTGAAGACCGACGAGCTCTTCCCGAACGACTGATATCCCCTGTATGAGCAAAAAGATCTATACGATTCTCATTCTCGTCGCATCGGTGCTCATGCTCTGCGCGGCCGCAAGACAGCTGTGGCCGCGCATCCGCCCGGACCGTGCCGAAACCATCCCCGCGCAGCAGGCCCCGGAAGCCGAGGCCCGGGCAGGGGAAACGGACGGCACGGCAAACCAAACCGGGAACCTTGCGACGGAATCCCCCGCGGCGCAGGACGGCAGGCAGTAACCGACGAATGCAGGCGGGCAAGGAGCCGGTGTTTCCGGAGACTCCCCCGATAATCACTTGAACGACGCAGTGTACTGACCACGGCGTCAGGCCGCGGCGATCATTCCCCGCATACAGGTCCGCCGCCGGAATCCGATTGCAGAAAGCTCCCCCTTTGCCCCATGGCCCATTCCGCCAAGGGGCATCGGCTGTCCCCCGTTATTCTCCGCGTCCGATCAGGCCAGCAGGGAATCCGGGTCTTCCAGAATCTTCGCGCCGGCAGCGCAGGCGGGACAGAAACACCATTTTCCGCCGTTCGCCTTCAGTTCGCGGCCGTGCTCGAGCATCGCCTTGGCCTGTTCCGCGCCGAAATGCGCTTCCGCCGCGGGCGATGCGAAGAATCCGAGCACATCGTCGATCGTGCAGACGTCTTCCTTGAGTTCCTGCAGGAGCGCCTCCGCCGCCGCCTTTTCCCCGGCGGTCCCGACGGAATCCAGCCATTTCTGTCCGACGGCCTTGAGCGGCCCGCAGCAGGACGGCGCGGCAATGATCGACTTCACGGTTTCAACGAGTTCGTTTTTGTTCATATCCGGCTCCTTTCGTCGTGTTTACGGCATAATATATTCTCTCGGACGGGACAATTCAAGCGCGGACCCGCCGTTTTTTGCGCGAAAAACGATCGAAAGTTCCCGGACGCCTCCCCTCCGGTCCGCCGGGCGCATCCGCCGCAGATTTCCGCGTAAAAGAGGGAATGGTCCTTGCTTTTTTACCGGAAAGCATGTATTGTATTGTTGAATCAAACAACCCCTGCCCGGCGCCCGGGCATCCTCGGAGACAGCTGCATGAAAAACAATACGGTCGTAACGGTCGGCGACGCCAACTTCATCTGGGGGATCTTCCTGCTCATCGCCTCCATGCGGAAATCCGGCATGGACGAACCCGTGCTGGTCGGCGCGTACAGGTTCCCGCCCGGACTGACGGATACCCTCACGCAGTTCGACGATGTGACGATCTGCCCGCTGGACCACATCGAACGCTCGCTCACCTGCTACAAGCCGACGGTCATGCGGCAGGCCCGGACGGACTACATCACCTGGATCGACGGCGACGGCTTCTTCTCGGGGAACTGCTCGAAACGCCTGCCGCCCCTGAAGGACGACGAAATTCACATCCGCATGCGCCAGCCGGAGGAAAACGCGCAGGCATTCTGCGGCTACGAGTACGGGGAGGACGGACGGAGCATCCCGAAAGCCGTCCTGGAGGCCTGGAAGGCGGACGTCGCGGGCAGCACGCAGCCGAGGACGCTCCGGAGCTGTGTGGCAAGCTCGTTTTCCATTCACCGCAACGCCCTGCCGTTCCTGGAGAAATGGCACGAACAGATGCTGAAGGTCCTGCCGTCGGGCAACGTCGGCGTGGTGGACCATACGCTGAAATACTACCACATGCTGGACGAATCCGTCCTGAACAGCGTACTGAGCTTCTACCCCGGGGCGCCGCGCGTGTCGGACGAATACCGTCTGGACAAGGATGAAAACGAGCTCTTCCGGCATTTCTGGGGAAACCCGAAGCCGTGGAACGGCTGGACGCGGTATTCCTTCCGGCATTTCGACGCCTACACGGCAGTCGCCGACTGGGCGGTCAAACAGGGGTATAAACTCCCGGGACCGCTCCCGTACTGTCTGAAACCGGCAAACCGGACGCTGTGCCGGCTGCTGCTGCGCCCTGTCGAGCTGAACATGAGGATCAGACGCCGCCTGAAGAGGACGTTCCGCTGATCTTCAGTCCGTCGAAACCGCAAGGACCGGAGCAAAAAAGCCGGAATCGGGAGGGGATTTGCGGGGAAACGGACCGCTGCTCGTTCAATCCATGCGGAAACCGAGCTCCCGCAGCGTTTCCCGGAGTTCGGACGGCTGTGCATGATCCAGCCGCACCGTGTAAGCCGGGAACTCACGGCGGATGCGGTAGGAGCCCCGCAATGCCTCGAATCTCTCAGGATTCGCCCGGAGTGCGGCATCGTCGGTCGCGACGTCGTAGGAGGCGAACACGGCGTCCGCAAGCGGATTCGCGGAGGCGGGATCGAGCGTAATGACCGGGTCGGCGGGCGCGGGGACTTTCGCCAGGATGTCCGCTTTCACCTGCTGAATGGACTCGCGCAGGGGGCGCAGGGCGTGGTAAGCATAGTCGTTGATCCGGAGAACGCTCTTATTCACCACGGCCTCGACCGCCATCGCAGTGCCGTTCGCCTTGCCGTCGGCGGAGTACCCCGCGACATGGGGCGTGGCGAAGTCGACGAGCGACAGAAGCTCTCGGTCAATGTCGGGCTCGTTGTGCCACACGTCCAGCACGGCGCCCGAAATGCGCCCGTTCCTGATCGCATCCTTCAACGCGGGTTCGTCCACCACGTCCCCGCGCGAGGCGTTGAAGAAAAACGGCTTCCGTTTCAGCCCGCGGAAGAAAGCCTCGTCCGCCATGTGCTCCGTCCGGAACTCTCCGTACTCGGCGCCCCACAGCGGCACGTGAAGCGTGATGAAATCCGCCTCGCGCTGAATCGTTTCGAGGTCGACGAAACCCGTCAGTTTCTCCCGTCTCGCCCGCGGCGGATCGTTCAGGAGCACGTTCATGCCGAGCGCGGCGGACGCGGCGGAGACCTTCGTGCCGACGTTTCCGCAGCCGACGACGCCGATTGTCTTTCCCCTCAGATCGACGCCGTGCCGGAGCGAGACGCGGAGCAGCGCGGACGTCATGTACTGCGCCACGGACGCGGCGTTGCACCCGGCGGCGTTTTCCCACAGGATCCCGCGCTCGTTGCACCAGTCGGTGTCGATGTGGTCCGTGCCGATGGTGGCGGTGGCTATGATGCCGACGCG
>Ga0310696_10005858_pt1 | contig 14715 bp, 13 predicted proteins | sample AusTroGonzalo_MG_4_FD_203885 | JGI IMG/M metagenome (GOLD analysis project Ga0310696, IMG submission 203885) | Bovine rumen microbial communities from tropical cattle in Woodstock, Queensland, Australia - Gonzalo_02 (v2) (version 2) | ecosystem: Host-associated > Mammals > Digestive system >...
TATATGACCCCCGTCACCTCTGTGGCCGGGGGTCTCTATGCCATCTGGCAAAATCTGTTCAATGCCTGGGAACTGTACCGCAAGCAGCAGGAAGGACAGGCTTAATTCTTTTGCGCCTCTTCCATCTGTTTCTGGGTTGCCTTGGCCAGCAGGGGCTGGTATTTGCTCTTGAGCTTTTCGTCCTTGGTGGTACGGGCCATCAGCACCATGTTCTGCAGGGCCGTCAGGTCCTCGGGATGCTTCTTGAGCACCTGCTCGTAATACTTGCGGGCTTTCTTGTAGTCCTTGTTCACCAGATAGTAACTGCCCAGGTTGTCCAGGAACAGCGGGTCGTCCTTGCAATAGGTTAACATGTGCTCGCTCAGGCTTTTGAAGGCCTGGGCCGATGTGTCGGTACCCAGCCGGAAGAGCGCCACGCAGTAGTCCTGCATAAAGGCGCGGAACTGGTCTTCGGTGATGCCGTCCATGCCTTCGTATTCCCAGACCGGATGCTCCTTGTAGTGCTTGTCGGCCAGGGCTTTCAGCTCCTGGAGAGTCATCTCGGGCTGGCCTTTCTCATAGGCCATGAGGGCGTCAATGCGGGCCATACGCCAGTCCAGGTGCCAGGGCTTGAGGATAATGGCCTGACTGATGGCCGAATTGGCCTGTGCAAACAGGTCGTCGTCGTATTCGTATACTTCGAAGTAGTTGTGCTTGACGCCCAGAGTGTCGGTGATGGGCAGGATGGGCGCCTGACCCAGATACTTGTCTACAGGCATCTCCACGATGCTGGCCGTACGGCAGCGCTCGAAGCAGAAGCGGAAGCGGGCCAGGTACTGCTGCGGATCTTCGGGCCAGGTTTCCTGCCATTTGTTCAGATGGGTTTCCACCCCCACGCCGGCGGGACCTACCCGCTGGACCAGATTGGTGTAACGGCGCAGGAACTCGGCCTGGGGCATGGGATCCTGGGCACTGGCGAAAAGCGGCAGCAGGGCCGCAGTAAATAAAATGAGAATACGTTTCATCGGATATCCATTCGTATGCGTTTGTTCTTGGGATAGAGGTTGTTGCAGCGCTTTCCCAGGTTTTTGGCCGGGCCCAGCGCATGGCCTTCGTAAGCAATGGTCACCGGGCCGATGGGTGCCCCCTCCGGCAGCACCACCGCATCCCCGTGCAGGTATTTCAGCGCCGTCTCCCGGTCCACGTTCACCAGCGGTGCGGCTTCTCCGGAGGGCGAAAGTGCATTTTCCCTCGCAAAATAGAAGGCCGATGCTCTGGAAAATGCATCTTTCGCCCTTCCGGAATATAAGTTTCCTTCCAGCGTGCCGTGTTTTTTGAGGGCGGCCACGTACTGGCCCTCGCCGGGCACCTTTCCCGGCAGGAGGGCGTAGCCATATTTTGTTGTTGTAATTATGTCATTCTGAGCTTCACCTCTGTCATTCTGAGCGAAGCGAAGAATCTCTTCCCTTGGCGTGATGACATCGGCCCCCAACTCCCCTGCGATCCAGGCCACGGTATCGTCGTTTTCGAAATGGTTGAAGGTGCAGGTGGAGTAGATGAGGATGCCGCCGGGCGCCAGGGTGGGCCAGATGTCGCTCAGGATGCGACGGGAACGGGCGGCGCAGAACTCCACGGTCTTCGGGCTCCATTCGGCCACAGCCTGCGCGTCCTTGCGGAACATGCCTTCGCCGGAACAGGGGACATCGGCCACGATGGCGTGGAAGAGGGGCTCGTTGCCGAAGGCCGAGGGGTCGCGGGAGACGGTCTCCACGCAGGGGTCCCCCCAGGTTTCCACGTTAGAGCGGAGGATGCCGAAGCGGTTGCGCATCACTTCGTTGGCCAGCAGCGAATAGCGGTCTCCGAAGCGCTCCCGCAGGGAGGCGGCCAGGTCGGTGGTCTTGCCGCCGGGCGCCGCGCACAGGTCCAGGACCCGGCTGCCGGGCTGGAGTTCGCCGGTCACCTGCCGGAACACATGGCCCACAAACATGGCCGATGTGTCCTGCACATAGTAACAGCCCGCGTGGAACAGCGGGTCCAGGGTAAAGACGGGACGTTCTTTCAGGAGGTAGCCATAGGGGCTCCAGGGAACGGGCGTGGCGTCCGGGAAGGGGCAGGCCTGCAGTTTGGAGGGATTCAGGCGGATGGAAACCGACGGCGCCTGCTGCAGGGCATCCAGCACCGTGGCGGCCTGCTCCGGTCCCACCGAAGCAGCCAGCAATTCCTGAAATCCTTCTGGGAACATGCTACTTGGCCCAGTCTTCCACGTTGAAGCCTTTGGGCATTTTACCGTTGGAGACGTCTACCAGGCCGTCTACCATCTTGTCCAGAGCCTCCTTGATCTTGCCGGAGAGCATCATCTTCATCATGAGGTTCAAATCGGCATCGATCGTAATCCAGAAATCGGTGTGGTAAGGATTATCGGCCGCAGGCTCGAAATGCATCACGACGTGGAAGGCGAAGGGAGCGTCGTAGTCTACCATCTCCAGACGGCTGTAGGGCACGCGCTGGTGCATCTTGACGCCAATGTTGAAGCCCTGCACCGTAGCGGTGAGGGTGTCCATATCGGCCGTAACCATTTCCCTTTTATCTTCGGGCAGCATGCGCACAAAGTTGGAAAGGTCGGTGAAGGACATGTACAGTTCGTGCGGCTGACGGGAAACGATGCCGTGTTTGCTTTCGATATTGGTCATAATTCTTTATCTTTGTACCTGCGGCCAAAGGACCGGACCGCAGAATGCAAAGTTAGCAAAAATCATGCACAAAATATACTTCGAAAAACGTTGTATCATTATTTGCGCTCCCACCGAGGAAGCCCTGGCCGATCCCAACTCGGTAGAGTTCCACGTGGGCGAAAAGATTGACATCCACGCCCTGGTTCGTATGTTCGAAGTCCAGGACACGCTTTCCCGCATCTACATCCCCACCACGGATATGGAAAGGACTTATCGGCGCATCTGTGCCGAGTTCAAGGAGGTGAACGCCGCCGGCGGCCTGGTTTCCAATCGGCGAGGAGACTTCCTGCTCATCTCCCGAAACGGCCTCTGGGACCTCCCCAAGGGCCATCAGGAGCCCGGCGAGGACATCGAAATCTGCGCCATGCGAGAGGTCCAGGAAGAGACCGGCGTAGACCAGCTGGAACTGCGCCGCCTCATCTGCATCACCGACCACGTGTACTTCCGCAATGAGATGTGGCACCTCAAGCACACCTGGTGGTACGACATGCTCTACACCGATCCCACCAACCTCACCCCCCAGCGCGAAGAAGACATCACAAAAGCGGCCTGGGTAGCCAAAAGCTCCCTGCCGCCCTTCCTCAAAAACACCTATCCCTCCATCCAGGAGGTCTTCCGCGAGGCGCGGATCTAACTTGTCGATCCGGCGCAAGTGCTTGAACCATAGTGTTTTAGAAAATTCTCTTTAGGCTGTTCGGCCTAAAGAGAATTTCTTAAATAGCTGATTCTGAGCGCAATATGCACGAGCGAAAGCCGATTACCGCATCTCGGTGTACGGGATCTTGTCCATATCGCCGTAGTCGAGGTTCTCTCCGGCCATGCCCCAGATGAACATGTAGTTGGAGGTGCCGGCGGCGTGGGTATGGGCCGGCATGGTATTCCATACAGAACCGGGCTTGAGCTCGGTAAGACCCACAATCCGACCGCCGAAGCGCTTTACCGCTATGCACAGTTGAAGAGCCCTGTAAAATAAACTGAACGTTTTTTAAACAGTTAAAATTATTTTTGCTTGCAGTTTAATGCAAACGTTTGTATATTTGCCGAACGACAATTAAAACATAACCAAGATATGACCAGTATTTTCTCTCTCGAAGGCAAGAATGCCTGGGTAACGGGCGCCGCATACGGCATTGGTTTCGCCATTGCCAAGGCATTTGTGGAGGCCGGTGTCAAGAACATCATCTTCAACACCTCCAACCAGGCATCCATGGAAAAAGGTCTGGAGGCCTACAAGGCCGCCGGCATCACCAACGTACACGGCTATGTGTGCAACGTGACCGACGAAGTGGCCGTCAAGGAACTCGTAGACCGCATCCACAAGGAGATTGGCCAGATCGATATCCTGGTGAACAACGCCGGTATCATCAAGCGCATTCCCATGCACGAGATGACCCGCGCCGAATTCCAGCAGGTGATTGACGTAGACCTGGTAGGTCCGTACATCTGCAGTGCCGCCGTCGTTCCCGAGATGATGGAGCGCCGCGAGGGCAAGATCATCAACATCTGCTCGATGATGAGCGAACTGGGCCGGGAGACCGTGAGCGCCTACGCCGCCGCCAAGGGCGGTCTCAAGATGCTCACCCGCAACATCTGCAGCGAGTACGGCGAGTACAACATCCAGTGCAACGCCATCGGCCCCGGCTACATCGCCACGCCGCAGACCGCACCCCTGCGTGAAAAGCAGGCCGATGGTTCCCGCCACCCCTTCGACTCCTTCATCTGCGCCAAGACGCCCGCCGGCCGATGGTTGGAACCCGACGAACTGGCCGGCCCCGCCGTCTTCCTGGCCTCCAAGGCCTCCGACGCCGTGAACGGTCACATCCTCTATGTCGACGGTGGTATCCTGGCTTATATTGGTAAACAACCCAAGTAGTTTAATGACAAAGGTATTTATGCCCAAATCCGTGGCCACCCTCGGCCGCGTAAGAGGGAGGGGCCCGGAGTTGCGCTCGTAGAGCGCGACGTATGGGAGGGGTCGCGAAGCGACGATTTGGGTATAAAACCTTTGTCATAAAATAGACGTATGGAACAAGTATTCAGTTATATCATCGGTCTGGGCGCCGCTGTGATGATGCCCATCCTGTTTTTCATCCTGGGCATTTGCATCGGCATCAAGCCGGGCAAGGCGCTCAAGAGCGGTTTGCTGGTGGGCGTGGGCTTTGTGGGCCTTTCCGTGGTGACGGCCCTGCTTACTTCATCGCTGGGCGGGCCTTTGAAGCAGGTGACCGATATCTACAACCTGCAGCTGGGCATCTTCGACATGGGTTGGCCGGCCGCTGCTTCGGTGGCTTACAATACCACTGTGGGGGCTTTCATCATTCCTGTTTGCCTGGGCATCAACATTGTCCTGCTGCTTTGCAAGGCTACCAACACCATCAATATCGACCTGTGGAACTACTGGCATTATGCCTTCATCGGCGCCGTGGTATACTTTGCTTGTGACAATATCTGGTGGGGTTTCTTCGCTGCCATCGTGTGCTTTATCATCACCCTGGTGATGGCAGACCTTACCACCAAGAAGTTCCAGAATTATTACAAGGACCTGGACGGAATCTCCATCCCGCAGCCTTTCTGCCAGGGCTTCGTGCCCTTTGCCGAAGGCCTGAACTGGTGCATGGACCGCATCCCCGGTTTCAACAAGCTGGACATTGACGCCGAAGGCATGAAGAAGAAGTTCGGCCTGCTGGGCGAACCGCTGTTCCTGGGCGTGATTGTGGGCATTGCCATCGGCTGCCTCAGTTATCCTACCTGGTCCGAGATCGTGAACCATATCCCCGCCATCCTGGGTCTGGGCATCAAGATGGGCGCCGTGATGGAGCTGATTCCGCGCATCACCGGCCTTTTCATCGAAGGCCTCAAGCCCATTGCCGAAGCTACCAAGGACCTGGTGTCCCGCAAGTTCAAGAACAGCGCAGGCATCAACATCGGCATGAGCCCGGCCCTCGTTATCGGCCATCCCACCACCCTGGTGGTTTCGCTGCTGCTCATTCCCGTAACGCTGGTGCTGGCGGTGATTCTGCCCGGCAACGAGTTCCTGCCGCTGGCCTCGCTGGCGGGCATGTTCTACGTGTTCCCGGCCGTGCTGCCCATCACCAAGGGGAATGTGGTGAAGACCTTCATCATCGGCCTGGTAGCCCTTACCGTCGGCCTGTATTTTGTGACCGACCTGGCCCCTTACTTCACCCAGGCGGCGCAGGACGTCTACGCCCGCACCGGCGATGCTGCCGTGGCCATCCCCGACGGCTTCCAGGGCGGCGCACTGGACTTTGCTTCCAGCCTCTTCTCCTGGGTCATCTTCCACCTGATTCACGACTTCAAGTGGATTGGCGCAGGCATCCTGGTCATCGGCACAACGGTGATGGCCATCTTCAACCGCAGAAGAATTATCAAAGCATCCTATGAAAAAAATATTGACCGCAGCTCTGCTGCTTAGCACCCTCGCCATGAGCGCACAGACCAAGTACACCATCCAGACCGCTTGCCATCCCACCGACGTAAAAGGCTATGACACAGAGACTTTAAGGGCCCGTTTCATGATGCCGAACGTCATGGTGGCCGACGAGATCAATCTCACCTATTCCCTCTACGACCGCTTCATCTTCGGCGGCGCCGTTCCGGCTACCAAACCCCTGGTGCTGGAGACCATCGACCCGCTGAAGGCCAACTATTTCCTGGAGCGCCGGGAACTGGGCGTGATCAACGTGGGTGGCGAAGGCATCGTCTCCGTAGACGGAAAGGAATATGTCTTGAAGTTCAAGGAGGCCCTGTATGTGGGCCGCGGCAACAAGGAGATCGTGTTCAAGAGCAAGGACGCCGCCAAGCCTGCCAAGTTCTATCTGAACAGCGCTACGGCACACAAGGCCTACAAGACCCAGCTCATCACCATCGACGGCCGCAAGGGCTCCCTCAAGGCCAATTCCTTTGCCGCCGGTAAGCTGGAGGATTCCAACGACCGCGTCATCAACCAGCTCATCGTGAACAACGTGCTGGAAGAAGGTCCCTGCCAGCTGCAGATGGGTCTTACCGAACTCAAACCCGGTTCTGTATGGAATACCATGCCGGCCCATACCCACGCCCGCCGCATCGAAGCCTACTTCTACTTCAATGTGACCGAGGGCAATATGATCTGTCATTTCATGGGTGAACCCCAGCAGGAGCGCATCGTGTGGCTGGCCAACGAACAGGCCATCATGAGCCCCGAATGGAGCATCCACGCCGCCGCCGGCACCTCCAACTACATGTTCATCTGGGGCATGGCCGGAGAGAACCTCGACTACGGCGACATGGATAAGATCCCGTATACCGAGATGCGGTAAATCCTGGCCCGTCGTTCCACTGTTGTTTGGAACACGGCATTACAAACAGGAGCCATAAATGTCGTTACGCCATGACCCGCGGGTCATGGAGTAACTTGTTTTAAGCGGTTTTTTCGTTATGAGACGTTCCTCCCGACCGACAGAGCTCATCGTGAACAACGTGCTGGAAGAAGGTCCCCGCCAGTTGCAGATGGGTCAAGCCCGGTTCTGTATGGAATACCATGCCGGCCCATACCCACGCCGCCGCCGGCACCTCCAACTACATGTTCATCTGGGGCATGGCCGGTGAAAATCTGGACTACGGTGACATGGACAAGATCCCGTACACCGAGATGCGGTAGTTCAAACGTAGATATCCACCCACCCGGCGTCGTTCTTGGGGCTGAAGCGGTTGCAGAAGAAGCCCCACTTGGCCCCGATCCAGAGTTCGGGCCGGGCCAGGAATTCGCGTCCGGCGGGGGTCCAGTTTTCGCCGTCCAGGCTGTAGGAGAAGTGACACTCGGCATCGGGGACATGGCCCTCTACAGGCCGGGGAGTCACTTCCAGGCGAACCCATAGCACGGCCTCCTGCCGGTCCGGATAGTTCACCAGCGGAACATTCCGGGACTCATACTGGTGCGGCTGCGGATGCGCTGTATAGGGAATCGTGCATAGCGGGGTAACAGTCTCTGCCGCTCCCTTGGAAGCCCCCAGGCACTCTATATATTCGAGTACGGCACCAACGGCCGTATCGGTGAGCCTTAAACCGGCATAGTCATTCCCCATAACCACGAAACCGGCGGTTTCCCCGCGCTGTTTCAGCTGGGGATTGGGCCAGAAAGCCATCCGAGCCGTGACCGTAAAGGCTTCGGCCGAAAACTTCTGCTGCAACACGTTGGGACAGTCCCAAAGGCTGCTATAGGGCCAGGTCTGCTCCACAGAGAACAGCCGCACGCCGCCATCCGGCAGCGCCATGTGCCAATAAGGGGACGGAATAGCCGGATACTGCCAGTCATAGGAAAGGCCATAAGGGCCGACAGACCGCTCAGAGCCAGAAATACCGGCCCCGCACACGCTTCCGGAGGCCACCGGCTGGCCTACTCCGTCGTCGTCGGGGTCCTCGCCGATCAGCGGCCAGTCATCGGCCTGCCAAGTCAGCGGCTGCAGATGAACGATGCGCCCGTAAGCGCCTTTGTCCTGGAAATGCACGAACCAGTCGCTGCCGTCGGGGGCCGATACCCACGCACCCTGATGCGGCCCGTTCACGGTTCCCGGGGCCCAGGCCATCACGATGCGCTCTTCATACGGGCCGAAGGGATCCCGGGCACGCAACACGGTTTGCCAGCCGGTAGCCACGCCGCCGGCCGGGGAGAAGATGTAGTACCAGCCGTTGCGCCGGTAGAACTTGGTTCCTTCGATGGTAGGCTGGGTCTGGTGACCGTCGTAAACCATGCGCGAGGGGCCGAGGAGCGAGCAGCCATCGGCCGCCATGGGTGCCACGAAGAGCACGCTCTTAAGTCCCGCGCGGGAACCGGCCAGCCCGTGCGAGAGCCAGGCGGTGCCATCGGCCTCCCACAAGGGGCAGGGGTCGATGAACCCCTTCTGACGCACGACCCATACGGGAGGTTCCCAGCGGCCTGCAGGATCCTGCGTCCGGACCATAAAGATGCCGCGGTCCGGGTCTCCCACGTAAATGTAGAACCAGCCGTTGTGGAAGCGGATGGCCGGAGCCCACACCGCCTTGCCGTGCTGCACGGTGGTGCGGAAGTCATCGGCACTGCCGTCGCAGGGGTAGTCCGTGAGCGCCGCACCAATCTGCTCCCAATGCACCAGGTCCCGGGAATGCAGGATGGGCAGTCCCGGAAAACAGTTGAATGACGAAGCCGTCATATAATAGTCCTCCCCTACCCGGCACACATCCGGGTCGGAGTAATCCAGGTGCAGGATGGGATTGGTAAAAGGCACCGCCTGCTCCTGCCGGTCGCAGGAGCAGAGCAGTACCAATATAAGAAGTAGGATTACCATCCCAGCACCGCAGCGCGCGAAGAATAAGCGGTAGCTTCGTCAGCGGTGAGGATCTTGCCGTAGGCGTTGCGCTGGGCGGTGGAGACGCCCGTGGTGCCGTATTCCTTCCAGCCGGCCGAAGCCGTAGGGGTGGAAGGATTGGGGGCAGGACTTTCCAACCAACCCTTGGGGGCAATCACGGAAGACATACTGCAGTTCACATACGTAACGTTGTCGTATTCGGCGCTGTTCCCACCGCTACGGGCCAGGTACATACAGCCGTCGGCCACGCCGGATTCTGCGGTGAGACTGCAGTTCAGGAACACGAAGCCCTTGGAGTTGGCTGCGCAGCGGGCCTGCACGATGTAGCCGGCCGCCCGGGAGCGAATCTCGCAGTCTTCGAACAGGCAGGCCGAAGGATAGCCCCAGATATAGTCACAATGCCCCGCTATCAGGGAATTGTGCACCCAGACAGAGCCCTTGCACAGGAAGGTATCCTGCCAGGAGATGAGGGAGCATTTCTCGATGGTGAGTTTCTTGCCGTCGGCGTTGAAGTAGAGGGTCTCGGCCTGGCCTTTATGGTCGGCCGCAAAGAACGTATTCTCGATGGTCAGGTTCTCCAGGACCAGCTGGTCGCAGCTTTCCACCAGGAACAGGCCACGGCCGCCCATGGCGCCCACCGCATTCCCCAGGGAAGGCTTGGTGGAAGTAGCCGCACCGGAACCGGTGGAGTAACTCTCGTTGTTGGGATAGGCGATGATGGTCTTGTCGCGGGACTGGCCCTTGATGGTGAGCTTGTTCTTGTCTCGCAGGTACAGGAGCTCCCGGTAGGTACCGTTAGCCACCTCGATGGTCACGGCGGTGTCCTTGCCCAGGGTAGAAGCATAGCTCAGAGCGCCCTGGACGGTGCAGAAGTCGCCGCTGCCGTCGGCCGCAACCTTGAGGGTATTTCCCGAAGGCTTGGACTTGGTGGAGAAGGGCATGTCGTCCTTGGCAAGCGCCTTCCCGGCCACGGAGGCATCCATCGTCACGTAATAACTGGTGCCGAAGGTTAAGGCCTCGTTGTGCAGCTTGATCTCCAGCTTGCCGCCGTTCAGACGCACCGGCGTATAATGCACCGGACGATAGCGCGTGCTGTGCAGGGCATCCAGGAAGGTGTGATACGTCGTTTCCTGGTTCATCTGCTCCTTGGGCACCAGCGTGCCGTCGGAGAGCGCCGTCATCTTGGCCATGTCGGCCATGTCAATCTTGTCCACCAGGGTACCGTCGGCCTTGTACACCCGGATGAGACCGGAAGTGCCCAGCGTAGCGCCAGTGCCAACTTCAACCACCAGGGGGGCATCCACGCAGACGGCAAGGTCCTCCGGCCCGGGGGCTTTCCCGGTAGTGCTGGCCTGGTAGACCGCACTCCAGGCCGATGTCTGGGAAGCGTTCTTGGCGCAAACCGAGAAACCGTAGCTGGTGCCGGCCGTGAGGCCGTCCACCGTGGTGTGCCGCTCCTTGGCCGTTCCGCTCTTAAAAGCAGCCCCTTCCAGCGTGAGCTTCCATTCGTAGGAAGTTGCGCCCTGGACCTGATCCCACTGGATAGTGAGACTGTTGTCAGTGGCGCTTTTCAGCTGAAGATTGGTCGGGGCCGTCAAGGTGGCAGGCTCGACTCCCCCGCCACCCTCGGTGCCGGGTTTGCCGCAGGCCAGCGCCAGCAGGGACAATAATATGATGCTGGTCCTTTTCATCCTATACCTCTACAGGCTTGTACTTGGGAACCAGGCTCTTCATGATGATCCAGGCCAGCAGATAGGCCAGGCCGCAGAAGCAGAACATGATGAAGTAGCCGGCAGGCTTGCCTTCGAAACCGAAGAAGTGGAAAGCGGCACCCTGACCTTCGGCATAGGTGAAGAGGTTACCGGCCACCTTCTGGATAATCATGGAGCCGATACCGCCCGCCATGGCGCCGATGCCGGTGATGGAAGCGATGGTGCTCTTGGGGAACATATCGCCCACGGTGCTGAAGATGTTGGCGCTCCAGGCCTGATGTCCCGCACCGGCAATGCCGATGAGGATGGCCGGCCACCAGGGGCTCATGCCGCCCAGCGGCTGGGCAGCCAGGGCCACCAGCGGGAAGAAGGCGAACAGCAGCATGGCCAGCATGCGGCCGTTATAGGGATGCATCCCGCGCTTCTCCACAAAGAGCTTGGGCAGATAGCCGCCAAACAGCGAAATCACCGTCACGATGGCATACAGGGTGAAAATGAGACCCTGACCCAGGGGTGAAGACGCCGGGGCGTTAAACTGGTCCTGGAAATAGGCCGGGGCCCAGAACAGGAAGAACCACCAGACACCGTCAGTAAGGAACTTGCCGAAGATGAAGCTCCAGGTTTGCTTGTACTTGAAGCACTGCATGAACGGGATGGACTTCTCCTCGGTTTCTACCTTGACAGGTTCCTCGGCATCGTCCTGACGGATGTACTCCAGCTCGGCCTCGTTCACGTGCTTGCTCTTCTCCGGCTTGTCATACATGAACTGCCACAGGAACATCCACAGGAAGCCCAGGCCGCCGATGATGATGAAAGCCCATTCCCAGCCCAGGTTCTTGGCCAGCGGCGGAATCAGGAGCGGGGCTGCCAAAGCACCCACGGAGGCGCCGGCGTTGAAGATGGAAGTAGCGAAGGCACGGTCCTTCTTGGGGAAGTATTCGGCCGTAGTCTTGATGGCCGCCGGGAAGTTGCCGCTCTCGCCCAGTGCCAGGATACCCCGGCACAGCAGGAAGAGGTAAACACTGATCGTCGATATGGTCAATGCCAGGTTGGAACCCACTTCCACAGCCCGGAGGGCCTCGATGGACTCGATTTCGTCGATGAACCAGGTGGTGGCAACACCGCAGCCGGCGTGCATCACGGCACCCAGGCTCCATACGCCGATGGCGATGAGGTAGCCCTTCTTGGTGCCCATCCAGTCTACGAACTTACCTGCGAACAGACAGGCAACGGCGTAGAAGATGGAGAAGAGGGAGGTAATGGTGCCGTAGTCGGCGTCGGTCCAGTGGAACTCGGGGGCGATGAACTCCTTATAAGTAAGGGAGAGCACCTGCCGGTCCAGATAGTTCACCGTGGTGGCAATGAACAGCAGACTGCAGATCCACCACCGCCAATTGGTCATCAGTTTCTTCTGTGTACTCATTAGATGATGCTTTTAACAGCTTCTCTCATGCCTTTGGCCTGGATCAGAGCCAGGTCGGCGGCCAGGAGGTCGGTAAGACCGGGGATGGCGTTCAGGTTCTCGCCCCAGATGAAGTTGTCGGCCAGGACACCTTCGGCCACCTTGCGTACGTCGCCGGTAGCCCAGAGGTCCTTGAGCAGAGCAATGATCTTTTCGTCGTCCTGCGGGACAATCTCGTCCTCGCCGCGCTTGCCGCCCTTGTAATAGGTGCAGATGCCGGCCAGGCCCAGTACCAGGCCTTTGGGCAGCTCGCCCTTGCGCTCCAGATAGGTCTTGAGGCCGGGGAGGTCGCGGGTCTTGAACTTGGGGAAGGAGTTGAGCATGATGGAAGTCACGAAGTGCTTCACGAACGGGTTGCGGAAGCGTTCCATCACGTCGTTGGCAAACTGCAGGAGTTCCTCCTTGGGCAGGTTCAGGGTAGGAAGGAGTTCGTCAAACATCACCTTCTTCACGAACTGACCCACCTCGGGATCCTCGCAGCATTCCTTCACGGTATTCAGGCCGGAGAGGTAGCCCACAGGCGAAAGCACGGTGTGGGGACCGTTCAGCAGGGTAACCTTTCTCTCGTGGTAGGGAGCCTCGCTGGGCACGAACAGCACGTGCAGGCCGGCTTTGTCGGCCGGGAACTCGGCAGCCACTTCCTTGGGAGCCTCGATCACCCACAGGTGGAAGATTTCGGCCTTGTCCAGCAGGTGGTCATCGTAGCCGGCGCGCTCGCACAGCTGGGCGGCGGTGTCGCGGGGATAACCGGGAACAATGCGGTCTACCAGGGTGCTGTACACACCGCAGGCGCCTTCGAACCAGGCGCTGAAGTCCGGGCCCAGTTTCCACAGGTCGATATATTTCCGGATGCACTCCTTGAGGTGCTTGCCGTTTTCGAAGATGAGTTCGCAGGGGAAGATGATGAGGCCCTTGGAGATATCTCCGTTGAAATGCTTGTAACGGTGATACAGCAGCTGGGTAAGCTTGCCGGGATAGGAGCTGGCGGGCTTGTCGTCCAGCTTGCAGGCAGGGTCGAAGGCGATGCCGGCCTCGGTGGTGTTGGAAATCACGAAGCGGATCTCCGGCTGCTCGGCCAGGGCCAGGTAGGCGCCGAAGTCCTCGTAGGGATTCAGGCCACGGGAGATGACGTCAATGAGGTCCACGCTGTCTACGGGCTTGCCTTCCTGCAGACCCTGCAGGTTCAGATGATACAGGCCGTCCTGCTCGTTCAACCAGCTTACCATGCCCTTCTCGATGGGCTGGACCACTACCACGGAGCCGTTGAAATCGGTCTTCTGGTTGGTCTTCCAGATAATCCACTCGATGAATGCGCGCAGGAAGTTTCCTTCGCCAAACTGAATCACTTTCTCGGTGTACTGTTTCGCCTGCGGTGCAGACTTGCGGTTTAGTCTTTCCATGTTATTGTCTTTTACAGTGTTACTCCTTGTTTGAATATTGCGATTTCGCGATAGTTGTGTTTTTCGTTGTTCACGGGCTCGCCGCTGGCAACGGCCAGGACGTAGTCAATGAAGCGGGCGGCCACATCGGCCATCTTTTCGTCCTGCGCCAGGACGCCGGCGTTGAAGTCAATCCAGCGGGGCTTGTTCTCGTACAGCGGCGTATTGGTGGAAATCTTCATGGTAGGGACGAAGCTGCCGAAGGGAGTGCCGCGGCCCGTGGTGAAGAGCACGATCTGACAGCCGGAAGCCGCCAGGGCCGTGCTGGCCACAAGGTCGTTGCCCGGGGCCGATAAGAGATTGAGCCCCTTCACCTGCAGGCGTTCGCCGTACTTGAGGACGCCGCGGACAATGCTGCCGCCGCACTTCTGCGTGCAGCCCAGGGACTTCTCTTCCAGCGTAGAGATGCCGCCGGCCTTGTTGCCGGGCGAGGGATTCTCGTACACGGGCATTCCCTGTTTCATGAAGTATTCCTTGAAGTCGTTGATCAGGCATACCGTCTTCTCGAACGTAGCCTGGTCCTGACAACGGTTCATCAGGATGGTTTCGGCCCCGAACATCTCGGGGACCTCGGTTAGCACCGTAGTGCCGCCCTGCTCTACAATCCAGTCGGAGAGCACGCCCAGCAGCGGGTTGGCGGTAATGCCCGACAGGCCGTCACTGCCGCCGCACTTGAGGCCCACGCGAAGCTCGCTCACGGGAACATCCTCGCGGACATCCTTCGAAGCCTCGGCATAGATTTCCCGCAGCTGCTGCACGCCGTATTCGACCTCGTCCTTCACCTTCTGGGTCACGAACATGCGCACGCGCTTCTCGTCCACAGGGCCCACCAGCTCGCGGAAAGCGTCCAGCTGGTTGTTCTCGCAGCCCAGGGATACCACCAGCACGCCGCCCGCATTGGGATGGTGTACCATATCGGCCAGCACCGTACGGGTGTTCTCGTGGTCGTCGCCCAACTGCGAGCAGCCGTAATTGTGCGGGAAGCACACGATGGCGTCCACTCCGGGATGACCGGCATTCTCTTCCTTGAAACGGTCCACAATCTCCTGG
>Ga0310696_10005859_pt1 | contig 14714 bp, 10 predicted proteins | sample AusTroGonzalo_MG_4_FD_203885 | JGI IMG/M metagenome (GOLD analysis project Ga0310696, IMG submission 203885) | Bovine rumen microbial communities from tropical cattle in Woodstock, Queensland, Australia - Gonzalo_02 (v2) (version 2) | ecosystem: Host-associated > Mammals > Digestive system >...
AATTTTTAGGCGAACAAAAACCCCACTTTGCCTAATATTTAAAAGAACTACCACCAAGAAACTCACGTAGCAGCGAGGTAGGCGGAATCTGGTCGGCGGAGAGGGACGCCTGGGGACTGGTACCTGTCATCTTCAAAAAATCCCGCTCTATTGTGATAGAACGGGAAAAATATTTATAAAAAATTCATCATGTCGAATCGTTGAGCAGAACTGATTGATTCGTCAAGAGGATAAAGGGATTAGCTCTAGGACATAATCGACAGGGGGAAAAGACACACGCCTGTCCTGATGTCCCACGTACTTTGTGCGACATAATACAGTAATTAACGTCGCAAATTCTGCGGCAAAGATACTGAAATAATGCTGAATCACCAAATAAAATATAAAATATCGCATATTTTGCGACGTTTTTGCTCGTAAATCGTCAGAAATGCTTGTGTGGGTAAAAATAAAAAGGGACTTGCCCAATTATGAGCAAGTCCCCTACATTATGTGAGAGTGATAATTACTCTTCCACAGCAGCCTGTGCTGCGGCTAACGAGGATTGAAAATCAGTGACTTACAGAGTTAGTGTAAAGTACTGGCACCTTTTTTCAGACTCATTCTGCACGTTTTTACACGCTTTTGTCTACAAAAATGTGATTAATGGCAGATGATTTCTCTTTCTTATGTAAATATTTCAATTTTTGTTTTACACTAAATTGCTCGACCTTTGTCTTGCAATCGTTAACTATCAATGCTTCACGAGTCAGAAGTTTTAGTTTCATAACACGTTCTGCATTTCTGCTTGCAAAAATACTAAAAATATTCGATATAAGACTCATTTTGCCTGTTTTTCGTGCAAAATAAGTTCGTTTTTACAAAAATTAGAGCAACGCGGCATCTTAAATCTACTATTTCGGTCAAAAAAGAAACAGTTTTGGGTTTAAGTTTAAGTTTAGATGTTCTTATATATATAATAAGGTATAGTAAACCCAAATCAGAAGATTGAAGGTTTAATCTGTTAGTTTAGATGGGCATGTATATACATGGGTAAACGTAAACCTAAACTTAACTAACCCACTTGTGTACTCCCCTACTCATTCCACTTCTCTTTTAACTGAACATCCAACTTCTTTCTTTTATACAACATCCGCACCTTACTGGCAGATGGTAGCACAATAGTTATGCATGGTACAGAAATATAAATTCGGCAACAAAACAAGTTTATCGCCGAATTTATATACCTATTTCTCTTAAAAACTGAGTGGTCTTTGCCTAGTAGAAGTAAGCCTGTTACTTTATTATAACACTTATCTTTTTGCCATTCTTGAGTTTAGGTGAACTTACTGACAACTCCACTGTTCCGGATTCTCCCTGTGGTTGGATGATGACAACTGCCTGACCACGAAAGGTTGTTGGAGTAAGCGAACGGAAAGATTTCATGTCGTAAGGATGTCCAGTGCCTGCGGTCGCGAGATGCTTTGCGCCAGAGACCTTTATCTCAAGTGGAAGTTCGGCTGTAGGACAGAGATTTCTATCCTCATCTACCACCTTAATATTGTAGTAAGCGAGAGAGTTGTGGGAAGATGAAATCACATTATTTCCAATCAATTCTGGGCAAGCAGGCTCAATCTCAATTGCGTAAGGAGCCTTTGACGTCCTGAATACAATCTGGTTATCCTCACCTTTCTTGCCTACTACTTCGGCTTTCAATTCACCAGGTTCATAAGCAACAAAGAAAGAAGCGGTGTAATTGGTTGGATCGACATCTTTCTCGCCAATCACCTTATTGTTTGTCAACAGACGTACACGCTTCTCGCGGGTATATACATTTACACGCAATGAGTCACTGCGATGAGCATTGACGTCGTGTACCACATCACGCTTGAGTATAGCGTTGTCATACTTCTCTGGACGCAGATCTACAGGGAGATAACGACCATTTTCTGAATAAGCCTTGTCATTCCAATTCCAGTGGTTCTCTTCTGCTGTCCAGCACCACCCCATTGCTTCCTCATGTTCTCCATCAGGAACAGCAGGGCGAACACCCATGGCAATCTTGCGTACTCCCCAAACCACATCGCGATAGTATGACTGCGGTTTCTTGTTGCCCACAAGGTCAATATCACCACACCACGCATTGAACCAGGGCCATCCAAGCAACTGTACCCAGCCATTGCGCTTACTGCACTCGAAGACATGACTCAAACCGCACTCACCGATATAGTCAACAGCTGTCCATACGAAATCGCCGATGATGTAAGGGTGCTTCTCCACAAGTTGCCAGTTTGAACCTATGGCATTAGGATAAGTCTCCGAACCATACATGATGCGCTCAGGGTACTTCTCGTGGTCACTCTCATAGCGACGCTGCTCGTAGTTGTAACCACCCACCTCGACGAGGTCGAAAGCGCGTGGTGAATCCTGATCCCAGTTCATCTTCTGCGCTGTGCGATCCCAGTAGTCATTAATGGCCATAGTTGTAGGTCGGGTTGTGTCTTCATTCTTGATGCTACGAGTGATAGCCTCTGCTATCTCTTTGCCTCTTAGCACGTCTGAGCGCTGGGCAATCTCGTTGCCGATGCTCCACATGATAATGGAAGGATGATTGCGATCACGACGAACCATCAATGCTGCATCATATTCAAAATTATCCTTGAAGTAATTGCTGTAATCATCCTGACGCTTCGGCTCTTCCCATTGGTCAAATACCTCATCGATGACCAGCATGCCAAGGCTATCGCAGGCATTGAGAAAGGCCACTGTAGGCATGTTGTGACTGCATCGTACAGCATTATATCCTTGTACCTTAAGCAACTCCACCTTGCGAACCTCAGCACGGTCAATAGCAGCACCACCCAGCAATCCGTTGTCATGATGAACACAACCACCCCGAAGCTTTGTGACCTTTCCATTGAGTTTGAATCCTTCCTTTGCGGAAAACTCTATCTTACGTATTCCAAAAGGAATAGTGAGAGCATCTGTCTCTCCTTGTGCATCAGACAGGGAGATGCGAGCCTTATAGCGATATGGGTCTATATCTGACCAAAGATTTGCTGACTTGACTGGTATTTCAACAGACACCTTATCCTCATTGGATGTGAAAGACTTGGAAGAAGTTGCTACAATTTGGCCTTCCTTATTCATAATATCTACCTTAACTGATCCATTCGCTTGACCAAACACCTTAGCTGATACCTTCACGTTTGCATTTTTCCCAACAACATCCGATGCATCAACGTAAGTGTCCCATTCGTCAAGGTGCAACTTGCCAGTTGTCTCAAGCCACACATGTCTGTAGATGCCACTACCAGCGTACCAACGGCAATTAAGACCTTGGTTGACTGATTTAACGACTATAGTCACCTCACGCTCATTCTTCACATTTCTGTTTGTCTTATCCTTAAGAATGTCATTGAGATTAACCACAAAAGGTCTGTATCCATACAGGTTATAGGCCGCCTTCTTGCCATTCACCCATACCTCCGAATGATTATAAACACCATCAAAACGAAGTGTCAGGTTCTTCTTCTGGAGCAAATCATCTATGCTCTCAGTACCAGCAAGGGTGATGGTCTTTCTGTACCAACCTTCTCCTCCAACTGTCTGTCCGCTGTCCCAATCGCCAACGCTAAGTCGGGAGAAAGGACCCACCTGCCAATCGCTCCATTCTGGTGTTCGTTCGCGGTAGTCGTGACTGTATGCCACAGGCTCCATACTGTAGTCATGAGGTACAGTCACCTCTCGCCACTTTGAGTCATCAAAATCCATTGATTCTGCATTTATTGCTGCTCCACGGAAAAACTTCCAACCTTCATCAAAACATTGTCTGTACTGAGCATTTACAGAAAGCACGAAGGCACATACAGAAAAGGTAACTAAAAATCGCTTCATGATAATCAATTTGCTGAAATATTAATGTTCTTTATAAATGGTTTTTCGAAACCTTCTACATAGACAAGAATCCGTGCCTGTCCCGTTTGCTCAGTTGACTGAACACGGATAAGTCCTTCACCGAAATAGGTCGGGAGTTCTGTGGTGCGCCATGAATCCATTCGGCGCATATCACCTGTCTCTACGCCCAAGAGACGGATGGGGCCTTTTGTCTCTACACGGAACTTTCGTGGTTGCATCTGTTGTATACGGCCTTCCTTATCTACGAGGGTGAGACGGATATGAGACACTGTGGATGGATATGAATGGAGTGATGATGCAGCCGGTGTCAAGTCTGCAGCCATTGGCGCCAGAACCGTATAATCGGCATCTAATCGTACATCAGCCACAGGACCGTGATTGATGAGCGAATCGCGCATCACCTCCTTGCCACCTTTGTAGCCAACGGCAAGCACCTTTCCTTGACGGGCAGGGAGCTGGATGGTGATGCAGTTATCCGGATAATCCTTGGTTACGCGAGGCTTGAGCGGAAGCTGAGGATTGCTCCACATCGGGAAGAAGAACTGCACGGAGTCACATGTGGTGTAGCATCGCACCTCAACACATCTGGAGTCAGTGTAGGGCAAATCCCATGTATCAGCCATAGGAGGATATTGCCAATGGTCAGTACCCATAGCCTGATCAAAGCAGTTATCACGAACAACGAGTTTCAGGTAGTTCTCCTCTGGTTTCCATGCCGGATGATAGAAGGCAGCCTGTGGGCGTTCCTTCAACGTCATATCGAAAGGACAAGAGCACCACCCTTTTGCAGGCCATGGCGATGATTCGCCCAGGTAATCGACGCCAGCCCAAACGAATGAACCGGCGATGAAGTCATTCTCCTCAACGAAATGCCAGGGGTTGTGCTCCACGAAGTCACGCACGAGGTTCTCACGAAGTCCTGAATAATACACGAATGCCTCAGACACAAACATCTTTCTCTCTGGATGACGCTTGTGGTCGGCTATCATACGTGGTTCGAGATAATTGTAGCCGACGAGGTCAGTCACATCGCCAAACTTATCTTCAAATCCCTGCTGGCATGCAACCATGGTAGGACGTGTCGGGTCAAGATTCTTCACGATGTCGTTGAGTTCCTTGGCTCGATTCACTCCCTCCAAATCTTTCTTCCACGCCTCACTCACCTCATTGCCTATGCTCCACACTATCACAGAGGGGTGATTACGGTCACGGAGCACCATATCGGAAATATCCTTATGAGCGTTATCATCATAGAAAGGCTCATAATAACCTGATTTCCATTTGTCAAAAGCCTCGTCAAGTACAAGCAGTCCCAACGTGTCACAGATAGTCAGGAACTCGGGTGAAGGAGGATTGTGAGAACAGCGGATGGCATTACATCCAATCTCTTTCAATGCCTTCAATCTACGAAGCCATACCTCTTCGGGGACTGCCACACCCAGGCTTCCCGCATCTTGATGCAGGCACATTCCCTTCAGTTTCATGTTCTTGCAATTGAGCCAGAAACCAGTATTCGCATCAAAGAGCACATCCCTAAATCCGAAAGGAGTAACTACTTCATCGGCCAGTTTGCCTTTTGCGTCAAACACCTGTGTCGTTAATGTATAAAGTACAGGCGACTCGCAACTCCACAATACGGGATTCTTTACCACAAAATCTGTACCCTTTCCTTGTGCAACCTTCTTTCCGTTTGCATCAAGAATTATATGGGACACAGAATATCCACTGCCACCTTCCACATCAGTCTCGACATTCACCCTTCCGTCAACTGTTGCTTTAACAAAGATACCATTATGCTTGACATGCACATCGCCAGACAAGTCTAACCAAACATGGCGATAAATGCCAGAGCCTGTGTACCATCGCGATTGCTCCTCCCGATTGACATGTACTACAAGACGATTGGGGGCACCTTTTATTAAATATGGCGTAATGTCAAAATAGAAATCAGTATATCCATACATGTGGTGTCCCAACAATTTTCCGTTCAGCCATACCGTAGCACGATGATATATTCCATCAAAGACAAGCCTGACAGATCCAGCCTTTGCAACAGAGGCTGGAACTGCGAAATTTTTTACATAGACACCTTGGCCGCCTGAAAGATAACCAGCAGAACCACCTACCTGAGGATCAAAAGACAATTCCGCACTCCAGTCGTGAGGTATCTGTACACTGCGAAAGTCACCACCGCCAACAGCCTTTTGAGAGTTGGATCTGGTGATTTCACTTGCTGTTACCTGCGCCTGTTCGGGTTCAGTGTCATCTGTGACTTTGGTCTTCCTTGCTTCAACCTTGGTTGTAGTGTAAGGTGAATCATTGACACCCAACTTTCGCAGCGTACTGATCACATCAGCTGAGTCAGTACACAGACGAAACGACCATCCGTTATCAAACGTAAGATGCTGGTGCACGGATTCCTTTGCCGAACAAATAAAGGTTAGCATCAAAGCTGCTAATAAAAGAATTGTTTTTTTCATTATGTGATGGGATTATTCATTTGTCTTATATTCAAACCAATCAAAATCGGCATACATGTTGTCAGGAGAAGTGCATTGGGCAAATACACCAAGCATGACACCTGTGAATCCTCCAATGACCTCTGTACTGACATAGCGGAAACCCATCTTGCCCAGTGTCTGAAAGCTCTTGCCGTCATCAGAAACTTGCATGTAGTAATAGGCCGCATCTGAGGTGATGCGCAGATACACCTTATTGCTATTTAGTGGCACCTCCTTGTCGCAGTGAGCCAATTCTCCGATGCGGATATTCGATTTGGCATAAATTTTTCCATCTCGCTTCTCCACGATGACATCATAGTGATTAAGTGGAGCTGCATAAGCCGTGATGCCCGTCTGCATGCCTTCTCCAATGTGTGACGCATCAAGCAGTGTTGTTGCTGTAAACACCTTTTCTGTCTGACGACGTGCAACAAAAGTGGGAGAGGTCGCCTTGTCAAGCGTTGTTGTAGTAGGTTCCAAACGTAACCATCCCTTACGTTCTGTAAGCGAATAGCGAGAATAATCAGGATTACCGATGCTATGCCATCCCCATGGCAAACCAATAGAACTGTAACTATCTGCTGGTACATCACGCTTGACATAGTTAAACTCCTCGCGCACGGGGTCAAGAGGCATTGGCACTTGAGGAAGTGTTGGACAATGCATATCAGTTGTCAGAGTGCCATTGCCATTCACAACAGGCCATGCATTCTCATCCCACCGAACTGGAGCGAGCATGGTCTCACGTCCCATGACATGAAGCAGGTAACCGCTTGTGCGGTAGCCCAGGCAGATCATCCACCACGTAGAGTCAGGTGCCTGAACGAGGTCGGCATGACCCAGTCCTTGTATCTCGCTGTTCTGCATTTTCATATTGAAGTGCGAGAGGATAGGATTGGCACGATTAGGTTCGTAAGGTCCAAAGAGGTTACGGCTACGCAGAATGTTGACATGATGTCCCTGCTCGGTTCCTCCCTCGGCAAGCAACATGTAGTAATAGCCATCCTTTTTATAGATGTGAGGACCTTCTGGATAACGCCCGCCAAGACCTGTGCCCAGATGATGAATTTCTCCAATCTTCTTGCCTGTTTCCACGTCTATCTCGCAGATCTTTATGTCACCCTCTTTCCAAAGGAAATAGCACTTGTCTCCCTCGAAATAGAGCGTAGGGTCGCAACTGCCGATGGCAAAGTCAATGACTATAGGCTCAGACCATTCGCCGGCAGGATTATCTGTCCACACATAGAAGTGGCGACGAGAAGGAAAGACCGTTGTCACCATATAAAAGCGCCCTTTATTCTCTCGTATAGTCGTTGCATATACGCCAGCATTCGTCCACCCCAATTCTGGATTGCTCTGTTTATAAAGACCTGTGAGGTCGAGCTGGGAAGGTCGAGTCAGGCAGTTGCCCACCTGTTCCCAGTGAATCAGATCCTTACTATGAAAAACAGGAACTCCAGGGAAGTATTGGAAGGTGCTGTTTACGAGATAGAAGTCATCGCCAGCACGGCACACGCTCGGGTCGGCATGAAATCCAGGCAAAACTGGATTCTTAAAGTCTTGGGCAAAAACCGCACATGCTATAGTCAGCACTGTGAGGATAAATGTTAACCTTCTTTTCATCTTATTTTTTTACTTATTCTGTCAATAATTTCACCTATGTTATCGCTCATTACCAGTCTTATCAAATACGATCATATCAGCCAACTGCAGGAAATAATCATTTGACCAGATATCGAGTTCCCTTTTGTCGATAATATACGGTAGGACATCAGACTTTACTGAATTGATGTCAGCTGAGGACAGTCGCTCCTTGAGTAGTTCGAAGAAGTGCTCTTTAGTGAGGTCAATACCATTGAACTCCTTCGTTCTAATCTTGAGATGATCAAAATCCAGAGGGATACGATTGCGCACGTACCACTCGAAGTCATACCAGTCACGCCCCTTTATGCGATTACGCCACGCACGAAAAGTAAGTGCATGCATTTTGCCGGCATACAGATCAGGCAGCACAAAGCAACGTGTAGAGAAAGAAAATGGCTGAAGGAGAAGCTTCTGCTCCGTATTGAATGAAAGGGGCGGATTTGTATCTACCTCCATTTTGATTTTCAATGACTTTTCTGTTTGGAAAGAAATATTGTACACATCAGTGTTATCTTTCAAAAAGGCAGATTCCACCTTACCGAAGTTACGCTTGTCCTTCTTTGTGATGGTGACTTCCCTTCCCAGCAGACGTGCTTCCTCTATAATGGACGGAAAATATGCCTCAAAATTGAACTCTGGATTCTTCTCTAACAAAGAGAAGTCCATATCCTCAGAATAGCGCTTTAACCCATGGAATATTCTAAGACAGGTACCACCATAGAAAGCGGCCTCCTTGAAGAATCCTCCACGATATAGTCCGCTCAAAACCACCTGCTGCATCACCTCGTATAGTGCATTTTTGCGATCATTATCACCTGCAATGGTATGCTGTTTAAGCATTTGTTCAAAAATGTCTGACATGCTTTATATATTTGATTAGTGTGTTAATACTGCTCTGCTTTCGACTGACGGGAGCACACTTTTCAAGAACCTCAATATCAAAGTCTATAAGTGCGTCTGTATCAAAGCGGATATCTTCTTCAAGATATATCTCCACATCCTTCATGGAGCGTAGAAAAAGACTCTTGCTGAAGTTGATTACATCACACAATGCCTTTTCGGGTGATGCAATCAAGAAGTTCACTCCATCTGCCTGTTCCATCCGTATGCCAATATGAAAATAATCTGACTGACAGTTCTGATAATCAAAGCTCCCAACGGCATTATCAAACTCCCTGGAATGCTTAGTTGTAACGGAAGTAACCAAATATACTCTTTCTGGTATCAAACCATAAAAACGCAAGGCATATTCCCTGCCCACATACGAAGGACCATAGATATGATTGGCTATCAGTTCCTTCGACAGTTCCCTGCCTGTCTCCATACTGCTTGCCACATACATGCCCTTCTTCAGTCGCACAATCCGTCCCGCCCTCTCCAGCGCACGGGCCTTCTCATTAATATGCTTGTTGTTAGGGAAAATCGAACTTAGCACATTAACATCAAACGGAACGTTCCCTATGTCTTTAAATGGTGTCATAAGAAATAATCATTACTTTACGAATGCAAAGATAGTAATAATCCGAACAGAAAACAAATAAAATGTCGTTTTTCTGTACAAATTAAGGCATATTTAACTTTTATCGACTCAAATTGAGTTCAACAGAATATGGAAAAGCTTATCAGCGCAACATCCTGACCAAGTTCATGGAGTGGATGGGTAAAATATTTTTTAACCTATTGGCATACGGAATAGAAAGACTCATATCTACATGATTAAGTTTTTCCATCCATTGAAGAATTAGCGAACTGTGGAAAAGCCGCGCGCGTTTGACCCCCGAGGGCAAGCAACGGTGACCCCTTGCGGCAAAATTTGATTGACCCTCTGTGGCAAAATAAAAATGACCCCCTAAAAGTGATTGCTTTTCGGGGGCTTTTTTGTATTTTTGAGATCCGTCCTGACCGGCGGATTAACTCAAAAATTAGATTTCACATGACAAAATTACGAAATTTATTGAGATGTTACGCTATGGGAATGGGAATAAAAAGCATTGCGAGTGCTTTTGATGTCTCTCGTAACACAGTGCGCAAGTATGTGCGCAGGTATCAGGAAAGCGGTTTGAAGCTTGAACAGCTGATGACGATGCATGAAGATAAGCTTCAAGAAATGTTCCTTGACGACTGTAATCGCAGTCGCAAACCGTCTCCTCGCAGAGTGGAACTCGACGTTTTGATACCCGACTATGTGAAGCGGCTGAGCCGCAAGGGCGTGACCGTCAAGTCGCTCCATGAGGAATACCTCAGAGAGTACCCCGATGGTTACAAGTATTCCAATTTCAAGAGGGCTGTGCGCCAGTACAGGTATCAGACAAGGGCAGTGGGCCATGTCGAACATGCCGCAGGTGACCAGATGTATGTCGACTATGCCGGTGGCAAGCTTGAGATAGTGGATGCTGAGACAGGCGAGGTGCGCAACGTGGAGGTCTTCGTGGCAATCCTGCCATGCAGCCACTACACTTATTGTGAGGCCGTATGGTCCCAGAAGAAGGAAGACCTTATCGTGGCCAGTGAGAATGCACTCCACTTCTTCGGTGGTGCTCCGAGGGCTATCGTCCCGGACAACCTGAAGGCGGCCGTTACAAGAAGCGACCGCAATGAGCCCGTCATCAATGAGGACTTTGCCGCTATGGCAGAATTCTACGACATGGCCGTGTTCCCTGCAAGGGCACGCCATCCGAAGGACAAGGCTCTCGTGGAGAATGCCGTCAAGCTGATGTACCGCTCTGTCTATGCTGACATCGAAGGGATGGTGTTCCATGACCTCGCATCACTCAATGAGGCGATACGCAAGTCCCTGGAGCTTTTTAATGACCGTAAGCTGAGCGGCAGGAAAGAATCACGCAGGGAACTGTTTGAGGAGGTGGAGAAAGGCTTCCTCCAGCCTCTCCCGGCTATCCGTTACCAGATGAAGGCCCGTAAGACGGCAACCGTGCTGAAGAACAGCTATGTGATGCTGAACAAACACCACTACAGCGTCCCCAAGGAATATATCGGTAGGCGTGTAGACATCATCTATGACGCAGACACCCTGCAGATTTTCCATGGACTGAAACTGGTCACTGTCCACAGGCGCGACGACACTCCCTACGGCTACACGCAGAAGGAGGCTCATAACCTGCCGGGGAGGCATGGCTCCTATGAGAAGGATCTCGATGAGATCTATGAGCGAGCCGCTGCCATCGACAATATCCTGCTGAGCTATCTCAAGGACGTCACCGCAGAGAAGAAGTATCTGCCACAGGCCTTCCGTACCTGCAGGGGCATCATGTCCCTGGAGAAGAAGTACGGCCTTGCACGCCTCGTGGCAGCATGCGCCTGCGCTTCCGAGGGACGGCTCTACGGCTACAATGAAGTCAAGGAAATACTCGAGCGTGGCGATGACGTGGACTTTATGCCATCGGATGACGAGACGTCTGAAGCGTCACGTGTCTATCAGCCGCAGATTCACAAGAACATACGCGGCAAAGAGTACTACTCAAATCTATCAGTTAACAACAAAAAGAACAACGAAAATGGAAACAAACGGTAAGACAGCACCGATAGTGCAAGAGAAAGAACAGAACCAGACAACACTCGACCTGATGCACAGGATGAGACTTACGGGAATGGCGGCAGCCTTTGAGGAGAGCCTGTCATCCACCTATGCCGAGGCAATGACGCCCGATGCCTTTGTCTCATGGCTTCTGGCAAGGGAGTGGGACTACCGCTCATCTGCGGCAATAGAGAGACTGATACGGGGAGCCTCCTTCCGCTACAATGCCTATCCGGAGGAGATAGACTACAGCATCAACCGCGGGCTTAACCAGAATCAGATGGAGCGGCTGCTCTCACTCGATTTTGTGCGCCAGGGGCAGAACCTCTTTATCACTGGCTCTGCAGGAACAGGCAAGAGTTTCCTTGCAACCGCTGTAGGATATCATGCCTGCAAGAGCGGCATCAGGACACTGTACTCCAACACGTCCAAACTCCTCAGCTCGCTCAAGGTGGCGAAGGCTAAGAATACGATAGAGACGGAACTGAAGAAAATAGAGCGATGCCAACTGCTCATCCTCGATGATGCCTTCCTCGTGCCGCTGGATGCAAAGGAGCGTCCCATACTGCTGGAAATCATCGAAGACCGTCACGAACGGAAGTCTATTGTCATGTCGTCTCAGTTGCCCGTGGAAAACTGGTATGACGCCATCGGTGACCAGGCAGTGGCCGACGCTGTACTCGATAGGATCGTGCACACTGCACATCGAATCGAGCTCACTGGAGAGAGCATCCGTAAAATAAAGGCCAGAAAGTAAAAGGGCAAAATAAAAATGACCCCGTCGGTCAGGACTTTAAAGGGGTCAAAACAAAAAAGTTTTCGGGGGTCACCGTTGCTTTGCCCTCGGGGGTCAAACAAGCGCGGCTTTTCCAGAAACCACCAAATCCGCCAAATCCACCGAATCCTCCGAAGCCACCGAACTGCGGGCCTTTGATTTCCTTGGGCTTCTGAATGCGGGGCTGCCAGTCTCTGTCGAAACGGGCGATATTACGGTCGAGGAACGACAGACGGTCGGCCAGCCATTGCTTCAGGACTTTGATCTCTTCATCATAGGACTGCACGCGATAGGCCGCAAACATACTGATCATATTGCCACCACCAAATCCGGGCATCTGACCCATCTGTGGGAATCCGCCGAAGCCGGCGAAGCCTCCTGGATTAGCTTGGCCATTGGTGCCAAAGAGCTCGGGGTATGTCTCGAAGTGATGGTCGATGCAGGGAGCCAGTAACTTGGCGTGCTGGTCAATATAACTGTTGATGGCTTTATTGCTCAACACCGACTTCCTGAGTGCCTGATAGCGTACTTTGACAGCCTTTCGGAAGGCAGGGTCCTGGAGCAGTCGCTGCCAGAAAGCAGGCGTTGGGTTGGTGTTTCCACCCTCAAAGCACCAGGCCTCGATGTTATTAGCGTTGCAGAAGTTGCAGTTGCCATACGCCAGGTTGTAGTCCCACACGGGGCCTGCCACCAACTTGCCGCCAGAGCCATCGGCGTGCATCTTCTCCTTATAGAAATAGGCGCTCCGCTTATAGCCATCGGCATTCAGACTCAGTTCGGTATGGATAAAATAATCGACGAACGACGGCACATCGATATAGTGCGCATAACCTCGTTTGGGGTCGGCAAAGTAGTCGGACTGGATAACCTGCTCCACCGTATCGACAAAACTCTGGATATAGTCCATCTGTTCCTGTTGCAGGTTCTTTTTCTTGGGATAGATGCATGACCACGTGATCTGACTGGTCATGACGCCGTCGCCAATACCTGGTACTTTCGACGTGAAGGTGGCATCGTCCTCATTGAACGTATCGATGCGTAGCAGATAGCCGCCAGTGACGTCGCGTCCATGGGTGTCGCTCTTCTTCAGTTTGCTGATGTTTACACGCTGCTCCCCTCGCTTGATAGCCTCCGAGAGGATATAGATACCACGATACTCACCGTTGAGCGTCAGCTCCACCATGCGTGTGCGTGGCCCCCAATGTCCCATATCGCGCCATAGCTGGAAGGCCAGCGGGTCGCGTACTGCCGACACATCATTATAGGGAGCCAGCAACACCCAATCACTGTGGGCCGGCATGCCCATCAGGGGTACATCCACCTCCTTGCCATCGTTGTCGCGCAGTTCGATGGTGTATTTCTTCTGATTAAAAGATAGCGAACTGTTGCCGCGCAACTTGATGCCGATGGGGCCGTCGTAGTTGCCAGCCTTCATGTGGGCCGTCACCTTGCGCTGGGCATTGAGTGGAGTGTCAACATTGATGGTGATCATCTCAACATCGTTCTTACCTTGCATCATGGCGGTAAAGAATGTCAGGAATACGGTTATTAGAAATCTAGTCATTTTTTGTGAAATATTTATAGTTCTATCTATCAGACATGGTTTGCCCCCCCCATGTCAATTTTAGCCCATACTGATTTAGAGTTTTTTAACTCAAATTACAAGACGCCTGGGGGACTGGTACCTGTCATCTTTTTTCAGGAATAACATTTTATCGGCTGCAAAGGTAATAATAATATTCCAAACATACCCTGTTTTGCATGATTTTTTAAATTGCGTTACAGTGTTACAGATTACAGTTAAGTCTTAACTACATATACCCCCAAAAACGGGCTAAAATTTGTAAATACTATTTACTATTATATATAATATATATATTATATATAATAGTACATTCAATTTGGCCAAATTTATAGCTTTAAAACCTAACTGTAATCTGTAACACTGTAACGCGCTTAATCACAAAAACCATACGCTTAACCTTTTCCGGTTTTTTGACAAAGATTACTCTTCTATCTCATTTTTTATGAGTACCTTTGCATCGTCAATGAGGGATAAATATTGCGCCCAAACTAGCGAGAAAATTTTTCCTAGTGCACGAGGAAGTTTGGAAGCACGAAGGCGATTTTGAACCGGAAATTGACAAAGGTAAAAAGATTAAACATTAAACATTAAACATTAAAATTTTAGTAACCATTTAAAACACATTTAGATTATGGCAATGAAAGTAAAAGCAAAAGAACAGTTGCAGAAGGTAGGCACCTACGCTGGTAAGTATCGCTACGTGATGATGCCTGAGTTGTACACCGCCCTCACACAGGACAAGGTAATCAAGGAGGCTGCCCTGCGCAGTGGTGTGAGCCG
>Ga0310696_10005860_pt1 | contig 14713 bp, 13 predicted proteins | sample AusTroGonzalo_MG_4_FD_203885 | JGI IMG/M metagenome (GOLD analysis project Ga0310696, IMG submission 203885) | Bovine rumen microbial communities from tropical cattle in Woodstock, Queensland, Australia - Gonzalo_02 (v2) (version 2) | ecosystem: Host-associated > Mammals > Digestive system >...
CGTCTGGCAATTCCAAACTAACATCATCTTTTACTTCCCAACTTACAGTTTCTCCTTTCTTCATTTCCAGAAGTTTCCAAAGAAAAAAAAGAAACTGGTATTCAAATCCCAATTCTGATTTGTCGGCAGAACTTGGGTTCGTTGGAAGCGGAGATTCTTTTTCCATTTTAGCCTTTCCCTCTCCCTCACATTACTTTCAGACTGCAAAATTTGCCATCATCGCCTTTTTCTTACCTAAAAAATCAAAAAGCTGAATATTATAGCTAAAATTCCTTTGATTGGAATTATTTAGAGGTTTCCGACCGTGGCAAAATGCAAAACATTTTTACTTCTTGAACTCCAAATATTCCGCGTATTTTTGCGCCATAAGATTTTTGATGTAACTCTCCATATACGCATAATCTGGCTTACCTACGGAATCTACAGGAAGAATAAGCTGATACGAAGACAGCCTACTTTGTGTTATAGAATGAGCATGACCGAATCTGTCTGCTTGTTGAGAAATGATTTTACTTAAAAAAATAAGTTGAAATTTATTCAACTCCTGTTTGTGATATAAAATCGTAACATGAGAATCAACTGCCATAAAAGCGGGTTGATAATAAGCAAGTCCAGCTCCTCCGTCTCCATCGTTATTTAAAGATATGCAGTTCCCTTCAAAATGTTTCTTGGAGTTTTGTGAAACAAACGCTTTTAAGCCATTATTTATTTTTTTGGCAGAAATTAAAGGAACTTTACCTTCCTCAAGGACATTCATATTATTTTGATTTCCTTTTTTAAACATAAATAAGTTTGTTATTGGAAACGCTTTCCATTCCTTATCCTCAAGTTTTTCTATTTTAGGATTTACTTTTCCTTGACTGGTACCGAGGCATTCGCTCAAACGTTTTTTAGCAAAGTCACGGTATTCTTTAATTTTATGATCTTCAAGTTCTTTTATATATGATTCCATGAAATTGTAGTCTATTTCACCTTTTGGAGTTACAGGGAGAATAATATTCTGTGCTCTCATACGGTTTTCATTGAATTTATACGCATATAAAAATTTAGATTTTTGTTGCAGGATATTTGTTTTCATAAATAACAAGGAAAATTTATTATCTTTCCAATGTCTTAGATGAAATCTTTTCACGTCATCTGAAAAAATGCATTCATAAGGATGATAGAAGTTCTCAACAACACTGCCGTTATAATTTACGCCAAGAACATTTTTATCAAGGGATTTATTTTCATTTGACACAAAATTAGTGATCCCATTGTTTGAATCAGAGGCTCCGATAAAAGGTCTTTCTCCTTGTTTCATCTCTGATGCCACAAGGCGTTTTCCAGCTTTTATCTCAAAAATATCAGTAAGTTTCGATTCTTTCCAATCTCGACTTGTCAGTTCTTTTTTAAAGTTTTTTTTTACGTTTTCCGAATTATTATCGTCTTCAAAAAGATATTTTCTACCTTGCATGATCATTGAAAACTCAAAAGTAAGGTAATCGCCGACAGTCTTTTCAAAATCCTTGTCGGTAGGAATCTCGTCATTGAAATAATAAAAACTGTGCAGCCATTCATCTTCCGCTGTGATTGTCGTTTTCACACAGAACTTCGTCGGAACTTCAAGGCGGTTAAACCACACATCAAGCAAATGCTGCTTTTTGTCTTTTGCGCTCTCAGTCTCCAAAAGCCCGATATGCGGAGACACCTTAAAGCCGTCATCCTCAAAATTCACGAATTTGCATATCTTCTCTTTGTCATGCGGTACCCCGGCCGTAAAAACAGCAATGCACGGAATTACGCCGATTCCATAAAAGGTATCTTTCTGAAGCATAATCGTGCCTTCGAGCGTGTGCTTTTTCAAAATCGACTCTTTTATCTGCTGTTCTTCCTTTGATTTTCCTGTCATTGAACTTTGAGGAACTATCACGGCACATCTTGAATTTGGAAGAAGTGAATCCAAAAGATGTTCCGTAAAAGCAATTTCATAAAGACTCGGATCTTTTTTTGTTCCCTGAGAATAAGGCGGATTCAACATTCCGACTGTTGCTCTGAAGTCTGTCTGAAGCTGTTTCGGATTTTTAGCAAGAAAATCATCACAGTGCAAATTGCTTTTGCCGTCGCCGCGAAGAATCATGTTTGTTGTCGCTACAGTGAACATATCCGGACGAAGCTCTATTCCGAACAATTGATTTTTACGGATATGCTGTTGTTCACTTTCTTTTGTACTTTGCGAAAGCATTTTATGAAGCGCAGCGACAAGAAAACCGCCTGTTCCGCAGCACGGGTCAAAAATTCTGTCGGTAGTTTTCAAATCAAGCAAATCGCAGAAAAGTTCCGTAATATGGCGTGGAGTAAGAACTATTCCTAAAGTTTGACCACTGCCTCCGGAATAGCGCATAAACTCGCCGTAAAAACGACCGAGATAATCCTCTGCAGACTTTGTATATTTGATTGATTTATAAAGTTTTTCGTCCAGAAACTTTGCAAAGAATTTCAGCGGAGTTTCTCCAAGAGTCGCATTTTTTTCGTTTAATTTTGTACTGTCTTTTATGATTGCAAACTGCGAAAGAATTTTATCGATTTTTGTTATCGGCGATAAATCCGTTCTCTTGAAACTTGATTCAATCGCATTGTAAATTTTCTGTCCGTCGGTTACGAAAGCGTCTCCGTTTAGTGAATCAATGCTGAAATTTCCATGGTCACGCTCACGCAAAGCAAGAAGAATTCCCGAAACAACAAGCGGTTTTTCTTCATCTTTCATATTACCGTAGTTTCTCAAATGCTCGTGCAATACTTTTGCATCCGCCAAGATCTCTTCCAGTTCTTTTTCTTTGTCGCTCGATTCCTTCAAGACATCGCAAAGATAATACTCGTCGATATTTTTTTCATTAAACGAAATAAAAGATTCAACATCTTCAAGCTGGTCAAACAGATTTTGCCTGTCATCAACAAAAAGCGGAGTAATCCGATGATTTTTTTCATTTCCAGAAACTCCCAAAGCAAAAACTTTTTTATAAGTCGTATTCTGAATCAAATGTTTCGCATAGAACAACGCGCCGTTCACGGCAAACTCAACGACATCTTTAGTCTCAAGGCTGATAAGTTTATTTGAATCGTATTTCACATGATTTTCAAGTTTCGGCTTATCTTCAATTACAATAATAAAATCTTTTACAACGCCTACATATTCAGGAAAACCGACTTTGCCAGTGCCGCGTTTTGACGCTGTTTTTAAAGCCTCATCAATTTCTTTTATTTCGCTTCCCTGCGCATCTAATTCTATTCCGGCTTCCTTCAGTAAATCGTGGACCCACAAATCGGTTTTAACTTCTTTCTTTGCCATGCCAAACTCTCCTTGACAACCCAAAAACCCGTTGCACTATAAAAAATCCCCTTTCTTATTTCAATAGCATAAACATCTAATTTTATTGAATGATTTTGAAATTTAGATATTAGACAATGTTGAGTCTGAGAATGAGGAAATGCGAGCGGTGATTGCGTTGTGACGCCACGAAAAGACGATGATTTTTAATTTAATATTAAATTTTTAGTTGATATTTATTCCAAAATTTCTATAAAAAATATTTAGAAAAACATTGTTCTTTTATATTTTATTCAAAGACTTGCATTTAAAGTGGTCAAATTCGACCACTTTGGGAAGTTTAATTGTACCGAAATCGGTACATTTGGTGATTTATTTGGAAAACAAGAAAAACAGGAGGTTCAAAATGACAAAAATTATTGTAGGAAACACTGAAATCTCGATTGTTTCTGTTAATGAAAAAGACTACATTTCATTAACCGACATGGTGAAAAATATTGAAAATGGTCTTTCTTTGATAGAAAAATGGCTGCGGAACAAAAACACCATAGAGTTTTTGGGAATTTGGGAAGAAATGTACAATCCGGATTTTAATTCCCTCGAATTCGGGGGAATTAGAAACGAGGCTGGCACAAATCGATTCCTCCTATCTGTGAAACAATGGATAGAAGAAACAAAAGCTGTCGGAATCATTGCAAAAACAGGCAGATACGGCGGAACTTACGCCCATAAGGATATTGCATTTGAATTTGCTTCGTGGGTTTCACCTCAATTCAAACTCTATTTGATTAGAGAATATCAACGTCTCAAAACGGAAGAACAGAAACAGCTCGGCTGGAGCGCAAAACGCGAACTCGCGAAGATAAACTACCACATTCATACAAGTGCTGTCAGCCATAATCTGATTCCGCCGAGGCTTACGGCAGCACAGAAATCATTTGTTTATGCCGACGAAGCTGATTTGCTCAATGTAGCTATGTTCGGGAAAACGGCAAAACAGTGGCGCGACGAGCATCCCGATCTTTCAGGAAATATCCGCGATCACGCGACAATAAACCAGTTGATCTGCCTGTCGAACATGGAAAATCTGAACGCTGTTTTCATTAACGACGGTCTTACCCAGAGCGAACGACTTGAAAAACTCAACCAAATCGCAATCAGTCAGATGCAGATTCTCGAAAACATCGAAGAAAGGAGATTCTTGACAGGTAAGTGATGTCGGAGAATGAGGAAATGCGAGTGAGGATTGCACGGAGAAAATCAGTTGTTCTGCGGAAGAAATTCGATCTTGAGTTTCATTCCCATTCCGGTGGCGAGCCGCTGCAGTGTCCGAAGTGAGGGATTGGCGTTACCTTTTTCTATTCTGCTGATGTCGCCTTGTGCGATGCCGGTGCGTTCGGAAAGTTCTTTCTGGGTGAGTCCGGATTGCTTGCGGGCATCGATAATCGCCTGAATCACGGCGTGTTCCGGCTGAAGAAGCTCGTATTCCGCCTTGAAATCGGGATTTTTCAGCTGTTCTTTGAGAAAATCGTTAAATTTTTCGCCCATCTTTATCTCCGTGTTAAAATTCAACTTCAAAATTTGTCACTGAACAACTCCAAAAAATATTTTATGTGATTTATCCTATTTTGTCAACCTCGATTTTTACATCTTATAAAAAAACAAAAACTCGAATATAATAGTAAATATTTTTGAAAATTAAAGAAAATTTTATTGATAATTTTTCAAATTTAACCACAATATTGATGTAAAAAATTTGTCTTTTGTGTTTAGATATGGAAAACGAGATAGTAATTCACAATGAAAATCAACCCAAACTCGACATTGAAAGTAAAATATTGGTTATTCGAGGTCAGCAGGTGATGCTCGACTTTGATCTTGCCGAGATTTACGGTTATACGGTGAAAGCACTTAACCAGCAGGTAAAAAGAAATATCAACAGATTCCCGGCAGATTTTATGTTTCAGCTAACCCGTGATGAAGTAGATTTGGTGAAGTCACAAATTGTTACTTCACCGAAGCAGAAATATTTTGCAGGTCAGGAAGGTGGTGTCAGAAAACTGCCTTACGCCTTTACGGAACAGGGGATTTATATGCTTGCGACAGTGCTTCGCGGAGAACTTGCCGAACAGCAGACTATCTTTATCATGCGGGCATTCAGGGAAATGAGACTATTTATACGCAACAACTCTCGAGTATTTGTCGAAATCGATTCCATAAAGCAGCACCTTATAGAATCAGATATTCACCATAAGGAAAATGACAGGAAAATTTTGGAACTTTTTGACAAAATGGACAGATACAAAATTGAAGACAAGCAGGGAATTTTTTTCCAAGGTCAGATTTTCGATGCCTACGCAAAATTTGAGTCATTTATTGCCGAGGCTGAAAATGAGATTGTTCTGATTGACAATTATGTCGATCTTACGGTTCTTGAACGTTTTGCCAAAAAGAAAAACGGTGTAAAAGTCACAATTTTTACTTGTCTCAAAACGAAAATCACATCACTTGATATTCAGAAATTCAATGAACAATATCCAGTGCTTGAGCTGAAACATACAGATAAAATTCATGACAGATTTTTGATAATTGACAGAAAAATCCTTTACCACATCGGCGCATCACTCAAAGATTTAGGCAAAAAATGCTTCGCTTTCGAAATCTTGGATTCATCGTGGATTCAAGAAATTATGCGGAATTTGTGATTGATCTAAGCTTCCCTGAAATCGAACTTTTCCAGCTGATCCCAGTTTCTGTTTTCGCACCAGTAAACAGTCCTTTCCGTCACGTCATAAACCATGGATACGACCGTCGGGCACACTGTCTGGGAGACTTCCCTTAGTATTGCGAAACAGTCTGCGACATCAAAATCGTCGTTTGCCGCCTCAAGCATGGACAGAGCTTTCTGATAGCGGTCCCTGCCCATCCACGGATGGGTTGCGCTATCCATTTTATAAGGCGAAAAGTTCGTCATCACTTTGTATTTGGGCTTCTCGAAATACATGCAGCCCTGCCCCGGGACTATCTGCAGAAGATTCCCGTCCTTATCGGAAAGAGACGACATGAAGGTGACACCCGGCACGCTGCAAACCCTGCCCGATTCAGCGGTTTCCTTTATTTCCTGAAGCGTTTTTTTCATAAGAAGAAGGTCGATATCAAGCAGAATAATGTGCTCTTCCCCGCCTACAGGATCGCTCCTTTTGTCAAAAGGCCAGCAGGTCGGCATTCCCACGAAATCACCGCGCGAATTCGCCCCGAAAAGAGGCATCCACCCTTCTTTCGCGTCGTTTATTTCGATATATACGCCGGTTTTCTCCTTACGAACGCGGTATTCCATATTGAGAATATCGAGATTCCAGCCGACTATCGTCTTTTTTCTGTTTGAAATTATGCTTGTGCACATAAGTGTAAATTTTACTTCGCACCGTAGATTTTGTAGTAATCCTCGATCCTGGATTTCATTTCATCGTCGATGAGGACTTTGCCGTTAACTTTGCGGCCGTAGAGGTATTCGACGACTTCCGCCATGTTCACGATTGAGAAAGTTTTCATTCCGAAATCGTCTCGGATCTCATCAAGGGCACTCTTTTCGCCCGTTCCGCGTTCCATTCTGTTGACCGAGACTGAAAGTGCCGCAAGTTCGATATCGGCTGCCGCTTTGAGGAGCGGAACCGTCTCGCGGATGCTTGTTCCGGCCGTGGTAACGTCTTCGATTATGAGGACTCTGTCTCCTTTCTGGAGTTTGTGGCCGATGAGATTCCCCCCTTCGCCGTGATCCTTGACCTCTTTTCTGTTGAAGCAGAAGGAGACATTCTTGCCGAATTTCGAGCTGAGAGCAATAGATGCCGAAACTGCAAGCGGGATCCCTTTGTAGGCAGGCCCGAAAAGGACATCGAACTCCCCTTTCGTGTTTTCCATGATTGATTCTGCGTAAAATTCACCGAGTTTCGCGATCTGCTCGCCCGTTCTGTATTTGCCGGTATTTACGAAAAACGGGGTTTTTCTGCCGCTTTTTGTGACAAAATCGCCGAAAGTGAGAACTTCGCTTTTCACCATAAAATCGATGAAATCATGTTTGTAGTTATTCATTTTGACCTCTGAAACTTAAATTACAACTCATACTTACCTCCAATTATCTAATGATTTTCATTGACCATTTTTTCAGCAGCAGCCAGAAAATCGGCCGATTCGCTGTTTCCCATCATACGGGCAAGTTCTTTGATGCGTCCCGCCTTGTCGAGAATAGAGATTTCTGTTTCGACATCACCCTCGCCTACGCTTTTTCTGACAACGATGTGCCTGTCTGCAAGAGAAGCTGTCTGCGGAAAGTGAGTGATCACTATTATCTGGTTTTTAGTTGAATTTTTCTTCATTTCGAGTGCCGCACTGCGTGCTGTCTCGCCGCCTATGGAGCTATCGATCTCGTCAAAAAGGATGACTTTCCCCTCCTCATCGTCAATAAGTTTGACAGAGAGAAGAAGACGCGAAAGTTCGCCACCCGAAAGCGAAGTTATATCGAACATTTTGTCTGTTCCAATTGTGTTTATCTCAAACTGAGCCTCATCGAAGCCGTTATCACCGAGTTCGTCAAGTTTATTCAGTAAAATCAAGAACCTGACTCCTTTCATCCCGAATTTGAGGAGATATTTCAGAATGCTGTCTTCAAGCGGTTTTAGAGCTTTCAGGCGTTTTCCGTGCAGTTTTTCAGCCAGCGCCGACGCTTTTTTCGTCAAAGCGGCAAGTTCTTTTTCCGATTCTGCAATTTTATGCGGGATTTTGTTCATCTCGAAAAGTTCTTCGTTGAGAGAATCAAGTTTCTGTATAAGTCCTGCCGAAGTAGAAACCCCGTGCTTTATGAAAAGTGAAGAAATCTTATCGAATCTTGACTGGATTTCATCAATATTATCAAGAGGTTCATCGTATTTTGAAAAAAGTGCCGAAGAAGTTTTAGCAATGTCGTCAAGTTCTATCACAGCAGCCGAAATCCTCCCTGGAATATCACCGATTTCATCAAGTTCAGCAAGGTCTGATGCGGCGGAATCGGCATTGTTCAAAAAATCGAGCGCACTCGAAAGCGAACTCATGAAATCAGAGCTGTATTTCACGATTTTGGCGCGGTTTTCGATGAATTTCACCTTTGAAAGAAGCTCGCTCTCCTCATTTTCATAAGTTTCAAGCTTTTCTATCTCGTTTATCTGGAACTCAAGATAGTCCCTTTTTCCGATATCATCCTTCGATTTCAACTCTTCGATTGTTCTTCTAAGAGTCAGAATTTTATGGTATAAATCTTTGTATTCATTAAGGATTTCCGAAGTTTCCGCCTTGAGGTCCAGAATTTTCATACGGTAATCTTTTTTGAAAAGTTCCCGGTTCTCGAACTGGCTTCCTATTTCAATCATTTCGCCCAGCAGCGATGCAATAAAGGCGGAACTTACCGGAACATCGTTCAGATAGACGCTGTTTTTCTCCCCGAAGACGCGCCGAGCCAGAATTTTGTCGTTTTCGGGCTCAATATCGTTGCCTGCGAGAAGATTTCTGATTTCGTCATCCCCCGCTTCCAGAGTGATTTCGGCGCATATCTCGCCGCTCTTTCCCCACTTTCCGAGAAGCGATTTTGTTATCCTCTCGCCGCGCAGAGCCTTCATAGCCGAAACAAAAAGGCTTTTTCCGCTTCCAGTCTCGCCCGTAACGGTCGTAAGTCCCGAAGAAAGCTCGATATTCGACTTCTTTATAATCAGAAAATTCCTTAAAAATATGTTCGAGATTTTCATTTTTGCTCCACTATTTCCCAGTGACCGTTTTTGTTTGAACCGATACGCTTGATTATTCCGTCGTTTTGCAGTTTTGAGAGCGCTCTTGTTACTGTCGCCCTGGATTTTCCGATTTCAGACGCAATCATTTCTTTTGAAAGATAAGGATTTCTGCGAATAACATCCAAAACTAATTTTATCGGCTCATTTATCGGCTCATTTATCGGCTCATTTACAGTATCATTTGCTTTAACCTTTTTCTTATGCTTTTTTATTGCGTCAAGAATGGTCTGCAACATGAATTCCGCAAAAATTCCTGAATCATTTTCATCAGTACTGCGCTCTATCGCCTTGTAATAATCAGCTTGATTTTCGCGTATCATATTCTCGATTGGAAGATACTCAAACACTGGATTCCACTCTGCGAGAAGCCGTGACTGCCAGAAACGTCCCATCCTGCCGTTTCCGTCCGGGAAAGGATGAATAAACTCAAACTCGTAGTGAAAAACGCTGCTTTTTATGAGAATATGGTCTTCTGATTTTTTCACCCAGTCGAACAAGTCGGAAATCAGAAAAGAAACCCGATGTGCCGGAGGAGCAACATGGCTGATTCCTTCTCTGCCCATAACACAGACTCCGCCTTTTCTGAAATGTCCAGGATTGTCAACAAGTCCGAGAGCAAAAATACCGTGTGCCTTAAGCAGATCGTCAGTGCTGTAAGGATCAAATTTCATAAACTGCTCGTAAGCAAGAATTGCATTCCGCACTTCCTGAACCTCTCGAAGCGGCGCGATTACAGGCTTTCCTTCAATTAAAGCCGTTACCTGCTCTTCGGAAAGCGAGTTTCCTTCTATCGCCAAAGTGCCGTGAATAGTTTTCATGCGGTTGATTTTGCGGAGCTGCACGCTGTCGCTCTGCTCCATCGCTATGGAAAAGCGCTCAAGCTGTGCCGAAATCTCCGAAATAAGATTTATCGCTTTCGCCGTGATCTCAAACGGTGGCCTGTAGCTCATTACGACTCCCTGCCCGCGAACATATCCTTCAAAAACTCTGCGACTTTCATATTTTTCGATTCGCCTAGCGTGTTGATTATTCTGTAAAGTTCGTCTTTGTCAAACCAGATTCCGTGTTCTTTCGGGCACTTGTCGATGATTATTTCGCTTTCCGATGTTGGAACGCTCACCTTTTTCATCGCTTTTCCGCAGATGGGGCACGGGCGTTTCTTCTCTTTACTTAAATTTGTAACATCTTGAAAAGATTTAAGAATTTCAGCTGATTTTTCGGAATCTCCCATCAAATATTCAAGTTCTCCGGCATCAAGCCAGATACCGCCGCACGAAAAACAATAGTCAATTTCTATTCCGTGAAGCTCAAGAACTGCCATATCGCAGCCGCATGCAGGACAAACAAGCATTTTTTCCTCCTAACTCGCCCGGAATCTGTTGAAGCGTTCCGCAAAAAAGAGTTCGAAAACTCTGTTGCAGAATTTTATATATTCATCATCTCCTGATGCAAGGATATTTTTTGTAAATATTCGCGCTTTTTCGACAAGTTCGCCGTGGCGGACAGCCAGTAAGAAATAGGCATCGTTCTTAAATCCGCTCTGCTCAAGGCCGGTCAAAGCTCCCGGTCCGCGTGTTTTGAGGTCGTATTCCGCGATTTTAAAGCCGTTTTCGGTTTTCGAAAGGAAATCAAGGCGGTTGAAAGCCTTTTCGCTGATGTCGTTTCCGGCGATAAGTGCGCAGAAAGATTTTGCTTTTCCTCTGCCTACCCTGCCTCTGAGCTGATGAAGCTGTGCCAAACCGAACCTTTCGGCATTTTCAATGACCATGAAAACGGCATCGGGAACGTCAACACCTACTTCGACAACGATAGTCGAAACAAGAAGATTTATCTCCCCGTTTTTGAGCCTGTCGATTATTACGCGCTTTTCATCGCCTTTCATCCTACCGTGAAGAAGCGCCGCTTTGTCACCCAGCACTTTAAAAAATTCTTCGTAAACACCTTCGACGTGCTTCATTTCTGATTTCATTTCTTCATTTTCACTTTCTTCGACAAGCGGGCATACCCAATAACCTTTTTTGTTCTGATTTTTTATGATTTCAGTAACAAAATCAAACACTTTCACTCTGTTTTCAGCAGGAACGAGCCTCGTCGTAACGGGTATTCTTCCGGGAGGCATTTCGTCAATGACGCTGATTTCAGTCGAGCCGTAAACTGTAAGTGCCAGAGTTCGCGGGATCGGTGTCGCGCTTACGACAAGAACATCGGGATGAGTCGATTTTGACTGGAGTTTCATCCGCTGCGAAACGCCGAAACGGTGCTGTTCGTCAATGATTATGAGCCCGATATCCTCCATGAATTCCATATTCTCGAAAAGAGCATGGGTACCAATCAGAAAATCGGCTTTTTTCGCGTTTTCAAGCCGCTCAGTCTTCTTTTTTTTGCCGGTGACTCCGCCTAAAAAAAGCTCGATTTTTATATTTTCAGGCACCATCTGCGAAATCGTTTTGTAATGCTGCGCAGCTAAAATTTCTGTCGGAGCCATAATCACGCTTTTGTATCCGCTCGCGATAACATCAAGGCTAGCCAAAACCATGACTGCCGTTTTTCCGCTGCCGACATCGCCCTGCAAGAGCCGGTTCATCGGATAAATTGAAGAAAGGTCGCTTCTGATTTCGCCAAGAACGCGTTTCTGAGCCTTTGTTAACTCAAAAATCATATTTTTTTCGACACTTACACTTAAATCAGACTCAGTTTTAATGCGGCGTTTTTTGTCGGTACGCATTCCGATTGCCGAAAACTGAGAGCCGAACTGGAAAAAGAAAAGCTGGTCAAACGCGATTCTTTTATGCCACTTCGTCTTGAACTCGTTAAGTTCATCAATATTTGAACTCAGATGCGGAAAATGAAGATTCATCAGCGATTCGACGAAATCGGGAAAGTTAAATTCCTTTTTCAGGCTTTCAGGGAACCATTCTCCGCGGTGAGTAGAGAGCAGATTCACAAGCATTTTAGCCGTCCGAAGCATAAAAAGATGCGAAACGCCGACAATATTTTTGTAAACCGGAATATAGCCGCTGAGAAGAGTTTTCCACCCTTCATCGAACTTAAAAATTTCAGGATTTACAAGGTTTATTGCGAAAGATTTCGGGCTCACCTCACCCGAAACGAGAACTTCATCCCCTTCTTTGTAGAGATTGCAGTAAATCATTCCGAGTTTGCCAAAAAAAGTGATAGTCACAAGAGCGCCGTTGAGATCAACTTTCAAGTAGGATGGAATCTTGCCGAAGCCGCGTTTTACCGAGACAACCCTTGCTTTGAAGGTTGCCATCTGACCGCGTTCGAAATCGGAGAATTTGGTTACAAGGAAGCGCGTTTCATAACTTTCAGGAAGGTTTCCGATTAAAAAATCGAAAACTTTGCCTCCTAAAGCCGCAACAATTTTTTTTAACTGTGTTTTTGAAAGATCCACCGCTGATTCAAGTGGCTGACTCAAAAAATAAAATAATTTTGAAATATCGGAATTTTCCGAAGGATTAAACATACTTGACTTCGAGTATTTCGTACTCTTTAGCACCGCCTGGAGTCTGAACAACCACATCGTCGCCGAGCATTTTACCGATCAAAGCTCTCCCTTTCGGGCTTGCAATAGAAATTTTGCCGTTCTCAGGATCGCTTTCGACTTCGCCTACAAGGGTGTAAACAACTTCTTCGTCAGTATCGTTGTCGAGAAGTTTTACAGTTGCTCCGAAAAGAACTTTGTCGCCGCTGAGCTTCGTTACATCGATAACTTCTGCATCAGCAATAACGCCGTCAAGATACTCTATTCTTCCTTCTATAAAACTCTGTTTTTCTCGCGCAGCATGATATTCAGCGTTCTCACTGAGATCGCCGTGGCTTCTCGCCTCAGCTATTTTTGCTATAATTGCCGGTCTTTCGACTTTTTTAAGATGTCTTGCTTCTTCGACTATTCTTTCATAGCCGCCTTTTGTAATGGGAAATGACATTTTAAACCTCCTAAAAAACTAAAAGCGGATTATTATAGCGATAAAACATTTAGAATCAAGTTTTATCTGTTTTAACAGCTTCCGCAAACGACTCTGAAATGGCTTCATTTACAGCTTTGAAAAGTTCTGCAAATTTTTTATCTTTTTCAGATAAGACATTGATTTCATTAAGTAAAACTTCTTTTTCTCCGCGTGATGCAGGTCCTGTGATCCCTTTGGTTCCGTCACGGAAAATGTTATCGAGAGATGAATTTACAAGCTGCCGGACAAGTTTTTCAGCAACTTCTTTTGAAAAACCGGAAGACTGTAGAATTTTCAACGCATTTAAAGCAAAAAACTGAGTGAAATTTCCGCTCATTACAGCTGACGCATGATAAAGCGGGTTCGGATTTTTTCCGCAGTAAACGAAGTCTAGTCCTGTTTTTTTCAGCATCTCTTCAAAAGCAGTGTTCTTTTCGCCCCAAAGCGTAAAAAGTATTTGATTTAATTCAGTTTTTTTATTTATTGAAGAATAAGGATGAAGCAGAAAGACGCGCTCGCTCTCAACTGAAAGAGCCGCTGAAAAATGAACAACATAAATTCTTGGGTTTTTCTCAAGAGTTTCCTCAACAAGCGGTTTTACGGCAGATTCTGGAACTGCAAGAAACAAAACACCATCTTTGCCGAAAGGCACCTTTTTGAGAATTTCGCATGTAATTCCGCGAACTTGCAGAAAATTTGAGAGAGCAGTTCCTACATTCCCCTGCCCGATCAGAAAAACATCCATTTTTAGGATTACATTCCCTGAAGTTTGCCTTTAAGGTCTTCTCCGCCGAGAACGTGAGCGTGGAAGTGAGGAACAGCCTGCCCCGAATCTTTACCGGAGTTTACGACTACGCGATAGCCGCTTTCTGCCATGTTTTCCATAGCTGCAACCTTTTTAGCGACAGTGAAAAGAGACGCGAATATTTTTTCATCCTCTTTTTCGATCTCGTTCACTGACTTGATGTGTTTTTTCGTGATGATGAGATCGTGAACTTTGCACAGCGGATTTATGTCACGGATAACAATGAAATTTTCGTCCTCGTAAAGTCTCGGCGAGGGAATGTCGCCTTTTACGATTTTGCAGAAAATGCAGTCACACATTTTTAACTCCTTAAAATTATTGTTGTTTAGGATCCAAACTGGTTATCTGGAACTCTTTTTTACCTATCAGTTTGTAAGTTCCCGCACACTCAGCCGGAAGGTCGCCGGCAAAAACAGCAGCACTGTGAGTTCCGATACCCAGAACGGCAGCAAGTTCATCGTCAAACGGAATCTCAAAACCGTGGTCGTATGTTCCGCCGCACTGTGTAAGACTGGTTCTCTCTATTTCGGCATCGATACTGCGTTCAGCCGCGACGACGGATTCATTTTTGTTTTTGTAGTATCTGACTTTGACGGGAACTTTTTCCGAATATGCGTCGGGATCGCATGCCCAGCCTGAGATTTTACCGTTTTCTGCCGATTCAAATTCACCTTTCGGCTCGTTTTTGGTCGCAGCGTAAATCGTCAGATCGTCAACTACGAGACCGGGACCAGGAACTCCTGATGAACTTCTAAATCTCAAACCGAAAACGAACTGGTTTGTCTTGCATGCTGCTGGAATTGTCCATTCCAAATCTTTC
>Ga0310696_10005861_pt1 | contig 14712 bp, 11 predicted proteins | sample AusTroGonzalo_MG_4_FD_203885 | JGI IMG/M metagenome (GOLD analysis project Ga0310696, IMG submission 203885) | Bovine rumen microbial communities from tropical cattle in Woodstock, Queensland, Australia - Gonzalo_02 (v2) (version 2) | ecosystem: Host-associated > Mammals > Digestive system >...
CTGGAGATCTCGTCGAGGCCATCCGCGCTGTGGACCACCAGTCCGCTCTTCACGCCCAGGTTCCGCAGGACTTCCGCGAAGGGGCTCAGGAGGCGTTCATGGTACACGCCTACGACCATGTGCGTGGCATGGGCAGGATTCGACAGCGGACCGACGAGGTTGAAGATCGTGCGGATGCCGAGGTCGCGGCGGAGCGGAGCGACTTTCGCCATCACGGGATGCAGATTGCGGGCGAAGAGAAACGCGATGCCGTTGTCGCGGACCGAGGCCGCCAGTTTCGCGGGCTCCTCGTTCAGCTTGACGCCGAGTTCTTCCAGCACGTCCGCCGCGCCGCATTTGCCGGACACCGCCCGGTTGCCGTGCTTCGCCATGCGGACTCCCGCGCCCGCCGCGACCAGCGATGCCGCCGTGGAGATATTGAACGACTTGCCGCCGTCGCCGCCGGTCCCGACGATATCGGAACATTCGCCCGCGGAAACCGCTATCATGCGCTCGCGCAGAAAGCCCGCGGCACCGGTCATTTCCGACACGGATTCGCCGCGCATGGACATCGCGGAAAGGAGGCCCGCCGCGGCGGCCGCGTTTTCGCCCTCGGCAATGGCATTGACCATGGCTGCGCTCTCGGTTACGGTCAGCTTGCCTCCGCCGACCACTTTTTTCAACGCTTCGTTCAGCATGTGACGCCTGCTTCTCTTAAAAAGTTGTTGATCTGTTTCAGCCCGAATTCGCTCAGGATGGATTCCGGGTGGTACTGGATGCCCTCGATGACCGCGCCGCCTTCGGGACGGATCCGCACGCCCATGATCTCGCCGTCGTCGGTCTTCGCCGTGACGGTCATATTCTCCGGGATGCTCGACGCGAGGAGCGCCAGCGAATGATACCGCACAGCCAGGAACCCCTGCGGCAGCCCCTCGAAAAGCCCCTGTCCGTCATGGCGGATGGCCGAGGTCTTCCCGTGCATGATGGACTTCGCGTGGACGACTTCCGCGCCGAAATGCGCGCCGATTGCCTGATGCCCCAGGCAGACGCCGAGCATCGGGATCCTGCCCGCGGCCGCGGCGATCAGGTCGATCAGGCACCCGGCGTGCTCGGGACGCCCCGGGCCGGGCGAAAGCAGGATCGCCTGCGGATTCATCGCCAGCACGTCGGCGGGCGTGACCTCGCGGTTGCGCTTCACGACGATCTGCTGTCCGGTCTTCGCGAGCATGTGTACCAGATTGTATGTGAACGAATCGTAATTGTCAAGCATGAAGATCATTATTTGAGCCCTTTCTCCGCGAATTCCACGGCTTTCACCAGCGCACGCGCCTTGTTGAGGGTCTCCTGATACTCCATCTCCGGCACGGAGTCCGCCACGATGCCGCATCCGGCCTGCACTTTGATGCGGCCGTCGCGCACTTCGATCGTGCGGATGGTGATCGCGAGGTCCATGTTGCCGTCGGTGCTGAAATAGCCGACCGCGCCGCCGTAGAAACCGCGCGGCCCCGGCTCGAATTCGTGGATAAGCTCCATGGCGCGGATCTTCGGGGCTCCGGTGAGCGTGCCGGCGGGGAATGCCGAGGCGACCAGGTCGAAAGCGTCGCAATCGTCGCGAAGCTGGCCTTCCACGCTGCTCACGAGGTGCATCACGTGCGAATACCGTTCCACATGCATGAAGTCGGCGACCAGCACGCTGCCGGGCTTCGCGGTGCGGCCGATGTCGTTGCGTCCCAGGTCGACCAGCATCAGATGTTCCGCGCGTTCCTTCTCGTCGGCGAGAAGCGACTTCTCCAGGGCGGCGTCCTTCTCGGCCGTGACGCCGCGGGGGCGGGTCCCGGCGATGGGGCGCACCAGGGAAACGCCGTTTTCAAGCCTCACAAGCGTCTCCGGCGAGGATCCGATCAGGAGTTCGCTGCCGAGCTTCAGGTAGAACATGTAGGGAGAAGGATTGATGAGGCGGAGTGCGCGGTAGATGCTGAACGGGGGGATGTCCGATTCCGCGGAGAACGCCTGCGACGGCACCACCTGGATCACTTCGCCCTCCACGATGCAGCGTTTCGCCTTCTTCACCATCTCCAGAAACGCCTCGTGCGTCATTTCCGGGCGGAGCTCCACATGGGCGTCGGACACGTATTCCGTCCGGGCGGGACGCCGCCGGCAGATCTTCTTGATAATCTCGGCGATGCGGTGGTTCGCGCTCGCGAAAGCCTCCTCGACACTCGCGAAATGCCCCGGTTCGACGTTCACCACGACCTTGATCGTGTGGCGTTTGTTGTCGAACGCGATGATCTCGTTGGTGAGCATGAAGGCGCAGACCGGACCGCCGAAGCCGCCCTTCGGCGCGGGCAGTTCTTCAAAAAGCCCGGCCGCCTCGTAATTCAGGCAGCCTATCGCGCCGCCCGGCAGGGGCGGGAGTTCCGGGTCGTGCGCGACCTTTTTGCCGCCGATGATGCCGCGGAGCGCGTTCAGCGGATTGCCCTCGTACGAAAGGGCGCGCCGTTCCCCGTGCATTTCGAGGTAAGGTATGCCGTCCTCGACCGTGAAGAGCCCGTACGGGTTCACACCCAGGAACGAGTACCGTCCGAGGTTTTCGCCGCCCTCCACGCTTTCCAGCAGCGCGATGCAGTCGTCCTGCACGAATCGCTCCAGCACGGACACCGGCGTGTCCATGTCGCCCGGGATCTCGCGGCAGACGGGCACGACTTCGCCGTGTTCCGCCAGCGACCGGAATTCGTCCAACGTTGTTTCTTTCATGATTTCACCTGTTGTTTTGTTTTTATGTTTGGTATGTAAGTTGATTTGATCCGAAAAAAGAAAACCGCCTCCGGCTGCCAGGTCCGGATGCGGTCTTGAAAGAAAAAGGCGGGTCAATCTTCCGATCGATCCGCCATGAGTTCAATTTTATGGGACGCAAACAATCCAGCCCTGGCGGAATCACCACCAGCGCCACCAGCTCGAGAAAGAAGATTTGCTTGCGTAAGTTTTCATAATGCATTTAATCTACACCCGATTTCAAAAAAAGTCAACCCGGTTTCTCATCTTTTTTCGATTTTTCGTCGCGCCGGAGCGAAAACAGACGGGGCGGAGAGATCGAAGGACAACAACGATTTGTTCGCAGACGCGAACAAATCGGCCGGCCCCGGGAACGAATCCGGGTCCGGCCTGCTTTGATTTGTTTTTCCGGTCTTTCGGATATGCCTTCGGTCCGCTCAGAGCGAGGCGAGAACGCTGTTTGCCCGGGCAGACTCGGTCTCAAAAACATCTTCGGACGAGCTTGCGAGGAAGGCCCCGGCTTCGGCAAGCCCGGCGAACTGCTCGGACCCGTCGTTTCCATAATGGACCGTAAGATCGGCAAGCGCGATGCCTTTGACCGTGACGCTCGAAATCCCGGCTGCATCGGTGAAGACGCTGTCGCCGCCGGCTTCCGAGGCAGTGATCTGCGCGGAATCCTGTGCGAACCACAGCGAGACGGTTCCGCCGGCTGCCTGGGAGATCACGTCGCAGCCCCAATTTTCGCCGAACGCGAACACGTCGTTTCCGCCGCCGCCCGCGAGCTCGTCGTCACCCGCGCCGCCCGCGATCACATCGTCGCCGGTCCCGCCGGAGATACGGTCGTTTCCGGCATCGCCGAAGAGACTGTTTCCGCCGGACGCGCCCCAGAGCACGTCGTCGCCCGCGCCGCCGCGCACGGTCATGCCCGCGAGCTCGGCGGTGTAGCGTTCGCTGGTCATATCGACGATGTCGCCGCCCGCGCCCGCGCGGACTTCGCGGATGCGGCTGAGGCGCGCCGCCTCGCCGAACTCGGAATAAATATCGTCCATGAAGAGCGCGTCGCCGTTGGCCTTGTCGGAGAGATACAGGATGTTCGCGTCGGAGGCCGACCCGCTGAACGTGTCGCGGATGCGGTTCATGCCCGCGATCTTCCACGTCTCGCCCGTCACATAATTCTTTGCCCGGTAGTGCGCGGACCACACGTCATCCTCATCGATGGCGGCGAAGAAGACGTCCGCCCGGCCATTTCCGTTCGATTCGACCTGACGCGGAGCATTTTCCGAAGCGGTCCACGAAGCGGCATCCGCGGTGAACGCACCGTCCTTTTCGGCCGCGCGGCAGGAATAGTCCCCCGCCCTGCCCGCGACGTCGAAGCCATTGCTTTCCGTGGCGATGCGGATGGCATTTCCGAACGTGGCATCCGCGGCGATTTCGACCAGATATCCTGCCTCGGACGCACCGGACCAGACGATAAGCGAGCCGTCTTTCGAGACCGCCGGGACAAGCGTTTCGAGCGTTTCCCGCTTGATCGCGAGTGCGCCCCCGGTCTCCTTCAGACGGAGCACGGCATCACCCGCGACAGCGAGGTCGTTTCCGATGACGCCGCCGTTCAGCGTGAACGAATCCGCGGAAGCCGTGTCGCCGAGCTTGACGGCCAGGCTGCCGGAGAACGTCCCGGCGGATGCGGCGAGCGTGGCTCCGGCCGAGGCGGCGTCCCCGGAGAGCTTCACGAGATAAGTCCCCGTGCCGCCGAACTTGCCGAGATCGTCGACCAGGGCGTCCGCGCCGGAGACGCTGAACGTGATCCTGCCGTTGTTGACGACTTCCGCGCCGAGCTTGTTCGAACCCGCGAACGCCAGAGATCCGCCGTTGAACACGGTATCGGACGCGGTGGCGAGCGTCACGTTTTCGAGCCTCATATTCCCGTCGTTGTAGACCGCGCCGCCCTGCCCCGCGGCATTGCCGCTGAACGTGGAGCCGCTGATCGCGACAGTCCCCGAGGAGTTCGCGTCATTCCAGATCGCGCCGCCCTGAGCCGTCGCTTCGCCGCCGTTCCCGGTGAACGCGCAGCCGCTGACGTTGAGCGCGACGGACGCCCATGTGTGGGAGATCGCGCCGCCGTAAAGCGCGGTGTTCGCATCGAATACCGCACCGGAAACCGAGGCCGCGGTCATCCCGGAATCCCACACGGCGATGGCGCCGCCGTCATTGCCTGCGGCGTTCGAGGAGAACGTGCCGCCGGTCACGCTCAGGGGGCCGAAGCACTGGCAGATGGCCCCGCCGCCGTAACTCGCCGTGTTGCCGGAGAAATCCGAGCCGGACACAGCCGTCGCATCCGTCATGCCGGTCTGGATGTAGATGCCGCCGCCGTAGGTCGAAACGTTGCCGGAAAACGCCGCATCCGCGACCGTGAGGTTGGCGGTGTCGCTGCTGCCGTAGTCGATGAACGTGGCGATCGCGCCGCCCTGGACCGCACTGTTCTCGGAGAACGTGCCGCCGGTGATCGTCAGGCTGCCGCCTTTCGTGTTCGCGACCGCACCGCCGAACGAGGTGTAGCTGTACGGGTCCGAATCCGTGACCTTGTTTCCGGTGAAGGTCGAACCGGTGACGGTCATGATCGCGTAGTTGTAGATCGCGCCGCCCTGATAATCGGCGGCATTCGCGTTGAAGATCGAATCATCGACCTCGGCGACGCTCACCAAGCCGCTGTACGTGTCGTTGTAGATCGCGCCGCCGCTGCGGGACGCGTTCGCCGTGAACGTGCACCCGCTGACGGACGCCGTCGCGCCGTTGTGGATCTCGATCGCGCCGCCGCCGGGCGCATACACGTCGGTCGGATCGCCTGCCGTCGAGTTGCCGAGGAAATACGCTCCGGTCACGGTCAGGGCGCCGGAATTCTGCTGGATCGCGCCGCCGAAATACGCGGTGTTACCGCTGAACGTGCCGCCCGTGACGGTATTCACGGAGTACAGCAGCGCCATCGCGCCGCCCGCCGCGCCGGTCCCGTTCGCGCTGTTGCAGACGAACAGGCTGTCCGCGGCCGAAAGCGTGCCGCCGTAGGTCTCGATCGCGCCGCCGTGCCCGGTGTAGCCGTTCAGCGGATTGACCGCGCAGCCGGAGAATGTGCCGCCCGCGAGGAGGATCGCGCCCGGGCCGGTCGGCGTGTAGTCCGCGGACGACAGGCAGATGCCCGCGCCGTACCAGCCGGAAGCGTTCTGGCAGAGCGGAGCGCCGCTCAGGGTGCCGCCGGTGATGTTGATGTTGGCGATCAGGCCGCCCTCGTCGACAAAAACCTCGCCGTCCGCATAGACTTCCGCTCCGGTCAGAGCCGCACCCTTCCCGACGAATGCGTTATCGTAATCGATCTTTTCGACCTCTTCGTCTTCGTAGTCGGTGTAAGTGCCGATGTTCACGCCGCTGACGGCGGCATCCTCCCGTTTGATCGTGCCGTCCAGATAAAGGGTGACGAGTCCGTCCTTGTAAACCGTTATGACCATGCTGCGAGTCCTTTCTTTCCTGTGCCGGAACGCAGACACGGCAAAACAACGGAACTCCCGTCCGGCCTCGCGGCATGAAAACGGATGGTCCGTCTGCCTTCCCCGTCTTGTGTTTCGGGCACAATTCCGCCATCCGGCGGAGGGAACTTGAACGGAGCGGGGATCTGGCTCGCCGCACCATGCGGCTCACAGTTGCGCGACAGTCCGTGAATTTCACACGGTTCACCCGGTTTCCGTCCGGTTAATATTTTTTGATATTAATATACTCTTTCGTTTGTTTTTTTCAAGCCGTGTGCACAAAATGAAGCCTCCGGCCCGGGAAAAGGGTCGGAGGCGATGTTTTCCGAACCGCACGGCGCACATGGAACGGGGGGAGCGTTCCGCGCGGGTGCGGGATTCGTCCGCCCGGCCGGAATCGGAGACTCACGGCGGGCACGGTTAAACGGGACAGCCTTTATTTCCCATTCGGAGCGTCGATCAGATACGTGATGATGTTGGTAACGCGTTCCGCGTCTTCCTCGGAGATCTTGACGCCTTCGATCAGACTTCGTTTGAAGATGACATTCGCCCCTATTCCGCTCGACGGGAAGACATAGAGGATCATGGTCTTGCCGAAGATGTAGCAGAAGAGGAAGAGAAGGGCGATGGCGAAGGGGATGAGGCAAAGAGCTGGAGAACCGTCTTTATCGTTGAGGGAAGTAATAATAAGAATGACAAAACCGCTGAAGAAGAAGAAGACGCTCAGCAGAAACCACAAAAACGGTTTCGTGTAGCCTGTTCCGAGATTGCAGACCTTTTTCATCGGGATGTTCTGCTTGATCCGTCCGAAGAGAGAACCTTCCTCGAAGAGGATACGGTTCCAGTAGACCTCGAAGATTGTCGTGGTGTCGATCTGCAGGATATTCAGGATCCATGCGATCAATCCGGGTTTACGACCGACGATCCTGACGTACAGGGGACCGTTCTCGTCGATGGTGACTTCCTTGAGAACAAGAGCGGATCGGGCGGCGAGCAGAGACAAAGCGTTCATTTTCATTCCTTTCGGTGGGGTGAGGTTAAGCAGATGCAATAAGATAGCGCTTTTATTTTACATTTCAAGCACGACATCACAAAAAATCATCTTTTTTCACGCATCAAGAAAAAAACAAAAAAATGACCTCGGGAACGTTTGAAATCATTTTTTCATTGCATTATATTAAATGGATTACTGCAAAACGAAAACGATTCACCCCCCGATTCGCCTCGAAAACGAGGCCAGAAAGGATTCCGCACCATGAGTTCAAGAATCATCCGCCGCAAATCGTCCGCCCTGGCGCTCTTCGGCGCGGCTGCGCTTTTCGCAGGAGTCATGGCTCAGAGCTGTGTCTGCGACTCCGCGACATCCGAACCCGTCGAGCTCAATCTCAAGCCCGTCACGGCCGCTGTGCAGGAGATCAAGACGCTCGACTTCAAGCGCCCCCGCGATCCCGACTACGCCCCGGTCACGCTCCCGCACACCATGAACGCCACGAACGGCACCGGCGTGATCCCGCTCGAACGCGGCGACGCCTTCTACCGCTACAACCTCAAGCTGAAGGAATCCGACCTCGAGAAAGATTACATCGTCCAGTTCGAGCAGGTCGGCCAGACCGCCGAAGTCTCCCTCAACGGAACCGTCCTTCACAAGAACTGGTGCGGATACACCCCGTTCGCCGTGAAGCTGGACGGCCTGAAGGCAGGCGAAAACGAGGTCGTCATCCACACGAACAACCGCATCGACAACAACATGATCCCGAACAGCGGCGACTTCAATTTCTGCAACGGCGTCTACGGCCGCGCCTACCTCCTCAGCGGCAACGTCTACTTCGATCCGCAGGTGTACGGCATCGACAAGATGCACGTGGTCCCCGTCTCCATCAGGCAGAACCAGGTGCGCTTCGGCATCGCCACCTCCGTCTTCAGCAAAGCCACCAGAAGCGCCGCGCTCGTCACCACCACCCTGAAGGACAAGGACGGCGGCGTGGTCCTGACCGAGACCTCCGCGCTCGCCGTCGCGCCCGGCGGCAATGAATTCTACCGCGAATACACCTTCGATTCCCCGGTCCTCTGGCAGGGCAAGGAAAACCCGTACCTCTACACGGTCGAGGTGACGCTGAACATGGACGGCGAGGACATCGACCGCATCAGCATCCCATACGGCTTCCGCGACATCCAGCTGCCGTACAGCGCCAAGGACAATCTTCTGCGCCTCAATGGCAAGAAAGTCAGCCTCCGCGGCGTCTCCTACCATCAGGATTCCCCCGGCGTGGCAGTCGCCATGACCGACGAGGACCGCAAGCGCGACCAGGAAATCATGCTTGAACTCGGCTTCAACTGGCTCCGCTGCGCCCATTATCCGCACAACGTCCGGGAATTCGCCGACTACGACCGCATCGGCATGATGTGCCAGACCGAGATCCCGTGGGTCAACGGCTTCACGAACACCCCCGCCTTCGAGAAGAACGTGATGCAGTTCACGCACGACATGATCAACAACCTCTACAACCACCCCAGCATCATCCTGTGGGGCCTCTCCAACGAAATCTTCTACTCCTGGAGCGGCGAGGAATGCGTTCGCGTCCACAACGACGCCTACACCCTCGCCCGCCGCCTCGACCCGTACCGCCCCGTCGGACACGTCGAACGAGAACAGGAAGTCCGCAACGGCGCAAGCAACGGCCTCATCTCCGACTGGTTCGGCAACAACACCTATCCCGGCTGGTACTCCCCGACCACCTTCGAGAACACGAAGGACGGCGTGACCGACACCCAGGTCCTCGCGAAGTTCTACCTCCACGGCATCACCGAATACGGCTACGGCGGGAACCCCTTCCAGCACAATTCCGACTTCATGACGCTCCACCCGAAGAGCAAAAACAACAAAACCGGCACCAGCAACGACACCGGCGGATGGCTCCACCCCGAGGAATACCAGACGCTCGGACACATCTACTCCTGGAACAAGATCGCCGGCACGCCCGAAGGCCGCCGCATGACCTTCACCTCCCTCTGGATCCTCTTCGACTTCGCCGTCGGCAGCCGCAACGAAGGCGACACCCCCGGCATCAACGACAAGGGGCTCGTGACCCGCGACCGCCAGACCAGAAAAGACGCCTTCTACTTCTACAAGTGCATCTGGAACCCCGAAAACGAGGTCCACATCATGTCCACACGCTGGAAGGAACGCGACACGCAGGACGTCGCCATCACCGTGTTCTCCAACGGCGACTGTGTCGAACTCTACCGCAACGGCAGGCTGATGCAGACGCTCAACACCCCCACCGACCCCATCAACAATGTCGTATGGAAGTTCGATCCCATCCCGTTCACCGAGGATGCGAAAAACGGCATAGCGGACACCTTCAAGGCGATCGCATACCGCGGCGGCAAGAAGATCGGCCAGCACTCGGCATATTTCACCACCACCGCGAAATAACGCCTTCCCCAACGCAAAAAAACTTGCCCGGAGACGCATGGGAAAAGGCGTCTTCGGGCCCATAAAGGACCCAACATGAAGATATTAGTCACCGGCGGAGCCGGATACATCGGCAGCCACACCTGCGTCGAACTCCTCAACAGGGGCATGGACGTGGTCGTCATCGACAACCTCGACAACTCCAACGCGGAGTCCCTGAACCGCGTCGAAAAGATCACCGGAAAGAAGGTCGCGTTCTATGAGGCGGACGTGCGCGACCGCGCCGCGCTCGAACGCATCTTCACCGAGCACACGATCGACTGCACCATCCACTTCGCCGGGCTGAAGGCGGTCGGCGAATCCGTCGCGAAGCCGCTGGAATACTACGACAACAACCTGAACTCCACCATCACGCTCGCAGAGACGCTCCGCAAGTTCAACTCAAAGAAGATCGTGTTCTCCTCCTCCGCCACGGTCTACAACGGCGCGAACGAAATGCCGCTCGCCGAGGACAGCATCACCGGCGGCTGCACCAACCCCTACGGCTGGACCAAGTACATGTCCGAGCAGATCCTTCGCGACCTCGCGAAGGCCGATCCCGAATTCACCGTGGTCCTGCTCCGCTACTTCAATCCCGTCGGCGCCCACCGGAGCGGCCTCATCGGCGAAGACCCGCGCGGAATCCCGAACAACCTCATGCCGTTCATCTCCCAGGTCGCCGTCGGACGCCGCGACCACCTGAACGTCTTCGGCAGCGACTACGACACTCCGGACGGGACGGGCGTGCGCGACTACATCCATGTGGTCGACCTCGCGCGCGGACACGTCGCCGCCATCGACTTCATGAAGGAGAATAAGGGCGAATTCGTGTTCAACCTCGGCACAGGCGTCGGCTACAGCGTGCTCGACATGGTGAAGGCATTCGAGAAAGCCAACGGAATCAAAATCCCCTACGAGCTCGTCGATCGCCGTCCCGGCGACCTCGCCACCTGCTACTCCTCCCCCGCGAAGAGCGAAAAGGTCCTCGGCTGGAAAGCCGAATTCGACCTGGAAGACATGTGCCGCGACTCCTGGAACTGGCAGAAGAACAACCCGAACGGGTTCAACAAGTGATCGTCTCTGCCGTCTTGAAGCAGAGGCAGTTCGTCTTCGCGCAAACAACGCATAAAGATTGAGTCTGTTGAAACGCCCGGACAACGATGTAACACCATGATAGCATCATGAAAAAACCTTCCGCCCTTTCCGTCGCGCTCCTCGCGCTCGCAGCGCCGATCCTTTTCACTTCATCGTCCGCCGCGGAAGCTCAGTTCATGCACCCGGACGAGCAAGTTCGGAAGACGTATCCGGTCCTCTCGAAATTCAACGCCGGGCGCGCTCCCTCCGAACGCATCCTGAAGCGCGGCGACCACGACATCTACGCCATCCTGCACTTCGGCCCGAACACGTTCTACGACAGGGAATGGGGCTACGGCGACGAGGATCCGCAGCGGTTCGCTCCGACCGAGTTCGACGCCGAGCCGACCGTTTCCTCGACAACGCCGAAGAAATGGTCTTCGGCGAAATGGGCATCCTCGTCATGGAGTGACCGCCCGGTTTCGCTCCCAAAACCGCCTAAAAAAGCATAAATTAATATGTTTATATTTGATTTTTCGCAGACCGGCGCTGTATTAACCGGGAAGCGAAACAGCCTCATTTTCATCCTTGAATGAGGATAAAACCGATCACAGTCAAACAACAGGAAAGACCGTGACATGACGACTTGCACCACCTCAAAATCCGCCGAAACGATGAAACACGTGTCCCGCGCAATCCCGGCGGCTCTTGCCGTCACTCTTGCACTGACGCTTCTCCCCGGATGCGGCAAAGATGCCCCCGGAGAACAGGAAAAGTCCGCGCAAGCCGAAAACGAAACGGCTGCGGCGACGGAAACGCCCGCTCGGACCGAAAGCAAAGCGGAAGCGGCGAAGGGAAGCCGGGAGCTCGAGGCCGGTTTTGCCGCCATGGATGCGAAGGACTACACGACCGCTGTGGAGCATTTCACGAAAAGCGCGGACGAAGGCAACGCGGACGCCATGCTGATGCTTTATGTCTGCTATTGCGAAGGGCTCGGCGTCGAACGCCAGGAGGAGGGAATGGGGGAAAAATACCTGAAACCGGCCGCGGATGCCGGAAACGAGATCGCGATGACATCCTATGCCTCATACATCATGGTGGAAGAGCATGATGAGGAAAAAGGACTCGAAATGATGGAAAAGCTCGCGGACCAGGGCTGCGCTTACGCGCAATATTCGCTCGTGAAACTCTATCAGGAGGCGAGGCAGTACAAAAAAACGGGGAAGTATCTGCTGAAACTGGCCGAGCTCCCGCTGACCGACGAAAAGTCCGTCCTCGATCATATGCCCGGCGCGCTCAATAACAAAAAAATGTTTGACGAGAAAGCCGTGATCGATTTGAAAGTCCCCACGGTCATGAACAAGATCATCGTCAGTTCTCAGGCGGCGCTCGGCATGCTCTATGTGGGCGGCGCCGACGGCATCGAGCCCGACAGGGAAAAAGCGAAACAGTGGATTGAGAAGGCCGGAGAAAACGGCTATACCCAGGCGGATCAGGTCATAAAACAGCTGAGACTGGAATAATCCCCCCTGCCCCCGCGGCCAGTTTCGGTTTGCATCGCGGCATGCGCGAGCACAGCCGCGCACGGCTTCAACTCCGTTTGCGATGCGAGCGCAGGCGTGTTTTCCAAGCGCGCACATGCGCCTCCTCAATAAAGAGAATCCCCCGGACATCTCGCGAAGAGAGCCGGGGGATGCTTTTTTGCCTTGCGGGAAGCGGCTGTCGAAGCTGCTTCCGCAACTCAGGCGCGGCGCCCGTCCGTTACCGGACGGGAACGGTGATGACCTGGGAGCTGCTGGCAGGGACGTAGATGACGTTCTGCGCGGGCTGCGGCGTCGGGACCACGATGATTTCCTCTCTCGGGGAGAAGAGATCGATCAGCTCGCCCACGACTCCTACGCTGACTGCCACGAGCTCCGTGATCGCCACGGCGTTCGCGAGTCCTCTCGACGGACCGCCATGATGGCGGGGCATCGGCGCCGGACGGGGCGCTGCTCTGCGGACGACGATGGGCGTGGCGGGTCTTCTCGCCGGGGCCGGACGTCCCGGAGGGGGCAGAGCGAATGCCGGGATGGTTGCGATCAACACGGCCAGAACAACTGCGGTTTTTGTTTTCATGATGGTACTCCTTGCTGGGTTGGGGGTGAATCGTATGGTTAAGCCTTGAAGACTTTCGTTCAAACATCGCGACACATGGGCGTCGGCAAGCTCGTTTTTCCTTGTACGTTTGCGTTTGGGTTCCGATTTATTCGGTTTGCCATATTTTATCTTTCGTAGTAAAATATAATCCGAAAAACGAAATATTCAAGCCTTTTTTTAATTTTTTCTTAAAAAAAATCACAATCCGGGTAAAAAAGGGATAGTTTTGAGCATGACAAGATCCGCACCGGACGGCGCGAAGGACAGAGGGCTTCAAGAAAAAAAAGGATGAACGCCCGGAAAACGCTGGATTCGTCAAAACGCATCGGGCGCAGGCAAAAAGAAAACCCGGACGCCTCGGGGAAGAGGGATCCGGGTATTGGTTCTTTCGACCTGAACGCGTGGCTTACTGCCGCAGGGACTCCTGAAGCGCGGCATCGTCAGCGAGGACTTTGTCCGCCTGGGATTTGCGGAAGTCCTTCAGCTTCGCGGCGAGCGAGCCGTCGGAAAGCGCGAGCATCTCGACGGCCAGCAGCGCGGCGTTCTTGCCGCCCGCGGAACCGGCGGTCACGGTCGCGACGGGGATTCCGGGAGGCATCTGCACCATGGCGAGCAGGGAATCCAGCCCGTTGAACGGCGCGGAGGCCATCGGGATGCCGATGACGGGGAGCGTGGTGTGCGCGGCGATCACGCCGGCGAGATGCGCGGCCATTCCGGCGGCGCAGATGAAGACCTTCGTCCCGTCCGCGGCGGCGTTTTTTGCCAGGTCCGCGGCTTCATCCGGCGTGCGATGCGCGGAGAGGATCCGGGCGCGGAAGGTCACGCCGAACTGTTTGAGCGTATCGAAAGCGCCCTGAAGAGAAGCGAGATCGCTCTTGCTCCCCATGACGATGGTAACGGCAGACATATTCCTGACTCCGTCGGTATGGCGCCGCGGGGATTATTCCCCGGGCGTCTTGTTCATCGGTTCGAGTTCGGCCTGCTGTTTGGCCTTGAGGGCTTCGAGTTCGTTCAGGATGTCGTTTTCGCCTTCCTTGACGAATTCGGCTTCGAGCTTGCCCTCGGCGATCTCAAGCAGAGCGATGTCGAGGAAGTTGTCTTCCTTGCAGCGGACCATGGGACGGGACTTGCCGGAAGCGAGCATGGCGGCGCGCTTGGAGGCGAGCACGATCAGGACTTTGGCGTCCGGGATGACTTCTTTCGCACGGAGAAGATAATCGTTGTTCATGGAAAACTCCTTTGCTGGAAATGGTCAGTAAGCGGTGACTTCTTCATGACGGGCGATGGTGGTGCAGTCGCCGCTCATGATGAGCTCGTAATTGCGGAGGAAATCGAACTTGGCGTCGCGGATGTAGCGTTCGGCGACGGCTTCGCGGGCGGCGTCCTTCTGTGCATCGCGGAGGAGCAGGAGTCCGGCGTAGATGAACGTCTCGTTCTCGACGAGGGACCGGGCGCGGAGGTTGCGGTAATCGGGCGCGGTGGCCTTCATGCCGGCGACGAAGTCGATGGAAGCGCGGTGCTTTTCGAGCATGGCGGAGAGGATGCCCTTGAGTTCGCCCGCGAGGCCGTCATCCGGGATGAATGCCATCATATCCGCGATGCGGCCGTCAAGGGTGCGGCCCATGACGCCGCCGATGGCGGCCACGACCTGAAGCTGGGTGGTGCCTTCGTAGATGTTCGTGATGCGGGCGTCGCGGTAGAGGCGCTCGGCGTCGAAGTCGTGCATGTAGCCGGTGCCGCCGTGGATCTGGATGCAGTCGTAGGCGATCTTGTTGGCGG
>Ga0310696_10005862_pt1 | contig 14710 bp, 15 predicted proteins | sample AusTroGonzalo_MG_4_FD_203885 | JGI IMG/M metagenome (GOLD analysis project Ga0310696, IMG submission 203885) | Bovine rumen microbial communities from tropical cattle in Woodstock, Queensland, Australia - Gonzalo_02 (v2) (version 2) | ecosystem: Host-associated > Mammals > Digestive system >...
CTGACGAGGAATATGATAAACTGCTTGTCAAGGACGCGTTCATCGAGCATGCAAGCGTCCACGGACACAGGTACGGCACGCTGAAGAGCGAGGTTTACGAACGGATGGAGCGCGGTCAGAATGTGCTGCTGGATATTGATCCGCAAGGTGCAAGAACCGTGATGAGCAAAGAAAAGGACTGCGTGAGCGTGTTCATTCTTCCGCCGAGTTACCACGATCTGAAAGTCAGGCTGCACACCCGCAACACTGAGAACGAGGATGAGATCCAACGGCGGCTGAACAATGCCAAAGGTGAGATTCAGCAGATGAACAAGTATCGCTATCTCATTGTAAACGATGATCTGGAACTTGCCTTTGAGCAGCTGATGGCTGTCGTCCGGGCGGAAAAACAGAACTCCGTTCGTTTTTTTCCTGAAGTAGAAGAGTAACAGAAATCACCTGAGGAGGAAAAGAAATGTCTATTGTTGATCCGAGCGTACTGGAACTGCTGAACCATGCCGAGAGCCGTTATACACTGGTTGTGGAAGCGAGTAAACGCGGCCGTGAGATCGTAAACGGCGCCTTGCCGATGATTGATGCGGACGGCATGAAGCCGCTGAAGACTGCGGTGGAAGAGATTAACCGCGGCCTGCTGACTTACGACAAGCCTGTTGAGCAGGAGGAGCAGAACTGATATGGATCTGACCGGCAGAGAAATAGTGCTGGGAGTGACGGGAGGCATCGCGGCGTATAAAAGCGCCGAGATTGTCTCCCGTTTGCGTCATCTCGGGGCCAATGTTCATGTAATCATGACAAAAAATGCTACAGAATTTGTATCACCGCTGACGTTTCAAACACTGTCCGCAAACCAGGTGGTAACTGACACCTTCGCCGCGCCTGAATACTGGAATGTGGAACATGTTGCCTTGGCTAAGCTGGCTGAGGTTTTCGTGATTGCGCCGGCGACCGCGAACATCCTTGCCAAGATGGCAAACGGCATTGCGGATGATATGCTCTCCACGACCGTGCTGGCGACAAAGGCACCGATCCTGACTGCTCCGGCAATGAATACCGGCATGTGGACAGCAGAAGCGACGGAACAGAACGTGAAGACGCTGAAGGAACGAGGCGTTCTCATGATCGGTCCGGAGAGCGGAATTCTGGCCTGCGGCGATGAAGGAGCCGGACGGATGAGCGAACCGGAAGCGATTGTAGAGGAGATCTGCAGGATCCTGAGACGGAAGCAGGACTTTGCCGGAAAAAAGATGTTGGTTACTGCCGGAGCCACACGAGAACGGCTGGACCCGGTACGTTTTATTACGAATGATTCCAGCGGGAAGATGGGTTTTGCGATCGCGGAGGCAGCCCGGGACAGGGGTGCGGAAGTTACAGTGATCCGCGGAAGCGTCACGGCGGAGATCCCGGCAGGGATCCGCATGATTCCAGTTGAATCGGCTCAGGATCTATATGACGCGATGATGAAGGAAGCACCCGGGCAGGATATAATCATCCAGGCTGCCGCCGTATCTGATTACCGGCCGGCAGAACAAAAGGATAAAAAAATCAAGAAAGTCAACGGCGGGAACCTGATGCTTGAATTGACGGAAAATCCGGATGTTGCCAAAGCTATCGGCGAAAAAAAGAAACCCGGCCAGATACTGGTCGGCTTTGCCGCAGAGACAGACAACGTGGAGAAAAACGCGCAGAGCAAGCTGAAAAAGAAGAATTTGGATATGATCGTGGCAAACGATGTAACAAAACCCGGTGCCGGATTCAATGTCGATACGAATATTGCCGCGCTGATCACGGCAGACGGGATCGTGGAGCAGCCGCTGCAGACCAAAAGACAACTGGCGGAGAAGATTCTCGATAAAATCCTTGAAATACGAAACAGAATATAATCGAAAGCTAAAGAAAAAAATGAAACGGTTGCCATACTTGACATGGCAACCAACATGTTTAATGTAGTTATTCCATCAGCCGGAGTCCCGTCAGTCGGCAACAGTCTGATCGAAGGGCAGGTCAAGGGCATTGGTTCCGTCATTCCAGAGACGGTCGAGACCGTAGAAGGCACGCTCATCCCTATGGAAGAGGTGAACGATCAGATGACCGTAATCCAGAACGATCCAGCGCCCTTCCCGGCGGCCTTCACTGCGGCGAAGAATCTGGGCTTCTTCCGCCATCATTTCATCCACAGCATCGGCCAGGGATGAAACCTGATTGGGATTGCGGCCGGAGGCAATAATCATATAATCACAAAGAACTGTGAGATGGGAAACGTTCAGCACAACAATGTCCCGGGCTTTCCGGTCGTAGAGCAGCTGAGCCAGACGAAGAGAGATTTCCTGATCCTGCATTTGGGTTCCTCCTTAATTATTATGTGAGCGAAAGGAGATCCCTCGACTCACTTCGTGCACTGGTTTCCGCAAGGAATCGCACGCGCACAGCGGCCTGTGACTCAACACACAATAGGCTTCATCCGCCACTGGCGGCAGCTCAATATATGCAGCTCACGCACCGCACGCGACATCGTTCGCTGAAAACGAGCACACTGGCTCGTTTTCCGGGCGCTTCGAACCTTGGGATGACATCATAGGGGTTCGGGATGACACGGAATCAGATCAGTGTCTTCAGCCAGGTGATGGTGTTCTGTGTTCGGGGGTGAAGATATTTGCCACGGGATATGACATAATCCGCAGTGCCTTCCAAAGAGAGCAAAAGTGCACGCTCGAGGGAGATTTCCGCCAGTGCGCGGACTTCCTCCAGATGAGGATAGGATTCACGGAGCGGCTCAATGGAATCCGACAAGCAGACACACATATCGAGCCGCGTCATCCCTGGGAAACCGGTATTATGGTACGAGATTGCCTGAAGAACGTCCGGATCCGTCATCCTATACTCTTCACGGGCAACCCAGGAACCGACTACGGAATGGAGCAGTGCGCCGGAGGAAAGCATCTCCTGATCGTCAGTGAGAGAATGCTCCACAGCGATATGCTGCATCTCTTCCAGGGGAAGAGATTTGGCACAATCATGCAGGAGACCGGCCTGCTCGGCCTTCAGGTGATCGATTCCGTGAATACGTGCCAGACGGCGCGACATCCAGGCAACGGAAAGGGAATGCGCAAAGCGGCCCGGTTTCAGAGTGACGGAAAGCTTACTGATCCAGCCGGATGAACGCGGATCGTGAAGAGGTTCGGATTCCAGAAGGGATAATGCCGCCTGAACCTGCTTGTTGGAGGCAAGCTCAGCATCAATACCCGTAATCATCATGACCTGTTTTGTCAACGAAATATCCTCCTGTATACCAACAAAATTATTATAAACGAAAAAGCTGAGATATGGAAGCACTTTCAGAACAAAATTTTAAAGAATCTCTTGCTTTTTCATTTTCAACGTGATATTATCTCTTGCGATGGTTTTTTAAGGATCCTAAGGGGAGGTGAACCGAGTTGCCGAATATCCAGTCCGCAAAGAAGCGCGTTAAGGTCAGCGAGAAGAAGAATCTTCGCAACCGTATTGTGAAGAGCGGAATGCGTACATCCATCAGAAAGTTTGATGCCGCTGTCGCCGCTGATCCGCAGAACGCTAATGAGCAGCTTTCCGCGACTTCCGCAGTCATCGATAAGGCCGCGTCCAAGGGCGTGATTCATAAGAATGCCGCCAATCGGAAAAAGGCTCGTCTGGCCAAGCAGTTGAACAAGGCTGCCGCCCAGTAAGCAGGAAGAATGCGTGTGATAAACTCCCTTCTGTATTCACGGAAGGGGTTTTTCCGTATAAGCGGGAAGAAACAACTGTTTTGTTTCGTAAGATAAGGTGAGCGAGGGTAAAGATCGGGATGAGCGCCTGCGGGCGCGGATTCAAAGGATCCCTCGAAAAGCTGTAACATGAGACACGGGAAGGATGTGGCGGATGATGCGTACATACATTGGAAAGGCTTTTGCGCTGCTGAGCGTGATTCTGCTGGCCGCAGCGATTTTACCGGCCTGTGCGGAAGAAGGGGAAACAACTGAAGAGCAGGGTGTTCAGGAAATTCAGCAGCTGCTAGAGGTCAGCGAGGTAGAGAATACCGAAGGCATGGGTCTGGAAGAACTTACAGAGGCTTTCAGCGAGAAGGCGATGAGCGACTATGTGGACAGTGTTACAGGCTTCATTATGCAGTATCCCTCTGTTTTTATGTTTGATGAGGAGCAAGACTCATTAACAGCGTATACACAGGACGGCAAAGCGAGTATGACTATTGAGAACATGCAGGGCGGAAATCTCACGGAAGAGGTTCTGCTCGAAGCGATCAAGCTTGAAGTGCCGGATGCGGAACCCCGGAAAAACGAGCAGAACAACTGCCTCCGTGTGGACCGTACGCTGGATGGCGGCATACGATGCCGGACAGACCTGTACCTGATCGCAAAGAACAGTTTTCATCATGTGACAATTGAGTATCCCGCAGAAGAGCAGGAAACATACGGTCCGTATATTGAATATATGATTAATACAATGGAAACAAAAGAATCTGAACAAGGCTGAATGAAGGCAGGACCGACGGACGATCACAACCGGAAGGAATGATGATATGAAGATGAAGAAACAAAGCATTGCGATGCTTGTGCTGCTGGTGATGGTTTTGACTGCAGTGATACCGGTCACATCAGCCATAGCGGAGCAGACCGGCACAGTGATCGGCGGATGGTTGATTCTGCGCGGTTCGCCTTCTTTCAACGGGGCGATCCTTGCCAGCTATCCAAGCGGAACGGTCGTAACGATTACGGGGCAGACGGGGTCCTGGTATTCGGTGAGGACTCCGAATGGTCTGACGGGCTATATGAACAGCGCTTACCTGAGAGTTACCGGCGGCGGGGGCGGAGGCGGCGGAGGAAGTATCCCTGCCGGCACCACGGCCTATGTCACAAGTGCGAACGGCTTGAATGTGCGGTTGAGAAGCGGCCCCGGAAAAGGCTACTCCATCATTGCGGCCTATGCTCCTGGAACGGTTTGCACTGTGTTAACATCCGGACAGAACTGGAGCCGGATACAGATCGGCTCTACAACGGGCTATATGATGAGCCGGTTTTTAACCACAAATCCTGCACCTCAGCCCCAACCTCAGCCACAGCCTCAGCCCGGTCTGGAATACAAGGTTTGGGTGACCAGTGCCAACGGGAAAGGCGTGAATCTGCGTTCCGGACCTTCGAAGGCATATCCGAGCATCGGCTTTTACAGCGTTGGGACGGAAGGCTGGATGGTGACCGCAGGACATACCTGGAGCTATATCCGGATCGGGAACCGGTACGGTTATATGATGAGCCAGTTCCTGACGACTACAGAACCGCCGGTCAATCCGGATCCTCCGATTGTCGGTGCGGCATATGTTGTCAGCGCGAATGGGCGGAACGTGAATCTGAGGGCAGCTCCTACGACTGCCGGCAAGATCATTAAAGCTTTCAGGGTCGGGACCAGACTGAATATCATTACCCGGGGAAGAGACTGGTACTTTATCCAGATCGGCGGTTACTACGGGTATATGATGAGACAGTTTATTTATGATAACGGGAGTCCGGCAACGCTGACAGATCTGTCGTTCTAAATATTACAGAAACATTACAATATAGAAAAACGATTTCAAAAATCCCGGTACACCCTTTCCAAGTGTACCGGGATTTGATATAATCATTAAAACAAAACGGCGAAAAGCCGCAAAACAAGAAAGGGGAACCTGAATATGAAGAAGTTGCTTGCTATTCTGCTGGCAGCAGTGATGCTCCTGGGCGTTATGTCCTTTGCCTCCGCTGAGGATGTCAAAGTCGCGATGATCACCGACTACGGCGATATAACCGACCAGAGCTTCAACCAGACCACCTACGAAGCTGCGAAGGCTTTCTGTGAGGCGAACGGACTGGATTTCAAGTACTACAAACCTGCTTCCGACTCCGACACGGATCGTGTTTCTTCCATCGAGAACGCGATTGACGACGGTTACACTGTCATCATCATGCCCGGGTATGCATTCGGACCTGCGATTCAGACGGTTGCTCCCGAAAATAGCGATATTACCTTTATCGCACTGGACGTCAGCGAGGGTGACATCGGCGAACTGGCCGGCAATGTTCCTGCGAACCTCTACTGTGCAGTGTATCAGGAAGAACTGTGCGGCTACATGGCCGGCTACGCGGCTGTGAAACTGGGCTACAAGAAACTTGGTTTCCTGGGTGGCATGGCGGTTCCTGCTGTTGTGCGCTATGGTTACGGTTTTGTGCAGGGCGCTGACGCTGCTGCTGCCGAGCTTGGCTTGAGCGATGTTGAAATCAAGTATGTCTACGGCAACCAGTTCTACGGGGATGCGGACATCACAGCCTATATGGATACCTGGTATACCAACGGCACCGAAATCGTGTTTGCCTGCGGCGGCGGCATCTTCACCTCTGCGGCTGAGGCGGCTTCCAAGGTCGGCGGCAAGGTCATTGGCGTTGATGTTGACCAGGCCGGCAAGATTGATGGCGATTACGGTACCGGCATAACAGTTACTTCCGCGATGAAGGGCTTGGGCGCAACCGTAAACGCAGAATTGACCGCGGTCAAGGATGGCGCTTTCGCTGGCGGAAAGGTTGATACTTTGGGCCTGGTTGGCGAAGATCCAGAAGCTAACTTTGTGCAGATTGCTCCTTCTACTCAGTTTGCAGATGGATTCACCCAGGACGACTACAAGGCGCTGGTTGCCAAGATGTACTCGGGAGAAATTACTGTTTCCAACGCGATTGACGCTGAACCCGCAGTGACCACCATCACGGTTGACTATCAGGGCAACATCAAGTAATTCCGGACGGATTCTCCGGGGATGCTCGGCATCCCCGGATTTTTGAAAGGAGCCCCTGTTTGATAACGGAACGGGGGTTCCTTTCAGAAAGCGGAACGGAGGTTCCGCAATCTGCAGAAAAGAGGAAAGAGGGGCTGTGCATTGGGAGAGGCACATAAGAGCGAGTATGCCATTGAGATGCTGCACATCACCAAAAGATTCCCGGGAATCATCGCAAACGATGATATTACCCTTCAGCTGAGACACGGAGAGATCCACGCGCTGCTGGGCGAAAACGGCGCGGGCAAGTCCACGCTGATGAGTGTGCTTTTCGGCCTGTATCAGGCGGAAGAGGGAACGATCAAGAAGGACGGCCAGGAAGTAAAAATCAACGATCCGAACGACGCGAACGATCTCGGAATCGGCATGGTTCATCAGCATTTCAAGCTGGTGGAATGCTTTACGGTGCTGGACAACATTATCCTGGGCGATGAACCGGTCGGATCCATCGGTATGCTGAAAAAAGCGGAGGCGCGGAAGAAGATCGTTGCACTGAGTGAAAAATACGGTTTGCAGGTGAATCCGGACGCCAAGATTGAGGATATTACCGTCGGCATGCAGCAACGGACCGAGATTCTGAAGATGCTGTACCGAGACAATGAGATTCTTATTTTCGATGAGCCGACGGCTGTGTTGACACCCCAGGAAATCGAAGAGCTGATGCAGATTATGAAGAATCTGGCGGCAGAAGGGAAGAGCATCCTGTTCATCAGTCATAAGCTGGCGGAGATTATGGCGGTGGCTGACCGGTGTTCCGTGCTGCGGAAGGGCAAGTACATCGGCACGGTGGAAACAAAGAACACCACGATGGAAGAGCTGAGCGCGATGATGGTTGGGCGGAATGTCAACTTCCACGTGGAAAAACAGCCGGCCAATCCGGGAGAAGTTTTGCTGGACGTTCAGCACGTGACGGTTGCCTCCAAGGCGCACAGCAATAATGCTGTGAAGGACGTTTCCTTCCAGGTGCGCCGCGGGGAAATTGTCTGCATCGCCGGCATCGACGGCAACGGTCAGAGCGAACTGGTTTACGGCCTGACAGGGCTGGAACCGCTGGTCAGCGGCAATATCATCATGGACGGGCAGGATGTTACCAAAGCATCCATCCGAAAGCGTTCCGTCTCCGGTATGAGCCATATCCCGGAAGACCGGCATAAGCACGGGCTTGTGCTGGACTATCCGCTGGAATTCAACATGATTCTGCAGACATACTTCAAGCCGCAGTTTACAAGCAAAATCGGCTTCCTGAGGCGGAAGAATATCCGGGAATATTCCGATCGCCTGATTGAGGAATACGACGTCCGGTCCGGTCAGGGATCGGTGACTCCGGCACGGGCCATGTCCGGCGGAAACCAGCAAAAGGCAATCATCGCCCGCGAGATCGACAAACAGCCTGAAGTGCTGGTGGCGGTTCAGCCGACGCGCGGCTTGGACGTGGGCGCGATTGAATCTGTGCATAAGCAGCTGGTTGCCCAGCGCGACGCGGGCAAGGCAGTGCTGTTGATTTCGCTGGAACTGGATGAGGTGATGGACGTACCGGACCGGATTCTGGTCATGTACGAAGGGGAGATCGTTGGCGAACTGGATCCGAAGCAGACCACGCAGGAAGAGCTGGGCCTGTACATGGCCGGCGCGAAGAGAGATGAGGTGAAGATCAATTGAGAAAAGTGCTGAAAAATGAGGGCGTACAAGCCTTTCTGGCTTCCATCATCTGCATTCTGATCGGTCTTTTGATCGGTTATATCGTCCTGCTGTTCATTAATCCCTCTGGAGCGGGCGATTCCACCCTGAATGTGATCAAAAACTTCCTTTACAAGAAGCCTGCCAGGCAGATGAAGGAACTGGGAAACACGATGGCCAAAACAATGCCATTGATCCTTTGCTCCCTGAGTATCCTTTTCTCCTATAAGGTCGGTCTGTTCAACATCGGCACGGCGGGCCAGTACGTAGCTGGTGCCTGCGCAAGTCTCTACGCGGCACTTGCCTGGGGATGGGGATGGCTGCCGTGCATGCTGTTCGCTATCGTCGCGGGCGCACTTCTCGGCGGCATTACAGGCCTGCTGAAAGCTTACTGCAATGTGAACGAAGTGATTTCGGGCATCATGCTGAACTGGATTGCTCTATATACAACAAATACGATCTTAGCCACGGTGAAGGAGTCAACCAGTCCCTATACGCATTATATTGACAAAGTCAATAAGTCAGCCCTGCTGCCGACGGCAGGGATCGATTCCCTTTTCGGAAACAACAACAATGTGACGATCGCGGTGCCACTAACGATCATCGTAGCCATCGTAATCTGGATTATCCTGTCGAAAACCAAACTGGGATATGAGCTGAAAGCGACCGGCAACAACAAGAATGCCGCGAAGTATGCCGGTATGGCGCAGAACCGGAACATCATCCTTACCCTGGTCATTTCCGGCGCGCTGGCCGGACTGGCGGCCAGCCTGCTCTACCAGACAGGATACATGCGGTGGGAGTGCACACAGAGCTCGGTGCCGTCGATGGGATTCAATGGTATTGCTGCAGCATTCCTGGGAGGACTGCATCCCATCGGAGCAATTTTTTCCTCGTTCTTCATTCAGCACATTACGGACGGCGGACAATACGTGAACACCAATTTCTATTCACCCCAGATTTCCGACGTCATTTCCTCGGTGATTATTTACCTGTGCGGTTTCGTGCTGTTCATCAAGCTGACGATGAAAAAGTGGATCGCAAAAAGTGAAGAAAAGAAAGGGGCGAAAAACTAATGCTGCTTCTGATTCAATATACATTGATCTTCGCCTCCGTTCTGCTGCTGGTGGCTTTGGGAGGCTGTGTTTCTGAACACAGCGGTGTGATCAATCTGGGCCTGGAAGGCATCATGGTTGTCGGCGCCCTGGGCGGCGCGCTGGTGATGCGCTCCCTGGGGACGACTTCTGCGTTTGTGATGGTGCTTGTCGCCATGCTTGCCGCCATATTGTCAGGGATGCTATATTCATGCTTACTAGGTGTGGCAGCGATTCACTTCAATGCGGACCAGACACTGGTTGGCACAGCGATGAACCTGCTGGCGACGGCTGCGGCTACCGTGTTTGTAAAGGCGATGAACACCGCTGCCAATCCGGATAATCATTCTTCCGAGATTGAATATATTTCTGCCCGGAAGATGTTTATCGTGAACATCAACGGGTTTGAATTCAACTGGTTCATGATGGTTGCCATTATCGCGGTGGTGCTGGTATATATCTTCCTGTACAAAAACCGGCTGGGTCTGCGGCTGATGGCATGCGGCGAACATCCGCAGGCGGCAGCCTCTGTTGGTATCAGTGTATACAAGATGCGCTGGACGGGCGTGCTGATTTCCGGTGCGCTGGGCGGTCTGGGCGGCCTGTGCTACATCCTGGCGGGCGTATCGATCTGGAAGTTTGAAAACGGTGTAGCTGGATTCGGCTTCCTGGCACTGGCGGTGATGATCTTCGGTCAATGGAAACCGACCAGAATCGCCCTGGCGGCACTGATCTTCGGGTTGTTCCGGGCGCTGAGCAACACCTATACAGGCTTCCCGTTCCTGGTATCGATGAACCTGCCCGGTAATGTGTACAATATGATGCCGTATATCGTTTGCCTGATTGTGCTTGCGTTCACTTCAAAGGCATCACGGGCGCCTAAGGCGGAAGGTATTCCATACGATAAAGGATCAAGATGAGATTTCGGATCCCGGAAGGAACTGCCGGATATGCGGCAGTTCCTTTTCCTTTTTGGCTGTATAATTTCATAAAGCGAAAAGGGGCCTTTTGATTTGGAATTTCGAATTTTTGGCAGGTGACTTATAGCTCAATCACTTGCGCCTTTGGCTGCTGTGTGATACAATATATTGCTGTTCGGGACCTTTTCAGAATGAACGAGGTGAACACTCGAACACTCGAACACTTGACTAGTTCCTCCGAAATCTAAGGACAGAACAGATCTATTAATATATTTTAAAATGTTACAAAAATATAAAAAGCCGTAATAATATCTTTTCAAAAAAGTGTTAAATGTGTATAATCAATCAGTCACGATAATGATGATGGAGGTGAAGGCATGGAAAATCTGTGGGCAACAGTTCGAAACATGATCTGGAACCTGACCCATCGCCTCGGCATCATCGATATTATCGATATCCTTATTGTTGCGGTCATTATCTATGAGCTGCTCCTGCTGACAAGACATACACGCGGAAGCGCCCTGCTGAAGGGCCTGTTTCTGTTATTGGTAATCATCCTGATCAGCAGTCTGATGGGACTGAAGAGCCTGAACTGGCTGCTGCTCGCAATCCTGCAGAACGGCGCGCTGGTATTAGTGATTCTGTTCCAGCCGGAACTGCGTAAAGCACTGGAACGGATGGGACGGAGCCGCATTCTGACCAAGAGCAACCGGCGTAGCATCGATGAGGAAAGAGATACCGTAATCGCCGAAATCGTACAGACTGTGGTCGACTTAAGCCGCCGCCGGGTCGGTGCGCTGCTTGTTTTTGAACGGCAGACAGGGTTGGAAGATGTGATCGAAACCGGTACACGGCTGAACGCTGAAGTGTCCGCCCCGCTGCTGGAAAACATCTTTGAACCTAACACCCCCCTGCATGACGGAGCTGCCGTGATCCGCGATGATCAGGTAATTGCGGCCGCATGTATTCTGCCTCTTGCTGAAGCCAGCGGTGTGAGCCGTGAACTGGGTACCCGCCATCGTGCGGCGGTCGGGATCAGCGAGAATACCGACGCGGCGGTGGTGGTCGTATCCGAAGAGACCGGCATTGTCAGTATGGCCCGGGACGGCGCATTAAAGAGACCGCTGTCCACAGATGAACTGAAAACCTTCCTGAATGATTACTACAGCATTACCAATTCAGGGCTTAGTTCCTTCCTGCGGAAGATCGTGAAGCGGGAAACGAAGGAGGGACGGGCATGAGTGAAGAAAAAAAGAGAAACAAGCTGAAGGACTATCTGCATTCTCTGCTTCGGGGACTGAAGCATGTTGTGCTGCACAACGGATGGCTGAAATTTATTGCGGTGCTGATTTCCGTGTTATTGTGGGCAGGTGTGATCTCACAGGATGAGACTCTGACCCGCGATAAGACCTTCCAAAATGTGAACGTAACAGTGACAGGCGCAGATACAATGAAAAACAATGGATATATTGTTGTAAGCGATCTGAACGAGATGCTGAATGATGTCAGTGTTGTTGCTGCTGTTCCACAAAAACAATATGAGAATGCTGAAGCTTCTGCATATAATGTAAGATTGGATCTGAGCAGGATCAACGGAACAGGAGAACAGGAAGTCAAACTCCTGAGCACCAATTCCAGCACTTTCGGAAAGGTGGTTTCCACAAATCCGGCATCCGTTACGGTTAATGTTGAAGACTACATTGTACGCCAGCGAATTCCGGTATCTGCAAATCCGGAAGGAAACGTACCGGAGGATATGTATATGTCACCGCTGACGGTGGACCCGACGGTCATCGCGGTGAGCGGTCCGAGATCACTTGCGCAGACTATTTCCAGAGCCAAGGCAGATATCAATCTTGACGAGATTGAGTGGAAGGAAGGCCCCTTTGCCGAGAACTCTGATATAAAGCTGTATAACCGGGCCGGAGAAGAAGTGAACAGTCCGCTTCTGGGCATCACTGACTCATCGGTTCCTATTGACAGCGTATTGATTGAGGCGACTATGCTGCCGAAGGTAACCTTCGAGACCGGAGAAATGATCCAGGTCACGGGCAAAGTGGCAAAAGGGTACGAAATAAAAGAAGTCAAGGTCAGTCCGGAAAATATTTCGATCGCGGCCCGGCAGGAAGTACTGGATCAGTTGAACGAACTGCCGCTTGAGCAGCGAACGGTTAATGTGAAGAATCTGAATGAAACCACTGCATTCCAGTTGAAAGTTCAGAAGCCTTCAGAAGATGCAATCATTTCAAACGATACGGTTACGGTGACGGTTGTAATCGGACCCGTAACCGAACAATAAGACTGGAGACCTGCCATGGGCAGTTTGGCTAATACGCTGTTCACACTTTTGCTGGGATGGGTGCAGGCAGCAGCCTCCTCGATTTGGTCTGCGTTTACAACAGAAAACGGAGGCTCATTCTTTCGGTGGATTGGCAGAAACTGGATTATTCTGGCAGTGATTCTGTGCGTGATCGGGTTGATCGTGGATCTGGGAATTTATCTCTTCCGCTGGCGTCCGCTACGGGTCTGGAAAAGTTATTTCAATCGTCTGCGTCATAAAGAAGAAAGTCTGGATGAGTCAGAGCAGCCTGAGTCACCGGTGAATAGCACGCCTGTAATCCCCAGAAGAGTTTTCAGACACGAGGAAGAGAACGAAACGATTCCCGAATTGAAAACAAATCCGCCCCAAACCGGACAGGAAGACTTTTCACGATGGGAGAAGGAAGAGCCCGAGGCAGTTTACACGGCAGAACCCGTTCAGAAAAAGCAGATCATTACCGGCGCAGGATATACTGTACCGGCGGACAGCCCCTACCGTCGGCCAGCGGAACCAATAGAGGCTGCAAAACCTGATGGAACAAAACCGGAAGAAGGAGAAGCGAATAAACCGGAAATCATGACACAGAAAAAAAGACGACGCAGACTGGTTGTCGGCGAGCTGTTCAATGATCCGGAAGAGGAACTGTGGCAATATGAAAAGCCTCAGCAGTTGATTGATAAAGACAAAGCTTACCATCAGCCGGTTTATCCAAGGAACTGGAAAACGGATGAAGGAGAGAATGAATGAATTCATTGTTCGGTGAAGCTGTATACCTTGTATTTACCGGCAACTACGGAAGCGGAAAAACGGAGATCGCGCTGAATCTTGCTCTTGAATCTACAAAAAAGATGAAGACGACGCTGGTAGATTTGGATATCGTGAATCCATATTTCAGAAGCGGGGAAAAGGCTGAAGAACTGCGGGACGCAGGTGTCCGGATATTGATGCCGACTTATGCGATGACTACCGTGGACATTCCGGCTCTTCCTGCGGAGATCCAGAGCGTGTTCGAGGTTCCGTCAGACAGGGTGATTTTTGACGTGGGTGGAGACGATACGGGTGCAGCGGCATTGGGCAGGTATTATCCTTCTTTTATGGTGAGGAGAAAACAGACAAAGATGATCCTGGTGATCAACTGCATGCGTCCGCTGACCCGGACAAAAGACGAGATTCTGGATTTGGCACAGCGGATCCAAAACCGCGGAAGGCTGAAGATCGACCTGATAATCAACAATACAAACCTCGCTGATGAGACTACGACGGAAATGATCGAAGAAGGAGAAAAAATGGTTCTGGAATGTGCTGAAGTACTGAATTGCATTCCAGTGATCACGGCTGGAAATAAAGACTTGCTGAGGAAAAGCCGGCTCAGTACACCCATTTTTTCCGTAAAACGATATATGAAGCCCGAATGGATGGAATGAACATGAAGCCGAAACTGCCGGAAGATTTTGTCAGCCGCATGGAAGGTCAGCTGGGAAGTGAGCTGTCGGCTTTTTTACATGCACTGGAAGAAGAACCGGTCAGAGGAATCCGACTGAACAGTTTAAAAACGGTGGAAGGAACGGAAAAGTTCCGGCAAGGCCCGAAGATTCCATGGGCAGATGAAGCGTATGAGCTGCCGGCAGATTCTGAAGCAGGAAGCACTATTCTGCATGAAGCCGGCGCATTTTATCTGCAGGAACCGGGGGCTATGCTGCCTGCTGCCGTGCTTGATGCACGACCGGGTGAGAGGGTGCTGGATTTATGTGCTGCTCCCGGCGGCAAATCTACCCAGACCGGAATTGCCATGCGCGGCGAAGGCCTGCTTATCTGTAACGAACCCATGCCGAAACGTGCCAGGATTCTGAGCGGCAATATCGAACGGATCGGT
>Ga0310696_10005863_pt1 | contig 14709 bp, 7 predicted proteins | sample AusTroGonzalo_MG_4_FD_203885 | JGI IMG/M metagenome (GOLD analysis project Ga0310696, IMG submission 203885) | Bovine rumen microbial communities from tropical cattle in Woodstock, Queensland, Australia - Gonzalo_02 (v2) (version 2) | ecosystem: Host-associated > Mammals > Digestive system >...
TAGGTTCGGGGCTTGAACATCGGACGGGGGAGAAATGTGCTGTTCTGTTTTTTTGTTAATCCAAGCACTTTTTAGAGAAAGTGCTTTTTTCTTTTCAGAAACAAGAGTAACAGCCGTAATTTCTCCGTCTATGCTTTTTTCAAAAAGTATTGACTTTGTTCCGCTCTTTTCATCAACGCTCAAAAAAACATCATCCGGGGAGAACAGAGTTTCGACGATAAGCAAGAAATTGTCTTCATTTATTGCTGTTTGACCCCTCGATGCTTCTTTGATTTCGCTTCCGTGGTTATTGACGATGTGCCTTATATCGTCGCTCGTCAATACAACGCCCTTGTTATAGGTGTTTATGCCTGTCTTTTCAAGTATAATTTTCGAAACGGACTGTTTTAGTTTCCCAACAAACTGTCTCTTCTGGTAGTTATCGCTAATAGATTCTCTGAAAAAACTTTTTACATCTTCGTAAGATTTGGCTACGCTGTTTTTGGAATCTCGGAGAATGCTTTTTTCTTCTTCCTCATTGTACTGATTTACGTTTTCCGAAAAAGCAATTATCTTGTTGCCCGTTTGGGTGATTATTCTTGTTTTCGCCGGAGAGTACGAAACAAGATCAGGTCTCTCACTCTGCTTTTGCGCGGCGAGGATCTGCTCTTTTTTGATTGTGTCAAACAGGTTGTCAAACGCCGCATTGATCCGAACGCGATCCTCGCCGCGCGGATAACCGTATGCGATTTTCCCGTTCTCGTCAAGAATGGCTGCGGCGGATTGCGCGTGACCGACGAGATAATCGTCACGGAAGTTTTCGTCCTTGATCTTGTCATACACGTAGACAGCAAACGCCCGCGCCGCCATCTCTTCGCGGCTCGACCAGTATCCGCCGTCTTTGGCGTAAACAGTATCGAGCAATTGCGCATCTTTGTAAAAATCGGTTTCTTGACCGCGCGGCACGCGGACGGTGGTCCCGGAATCCGAAAGACCGAGCGTAGCAAAGCCGATATTGTTCCGGTGCTCCGCCGAGATGACGTGCCCGAAGATCTCTTTCCTCAATTGACTGATCTCTTCGATCGCCGTCTTGTCACCTCTCAAAAGGCGTTCTTTCAATGCGTTGTAGCGTGCGAGATCATCTGCAGTCGGAACCTTTTTGTACCTGTCTGCCTGGACGGTTCTGCCCTCTTCCATAATCCTGACCCAGCCAAAGTTTTCCCGCAGATATGTATCAAGGATTCTTTCATACCGTTCCCTGACGTGTTGCTTTCTTGCGTCAACTTCTGCCGGGGTCGCTTCGCGGTACTTCATTGCATTGGAGAGTTTTTCAAAAGCCGCACGGATCTCCGTGTTCTTTGCTTGTCCGCTCTCGATCGCGGACGACCGACCGTCAATGGCGAGATAATCGTCGAGAGCGTGCATCCACTCGTGCGCGAGATTTCCAGCCCCGTGCATTTTGGTAAGATTGATTACGGTACGCTCCGGTTCGTAGTGCGCAGCCGCCCCGCTTAATCCTTGCCCTCTCGCGCCGAAAGCGATCGCCAGTTTGCCCTGCAAAGAGATAGAACGATAGTCTATCCCGAGCGCGTCCGCCAGGTCACACAGCGCGTCGTAACCGTAGTCAAGGGATACCTGCCGATCCTTTTCCGTCATCCAGTTTCCGAACTCGCCGCCGCGAAAACCGAAAGTTTCCAGATAGTCCTGACCTTCCACGTTCTTTCCGACGCGGTAATTATACCCCGTCCGGTGGACTTCCTGCAATTGCGCAGGAACGAAGCGTGTCTTCATCTTCTTCTGATGCATGGCGTTTTGGATCTCTCTCAAAGCGTCATCATAGGTGGAAATACCGCGCTTAATGATAAAATGACCTTTAATGATCTCAAACGTGCCGTCTTTTGCTTTCCAAATCTCAAACCCTCTCGGCACTTTTTTGCTCGCGTCAACGGCAAAGCCGGCGCGGTCTGCTTTCGTCGCAAGCGAATCCCACTTTTTCACGATCATCAAAATCGTGTTGATGAAGTCTCCCGTTTTTTGACCGTAGATGCTCTGCATTGCAAGATTGAACTCCGCACGCTTGTCGGCGCCGAGTGCTGGATTGCTGAAAGCACTATCTCCGAACCGCAGTCTTCCAGACTCATCGGTACGAATAAACCCTTTTTCGGTAGCCCATTCAAGGATTCTCGCAAAATCTTCTCTCGTCTGGCAGGCGTTTACCTTGTTGCGGATTTCGGAAACCGTCGAAACGTAGAGATTACGATATGCCTCTCTCGCTTCTTCGGACATTCCGGGGCGATATGTAATAGAAGATGCAAGCGATTTCCGCAATTCATTTTTCGCAAAAAGCACGACCCGATCCTGCCCGCCCTCGACAAGTTTGACGTAGTCCGGACGGCGCCAAATAAAGTCTTTTTTGCAATACTTCGCCTTCTCCGCCTCGTTCATATTGTCGAGATCGGAAAGATTGAGACCGCGCGCGATCCACTCGTCCTTACGTGCGCCGCCAATCTTCTCGCCAAAGTCGGAGATTTTCGAGGTCGTTTTCGTGACGCCGGGCTTTCCGGGCGCGACAGACGAAGACTCTCCCGTTTCCCGGGCGGGTCTTTTCTTTTTCGCTTCTTCGGACCGTTCAGTCTGCTCTGCTGATTCATCATGCGCATCAACTGCGGAAATAGGTTCTTCCGTATGCTCTTCTTCCGAAAACGCCATTTCCTCGGTCACGGTAGAAAGCGGCTCCGGATCCTGCGTGAGCGGAGGCGCCTCTTCTTCCTGCGCTTCCTGCACTACACGTTCCCACGTCGAAACGATCTCCCGGTCCGTCGGAGGAGTCCGTTTTTCGTCCGGCGTCGCCTCGATACTGTCTGGGAGTGCGGCATATTTTTTCTCTCGCAGTTCCTCGACAATCATCTTCTCGATCCGCGTCATCTTGCGGTACTCCGCGAACGCGGTCGAATCGTTCTCTTTGGCGAACGCTTTCGCGCTCGTCCACTTGTCCTTCATTCGACGGATCGCGGCGAGAAGACCCCGACCGAGCGAGAAGTCGGTCGCGGCAATCTTCTTCAAGAGGGTCATATTCGACAGGTATTTGCCGACCACATTCGCGGATGCTTCCGCATCGAGTTCGGCGTCGGACATCTCGGCAACAGACCCGTCGCGGGCGCGCAGTTTCTCATAGTCCGCTTTGTACTGCGCTTTCGCTTTCTCAAACACAGACGCACCGACGATCCTCTTTACCTTCTCGGAGAGGTCGGTGCGGAACTCCGCTTTGCCATCTTTGATGACTTGGTCGAAGGTGTGCTTGATTTCGTGACCGTAGGTCTCGTCAAGGTTCTTCGGGTTGATAACGACCATACCGTTCTTGCGGGAGTAAAAGCCCGCAACGTCGATGTCCTCAAAGACAACGCCAAAGCCGTAGACCGACGAGAGACGAGCGAGACCCTTGTAGTAGTCCTCGTTGACCCCGTGCGCCTGTGCTGTGCGGATAAGGGTCAGAACACGCGCTTGCTCACGGATACCGAGACCGTCGATGTTGGGAACGCACTCACGCGCCCTCGTCCATTCCTCTTTGGTGAACTCCGAGGCATCGATGCCGAAAGCGGAGGCAAGCCGTTTCTCAACCGTGGAGAGGTCTTCCGGCTTTACTTTTTTCTCGGTGGTTTCGGTCTTGGGGGTCTGTTTGGACTTCTTGGTTGTCTTCTTTTCTGTCTTCTTTTGAGCGTTCTGCTTGGCTTCCTTGCCCTGCTTCTGCCCGGTTTTCTTCGTTTTCTCGGTCTGCTCGGCGGTCGCATTTTCGCCCGTTTGCTCCGTTTGCACGGTTTCGGCGGGTGCAGGGGACAAAGAGGTATCTTTCCCCGATTGCTTCGCTTCCTCGGTCTTGGCTTCGGTCTTTTCCTCTGCTTTGGTTTCTTTTTTCTCTGCCGTTTCCGCTTTTGCTTCAGTCTTCGCCTCGGTCTTTTCCGCTTTGGGTTCGGTCTTCTTCGCGGTCTGCTCGATCTTTGCCTTGCCCTCTGCCTCGGCGGTTGCCGACGGTGCGTTCTGCGCGGTAGCCTGTGCCTTGTCCTCGGTGGTCGCGGCACCGTTATCAGCCGCCGCTTTCGCTTTGGCTTCTGCCTCGGCTTTTGCTTTCTTCCGCGCCTCTGCCCGCGCCTGTCTCTGCGCTTCGGCTTTCGCGCGCCTCTCCACCTGATTGACAATGCTCGCGTCGATCTGCTGCTCCGTCACGGGTTTGGAAAGCAGTTTCTCTACGTTCTCGGCAGAGAGGTTATGCGTGGCGAAGACCCCGCCGTCGCTCTCGACCTGCCCCGGCGTAGTGTAGCCGACCGAGTAGGTGTCCGTTCCCGCGCGCTTCGTCACAACCGCGTAGGCGTTATCTCCGACGCGGAAAGCGACCGTAGACCCGTCCTGCATAGAACGGATCGCGGTCTTCTGTTCTTTGGTTGCCGTGTAGAGCGCGGCTTTTCTCCGCATAATATCGTCCATCGCCGTCTGCGCGTCCGACCGGGAGAGCCAGTTCTGCGCCATCTGCGCGATGACGAAGATGCGGGACGCCTCACTATCGTCCTTCGTAAAGTCGGCGGCGGTGTAGTTGCCCTCGCCGCCCGCCTCGTTCACGATTGCGTTGAACGAGTCTGCAAGACCCTGCGCGAAGGAAGCGTCTGCTTTCGCTTTCGCGTTGAGGTCTTTTGCGATCTTTTCATACTGCTCGGACAGTTCCGCCTTCATCACCATCTGCTCGGCGAGTCCAAGATAGTATTCCTTCGTCCCCTGCTTGAGCGAACCGTCATCCGCAGAGAGTTTCGCAAGCGCGGCTTCCGCGAGTTGCACGGCATCGCTGTTGTTGCCTTTCTCCTTCAGCGCGGCGACCTCTATCAAACCTTGATTGATCTTGTCGCGCACGGCGGTTTCGCCTTTTGCGTAGACCGACGCGCCCGCTTTTTTCGCTTGGCGCATTAGTCCTACGTCGGAAGCACCGCCAAAGAGCGCGCCCGTGAGTCCGCCGAGTACCGCTTGATACCCCGCTTCGCTCCAACTGAACTTCTCGTCGCCGAGTTTCAGCGCACGGTCAACTCCATAATCGAGGATATAGGACAGACCTTCCTCACCCGCTTCTCCCGCGAACTGGGTAAGCATACCTTTGACGATACCGTGTTTGACAAGGAATCTGCCCATACCTTTGGCGTTCTCGCCAAGCAATGCCCGTTCCGCGATCCGCCCGGTCGGGGATACGATTTCGGTCACGACCTCGACGCCGCCTTTCAGCAGACCGCCAACGTTCTCACGCCATCCGAGGTTGCCCGTCTTGGCGATGTTCTCGGCAGTTCCAGAACCCGAAGCGGACAGGAACAGAGGCGCGTACTGGATCGCCGTCGCGCCAATCTTGCTGATTTTGCCCGCTTCCAACGCCCCGTTCATCGCGGCGCCGAGCAGTTGCCCGACCGCCACTTGGAACGCGACGTTGCCGACGCCGTAAAGCACGTCCGAGGCGATTTGATAGCCCTTTGACTCCGCCGCGCTGCCGAGCATCTCGTCTGCCGCTTCCGATCCGACCGCGTCGCGCGACCACGAGTGTTCGTAAATCCACTTGGCGGCGTTCTTGATATCGTCGTTGCCAGTCGCCGCTCCGACGATTTGCGTTGCCCCGCCCGCGATAAAGTCCGTGATACCCTCGACCGCTCCGAAGAATCCCTCGCCGATCTTGGTGTCAAACGATACCGCGCCGAGGACTTTCTTGGTAGTGTCGCTCAACTCGTTGCCGGACAGGTACGAAACCCCGCGCGCGACCCGCGCCGGGTTCATCATCAGAATGCCGAGCGCGATGTCCGCCCCTGCGTTTACAGAAACGGGTTTTTCTTTATCGGAAGTAAGAACAAAGGGCTTCTTTGCTTTCTTTTCGTCAAGATAGTCACGGTAACTTGCGACCGTTTCGTTCATACCCATCACTTATGCTCCCATTTCACTTCTTTTTGGTTTTCGTCGCGGTAGGTAACGTTTCCGGTCTTAACGTTGTACCCGACCGTCTTGATCGACGACGGGAAACGGGCAAGGTTTTGACTCACGCGTTCCGCAATTTGCGTCGGAATTGAAAGACCCGTTTGTGTGTTTGCATTTTTCACCGTTCTTGCGACGCCGTTGTTTCCCGCTTCGTGATACATCTGCGTTTCAACCTTTTGCTCCCCCTTGACCGGAGTGTGAGAGATCTTGTACTTCTCTTTGTTCTGCATCATAACGAGAGCAACGGTCTTGAAGTAATAGTCTGCCATTTCTTGATTAACGCCTTGACCGCCTTTTGTTTTTAACTTGTCCCAAACAAGTCTTCCCTCGTCGTTGTACTTTTGGAAGTAAAGTGTACCGTCGTAAATTGCGATCGGAACGGTGCTATAGTTTTTGTTAAGATAATCGGCGACGGCTTCGCTTGCGTAACTTCCGTAGTGATCCGCTTCTATTGTTTTGCCGTCCACGGTGATTTTCAGCGACCTGTTTTCAACGTCGTACCACAGATCGGTAAATCCGAGTTCGGAAACGACCTCGTCAAGAACTGCTTTTACGTCGTCCTCTTGCATACTGCCGTCTTTTCCAAGTTCGATTGCAAGGTCGGCGGAGTCATAAAGAACTTCGCCCCACGCTTTCCATTCGCGCGCCTCGTCTTTATATTCGTTGATAGGCAGAGTATCTTTCAGCGCGGCAGACCGGGTTTCGGGACTGATATAACCTTGATCTACGGCATAATCAAGCGTCTTTATGAACACTTTCGACGGGCTGTCTCCGTCATCGGGAGTATAACCGAAGGTTTCTGCGAACTTTGCGGAAGCCGCAGCGTCTTCTCCATCTGCAATGCGGCTTGTTACAAAATCCTTCACAATGTTCTCGCCGTTTGAGCGAATCTGCCCGATGACGCTATCCCTCTGCTTGTCAACTCTTGCGAGTGCCTCGTCGACCTCGTCCTCGGTTGCTCCCATATTGACGAGTTCTTGCCGATATTGCTCCTTTGCCGCCGCGTATTTGTCATCATTCGTAACGCTCTCAAGACCGTACCCCTGCACGGTTTCACCGTTGGCATCGGTGTAGGATTCTTTCGCAAGGCGGGTATAGAGCGACCCGACTCTCGCGTCTCTCGCCTGTTTGTCCGCTTTCGCCTGTGCTTCCTGCGCGACGGTGTACTCTTGATAAGCCGCGTCGTTTGCCTCTCTGATTCTGGCGAGGTACGCCGCGTATCCTGCGTCCGCTTCGTGCTGATGCTGTTTGAACGCCGTGTTCGCCTCCTGCATCTGCCGGGCGTATTCTTGGTCTTTCGTGCGGGCGTAGTCTGCGTAGGACTCTCTCGCCGCTTTGTCGATGGCGTACTTCTGATTCTGCATCGTCGCATACGCCTGTGACGCGAGGTATTCGCCGTACCCGCCGTGGATACCCGCCTGTGCCAGTTGCTCCGCCTGTGCGCCGTAGGTCGGGATCGCGCGGTCGTAGGCGGCATCCGCCTGTTGCTTCTGCTCGGCTACTCCCAACCGCTTCGCATAGTCCGCATAAGTCCCGATCACGCCGTTCCGCTCGTTCCATTTCTCACGGTCGCGCACAACGCCGTTTATAGTACCGTCCTCGCTACGATACAGAGAATCGAACTCGTTTTGGTTACGCACAACGCCGTTTGCCGCGTCGTACTCTTGTTGGGTGAACGGCTTCGCTCCGTACTTTGCGTACCATTCCGCATAGGCGGGGTCATACTTTTCGGTCGGGGCGACGTCGGTTTTGTCCGCCGCGCCGAAACTCTGCGCCATTTTTGGAACGGATGCGTTTTGAACGATCTCAACCTGCGGATTGGCAAGTCTTTTGTTGTTTTGATCGACGGTCACAAACCCGTCGAACGTCTTCGTGTCGCTCGTAAGTTTTTGCCCGCCATACGCCCATTGTTCGTATCTGCTTTTCTTTGCCATTTTACATTACCCCCTGCTGAACTTCTTGACCGGGAATTTGCGTCGCCCCCTGCACGGGAGTCTGCCCCGGTTGCGGTCGCTGTTGCTGAAGCGCCAACGTGATCTGCTGGAAGAAGTTGACCATCTCTGCGGCGAACGGATAGTGATCGCGCTCCATCTTCTTCCAATACCGCAGAAGCGTACGAGGATCGGCGGGATCGCCAAACGTACCTGCCTTAAGATTGTTCAGATTCGCATCCCACATAGCCTCTCGGTTCTGTTCCATCGAGGCGCTGGAGTCGGTGCTGAACGTGAAGCCGTCGTAATACTCCCAGTCCCCGGTGTTCGGATTCCATTCGAGGAAGTCGTAGCGGCTGAACTGCGTGTTCTGCTCGATCCCGTAGGCGTCGGTGTACCGGAGATTCCGCGGTTCGTCCGAAAACGCAAGCGCCAACTGAAACGCAATCGCGTCAAACTGCGAATACGCGAACCGCTTCATCCGTCTGGTGGACTCGATTCGCCCGGCGGACTGCATTGCGAGCGTTTGCATCGCCTTGCCGGACTGCCCGGCGTACTCGGACACGCCCTGATACGAGTCCGTGATGCCGAGGATGATCTTCGCCTGCTGGTAGAGGCGCTCCGCCTCCATCGTGTCGCTCTGGATATCGGGCGTCGTATCGACCTTCCCGTACTGGGCGGCGCTCTCCCCGGGGCGAAGCCGGATCACCTGCCCGAACACGCTGTTGTTGACCGAAATCTGCGCGTCCTCGGGAACGATCGGCGTGACCGATCCGCGAATCAGTTTCTGCATAATCCGCGATTCGACCTTGTTGACCGCCTGCTGCTGCGGACGGATCGTCTTGCAGTCGGACTGCCCGAGCAGACTGCGGTCTGCCGACGTGTTCTTGCGAATCACGATGGGCAGGAGCGTCGGTTTGTAGAACGGAATCCTCGTCGGGATCATCACGGGTTCTTCTGCCTCATACGTCATCGGGAGTCCCGTTTTCGGGTTCGGGAACGGCATACCGTTATCGTCCACCGCCACCCGGCGCACCTTTTTCGTGACAATGTTCCCCCGGGCGTCGATCTTCGGCGTCATTGCGGGAATCCTGCCCCCGTTCGGAAGCGGGATATCGTGGTCGAGTTCCTCATAGTCGAGAGGTATGTTCTCCCAGTACGGCTTTTCACACTCGCATTGGGTGTCCCACAAGCCGCATATCTTACACCGCTTGTTCCGGCGGGCGTAAAAGTCGTCCATATCCTCGACCATAAAGTCGCCCGTCCAAGCATACTTGCACACCCGGTTGTCACGCTTGTAGTAACAGACGATCAGCGTCACGGTGTCCTTGTCGTCGGTCAGGGAGATGGAGTCGTCCTTGTATCCCTCTCCCTCCGGGATCACCACGTCGTAGTGTTCCTCGATTTCCTGCCTTGTGACGTTGTACTTCACGAAGCAGTAGTCCATATCCTCGATCTTGTAGATGCCCGGTTGCGGCACGAAATCGCGGGGCGAGATCAGAGTCAGAGTCAGACCGCCGTGTTCGGCGACGTTTCCCTGCGTGTCGTCCCATTGCACGAGCCAGATCGAGCCACCGAAGACATAGGTATAACGCTCGTCCATATCGTTCAGCGCCTCGAACGGGAGTCTGTCTCTCTCCCGGACGAGGAATCGCTCGATAGAACGGGCGTTCAGATGTCTGGTTTCGTTGTATGACGAGGGCGTGACCTTCGGACTCGGGATGTCGTTAGAGACCTTGCTCTCGATCAGTTCATACGTGATGTTGCGGACGGCAGACGCCTTCTCGGTCGATCCGTCGATGGAATTGTCGCCGAGATACTGTTGCATATTCTGCTCCATCTCGGCGATCAACTCGGACTGCTTGTTCTTCGCCTCCTCGAACAAGTTCGAGAAGAACGTCAACTTCTCCCCAACGATTCTCACTCTGCGTGTCCTCCTGTGTCGTTATAGGTTACTCGGCTTGCCCCACCGGGCGATCAGGCGTTTGCGCCCCTCGGCGTCAGCCCTCCAGTAGTCCTCGATCTGGTCGTGCTCCCACCTTACCGTCGCAGGCGTCTCCGGGCGTTCGTTCGGTCGAGTCCAGTAGATCGCCCAGTACCGGAGAGCGTCCGGGGCGTGGGTCAGTTCGTGCGGTTCGGTTGCCACGTCGTTCGGCTTCTTCGCGTCGTACTGTAGCGCCGGGAGGCACTTGATCAGTTCCCGGCACGTCTCAAAGATGCGTAACCGGGGCGGGTGATCGTCGTGCTTAAGCAGTTCTTTGATGGCGAGCCAACCTGCCTCGCGGTCGTTACTCGACTTCGTGATCTGATACCCTGCCTCGTAAAACAGGTCTGCCTTCGACCGCCCCTGATCGGCGGTGCGTCCCCACATATCGGGTGGTGCAAGGTTAATGTAGATGTCCTCCCCGGCGGGCGTCCGGGAGAGGGCTTCGTGCGCCGCGACCGACACGGGGAGGTTGCTCTCGCAGTATTCCCGGTAGACGTATGCCTCCCGAGAGGGAGAGACGGCGATCCAGAGCAACGCGAAACGGTCGAGACCGTAGTCCATCGCCCGGTATCGACGCCAGTCTTCCGGGATCTCAAACGGGCGGATGACGTGTACCTTCGCGTTCCACTCTGTGAAATACTGTCCATCAAAGAGATCCCACTCGCCATAGAGCAGAGCGCGGCGCTGGTCTTCCGGGAGCGCCATCAGGCGCTTGACGTAGTCTGGATCGGCGGTCGCCAGATAAGGATTGTCGGCGACAAGCGCCGGGATGAAGACGCGCGTCATCACCGAGCCGTCGTCCATCTTCGCCTCAAACGGCACGTCCGGGGGAGAGGGATCGACGAATCTCGCCTTTACCCAAGCGTGACCAACCCCTCCGGGGTTAGTGGACGATTTGATGTGCTTCGGGTAGCCGTTCGCACCTCTGACGCGCGAGATCATATAGACGTACTGGAACTCCGTGAAGTGCGTCAACTCATCGAAGCGGATCACGTCGTACTCGGCAGACTGGTACTGGAAGACGTCGGACTCGGAATCGGAGTATCCGAAATCGATGATAGAGCCGTTGGCGAACCGCCCGGTATGCTCCGTTTTGTTGTACGAGTAGATCTTCTGCGGGTACAGGTCTTGATGCACACGAATGAGCGATTTCTCCAGTTCGGAGAACGTGCGCCGGAGGATCAGTTGCTTGCTTTTCGGATAGGTCAGCGCATAAAAGAATGCGTCGATTAACTGCCCGTAGGACTTGCCACCTCCAGCCGCCCCTCCGAACAGAACCTCAAAGGCGTCCGCCTTGATGAACTCCTTCTGCCGGGGCGAAATCCTGATCTGCATATCGGCAGGACGGTTTCTCTCTGCCTCCTCTGCCGCCTTTCGTGCGGCTTCCCGCCTCGCCCGGGTGATCGGTTGACCTGCCATACCGTCAGAGACCGTCCACGACGATCTCGACCTTGAACGGCTTCTCGGCGTTCTGCGCTACCGTCAAGTCCTGCGCGGTCTTCTCGACGATCCCGTGATGTGCCGAGAGAAGCAGTTTAGTGATCTGGGGCGAGGCAGAGCCGTCCAAACCGTGACGTTCCAACCAAGATAGTCTATAATCTCTAACACACGCGAGAACGCATCCAACTTCAGCGTGGTAGTGTTTGTTTTTAACCCCGTTCGTCTTCTCCGCTCCCCACAATTCAAGTGTCGAGTGAGGAACGCCGATATGCACGGCAAGCCCGGCGACAGATGGGTACTCGTCCTTGTTTTTTCTTTCATCAAGCCACGACTCCATCTTATCGACGAGTTCCTTGCTATATTTCGTCGGATAAGCCATACAGCGCACTCCTTTCAAAGCGATTTTGCTCTCTACGGACAGTATAGATAAAAAAGGGCGGGGAAGTCAATGTTTATGATACAGGCAAAAATCGCACAAAATCTGCGGCGGGGTTTTGTGCATTTTTCACAAACTTGATTTTTCCGGCAACTTTTTTTTGCAAAACCGCTTGACGATGGCGCATTGAGCCGTTATAATGGTGTCAGCGAACGGTTCAATGAGCCACGCAAAACACAAACCGAAAGGAGACAGAAAATGAAAAGAATTGCGAACAAAGTAGCACTCCAAACCCTTCTTTACACCGTGACCCCGAATACGAATATTAAGGTTGTGAACTTTGAAAATCTGCACGATGTGGTAGCACAGAGAAACGGAGAAGTAATGTTCTTGGGACACGCCGGGGATATGGTCGGGTACAAGCACGCAAGAGAGACCGCAAGCCAAGTTCGGAAGATGCACTTGGAAATCATTGACGGCAAAGAAACGTTTGTGGTCTCGATATGTGAAAACGTCGAAGAGTATTAAGCCGAAACGGGCGAAAGCCCGTCCGACCGGGGGTAGTCGCCCGGCGCTGACGAGGCAGGCGAAAACGAAAGGAGCAAGCAATGAGAGCGAATACTTCAAAAACGGAGAATTTTAACATTTCTGATCTTTTAGCGTCTGAAGAAAGCAAAGAAGGGTTTTATCCGACGCCGGAAAAAATCGCAGACGAAATGCTCTCCGGCATTAACTTCACGATGATCGGGACAGTTCTTGAACCGTCCGGCGGCAAGGGTAATCTGATTGACGCGCTTCTGCGGAGACACTACGCGAGCCGAGGACAATGGGGAAACAAAATCGACGTTGACGTATGCGAGATTGATCCTTATTTGCGGTCGATTCTCAAATATAACTTCTGCGGCGAAAAGGAACACGAACTCTACGAAGCAACCAGGGAGTTCGACAAATGGGCGTATTCCTCTTTGACCGAAGCGCAAAAAGCGCAGAAGAACTGGAACGACAACGAACGGCGCATTTTGCAAAGCGGAGAGGTTCATATCGTTCACGACGATTTTCTGACCTATCGGACGTTCAAGCACTACGACCTGATCCTTATGAACCCGCCGTTTGCCAACGGGGACGAACACCTTTTGCGCGCGCTTGAAATGCAGAAGAACGGCGGCGCGATTGTTTGTCTGCTGAACGCTGAAACAATCCGAAATCCGTACACGAACCGTCGCCAAATACTGAAAAATCTGCTCGACAAGTACGGAGCGGAAAACACCTATATCGACGACGCTTTCTCAAACGCGGAGCGGAAGGCGCGTGTTGACGTTGCTATCGTCAAGGTCAGCATTGAACCCGCGCAGGAAGAGAGCGAGATATGGGAGAGGATGCAAAAAGCCGTTGACGAGGAAAACACGCCCGATCCCGAACTTCATCAACTCGTCGTCGGTGACTATATCGAACAGGCAATTCAACTATACCGAACCGAGGTTGCGGCGACAATGGAACTCGTGCGGCAGTATCGCGCGCTTGTCCCGTATATGTACGAGGTTTTCGACGCGAAAGACAAATACGAAAAAACACCGATCTTAACGCTCTGCGTTGGGGATCATTCGCACCGGGGCTTTGAATATCAAGCATATATGAAGTGCGTTCGGCTGAAATACTGGCGCGCCCTGTTCAAGAATGAGAAGTTCACCGGCAAACTGACGAGCGAACTGCAAGAGAAATACCGCGAGAAGATTGAAAAGATGGCGGACTATGAGTTTTCGGCTTTCAACATAAAACAGGTGCTTGCGGAAATGAACGCTGAAATGACGCAAGGCGTGGAAAAAGCAATCCTCGATTTGTTTGACAAATTGACGGTCGAGCATACGTGGTTCCCGGAATGTCAGCAGAACAGGCACTATTTCAACGGGTGGGCAACGAACAAGGCGCACAAGATCGGAAACAAGTGCATTATTCCGACCTATGGGATGTTCTCGTCCTATAAGTGGAAAGATGAAGCGTTTGCAGTCTCAACCGCGTTCGATACAATCGGAGATATTGAAAAGGCGTTCAACTATTTGGACGGCGGACTGACGGAAGAGGTTGACCTTCTCGCCCGGCTGAAAGCCGCAAGCGAAAACGGGATCACGCGGAACATTGATTGCAAATATTTCAAGATCGACCTGTTCAAAAAGGGAACGACGCATATCAAGTTCAAGCCGGAAGCAATGAAACTCGTCGATCGGCTGAATATCTACGCGTCCCGCAAAAAGAACTGGCTTCCCCCGAACTACGGCAAAAAGACCTATTCCAATATGACCCAGGCGGAAAAGACCGTGATTGACAGTTTCCACGGCGACGGTGAACCCGGGTCTGGCGAACTTCAATACACCCGTATTCTTCGGAACGCGGCTTTCTACCTTGAAGAACCCGCAAACAATGGATTGAAATTGTTGACGGAAGGAGATTAAACAATGACAATGGACACAGCAATCAACACCGGGTGCTTGTGCGTCCTCGTCGTGCTGATCTTCAATCGGATTTGACAAACCGGAAAGACCCTGCTATAATATCCGAAAAGGAGGACGGTCTATGAAGACACGAAAAAGCACGCCGGACGAACTCAACGAGGCAAGCACGCGCACGTTCGCCGAGATCGCGTCACTCGCCGGACTGACGGTCACGCAGTTGTGCGAACGGTTCTCAATCCCCCGGCGCACCGCGACCGGGTGGTGCAACGGATCGCGCACCCCGCCGATCTACATTCTCCTGCTCGTACAGGAGGCGCTCGGACTCATCAGAAGATAAAAAGAGCAGGGATCACTCCCTGCTCTCTTTGTACCTATTTCGTACCTAACGTATCCTTTCCCGACATTTTGAGCATAAAAAGAAACGGAAATAGGCACTTTTCGTACACTATTTCCGTGTTGGCGGAGAAGGAGAGATTTGAACTCTCGCGCCGGTTGCCCGGCCTACACCCTTAGCAGGGGCGCCTCTTCGGCCTCTTGAGTACTTCTCCGAATGAAGAC